>Ga0182024_10015384_pt1 | contig 14665 bp, 6 predicted proteins | sample P32metaG_FD_120480 | JGI IMG/M metagenome (GOLD analysis project Ga0182024, IMG submission 120480) | Permafrost microbial communities from Stordalen Mire, Sweden - P3-2 metaG (Illumina Assembly) | ecosystem: Environmental > Terrestrial > Soil > Wetlands > Permafrost | place: Sweden: Stordalen... | reverse complement strand
ATCAGCCCGTCGAAAATCCCGTGGGGAGCGATGAGGATGCCGTGGAGATCGGCGTATTCCGCGATCCACTTCATTTCCGCCAGTCCGCCGACATCTTCCGGATCGGGGCCGACCACATCGACCGCCTGTTTTTCGATGAGATCCTTGAAGTTCTCCCGGAGGTAAATCTCTTCTCCGGTGTGAATCGGGAGCGAAGTACCCAGCTTCAGATCCCGAAAAAGCTCCGCGTTGGGGTAAGGCATATAGTCGCCTGTAATCATGTCTTCGAGCCAGGTGATGTGGAGCGGCTCGAGCGCACGCGCAAACGTGATCGCGTCCTTTACCATCCAGCCCGGTCCGCAGTCCAGGGCGAGCCCGATTTCATCGCCCAGGACTTTCTTCATGGCTTCCACGCAGGCGATCACCTGTTTGAGACCACGTTCCGTCATCAGACCGCGATCGGCGTGCGATGCTCCGGTCCGGGGTTCGTCGTACCACCCGTTGGTCATGGAGCGCATCATCGCCGGATTGTGAAAGCCGACCGCCTGCTTGATCAGGGTGAAACCCTCTTTGGATTCCTTCATCTTGGCCACATTCTCGGCGTAGTCTTGTGGCGTTTGGCCGGTCATCGGGAAACGGACGCCTCCGTTGTAGGCGCGGACACGATCCCGGATCTTCCCGCCAAGCAGTTTATATACCGGCACTCCGGCTACCTGTCCTGCGATGTCCCAGAGAGCGATCTCGATCGCGCTCACCGCTGCGCCCCAGGGCTTAAACGCGCCGAGCCGGCGGATTTTCAGCATCACCCGCTGGACGTCCGTAGGGTCTTCGCCGAGAATATAGTCCTTATAAAAAAGCACCATCGGCTTGAGATAGGGCTTGGTGGACTCGGCTTGACCGTACCCGGAGACGCCCTGATCCGTGACGATTCGAACAACCGGGTTGCGGCCGATGATTGCACACCTGAGGTCTGTGATTTTGATAGACCCGTGCCCCGTCCGCTTTTCGGGGAGCGACTGGCTGGCGCTCTGCTGAGCTGCAAGCGACGTTGCGGCTGCTACTCCCGAGAGCGATCCGAGAAATCCTCTTCGCGTCCAATTAGCCATGAGTTCCTCCCGCTAAAAAACATTCAAATCCAGATCCGGCTCCCAATCCCTCGCGAGGCAAGTCGGCGAGGGGCCAGAGGCTTATCTCGTTATATCAGGCAGCTTGGCCTCGCCACAATGTGAGTTAACAATGTGAGTTAACGCGTACTCAAATCTTTCAAAATCAGACAGCTTGGGACCTTGGGGGCACTTCTACGGTTTACTCGTATCTCAGGGCCACTACCGGCGAAATGCGCGTTGCCCGAATCGCGGGAACGAAGGTGGCTAGAAGAACAACGAGCACAATTCCCAAGGGCGCGGCCGCGAAGGTCAGCGCGTCGGTGACGCCCACACCGAAAAGCAGCGCCTTCAGCAGGCGCGTCAGGGCGAAGGCTCCGCCCAAGCCGATCACGATTCCGATGGCGGCCAGGGACACGGCTTGCCGGACCACCATCTGCATCACGTCTCCCTGCGCGGCCCCTAAAGCCATGCGCAATCCGATTTCGTGCGTCCTCTGCGCCACCGAGTATGCGATCAATCCGTAGATCCCCACCGCGGCCAGCAGCATCGCGATTCCCGCGAACAAGACCAGCAGCATGGTGTCGAAGCGCGGCTGCGAGACCGAGAGATTCAGAGCCTGCTCCATGGTGCCGATCTGCGCCAGTGTTACGCCCGGGTCGATGGACTGAATTTCCCGGCGAAGCGCTGCTCCCTGGTTGGTAGTGTCGCCCGAGGAGCGTACGACAAGGTAAATGCGTGGACCGTAGGATTGGGCGAATGGCATGTAGTAGGCCGGGTCCGTGTCGATGGTCAATCCCAGGTACTTCACGTTCCCCACGACACCGACGATCTCCATCCACTTGTCACCATAGCCCGGCCCGCTCTGCTTGATGCGCTTGCCGACGGCTTCCTGGCCCGGAAAGAAACGGCGCACAAAACCCTCACTGACGATCGCCACAGCGGCCGAATCCGATCTATCGTGCTCGGTGAAGTAGCGGCCCTTCACGAGCGGGATGCCCAGCCCGCGGAAGTAATCGGGACCTACTGTTGGTGCCGAAATGATGGGGTTCATCTCACCGGACGGGAGAGTTTGCCCATCGATCGCGAAGGTGTCGGCGTCGCCCTGGCGGTCGGGCGGCAGCGAGTCGGTGACCGCGGCCAGTTCCACTCCCGGCACGCTGCGCGCGCGGCGAAGTACTTCATCGTAGAAGGCAAGGCCGGCGTGCTCGTCATTGTATTTCTTGCTGCCTGGCGAAATCAGAATGGTCAGGATTTGGCGCGGGGGTGCGGAGAATCCACCCGTTACCCGCTGCAGATTCACGAAGCTTCGAAGCAGCAGGCCCGCGCCCACCAGCAGCGTCAGCGACAAGGCGATTTCCGACACCACCAGCGCTGCCCGGGCTCGTCCACGGGCCTGTCCGACGGAGGCGCCTCGGCCACCTTCCTTGATGGTAGAGTTCAAATCCGCGCGCGAGCCTTGTAGCGCCGGCGCCAGCCCGAACAAAATTCCGGTAAGCATTGAGACCAATATCATGAAACCGAGCGCGCTTCCATCCAGTCGAACCGAGTCGATGAGCGGAAGGTTACCGGGATTCCAAGCGCGGATCAGTTCGATGCCACCCCACGCCAGCGCCAGCCCTGCCGCGCCGCCCATCACGGCTAGAAGTACACTCTCAGTGAGTAACTGCCGAATGAGGCGGCCGCGCCCTGCGCCCAGGCTTAGCCGCAGCGCCATTTCGCGCTCGCGAACTGTGGCGCGTGCCAGTATCAGGTTGGCGACGTTGACCACGGCGATCAGCAGCACCAGTCCCACCGCTCCGGCCAGAACCAGGATCGCGGGCTTCAGTGTAGTCCCCAGCAGCGCGTCGCGCAGGTTGAGCACCGGCAGCGTCAAGCGTTTGTAGTAGTTGTTTTCCTGCATCAAGCGCAGTCCGATGCTGTTTAACTCGATCTGGGCCTGCTCCATCGTCACGCCGGGCTTGAGCCGCGCGACGCCGCGATAGAACCACGGGCCGAAGCGCGTTGGCGGATTCAGCGGCAGGTTGGTCCAAACTTCCGTTTCCCGCCGCGGGTATCGGAAAACATCGGGCATCACGCCGATTACGGTGGACGGCGCGCCGTTCACCAGGATGGTTTGGCCCAAGACGGCGGAACTCGCCGCAAAGCGTCTCCGCCAGATTGATTCGCTGAGAACGGCCAGCGACGCAGCGGCCGGCCGGTCCTCGCCCACTCCGAAGGCGCGGCCGATCAGCGGAGCCACTTGCAGTGTGGAAAAGAAGCCTGCGGTGACCGATGCGCCCTGCACCTGCTCCGGGACGCCCTCGTTCCCGCCGATATCCATTCTCAGGCTCCTGAAGAGAGAGGGATTTTCAAACGCTCGATTGTTCTCCTTCCACATCAGGTAATCGCGAATGCACATCGTGCCGAATTTGAACTCCCGAGGGAAGTAGTTCATGTAGACCACCGCCACTCGATCGGCGGCTGGATACGGCAAGGGCCGCAAAAGGATGCCATAGGCGACGCTGAACATCGCGGTATTGGCGCCGATGCCCAACGCGAGCGTTAGCACGGCGACCACGGTGAAGGCGAGGTTCTTGCGCAGCGTGCGAACTCCGTAGCGTATATCCAGGAGAAGCTCTTCCAACACTTGACCAGTCCTCACTTGTCTGACGTGCTCCTTGACCTGCTCTATTCCACCCAGCTCGACTTGGGCTTCGCGTCGTGCTTCCGCTAAACCCATACCCGTCTTGCGATTTTCGTCGGTCACCTGGTCCAGATACGCGCGCAACTCGGCATCCAGGTCCTGCTCGACGCGCGCCCGCGTGAAGAGATTTCGACCGAGACTGAACAGGCGGCTCAGGAATTGCATGGCGGTCCCTGAGGTCAGCTCGCCTGAAGTGCGCTCGCAATGGCCAGCGCGATGGTTTCCCACTGCCGCGTTTCAGTCTGCAACTGCCGGCGGCCGGTCGCCGTGAGACGGTAAAACTTGGCACGGCGGTTATTTTCCGAGTCGCCCCAGCTCGACGAGAGCCACCCGGCCTCCTCCATACGATGCAGCGCGGGAAAAAGCGACCCAGGTTTCACCCGAAAGGTGCCGTTGGTGATCTGCTCGACGCGATGCGAAATCGCCAGCCCGTGCAGCGCGGTGAGGACCAGCGCTTTGAGAATTAAGAGATCGAGGGTTCCCTGCAGAAGATTCGTCGTCGCCTTACTCATACAGAAATTCTATATGTCGTTCCTATAGAATGTCAATAGGTATCCGAAATGATCTCGCATCCGCCAAAGGAACCGAATCCTCAAAGTACATGTAGACGGCAAATCGGAGAATTGCGCCAAAAGCGCGAGTCCAGCGGCCGATAAATGCGACACATCGGGCTCTCTGGGTCAGCCCCGCAACACGGCGATTTTAATAGACGCTAACATACTTATCGTCTAATAAAACAAGAATGGGAAAGTCTGTCCTGGAACGCGGTCTCGAAGACCTGAGAGCGGCGCGACACTTCTGCGGGATATCAACTGCGTGACAATTTGATGCTCGTGGCGGCGGCTTTGGCGTGATGCAATATAAGGCCGTCAGGATTTACACGGCTCGCCTGGTTCTGCTCAGATCCGATCGTAATCAGGCGAACGCTTCTCCGATAACTTCTCCTGTGACAATGGTAGGCCGCTCGGAACGGCCGTTGTGCAGGAAGGTAACGTCTACATGGTTCAGTCCCAGAGCATGGAGGACCGTTGCGTGAATATCGGTGACATGGGCACGCTTGTCGATTCCGCGGAGACCGATCTCGTCGGTCGTTCCGATCACTTGCCCTCCCTTGATGCCGCCCCCTGCGGCCCACATCGTGAAGCCCCACGGATTGTGGTCGCGCCCGTCGCCTTTCTCATTGAAGGGGGTGCGTCCGAATTCTCCGCCCCAGATGACGAGGGTGTCGTCAAGAAGGCCTCGTGACTTCAAATCGGAGAGCAGTCCGGCTATCGGCTTATCCGAAGAGCGGCACATCTTGGAATGATTGCCCTCCAGATCGTTGTGTGCGTCCCAAGCGCTGCCACTGCCGTTATACAGTTCGATGAAGCGAACGCCGCGTTCCACCAGTCTACGCGCCAACAGGCAGTTGGTTCCGAACTTCGCGGTGGCCTCCTCATCCATGCCATACAGTTTTTGGGTGGCGTCGGATTCCTTCGTCAGATCGACGGCCTCCGGACCGGCAGCCTGCATGCGATACGCGAGTTCATATGCGTTGATGCGCGCTTCGAGTTCCGAATCGTCGGACTTATCTTCATTGAAATGCTGATTGAGGTGCTTCAGCAGATCCAGACGTCCCCGCTGCTGTTGCTTCCCGATCGTAGACGGCGGAGCCAGATCAAGGATGGGATCACCTTGATTGCGAAGCTGCGTGCCCTGATATGTCGCGGGCAGGAATCCTGAACTCCAGTTCTTCGGTCCGCCCAGAACCTCGCCTGCGTCGGTGAGGACCACGAAGCTGGGAAGATTTTGATTCGCAGATCCGAGGCCATACGTCACCCATGCACCGAGAGCTGGCCGACCGGCCAGAATCGAGCACGTATTCATCTGACACACGGATCCGACGTGATTCAAGCCGTCCGCCCAGCACGCCCGGAAGACGGTCATATCGTCGACATGCTTGGCGATTTCCGGATACCAGTCCGATACCCAGATTCCGCTCTGTCCGTATTGCTTCCAGGTCCGCTTAGCGGGCATAAGCGTATTCGAACCGGTACCCATTGCCGTAATGGGGTGCCCGAATGATTCGGGCATGGGCTTTCCGGCGAGTCTCTCGAGCTCGGGCTTCGGATCGAATAGATCGATGTGGCTCGGGCCGCCTTCCATAAACAACCAGATGACGGATTTCGCAGTCGGCTTAAAATGAGGCGCCTTCGGGCGCAAAGGATCCGGAACGTCGGCGGCCTTCAGCGCATCGTCGGCGAACATGGATGCCAGCGCAAGGGCGCCGAGCCCGCTTCCTGCATTACAAAGGAAGTCGCGTCGAGAATGGGCGATTCGCTTATGGCTCATGGCTATTTCTAGTTCCTATAAACGAACTCGTTTGAGTTCAGCAGCATTTGACAGAAATCCACCAGCGTCGCGGCCTGGATGGGATCATAACCCGTAGGTATCACCGCCGGAAGCGCCAACTTCTCGCCGGCAGTCACGCGCGCAGCGACCAATTGCTGTTGCGTTTGAAAGAACGTAAGCACCGTGTCTTTCTCGAATCCATCCGGATGGCGCCCAAACGCGAGCCGGAACGCCTCGTCGATTTGTCTGTTGGTGTCGGCTCCCGCCTCTGCAAAAAGACGGCCGGCGAACGCTTGAGCCCATTCGAGACTAACCTGGCCATTCAACATCGACATGGCCTGTGGCGCGGTAATCGTCTTGTTGCGGCGCCCGCATGATTCGTGAGTATCCGGCATGTCAAACTCTTCAAGCATGGGATAACGGGAGTTCCGCCGCACGAAAACATAAACGCTTCGGCGATTGCGCTCCGCGGCATCGGAGAGCATCCATCCGCCGCGGGGGCGGCCTGCGCCGGCCGGCAACTCCGGGAAAATACTTGGTCCGCCCATCTTCTCATTCAATAAGCCGGACACGGAAAGCGCTGCATCGCGGATTACTTCTCCTTCGAGGCGCTCGCGCGGGAAACGCCACAACAGCTTGTTCCGCGGATCTTCCTTACCTGCAGCTTCGTTAAACGCCGAGGATTGCTGGTAGGTCTTCGACAGTACCATCAGCTTGTGCATCGATTTGATGTCCCATCCGCCGCGCACGAACTCCGACGCAAGCCAGTCCAGTAGCTCGGGGTGCGAAGGACGCCCACCCATGGCTCCGAAATCGCTCGGCTCGGGGGTGATTCCCTGGCCAAAATGGTGAAACCAGATTCGATTCACCATCACACGCGCCGTCAGCGGATTTTGGCTACTAGCGATCCAGTTCGCAAGCGCCGTCCGGCGGCCAGTCGAACCACCACCCTGCGGAGGAACGATGGTTGCCGGATTCGGATCCAATATCGACAGAAATCCAGGCTGCACCTCTTGGAGCGGCGCGTCGTACGCTCCCACCTGCAGAACATGAGTGGCAGGGGCCCGATCGCTCAAATCTTTCATGCCGATTCCGACCGGCGCTTCGCCCGGATTGAGATTCGCGAACTTATTTAACTCGGCTAGCAACGCCTGATACCTGGCTTTTTCGTCACCCTTCAGCGATTTCGCCGCAGTCTCATCGTCGAACCTCAAGTACGGTTGGGCCTTGTAAAACATCTGCCCTTCGAGTGGATTCCGTTCACTCGAAGGCTTCACCAGAAGCGCCTGGATCTCCGGCGGATATTTGTCAAAGTAATCCTTCCGCAGCGCCTCCTTCTTAGGATCGACCAACGCTGCGATCTGCTCCCGAATCGATCTGGTCTGCTCCTCCCAGATCGCTTTCTTGCTCTGATACTTGCTCAACTCCTCGGGCGAGATCATCGAGATCGAGTCATCGGCTGCAGTGTTCGCGAAGAACGCTTGAAGCCGGTAATAATCGGAATGCAGAATCGGATCGAATTTATGCGTGTGGCAGCGCGCGCACCCGTAGGTCATGCCGAGGAACGTAGATCCGACGGTGTCGGTGATGTCGTTTAAGATTTCCTGGCGCCGCTGCCACAGATTGCGCGCGTTGCTTTCATCCGGATAATGACGATTGAAGCCGGTGGCGACACGCGCCCAAGGATCGTTCGGCCACAGCTCATCTCCGGCGATCTGCTCCTTTACGAAACGATCGTACGGCTTATTTTGATTGAACGCTTGAATGACGTAATCGCGGTAGCGCCAGGCGTTCGGGCGGGTCTCGTCGGCTTTGAATCCTTCACTTTCGGCGTAGCGGGCGAGGTCCAGCCAATGACGCGCCCAGCGCTCGCCATAGTGCGGAGAAGCGAGAAGGCGGTCGACAACTTTTTCGTAGGCATTGGGAGATTTGTCTGCCACGAAGGCATCTACTTCTTCAGGCGTCGGCGGGAGGCCGACCAGGTCCAACGTTACCCGCCGTAACAAAGTGATGCGGTCGGCAGCGGGCGCAAAACTCAGGCCCTTCGCTTCGAGTTTTTGGGCGATGAAGGCGTCGATAGGATTGATGATCCAATTCTTATGCTTTACGGTCGGAGCTGGGGGATGCGCGATAGGTTGGAACGCCCAGTATTTCTTTTGCGCGGGAGAGAAAGGATCCTGGTCTGCTCCGACGCAAAACACCGAAACCGCAATGAAGCCAACGAAGCGCATGACGCCTCTCCCTTAGATTAAATAATGATCCACTTCATGATCGGATGCAACAGCCTCTCACTGTAAAGCCCTGATCCGATTCGATTCGCTATCGGAAATGTACACTTTGCCCTCTGCGCTTACGAAGATTCCGTGCGGACGCGAAAGCTGGCAGCGGCGCGCGTCTCCATCCGGTCCGTCGCCGCGTTGGCCGGTGCCCACTACGGTCGTTATGATTCCGGATTTTAGATCGATCCTGCGGATGGTGTGGCTCTCCGTATCTGCGATGTACAGGGACCCCTCGGGCGACCACGCGACTCCTTTCGGAGCCGAAAGCTTGGCGGATTTCGCCGGTCCTCCGTCGCCGGCGTATCCGGTTTCGCCCGTTCCCGCGATGCGATAGATACGGCCGGCCCCTGTGTCGATTTTTAAAATGGTGTTCCCTTCCCGTAAAGCCAAATAAAGGTTGCCTTCGTGGTCGGCGGTAATTGCGCGCGGGCCGTTCAATGGCGTTCCGGTAATCCGCGAGCCATCGGGCGTCGGCTTTTTTTCACCCGTGCCGGCCCACGTCTCAATGAGGCCCGTTTTCAGATCGACTCGACGGATCCGCAGATTTCCGATATCGCAGATCAGGAGCCGCTCTTGCTGGTCGAAAGCGATACTGTGCGGCTGCCGCAGCAGCGCTTGCGCGGCCGGGCCGCCATCGCCCGCGAAGCCTGCGACTCCGGTCCCCGCGACGGTCGAAATCAAGTGGGTGTGCGCGTCCACTCGCCGCACGACATGGTTCTGCATCTCGGCGAAATACATATCGCCGGCTCCGTCGAAGCGAACCTCGTAAGGCTCGTTGAGATCGGCGCTCAGTGCCGGCCCCCCGTCACCCGAATAGCCTTTTTTCCCGCTACCCGCCACTGTGGAGATCCGTTTCGTCCTCAAGTCCACACGTCGAACGCGGTGGTTGCCGATCTCGCAAATATAGAGCCCACCATCGGGTCCAATTGCCAAGCCGTAAGGATTATTGATGTCGGCTTCGACCGCGAGACCGCCGTCGCCGGAAAATCCGGCCCTTCCGCTTCCCGCAACAGTCGCCGTTGTTTGGGCGGGTAGCAGCAGAGGAGGCCAGAGGAGGATCGGAACCGCAGCCAGAAAATAGAAACGACTGTCGCCAGACACGCTCAACAGTATACCCGCGCCTGAAGTACACATCATTGGCGAGTTAAGACGAGAAGAATGCTGCAAGGTGTCTGCAGTGCGCCGTGAGAGCCGCTGTGCGTGTACCATCTTCTAAAACTGGTCAGAATTCCCGAGTGGGATCGCCGGGGGCGGCCGGCCCTTTTATAGGGTCCAAAAAGTACGAAGGGGTTACTATAATTTGAACAACGAAGCACGATCAAGCGAAATAGGATCAAATCATGGACTACACTCGTCTCGGCAAAACTGGTCTGAAAGTCTCACGTCTCTGTCTCGGATGCATGTCTTACGGCGAACCGGCGAAAGGAACTCTTACCCCCGGCAGTCATGCGTGGACGCTGAACGAGGCGGATTCGCAGCCGTTCCTCAAGCAGGCGCTTGATTTAGGCATCAATTTCTTCGATACGGCCAACGTCTATTCCCGAGGCGCCAGCGAAGAAGTCTTAGGCCGGTTCCTGAAGAGCAACACCCCACGCGACAGCACCGTCATCGCCACCAAGGTGAACGGTGTCATGCGGGACGACCCCAACGGAGGCGGACTTTCCCGCAAGGCGATTCTGAGCGAAATCGACGCGAGCCTTCGCCGCCTGCAGACCGATTACGTGGACCTCTACCAGATTCACCGATGGGATTACGAAACACCTATCGAGGAAACGCTGGAAGCCTTGCAGGACGTCGTCAAGGCCGGCAAGGCGCGTTACATCGGCGCTTCTTCCATGTATTCCTGGCAGTTTGCCAAGGCGCTTTATCTTGCGGACCTCAGGGGCTGGACGCGCTTCGTCTCCATGCAGAACCATTACAACCTCATCTACCGCGAGGAGGAGCGCGAGATGATGGGACTCTGCCAAGCCGAAGGCATTGGCGTCATTCCCTGGAGCCCACTGGCCCGCGGCCGTCTCGCGCGGTCCACGCAGGCGGAAAGCACGAAACGGCTCGAAACCGACCAGTTCGGCAAATCCATGTACGGCGGCACGGAGCAGGCGGACCGCAAGGTCATCGATAAATTGACGGAACTCTCCGCCCGCAGGAACCTTCCTCAGGCAACTCTCGCACTGGCGTGGATGCTGGCAAAGCCTTATGTCCATAGTCCGATCGTCGGTGCCACGAAACCTAATCATCTCGATGACGCCGTCCGGGCGCTCGATGTTAAGCTCTCTCCGGAAGAAATCGTGGAACTCGAGGCAGCTTACATTCCTCATCCAGTGCTGGGCTTCAAATAATTGGTGTGTGCGCTTTCATGCATTTCGTGCGTTCCCTGGAGATCGGGAAGTCCTTCACATCACACGGAACGTGTAGCACACCCCGCGGAGGTGTTCACCTCAAGTCTCGAAATGTCCCGCTGTGGGAAATTGATCGGAGGCAAATCTGACCGCCAGATGTTTAGCATTATCGGCGAGTCAAGACGAGAGGAATGCCGCCCGGGAAGGCAGCTAACTGCGCGGCCCGATGGCGCTACCGTGAAGGAGTCGCTCAAGCCATGCTCGGCGCCGAGGAAGGCCCGTACGTCTTTTGGGGTCCGCTTGTGGCTCCTCCCAGATTGACTTTCTCGGCATTTCTGAACCTGGGCTGTTTTGTAAGGTTGGTGATACTATGAAAACACGGTACTTAGTGCACTTTGGCGTCACGGACCTTCGTGCCATACTGAGCTAACGCTCCTGGTAGTTCCGATGGAAATGCCGTGCACAAAAAACAAGGACACTCTCAAAGTGACGCGCCCGTGTTGTTGTTCCAGGCGGTCGGCCAAGTGTAATGACTGGGGTTTGACCCGGAGATACATCATCCTTGTCCCGCACCGGCGGCTGACGGTTTTGCCAAACTCCGATCGTTCCTCAGGTTAATCTCGCCTGAGCTCAAAACGCTGCGTCACAATCGCTAAAATTCTCTTTCGATATTTTGAAAACGCGCTTGATGGCTGTCAGGTCTTCCTTTACCATCAATGCAACCGACTGATTAGTTCAATGTAACCAACTGATATAAAAGCAAAGTGAGGCACCCCCGTATGTTGCGAGTTGAAGACGGAATGGTACGAATCGTCTGGATGAGTGCCCTGCTGGTGTGCCTGTCGCCGGCACTCCTGGCGCAGGGAGCATATGCTGCCCTTAGCGGCCTCGTGAAAGATAGCTCAAACGCGGTAATTCCTGGCGCCGGAGTTACGGCCCGGAACATGAGTACGGACGTGACTTATAAATCAGTCAGTAATGATGTAGGCTCCTACATTTTTACAACCTTGATCCCGGGAACGTATACGATTACGGTCCAGCAACCTTCCTTCAAGACCCTCGAGCGACGTGGAATTGTCCTCCAGGTCGGAGATCACGCCGATGTCGACCTGGTTCTGGAAGTGGGTCAAACAACACAGCAGGTAACTGTGACCGGGCTGGCGTCGGCTGTGCGAGTCGATGACGCCCAGACCGGGATGGTCATCGATAACCAGCGAATCCAGCAACTGCCGGAGTATGATCGAAACGTTCTCGCGTTCGCTTCACTGGTGGCGAACGTGAACGGCACCTCTGAGCAGGCAGGCCAGAGTACCGATTTCAGGATCAACGGGGGGCGGTCCGCTCAGGCCGAGTACTACGTCGACGGAACCGCAGTCACTACCGGTTACGCGCACAACGTGCCCGCCTCGATACCGTCGATGGAAGCGGTGGGAGAATTTAACGTTGTCACTAATGGGCTCTCGGCTGAGTACGGGCGCCTCTCCGGAGGCGGAGTGGTGCTGATGACACGCTCTGGCACGAACCAGTTCCACGGATCGCTCTACGAATACATGCGCAATCAGGACCTGAATGCAAACACGTGGTCGTCGAATCGGTATGGAGAACCGATTGGCGTATTCCACGATAACGTTTTCGGCGGCACGATTGGCGGCCCCGTGGCGATTCCGAAGGTTTACAACGGCCACGACAAGACCTTCTTTTTTTTCAATTACGAAGGCACCAGGCACGTATCCGGCAGTAACGCGACACTAGCAGGCGTTCCAACCGTTTTAGAGCGTCAGGGCAACTTCAGCCAGAGCCTGATCGGCAATGGAACGCCCGTGGTGGTTTACGACACTGCCACCGGAGTACCGACTGCGAACGGTGACGTGATTCGCCAACCGTTCCCGGGCAATATCGTTCCGCTGACCCGTTTCGATCCCCTCGCGGCGCAGTACCTGAACTTCTATCCAGCGCCCAACACTGCGCCGCTTCCCGGTTCAAGCGATGCGGACAATTATGTGGGCTCTTCCCGCAACCCTACCAGTGACGGTCGTTGGACGGGGCGTCTCGATCACAATTGGAGCGCGGCGCAGAATACGCACTTCACGATTACGCTCGACGAGTACCAGAACCTGACTCCGAGTTGGCTTTCCACGCTCCAACCGAGCACCAAGGCGTTTGGGACGTCAACGACCTCGACGCTCAGTCATATCTGGACGATTTCGCCGACGATGTTTCTGGAAATTCGGGGCGGCTTGACCAGGATATCGTCGTATAGCGAACAGGTAGTGACCGCCAACACTGCGAATTTCCAGTTGAGTCCCCTGGTTATCAACCTTCTCGGAACCACCCAAAGCCGGTCGCCCAGCCTTTCGACGGGAAGCAACATCTCGACGCTGGGCGGCGGCGGCGTGGATAACGTCTTCGAAACCATCCCCAGCGGAGTGATCTCTTTAACGAAAGTCATGGGCAAGCACACCATGAAATTCGGCTTCGAGCACCGCCGCTACTACACGAACCTCTACGGCGGGTTCAACTCGAACGTGGGAAATTTCAGCACCGGTTCCGCCCAGAGCGGGTCATCCCAGTCTTATCTCAACCCCGGACTTACCGGTTACGGTTTCGCATCCTGGTTGCAGGGCGAGGTCAGTCAGGCGTCCGGAAACCAATACGGCGGCCCGGCCTCGCTGCAAACATATTGGGGCGCCTACGCGGAAGACTCCTACAAAATCAGTTCGAAGCTCACTCTGAACTATGGCGTGCGGTGGGACTTCGAACCGCCGCGCAGCGAGCGCTACAATCGCCAGTATTACTGGGATCAGAACTATAACTGGTCGACCGCCGGCTCAGGCGCAATTGTTCCCAACGCGGGCTGGAGCTGGAGTCAGGTATTGCAACAGGCCGGCGTGAACCCGTCGAGCGCGCCGCAGCCTCTGTGGATGACCAACGGCATTTTAGGACGCCTGTGTCTGATCAATACGCCCGGTTGCGATCATGGAGCTTCGCAAGCAACGCACGCGGATCATTTTTCGCCGCACACCGGACTCGCATATCAGTTTCTGCCCCACACCGTGCTGCGCGCTTCCTATGGCATTAACTGGTTAACGACGACCGGCAATGAGTTGGTCGACTCCGCCGACCGGAACGTCGGGTTCGGATCTGTGGCCCACATCTCGAGCGGCACCGGAAACAACGGACTCACGTATCTTTCAACCTTCAGCAATCCAATGCCGGGCGGCTTCGGCTACGTGTCGCCGACGGCCAACATGACCGCCCTGAACTATGAAATTGAAGGGCAGTGGCTTGACGCGCCGGCTTACAACATCGAGCCGGGTTATGAGCAGACAGTATCCCTCGGCATCCAGCGGGAGTTTGGCTCCAACCAGCACTCGTGGCTGGTGGAAGTGAATTACAACGGCAACTTTGGCCGGATGTTGCCGGTGTGGCTTGGAGACGGCGAGCACATTCTCCCCAACGCGTACAATATTCTTTCGCCGCTTGGCAGCGCTCTCAACACTCAGGTAGCGAATCCATTTTACGGGCAGGTTCCCGCTGGCACCCCGACGGGCGGTGCCACCATCTCCCTCGGCCGCCTGTACCAACTTAACCCTCTGTACGAAGAATTGTGGACGTCAGGCGGATGCTATTGCAACAGCGCAAGCGGAGCCGCTGGACTGTCGGCTTGGGGACTCTCGAACTATAACGCGTTGACCCTGAGCGCGGAGCACCGGTTTGGCAACGGTTTCTCGTTCCTGACGAATTACTCATTCAGCAAGTTGCTGGAAGATACCGGCAGCATCGGCAATGGTCAACCGGTAGGCACCGGCGAACAATCTCAGCCTCAGGCGGGTCTTGGTTTGAGCTCGGTTTACGGCCTTGCTGCAGGCACCTTTACCCAGAAATTGCTGTTCAATTACCTCGTGGAGCTCCCCTTCGGACACGGCAAGAGGTTTCTCGGAGACGCTT
>Ga0182024_10015383_pt1 | contig 14665 bp, 16 predicted proteins | sample P32metaG_FD_120480 | JGI IMG/M metagenome (GOLD analysis project Ga0182024, IMG submission 120480) | Permafrost microbial communities from Stordalen Mire, Sweden - P3-2 metaG (Illumina Assembly) | ecosystem: Environmental > Terrestrial > Soil > Wetlands > Permafrost | place: Sweden: Stordalen... | reverse complement strand
GCCGCACGCAGGTCCGAGACGTCCCGGTAGGGGCCGTCGAACAGATAGTCCCAGATCGACGGATCCCCTTCGGGCGGGTGCGAAACGGCGAACAGCCGCTCCGCGTCCCGGTCGGGATCGACAGGCGCCAGCACGGCATATCGGCCGCTCAGTGGGGTGCGGTCGAGGCGGGACGGCGGGCGGAAATCCACCGGCTCCCCCAGCTCGCGAGCGTCCTTCAGCGTCCCTTCCACTCCGGCTCTCGCTTCTCGAAGAAGGCGCTCACACCCTCGACGATGTCCTCGGTGGAGAAGGCCAGGCTGAGCTGCGAGCGGAGGTAGTCAAGCGCGTCAACCAGATCCATGTCGAGCTGGCGCCACATGGCGTCCTTGCCCAGCCGCATCATCACCGGTGACTTGGCGGCAAGCTTCTCGGCCCAGTCGGCCACGGCAGCGTCGAACTCCTCGGCCGGCACCACCTTGTTGACGATCCCGATCCGCTCGGCTTCCTGCGCGGAGATCTGCTCGCCCAGCAGCAGCATCTCGTTGGTCTTCTTGCGCGGGACGTTGCGGTAGATCAGCGCCATGATCATGAACGGGAACACGCCGACGTTGATCTCGGGGGTACCGAACCGGGCCCCCTCGCGGGCGATCACCAGATCGCAGGCCAGTGCGAGCCCCAGAGCTCCGGCCAGGACGTGACCGTTGGCCGCGCAGATCGACGGCTTGCCGAGCTCGCCGAGCAGCCGGAACACGCTGGGGAACAGGTCGGTGCCGAAGTGCTTGTGGATCAGCGGCTCCTCGGCGGCAAACCCGGCCAGGTTGCCGCCGCTGGAGAACACGCTCTCGTGCGTGGAGGTGAGCACCACCACGCGGACGGCCTGGTCGTCACGGGCCTGTAGCAGCGCATCGCGCAGATCGGTGAGCACCTCGGGTGACAGCGCGTTGCGCGTGTCGGGTTGATCAAGCGCGATCGTCGCCACGCCGGTCGGCGAGACGTCGTACTCAATGGTGCTGAAGGCCATCGCGAGGAAGCCTACCGGCAGTGAGAAGTAGGAAGCACTACTGTTCACTTTCTCACACGTTCCGGAGGGAGAGCCATGGCCACCGCAGATGTCCAGAAGCCCGACCACGCCAGTCAGCGCAAGCACTTCATCTTCACCGACGAGCACGACCAGCTGCGGGAGTCGATTCGCCGCTTCGCCGTCAAGGAGCTTCAGCCCCAGGCGGACGAATGGGAGGAGACGACGTTCCCGAACTGGGTGTTTGAGCGGATGGGCGAGCTGGGCTTCCTGGGTCTGGACAAGCCGATCGAGTACGGCGGCCAGGGCGGCGACTACTACAGCTCTCTGGTGCTGGCGGAAGAGATCGGACACTCGCGCTCAGGTGGCCTGGCCATGGGAATCGCCGTGCACACCGACATGGCGATGCCGCCGATCCTCGCCTTCGGGACCGAGGAGCAGAAGCAGGAGTGGGTCGTGCCGGCGATCGCCGGCCAGAAGATCCTCTGCCTGGGCATAACCGAGCCCGATGCCGGCTCAGACGTGTCGGGGATCAAGACGAGGGCCGTCAAGGACGGCGACGAGTATGTGATCAACGGGTCGAAGACCTACATCACCAACGGCCACCGGGCCGACGTGATCGTCTTGATCACCAAGACCGATCCGAACGCCGGCTACGACGGCTTCACCCTGTTCCTGGTGCCCATGGACTCACCGGGCGTGATCCGCGAGAAGCGCCTGGAGAAGCTCGGCATGCACGCCTCCGACACTGCGCTGCTCGCCTTCCAGGACGTGCGGGTGCCCGACACGGCGGTGCTTGGCCAGATCGGCAAGGGCTTCTACCACATCATGTGGGAGCTCCAGGGCGAGCGGCTGATCGGCGCCGCCGGGTCCGTGGCCGGGGCTCAGCACGTGTTCGACCGCACGCTCCAGTACGCCAAGGAGCGCAAAGCCTTCGGCCGCCCGATCGGCAAATTCCAGGCCATCCGCCACAAGTTCGCCGAGATGGCCACCAAGATCGAGACCGGCCGGCAGATGGTCTACACGACCGCCTGGCGCTTCCAGAACGGCGAGTACCCGGTGCGCGAGATCTCGATGGCCAAGCTGTACACGGCCCGCATGGCCGTGGAGGTGGCCGATGAGTGCATCCAGATCCACGGCGGCGCCGGCTACATGAAGGAGTATGGGATCGAGCGAGCCTGGCGGGACCTGCGCCTGAACCGGATCGGAGCCGGCACAGACGAGATCATGCTCGACGTGATCGGCCGGTCGTACGGACTTTGACATCGCCCGGGGCCGCCGAGGCGCGTCGGCCCACCCCACCGTTCACGACCGAGCACGAGCGACTGCGGTCCGAGATCCGGTGCTACGCGGAGGCCGAGCTCTACCCGCACGCCAACGAGTGGGAAGCGGCGGAATGGTTCCCCAACGAGGTGTTCAGCCGGCTGGGCGAGCTGGGCTACATAGGCCTGAAGTTCCCTCGGCAGTACGGAGGTGCCGATGATGTGGTGGCCGCCGCCGTGCTCTGCGAGGAGCTGGCCCGCTGCGGATCGGGTGGGGTGGCCGCCGGCATCGGCGCCCACATCGGGATCGCGCTGCCGCCGATCTGGCGGTTTGGCACCGAGGATCAGCACCGCCGCTATCTGGTGCCGGGGATCCGGGGTGAGCTGATCGCCGCTTTGGCCATCACCGAGCCCGACGCCGGCTCGGATGTGGCCTCGATCCGGACCAGCGCCGGCCGGGTGGACGGCGGCTACCTGGTCAACGGGTCGAAGATGTTCATCACGGGCGGAGTGCGGGCCGACGTGCTGCTCACCGCGGTCAAGACCGCTGCCGAGGGTGGTCACCAAGGCCTGTCCTTTCTGCTGATCGACCGCGGCGAGGGCGTGGAAGCGCGCGCAATCCAGAAGATGGGCTGGCACGCCTCCGACACCGCCCAGATCAGCTTCGACGACGTGTTCGTGCCAGCAGAGAACCTGCTCGGCGCCGAGGATCAGGGCTTCTACCTGATCATGGCCAACTTCCAGTGGGAGCGACTGCTGATGGCGCTGGGCGCGGTGGGGGCGATGCAGGCGGTGTTTGAGAGCACCCTGCGCGTCGCCGGCGCCCACGGTGGGCAGGCACTCCGCCACCAGCTGGCCGAGGTGGCGGTCCAGATCGAAGCGGGCCGGAACTTGACCTACGCGGCCCTCCGGCGCACCGCCGCCGGCCAGGACGCGGTTCGCGAGGTGACGATGGCCAAGCTGTTCACCCAGGCGGCGGCCTTCCAGGCGATCGACGCCTGCCTGCAGATCCACGGCCGTGCCGGATACCTGGCCGCGCCGGTGATCGAGCGGGCCGCCCGAGATGCCCGGCTGGGACCGATCGGGGGCGGGACCGACGAGATCATGAAGGAGATCCTCGGCCGTTCGCTGGGCCTGTGAGGCGCGCCGGTCGGGCGAGATGCGAACATCAGACGGGTGGATTCGATCCGCGGGCAGCTGCTGATCGCGGGGCCTACGCTGGGGGACCCGAACTTCTGGCGCACGGTGGTGCTGATCGTGGAGCACAGCGACGAGGGGGCGCTGGGCCTCGTCCTCAACCGGCCCTCCGAGACCACCGTGGGCGAAGCGGTGCCCCAGCTCACCGAGCTGGTCGATCCCGACGATGACGTGCTGGTGGGTGGCCCGGTGCAGCAGTCTGGAGTGATCGTGCTGGCCGAATTCGAGGACCCCACCGATGCCGCGCTGATCGCCTTCGAGGACATCGGCATCGTCGGAACCACCTCGGAGGCGATCGAGCGATCGACCGGCGTCCGGGCGGCCCGGGCGTTTGCCGGCCACGCCGGGTGGGGTCCGGGACAGCTGGAGGACGAGCTCGAGCGGGGCGACTGGATCCTGGAGCCGGCCCGGCGCGCCGACGCTTTCACCGCTGCGCCGGCTGAGTTGTGGCCCGCGGTCCTGACTCGCAAGGGCGGCAGCTACGCGCTGATCGCGCGGATGCCCGCGGACCCTTCGCAGAACTGAGCACCGACCTGCCACCAGCGCTCTCGGTGGGACGTCACTTATGGCAGCAAGCACTTAGACTCGAACCATGAAGGTCGTCAAGCCAGGGGAGGACCGGGACGTCCCGCGTGGTGTGGTGGGCGGCGCCGAGATCTCCCAGGCCACGGCCGGCGCCTCCAACATCTACATGGGCATCTTCCGCGTGCCTCAGGGCAGCCGCTCGCGCCCGCACTATCACGAGACCTGTGAGAGCGCCGTGTACATGCTGTCCGGGCAGCTGATCGTCAAGTGGGGCGACCACCTGGAGAAGGAGCTGGCCCTGGAGCCCCGGGACATGGTCTACGTGCCGCCGCGCGAGACCCACGTGCTGGAGAACCCGTCTGATACCGAGGCGGCCGAGTACGTGGTCGCCCGCGACTCCCCCACCGAGGACGCCGTGGTGGTGCCATGGGCGGAGGAAGGCTGACCATCGGCAGCTTCGCAGGCGCCCGCGGACGGCGGATCTCCTGGCGCGACTACGAGCTGGAGGGCGTACCGGCGGGCGGGGTCGTGGTGATCGCCCACGGCTTCGGCGAGCACAGCGGCCGCTACGAACACGTGGCCGAGCGCCTGCAGCGCGAGGAATATGCCGTCTACGCGCTGGATCACCACGGCCACGGCAAGTCCGAGGGCACCAGGGGGCGGATCTCGTTCGCCGATGCGGTCTCCGACCTCGACCGCCTGGTCGACCTGGCGGCCGAACGGCACCCCGATCAGCCGGTGTTCCTGCTCGGGCACAGCATGGGCGGGGCGCTGGCGCTCCGCTACGCACTGGCCCATGGCGAGCGCCTGACCGGGCTCATCCTCTCCGGCCCTCTCGTCCAGGTCGAGGGCCGCACCGCGGCCCGGCTGATGGGCCGGTTCCTCGGCGCCGTGGCGCCCAACCTGCCTGTGACCAGGCTCGACCCCAACCTGGTCAGTCGTGATCCCGAGGTGGTGCGGGCCTACGTGGAGGACCCGCTCGTCTTTCACAAGCCGCTTCCGGCCGGCACCGTGTCAGAGTTCCTGCGTCACGCAGCCACGCTTCCGGGCGACGTCCCTGGGATCACGGTGCCGACCCTGCTGATGTACGGAACCGCCGATGGCCTGTGTGACCCGCGCGGTGCCGTGCTGGTGTCAGAGCGAATCGGCGCCTCGGACCTGACCACGATCCCCTACGAGGGTCTGTACCACGAGATCCTCAACGAGCCCGAGCGGGAGCGGGTGATGGACGACCTGGCCGCCTGGCTGGCCGTCCGCACCCCGGCAGTCAGCCGCTGAGCGAACCCAGATCGAGCCGGGTGCCGCTGAAGTAGCCACCGGCCGGCGAGAGCAGATACCCCACCACGGTGCCCAGCTCCGCGTCGCTCGTGTCCGCCGACGGGGCGACCGTGGAGACGGTGATCCCGTAGCGAGCCCACTCCACCGACAGCGTGCGACTGAGGTTCTCCAGAGCAGCCACCGCCGCCGGAGCCGTGACCCGTTCGCGGTCGGCGGGTGCTACAAGCACGATCCGCCCGCCTTCGCCACCCGGGAGCAAGACCTCGTTGGCCACCGCCGCCGTGACCGACCAGACCCGATCGAGCAGCCGCTGTAGCGGCTCGGTGGCGGTCGGTTGCTCGACCTCGCCCGGCACCCAGGCCGAGCAGTCGATGACCAGCGCGTCGATCGGACCCTGCTCGCCCACCCAGTCCGCGGCAAGCGCTTCCGGCTCGGCGGCGAACCGGATCACCCGCGCGCCCAGTGAGCTGAGCCGCCGAACCAGCTCCACCTCCCGACGCGGAGGAACCGTATCCATGAGCACCGAAGCGCCCTCCAGAAGACCGGGCCGAAGGATCGCGGACATCGGTGCGGGAGCGTATAGATGAGCCCTGCTCAGGCGAACGAACCGGGGTCCGAACCGGCGATGTGTTCGTATGAGCATGGGAAACCATGCGCTGACGAACGGGGCGCGGCTCGTCGGTCCGATTTGTGCGCCTGAACAGGTGCAGGCGCGCCCCGGAGGCGGGCGACGCCAGAGCCGGGCGAAGCCAGGGACGACTGGAACGTCGACAGGCCCCGCACTAGGATCGCCCCACCCCGAGGAAGAGGAGCCGATTGATGAGCCTGTCCTACGCGTGCGGAACCAGCGATCTTCCCCTGCTGCCCGACACGATCGGCCAGAACCTGGAGGACACGGCGGCCCGGCTGCCCGACCACGAGGTGCTCGTCTCCTGCCATCAGGGGATCCGTTTCACCTACGCGCAGTTCAACCAGGCGGTCGACGGCCTGGCCACCGGTCTGCACGCGGCCGGCCTGCGCAAGGGCGACCGCGTCGGGGTGTGGAGCCCCAACCGGGCCGAGTGGGCGCTCGTCCAGTACGCCACGGCCAAGCTCGGAGTGATCCTGGTCAACATCAACCCGGCCTACCGGACCAGCGAGCTCCAGTACGTGCTCGGACAGTCGGGCTGCCGGTGGCTGTTTGCCGCCTCGCAGTTCAAGGCGGCCGACTTCGAAGCCATGGTGGCCGACGTGCGCACCGACGTGCCCGGGCTGGAGCGGGCCGCGTTCTTCGGCACGCCCGACTGGGACGAGCTGGCCGCCACGGCACCCGACCCCGATCTGCTGCGCAAGACGCAGGCCGGCCTCGACTTCGACGAGGCGATCAACATCCAGTACACGAGCGGCACCACCGGGTTCCCCAAGGGCGCCACGCTGACCCACCACAACATCCTCAACAACGGTTACTTGCTGAGCGTGATCCTCGGCTACGGCGAGCGCGACCGCATCTGCATCCCGGTGCCGCTCTACCACTGCTTCGGGATGGTGATCGGGAACCTGTCGGCCACCTCGAGCGGCGCCTGCATCGTCTATCCGGGGGAGGCGTTCGAGCCCGAGGCCACGCTGCGCGCCTGCGACACCGAGCGCTGCACGAGCCTATACGGCGTGCCGACGATGTTCATCGCCCAGCTCGGACATCCGCGCTTCTCGGAGTTCGATCTCAGTTCTCTGCGCACCGGGATCATGGCCGGCTCGCCCTGCCCGATAGAGGTCATGAAGCGGGTCGCCGCCGAAATGGGAATCGACGAGCTCTCGATTGCCTTCGGGATGACCGAGACCTCCCCCGTGACCACGATCGTGCGGCCTGACGACACGCTCGAGCACCGCTGCTCCACGGTGGGCCAGGTGATGCCCCACACGGAGACGAAGATCGTCGGGGTGGGTGGGGAAAGATCTGGACTCGTGACGCCGCGCGGCGAGGCGGGCGAGTTCCTGGCCCGGGGCTACCCCGTGATGCTCGGCTACTGGAACGACCCGGACCGCACGGCCGAGGCGATCGACGCGGGCGGCTGGATGCACACCGGGGACCTGGCCACGATGGACGAGGACGGCTACGTCCGCGTGGTGGGACGGATCAAGGACATGATCATCCGGGGCGGAGAGAACATCTATCCCAGGGAGATAGAGGAGTTCCTGTACACGCATCCGTCGGTCGCCGACGTGCAGGTGATCGGCGTGCCCGACGAGCGCTACGGCGAGCAATTGATGGCCTGGATCGTGCCGCGGGAAGGCGCGTCCCTGACCGACGAGGATGTGCGGGAGTTCTGCCGCGCTCAGATCGCCCATTTCAAGGTCCCCCAGTACATCAAGTTCGTCGACGGCTTCCCGATGACCGTCACCGGCAAGGTTCAGAAGTTCAAGATGCGCGAAGTAGCAATCAGCGAGCTGGGCCTGGAGAAGGCCGCGGCGATCGCTACCGCTTGAGCGGGGCGCGCTCGGGGCGGGCGCCCATATCCGTCGTCTCGGCGGCCCCCACCGGCGCTCGCCCCATGGCCAGGCGCAGCTGACGAGCCCGGGCCCGCTCGCCCAGCACCTTCGTGGCCCGCCGCGCCCCGAGGTCGGTCATCTCCGAGTGCATCGCCTGGATCCGCGACAGGATCTCGTCGGCCACCAGCTGCTGCTGGTCACGAGTCGAGCGCTCCACGCGCTCCACGGCAAACGGCTCGCCGTACTGCACGAGCACCTTGGGGAACCGCCCGCGCGTCCAGTTGCGGACCTGATGGGAGCCGAGGATCGCCACCGGGACCACCGTGGCCCCCGACTCCAGAGCCAGCCGGCCGATTCCCGGCTTGGCCTCGGTGCCCACCGTTCCCGTCCTCGAGCGACCGCCCTCCACATACATCCCCACCGCGCCACCGCGTTCGAGGATCTTGAAGGCACTGACGAAGGTGTCATCGTCGTGGTGCCCCCGGCGCACCGGGAACACACCGCCGTGCGTGTAGATCCAGGACAGCGGGCCAGACCCGAACATCTGCGACTTGGCCATGAACTGGATGTGGCGGCGGACGAACGCAGCACAGAAGAAGTGGTCCATGAACGACGCGTGGTTGGGCGCGAGGATCACCGGGCCATCGGGCACGTTCTCCGAGCCAAAGCCCCGCGCCCGGAACAGCAGCAGAGCATTGAGCATCGTCGCCACCCGGACGACCTCGTAGATCCACTCGGGGCCGTGGTCTCGCACCCGCTCGTGGTAGGCGGTGAACGTCTCGGCGGGGCGCGGGTCCTTGTAGACCTGGGCCTTGATCTTGGCGTCGTCGGCCATCAGCCCGTGAGGGGCAGGACGAGAGTGGGCTTCTCGATCGTGTGGTCGGTCTGGGTCGGAATCACCGCGGTGGCCAGGGCGAAGAACTCGATCACGTGCGAGCCCCACCCATGAGAGGCCTCCTTGAGCTGCACGCCAACCAGACCCCCGGCCTGCAGCGCCTCGGCCTCTGACTGCATGCGGCCCATGGCCAGCTCACGCGCCTCGTACAGCGCCTGGGTGAAGTTGGTCATCTCGATGTTGCGCCCGAATTGGCGCAGCGAGGCCATCATCCCCTGGCGGGCCACGTGGTAGACGCAGTTGCCCATCACCAGCCCGACGGGCCGGTAGCCGGCGCGCAGGAGCGTCGAGAAATCCTGACCATTCAGGTCGGAGGTGAACGGCCGCCCGCCCGGAGCCCGGTGCAGCTCGCCGGCGGCGTGCTTGACCGCCGTGCCCACGGCGATGAACTCGGCCAGGTCGGCACCCCAGTCGTAGCGCCCGATCGTCAGGCGCACGCCGACGATCCCGTCGGCGCCGAGTTGGTCGGCCTCCTCCTCCATGCGCGTCATCGCCAGCTCGCGGGCGTGGTACATGGCCTGGCTGAGCACGGTCATCTCCATGTTCTGGTTCCACATCGCCTGCTGGAAGCCGATGTGGTAGATCGAGCTGCCCAGCACGAGGCCCAGCGGCTCGAAGCCGGCCTCCTTGACGAGCAGGAACTCGTTGACCGACAGATCGCTGGTGAAGAAGCCGCGCTCGATGTCGTGCTTCATTCGCTCCAGTCGCTCACGGCCGGACGCGGGCAGCCCCTCCAGCGAGCCCGCGCGGTACTCCCCGCCTTGGGCCGTCTGCTCGCCGGGAGCGTCGGTCGCGGCCTGCGCGGCCGACTCGCTCGGGTCCGGCGGCTCGTCCCGTTTCAGGAATCCCATGAGTCTCCAATCATTCGCGCAGTTCACTCACTCCAGCAGAAGTTTCTCGAGCGCCTGGCGGGTCTTCAGGCTGTGCTCGGCCTCCCGCGTCAGCGCCTGCGACAGAGTGTCGATCCACACGTCGATGCTGACCGACTCGGTGCTCAGCGTGATCCCGCCCGATACTCGAGCGCGCTTGGCCTCGACGCGCTCGGAGGACCGGTCGTAACCGAGCTCCAAGCGCTCTCCTCCCAGGTCGACAACGATCTTCCCCACCGCCTTGGACCCCCCGAACATCCGGGTTCGCAATCGCTCAACGCTGACCGCACCGGGCAGCGTGGCCTCCAGCTTGGCCGCCAGGCCCTCCATGAAGGTGGACACATCCTCGGTGTCCGCCCGCAGCGACGCCGCCAGGAGCTCGAATCCGGGGCTGGGCTCGATCTCGGATCCCACACCGCGAAGGCTACTCGTCCCAGCCCCGAGCGCGGTCGACGGCTCCGATCAGCTCGGCCTGCTCGTCGAAGACGAGACAGGTCGTGCCCGTGGTGCCCTGATCGATGGCCAGGATCAAGCTACAAAGCGCCGTGAGCAGCCAGGAATGCCGCCACGCCGGCGGCCACCACCACGATGGTGAGCCCGAGCGGCCCCGGCATCCACATCCAGGACCGGCGCGACCGACCACTCCGCCGCCTGGCCCACTGGCGACGGGTGCAGGAGCTCACAAACGGACTCGAGTGACCCATGGCTCTCTCTCGCTATCGCACTCCTCTGGGAGCTGCAAGTCAAGCGCCTGGCCCGGACGGAAGCCGCAAACTGCGGGCGGACAGCTCGACCCTTATGCTCCGTGCGCATCCGTCAGCTCCCCGGGGAGGTCGTTAGTTGTCCGAGGTCGAGGCCCACATCACGGGCACCGTGTGGAAGATCGAGGTGAAGGTCGGCGACAGCCTCGATGAAGGCGACACGGTGGTGATCCTGGAGTCGATGAAGATGGAGATGCCGGTGGAGGCCGAGGACGGCGGGGTGGTCAAGGAGATCCTCGTCGCGGAGGGCCAGTCGGTTTCCGAAGGCGACCCGCTGGTCGTCCTGGAGTAGCGGGGGTTCGTGCCCGCGGGCCGTACTGGTCGGCTGGAGGTGGAGGAGCCGGCGCCCGGCGTGGCGCGGCTGATCATCTCCAACCCGGACAAGCGTGGCGCGCTTGACCACGCGATCCTGGACGGCTTCGCCCAGGTGCTGCCTCGGCTCGACGCCCGCTGCCTGATCATCACCGGCGAAGGCACCACGTTCTCCTCGGGCTATGACATCGGCGATCTGGATGAGCCGGGTTCGCAGCTGTTCGTCGATGAAGCGGAGAAGCTGGTCGCGCACCCTTACGTGGCGGCGCTGAGCGCGATTGAGTCCTATCCGTTTCCCACGATCGCGGCGCTGAACGGTCACGCGATCGGCGGCGGGCTGGAGATCGCGCTGTCCTGCGACCTGCGAATCGCGGCGGGGACGATCGCCCTGGGCATGCCGCCGGCCAAGCTCGGGCTGGTCTACTCCCACACCGGGATCCGCAAGTTCGTCGACACGATCGGCGCCCCGCGGACCCGCGAGCTGTTCCTGACCGGACGCCGGATCGATGCCCGGACGGCTCGGGCCTGGGGCCTGGTCAACACCCTGGCTCAAGCCGACCGCCTGGCCGAGGAAACCCTGGAGCTGGCCGTGGAGATCGCTTCAGCCGCGCCGCTGGCCCAGACCGGCAACAAGCGCGTGATCAATGCGGTGCTGGAGGCCAGTGGCCGGATGGATCCGGAGGTGGAGCGGGAGCTGGTCGAGCTACGGCGCGCCTGTTTCTCCTCCGCGGACTTCCGGGAGGCCGTGCGCGCCTTCGCTGAGAAGCGGCCCGCGCAGTGGAGGGGCCGCTGAAAGCTCGGCCGGGGCAGGCACACAAGCCCGCCCCGGCCGCATCACAGACTCAGCTCCCGAACGACAGCTCGGTGGCGCTGTAGCCCGGGGCCACGACCGAGTAGGCGCCGCCCTTCGGGCTCACCGTGGTGGCGTTGGAGGTGCCCGACAGGGTGCCGTTCGAGGCGATCTTCTGGCCGCCCAGCGTCTCGCCGGACTTGGCGTACAACCCCGATGAGCGCAGCCGGGTGATCGTCCCCGCCGCGTCGTTTGAGCCATCCACGGCGAGCTTGACCGTGTGCGTGCTCCGGCTCTTGTTGACGATGATCACGTTGATCCGGCCGGTCGAAGTCCGAGCCGCCCACACGTCGATGCCGGAGGCCGGGCTTCCGGCGGTGTGCAACAGGTGCGAGCCGGCGGGCGCGGCCTGGGCGAACATCATCAGGCCGTAGTACTCGGGCTGGACCGAAACCTTCCAGCCCGAGCCGGTGTGCTTGGCGTTGATCAGGCCCTGCCACTCCCCGGGCACCGTGTGGAAGTTGACCCCCTGGGCGCCGGTGCGCACCACGCGGGGCAGGAAATCGACCGCCCACAGAGCCGGGGCGAAGGCCGGGCTGAGGTTGCCCTGCCCGCCGCAGGAGATCGAGTTCATCTCATCCACCCGGAGCCGCTTGTTGCGGGACTTGGCGGCCCGAACGTGTCCGGCGATCGAGTTGGCCAGCCCCTGCAGGGAGGAGTTCTGGAAGAACTGCGTGGCCTTGACCAGCGTCGACCCGCACTTCTTGGTCGGATACGCGTGCACGGTCACGAGCTTCACGCGAGGTTCGCTGCGAACGAACCCGCCCAGTGCGGCCAGCCACTCGCCTCCTCCCGAGCTGGGACCGGCCACCGGGAAGTTGGGCAGGCCCTTGGCGATGTTGGCGAAGTCCTTGTCGTAGGCCGCCGGCGTGTAGTTGGCTCCACGCCCATAGACCCGCTTGCCGGAGGCCGTCTTGTACCAGGAGAACGCGTGGTAGAGCTCGGGTTCGTTGCCGAGCTCCAAGGCGCTGACGTTGATCTTGCCGACGTGGCTGAGGATCGCGTTTGCCTCAGCGCCGGCGATCCGGCGGCTGTCGGCCTCGAACTGAATGCCGAAGATGTAGTGGCCGTGGAGGGCCTCGATCAGCGACTTGTCCGCAGAGAGGGACCGCGCGGTCAGGGCGATCCGGACCCCGCCCGGCTTCTTGACCCCGGCGATCGGCCACCAGGCCCAGTCGGTGCTGTCGCCGCCGATCCGCAGGACCGGGTTCCCGTCCGGATTGAGGTTCTTGATCAGCTGGACGAACGGCTCATCGACAGTCGTGCTGTCGCCGGTGTACTTGGCCAGGCCGGTGTACTCGGTGGACAGCCCGAGGAAGCCGCTGGGCACCTTGCCGACGCTCCGGGAGGTCACGTGCAGGGTGGCGCCGGAGGATGAGCTGGCCAGAGAGGCGTTTCCGCAGCTGGCACTCACGATGGCCACCGCCAGCGCCAGGAGGACCACCAGTCCGCCCCGGTGGAGGCGCGAGAGAGAGAAGATTGATTTCACTGGCCCAGTGTGTCGCATGAGTCGGCGCGAGGAAATCGGGAGGAGGTCATTGGCATGACCTTGGATAACCCGCCGTCGGGGCGAAAGTCTCACTCCTCGTAGGGAGTGAAGTCACCCTTCCGGGCACCGCAGACCGGGCAGAACCAGGTCTCAGGGATGTCCTGGAACGCCGTACCGGGCGGGATGCCACCGTCGGCGTCGCCTTCGGCCGGGTCGTAGATGTACCCGCACGACTCGCACATGTACTTCACTCACGGCAGGGTAGTGACTCGCTGGCGGAGCCGCGAGCGGGCGGGCCACGCCGCTCGGTAGGGTCCCGCAGGTGAGCTCTGCTCGCCCCGAACCTGGTGCCGAGCTGCATTCCGGAGAGGCCACGGCGCCCCGCCGCGCGGCCACCGTGATCCTGCTGCGGGGCGGCTCGGAGCGCCTGGAGGTGCTGATGGTGCAGCGCAATCCAGCGGCCCGGTTCATGGGCGGCGCCTGGGTGTTCCCCGGCGGGTCGGTCGATCGATCCGAGGGCGAGGGCCAGGCGGGGCTGCAGGCCGCGGCCGTGCGCGAGCTGCACGAGGAGGCCGGGGTTCGGCTGCCGGCGGAGGCCGAGCTCTTCCCCTTCGCGCGCTGGATCACCCCGGCGCAGGTCAAGACCCGCTTCGACACCTGGTTCTACCTGGCGCCGGCTCCCGAGGGGACCCAGCCACGGGTCGACGGCGCCGAGGTGGTCGACTTCTGCTGGATCGCCCCGGCCGATGCGCTGGTCGCCGGGGAGTCGGGGCGGTTGTTCCTCGTCTTTCCCACCGTCAAGCAGCTCCAGCAGCTGGCCGGGTTCGGCTCTGCGGATGAGTTGATGGGGTACGCCCGCGGGCGCGAGGTGCAGCCGATCGAGCCGCAGGTGGTCGGCTCGGGCGAGACGGCTCGGATCGTGCTGCCGGGCGAGCCCGGCTACGGCGCCTGAAGGTTTAGTCCTCGGCTTCCTCGTCGGCGATCACGTGCAGCACGGCGTTGATCAGCGCCAGGTGGGTGAATGCCTGGGGGTAGTTGCCCAGGTGGCGTCCGGTGGCGGCCTCCAGCTCCTCGGCGTACAGACCCAGTGGCGAGGCGTGGGTGAGGAGACGCTCACAGAGCTGCGCGGCGCGCTCGGTCTCGCCGATCTCCGACAGCGCCGAGACGAGCCAGAACGAGCAGATCAGGAACGTGCCCTCCTTACCGTGCAGTCCGTCGTCGGTCTCCTCGACCTTGTAACGGAGCACGAAGCCGCTCTCGGTCAGCTGGTCGGCGATGGCCAGAACGGTGGCGCGGACCCGGTCGTCGTCGGGTGGCAGGAAGCGGACGATCGGGATCAGCAGCGTGGAGGCATCCAGGGCGTCGGTCTCGTAGTGCTGGCGGAACACGCCCGGCTCGGAGACGCCGTGGGCCAGGATGTCATCGCGGATCTGATCGGCCGCCCGCTGCCAGTCCGCGGCCTTGTCCGACTCCCCCTCCAGTTCGGACAGGCGAGCGCCCCGATCGGCGGCCACCCAGCACATCAGCTTCGAGGAGACGTAGTGCTTGGGCTCGCCCCGGGCCTCCCAGATGCCCTGGTCAGGGTGCTGCCAGTTGGCCAGCGCGCATTTGACCTGGTCTTCGATCACCGGCCACAGGCGCTGCGGGATGTGGCCGCGCATCTTGGTGTGCAGGTAGATCGAGTCGAGCACTGAACCGAACACGTCGTTCTGCTTCTGGCTGAAGGCGGCGTTGCCTGTTCTGACCGGCCGGGCGCCCTCG
>Ga0182024_10015382_pt1 | contig 14666 bp, 12 predicted proteins | sample P32metaG_FD_120480 | JGI IMG/M metagenome (GOLD analysis project Ga0182024, IMG submission 120480) | Permafrost microbial communities from Stordalen Mire, Sweden - P3-2 metaG (Illumina Assembly) | ecosystem: Environmental > Terrestrial > Soil > Wetlands > Permafrost | place: Sweden: Stordalen... | reverse complement strand
CGCGTTCGTCGCCGCCCTCGACGCGGCACACGATGCGGCGGCGCGCCTGCGCGCGCTGGGCGGATATCTTCCGTCGCTGCCGCGCCTGCTCGCGTCCTCGCTGGTCGCGGAACATCCGGAGTTCGCGGCGCTGCCCGCGGAACGACAGGCCGGCGCGTTCGAGTCCGCGGCGCAGGCGCTGCTCGGCGAAGCGGAGCGCGCCGCGGCCGAACCGGGCGAGCTGTTCGCCTACCGTGACGACGCCGGCGTGCTGGTGGCAGCGCATCTCGTTCCGCTCGCTCAGTATGCGGCGTTGGGGATCGACCGCGCCCCATCGATCCTCGATCTGTTCGCCGAGCAGCGCACGGCGACGTTGCGCGCGCGCCGCGGTGACGCGGTCGAGCGACGACGGGCAACGTTGCTGAGCCGCATTGCAAAGCGTTTGCAGGCCACCGACGGCGAGCTCGCGTCGGTGGCCGCACGGATCGCCGACGTCTCGATGCGCGATCGTCTGCGCCGCAGCGGCGACGCGCTGTTCACGCACGTCCACGAGGTTCCGTCGGGCGCTTCCGTCTACGTTCCGCCGAGCGATCCCGACCTCACGATCGAGCTCGACCCGGAGCTCGACGTCAAGGACAACGCGCAACGCTACTTCGCGCGCTACCGCAAGGCAGCCGACGCGCTACCGCACCTGGAGCGGCGACATGAAACGTTGACGACGCGCCGCGGCGCGCTCGACGTGCTCGCGTTCGAGGCCGAGCGGGCCGATGCGCCGACGATCCCCGAGCTCGAAGCCGACCTCGACGCGCTCGAAGGTCGTCCGGCGCAGCGTGCCGCCGCTCCGAATGCGCGGCGCCGACCGCCGCTGCGCGTCGAACAGCCGTCCGGCGCACGAATCTACGTCGGCCGCTCGCCGCGCGAGAACGTCGAGGTCACGTTTCGGATCGCACGCCCGGATGATCTCTGGTTTCATGCACGCGGCATTCCCGGCTCGCACGTCGTGCTCCAGGCGCCGCCCGGGCAGCCGCCGAGCGATGACGACCTCGACGCCGCCGCGAATCTGGCCGCGACGCACAGTAAGGGGCGCAGCGCGTCACGCGTCGAGATCGACTACACCGAGCGCAAGCACGTTCGCAAGCAGCGCGACGGCGCACCGGGCCTGGTGTGGTACACCAACGCGCGCACGCGAATCGGCCGAACCGTTTAACGGTAGCGGAGCGCGGTTCGCGTCGTCGGTAGCGGGTCGACCGACGCGTACCCGCCCGCGATCAACACGCTGCCGTCATCGAGCAGCACTGCCGCGCCGAGATTCCGCGCCGTGTCCATCGCCGGGCCGATCGTGCGGAAGCGATTCGCAGTAGCGTCGTAGATCTCGACGTGCGTCGATCCGCCGGCGACGAGCACGTCGCCGGAGGGGAGGCGCACCGTCGAATCGCCCAGCTTGAATCGACGCTCCTGCATCGTTGCGGCCGCAAGAAACTTGTTGGCGTGCGGATCGTAGCGCTCGCTGCTCTGGAGCCATGGAAACGGCCGACGCGCGAAACGCCTGCCGTGCCACACTTTGGCATATTATTTGACGCCATATGGTATAATTACGCGATGAACGCAACCGAACGGGTCGTCCGCATTCTGGGACTGCCGAAACGGCGGGGCCGAGAATCCTTGGTCGATCTCGTTCGTGGCGGCCTGCCCGCATCGACATTCGAGCATCTCGCGGCCTATACGCAGTTGACGCAAGAAGTGCTCGCGGCCGCAGTTGCCATTCCATTGCGTACCGTTCAGCGACGTAAAGAGTCGAAGCAGCCCTTCCTTCTCGACGAGTCCGACCGTCTCACGCGGATCGCGAGGCTCTATGAGTACGCTGAGAGCATTCTCGGGCACGACAACGCCACGACGTGGATGCAAAGCGCGAATTGGGCGCTTGACGATGCGCGTCCGATCGAGCTCGCCGACACCGACGTCGGCGCGCGCGAAGTCGAAGACGCACTTGGCCGGATCGAGGACGGAATCTTCGCGTAGCTTGATGGAGCTGTTCCGCGTAACTCGCCAGCCCGATCCGGCACTCGCCTTTAACGGTTTCTCCTCTGCTCGCAGCCCCGGCCGATGGAACGAGCGAGGCCGGCGTGCCGTCTATCTCTCGACGCGCATCTCGCTCGCGATTCTCGAAGTAATGGTCCAAGCGGGCACGGCATCGCTGGACGGTTACGTCGTTTTTCCCGTCGACATTCCTGATACGCTGCTCACGCGATTCGATCGGCGACGGCTGTCGCCCACCTGGCGGACGGTCGTAGGCCGGGATGAGTGCCGTGCGTTCGGCCAAGAATGGCGCGCGCGAAAGGTGAGTCTCGGTTTGACCGTCCCGAGTGCAGTGCTTCCTGAGGCGTATCCGTTTGGGGACGTAAATGTCGTTGTGGACCCCGAACACGTCGATGCCGACAAGATGGCGATCCGCGCGTCGATGCGGTTCGAAGTCGACCGGCGGCTCGCGCGACTGTTAGGTGTTTCCCTGGCGCCGACGCCGAGTCCGAAAGCACCACCCGCGCGGCGACCGAAATAACCCTACGAGATCGCGATCCGATATTCGCGAATCTCGGTGGCGACGCGCGCGTAGGCACCGCCGATGGCGCGAATGCGCTCGTCCGCGCCGTCGAGGTTGCCGGTGCGCGCGCGCTCATCGAGGTCGGCCGCGATTTCGTAGAGGCCGATCGCACCGATGTTGCCGGCGCTGCCCTTGATGCCGTGCGCGGCGCGGGCGACCATCACCGCATCGCTGTTCGCCAGACCTTCCTCGAGCGCCCGGCGGTGCTTCGCGCCGGTCTCCAGCGCCATCTCGAGCAGGTCGGCGATCCCGTTGCGGTCGTCCTCGAACGCTTCTTCGAGCCGTGACAAGTCGAGCACGGTCTTATCCGGCAATCCGCACCCCGCTGACGAAACGCTCGACCAGCGCTCCCAGCGCATCGAGCTGGACGGGCTTGGCAAGGTAGTCGTCCATGCCGGCGCTCAGACATGCTTCGCGGTCGCCTTCGAGCGCATTCGCCGTCATCGCGACGATCGGAACGTGACGGCCGCTGACGAGCTCATGCTGCCGGATCGCCCGGGTCGCTTCGAAGCCGTCGACCTCGGGCATTTGGCAGTCCATCAGCACGAGATCGTAGGCACCGCGCGCAACGGCCTCGATCGCCTCGCGTCCGTTCGCGACCGCGTGCGCGCCATAGCCGAGCTTCTTGAGCTGCTGCAGCGCGAGCTTGCGGTTCACCGGATTGTCTTCGGCAACGAGGACGCGCACCTCGCCGGTGTGCTCGGCGACCGGTCCGTCCACGGCCGCCACGGGCACGCCCGACGCCGGCGCTCCGTCCATCGCCGCGACCAGCGCATCGTGCAACGTACCGCGACGAATCGGCTTTCGCACCGCGCCGGAGAATCCGTACGCGTGCACGTGGTCCTCGCTGACCGTCTCCTTCGCGCCCGACACCAGCACCAACGGGACGGACTCGAACCCTGCGATTGCGTGCAGGCGTGCGCCGAGCGCGAAGGCGTCCTCGCCGGCCGCACGATCGACGATGACCGCATCGAACCCGACACCCCGCGCGACCGAGGCCTTGGCCAGATCGAGGCCGTGGGCCGCGTTCGCCGTGGACGACGCGACGGCGCCCCACGCGAACAGGTACTGATCGACGGCTTGACGCGCTTCGCCCTCCGGATCGATCACGAGCACGCGCAAACCGCGCAGCACGCCGGTAAAGGCGGTGTCGTCTTCGCGCGGTACCTGAGCGAACGGAACGGTAAACCAGAACGTCGCGCCCGAACTGGCCGCGCTGTCGAAACCGATCGTCCCGCCCATGAGCTCGACCAGGCGGCGTGAGATCGACAAACCGAGTCCGGTGCCGCCATAGCGCCGGCGCGTCGACTGATCGGCCTGGCGGAACGGTTGAAACAGATGCCGCGCGGCGTCCGGCGTAATGCCGGGCCCGGTATCGGTCACCGAGAAGCGCAGCACGACCGTCCTCTCGGCCTCGACGCGCTCGACGACCGCGCGCACAGTCACGCTGCCGCGTTCGGTGAACTTTACGGCGTTGCCGATCAAGTTGAGGAAAATCTGCCGCAGCCGGTCGCCGTCGCCCAGGACGCGACGCGGCACGTCGGCCGCGACGTACGTCGCGAGCGAGAGACCCTTCTTGCGCGCTGCGGCGCCGAGAATGTCGGTGGCGTTTTCCAGCACGGCGACCGGGGCGAACGGAATGCTTTCCAGTTCCATCCGCCCGGCTTCGATCTTCGAGAAATCGAGGATGTCGTTGACGATCGCGAGCAGCGAGTCGGCCGAGTCGCGCACGGTCAAGGCATAGTCGCGCGCTTCGTCGGACAGCGGCGTGCGCAACAAAAGCTCCGACATTCCCACCACCGCGTTGATCGGCGTGCGGATCTCGTGGCTCATCGTCGCCAGGAACTGCGATTTGACATCGGCCGCTTCGACGGCGCGATCGTGCGCCGCGCGGATCGCGTCTTCGGCCGCCTTGCGATGGGTGATGTCGCGCAGGATGATGATGCGTTCGTTGCCCGGGCTGCTGCTCGCCTCGCGACCACGGGCGAACTCGACAGGAAACGCTGTCCCGCGCGCATCGCTGCCGACCGTTTCGAGGACGCCCGCGTCCTCCAAATCGGCGATGCCCGGGTAGTCGGGCAACACGCGCGCGACCGGCATTCCGATCATGTCGTCGCCGTTGAATCCGAACAGCGCCGCCGCGGCGCGGTTCACGGAGACGATCATTCCGCGCTCGTCGACCGCCAAGAGCGCGTCGGCAACGCAGTCGACGATGCCGCGCAACCGCCGCTCGTTGGTGACGATGACGCGCGACAGACGATTCGTCTCGCTGAGCAGGGCGACGACGAGAAACGTCGTCGCGACGAGAATGTCGAGCCGCGAGACGTACCAGCCCACGCTGTAGCGCGTTCCACCGAGCGCGTTGAGCAACGACTCGATCAGCAGCGCGGCGACCGGAACCGTCAGCCAGATGTCGATCACCGTGCTCGCCGAGCGGCGGAGCAGAAGTACCAGGGCGTAGACCGAGAGCAGCGCGACCGCCAACAGCGCAAGGTAAATCCCGGTCAGGTACGTTCCTTGGGCGGAGACCGGCGGTAGCGCGGGAGCGAACTCGACGACCAGCGACGAGGCCGCATAGGCGGCGATCACCGTCGCGACGACCGCGGCGGTCGTGCGCGTTCCGCCGACGCGCCGGGAACCGTCCCGCGCGGCGAGCGCCGCGTAGGCGAAGAATGCCAGCGCAAGCGCCGTGTGCCAGATGATCCAGAGGTAGGCCGCCGGAGATCCTGCGTAGGTTTGCAGGCCGCCGATCCCCGGCATCGTGACGATATACGGGATCGACACGAGCCCGCTGAACAGCGCGCCGCAGGCGAGCACCAAGAGTGACGGCTTGCGCGAGAGCGCGAACTGGCCAAACAGAATCGTCGCGCTGATCGCCAAGCTCATCAGCACCGCACCGCCGTACAGCATGACAAAATTGGGCAGCGCGCCGACCGTCAGCCGCGCGAACGGAGCGCCGGCCAGGGCGACGACCGCCAACACGGCGATCGCGATAAACGCCACGCGTCGCTGCTGCGGCGCAGCCGGCAGCGTGGCGAGATCGAGGGTGGAGGAGTTCACGTCCGATTCGGCTTCTCGGCCAGGCCGTACTCGCCCGCGCGATGGGCCGTTCCGTGCGCTAAGAATCGGTAACCCTTTACCTCCGCTCGACAAACATCGCGTCGCCGAAGGAGAAAAAGCGATATTCGCGCTCGATCGCCGCCGCGTAGGCCTGCCGGATGCGTTCGTGGCCGGTGAAGGCGGCAACGAGTACGAGCAGGGTCGAGCGCGGCAGGTGGAAGTTGGTCAACAGCGCGTCGACGACGCGAAACGGGAAACCCGGGGTGACGAACAGGTCGGTCTCGGCCTCGCCGGGATGCACGGTGCCGTCGCGCAGCGCGGCGCCTTCGAGGGCGCGCAGCACGGTGGTCCCGGCCGCGACGACACGCCGCCCGTCGCGCTGCGCTGCGGCGATCGCCGCGGCCGTATCCGCCGGGATGACGTAGCGCTCGGCGTGCATCACGTGCTCGTCGATCGTCTCACCCTGCATGGGACGAAACGTTCCGATTCCGACGTCGAGCACCAGCCGCACGATCGTCACGCCGCGCGCCCGAAGTGCGGAAAGGACCTCATCGGTGAAATGCAGCGATGCCGTCGGTGCGGCCACGCTGCCCGGAACGCGCGCGAACACCGTTTGATAGCGCTCGGCCCGCGCATCGTCCGCGCCGCCCGGGCGCGGGGCGATGTACGGAGGCAACGGCGTCTCACCGTGGCGCTCGAGCAACGCGCCGACGTCCACGCCGTCGTCGAACCGCACCACGCGCGGTCCGTCGGGCAATACGTCGACGATCGTCGCGCCCGCAGCGCCGACGGCCAGCCGAGCACCGGCGCGCAGCTTACGGCCCGGCCGCACCAGCGCGAGCCATTCACGGGCCGACGGATCGAAGCCGCCCGGCGCACGCGGGCGCAGCAGCAAGAGTTCCGCCTGGCCGCCGCCCTCACGGAGCGCTCGCAAGCGCGCGCGCACGACGCGCGTCTCGTTGAGGACGAGGACGTCGCCGCTGCGCAGCAACGCAGCAAAGTCGCTGAAATGCCGATGGGCGACCGCGCCGTCCGATCCGAGCACGAGCAATCTCGCGTCCTCGCGCCGCGCCGCCGGTTCCTGCGCGATCAACCGCTCGGGCAGTTCGTACCCGTAGGCCGCTACGTCGCGCGGGCCTATTCGCTCGGAACCCGTTGCCGCTCGATCTCCAAAAACTCTTGCAGCCGCACACGATCCGCGTCGGCAAGGTCGAGAAACTCCACGCCGACCGCGAACGTGTCGCGCTCGAACGTCTCGACCCAGCGCACCTCGCCGCGAAACACGAAGAACGGTGCGCGCTTGAAGGTGAACGTGTAGACCGTGCGCTTGGGCAGATACTGCTCGGAAAGCACGCGCATCCCGGTCGGGCTGATGTCGGCGATCGCCGCGCGGAAGAGCGTGAACGAGATTTTGTCCTCGACGACCACGTCGATGAATTTGCGCAGCCGGACGCTGTCCTCGGCGCGACTCTCGTCAGCCATTGGTCACCGCCGTTCCGGGGAAGTACCACGCGAGGATCGCCGCAGCTGATCCGCCGGCCGACGCAAAATACCGCGCTCCCCATTGGCAGAGCCCCACACCGTGCCCATGGCCCGATCCTTCGATGACGAGCCGCGGTGCGGCCTGCGCGTCTTCGATCCGCACCGCGCGCAACCACAAGCTGCGCACGACGTCGTAACCGATCGCGCGGCGAAACTCCACCACCGGGATCGTCGCTTCGGCCGTGCCGAGCAGCGCGACCGTGCGCGGCCGGCCGGTTGCGTCGGGTGCGCCGAGCGCGGTGCCGATGAGCGTCCCGCCGGTACGCGAGCCGAAGGCCGTGACCGCGCGGTCGAGCGGAACGCTGCGCGACCAGCGATAGTCCGGAGCCGGCGCGCAGTACGGATCGGCAACGCCCCGCAGATACGGAAAGGCCGGGCCGCCCCAAGCCGAGACGCTGTCAGCCGTGTGCCCGCCGCAGCACGCGCTGTAGAACACCGACGCCGCCGCGCCGGCATAGGTCAGGGTACGGCCGCGCGTCGCCCGAACGGCAGCCGTGGACGCCGGGTGCTCGGCGTCGACGCCGCCCCAATGCTGATCGCTGTCGTTGGCTTGCACGTCGTAGGGGCGCGAGAGCGAGCGCCGCCCGAGCGCGAAGGTGCGCGCGACGATCGCTTGCGCCTCGAGCGCGGCGGCCGGCCACGACGGCGGCGACTCGAGCGGAACGACGCCCTGTAGGTATTGATCGACGTCGATCGTCGTGACGAGTGCCATGCGCCCGTCGGGCATTCCGACCGTCGACGGCGCACCGCGCCAGCGCTTGCCGCCGAACGCGAACGTCCCGTCGGCCGCGACCTGCGGCGTCTCGCCGTGCGAATCGAAGGCGACCAATACGCGAATCTGCGGCGAAAGCGGATCCCACACGTCGAGCCCGCCGGTCGCGACCGCCGTCGCTCCGGCGATCCCTTTGAGGAACGCCGCCCGACCGATCACAACAGACGCGGTTGCGCGCTCTCGCGCAGGGCGATGCCGAGGTGCGCGTGTGCGGTGGCGGTGGTCTTACGCCCGCTCGCCGTGCGCTGAACGAAACCGCTCTTGAGCAGATACGGCTCGACGACGTCTTCGAGCGTTTCGATGTCCTCGGTCAAGGTCGCGGCGATTGCGGCGATCCCCACCGGGCCGCCGCCGTACTGCTTGGCGATCGTCTCGAGATACGCGCGGTCGAGCCGGTCGAGACCGAGTTCGTCGACACCCTCGCGGCGCAGCGCTTCGTTCGCCACACCGGCCGTGACGACACCGTCGGCGCGCACCTCGGCAAAGTCGCGCACCCGGCGGAGCAGCCGGTTCGCGATGCGTGGCGTACCGCGGCTGCGCTCGGCGATCGTGCGCGCGCCGTCGCGCTCGATCGCGATCTCGAGCACGCGCGCGCTGCGCTCGACGATCCGCTGCAACTCGCCGGGCTCATAGTACTCGAGATGATGCACGATCCCGAACCGGTCCCGCAACGGCGCCGACAGCATCCCGGCGCGCGTCGTCGCCCCGACCAGGGTGAAGCGCTTGAGCGGTAACTTGATCGTCTTGGCGTATGCGCCGCGGTCGACGACGAAGTCGATCTGGAAGTCTTCCATCGCCGGATAGAGGTACTCTTCGACGACGGTGCCGAGCCGGTGGATCTCGTCGATGAACAAGACGTCGCCGTGCTCGAGCGAGGTCAGGATGCCGACGAGATCCTTCGGTTTCTCGAGCGTCGGCCCCGAGGTGGGGCGCAGCGTTCCGCCGGTCGCGCGCGCGATCAGATTCGCCAGCGTGGTCTTGCCCAGCCCCGGCGGTCCGGAGAACAGCACGTGCTCGAGCGGTTCGTTGCGGCGCGCGGCCGCGTCGATCGCGATGCGCAGGTTGTCGACGATCTGCTCTTGTCCGACGTAGTCGCCGAACGTACGAGGCCGCAGCGTCGCGCCGTAGACTTCATCTTCGAGCGACGCATCAGCGCCGATGATCCGCCCTTCGACCGGCTCAGGGTCGGCTTCTTTTTGCGTCGCGGGAACGTCGCTCGGACCGACGAGCTTCTTACGCACCGAATCACTCATTGGACGCTCACGTGTCGGCTCGGGCGGCGTGACGGTGGCGGTAGATCTCGGCGAGCAACGTCTCGGCGTCGGTGACGTCCGGCGCGCGCTCGAGCGTCTCGGCGATCATCGCCTCGGCTTCGGTGCGCTTATACGCGAGCTGCAACAGCACCGCGAGCGCCTCGCTTGCGAACTCCGGCATCGGCGCCTGTTCGGGCAGCGCGCGCTGCGGCGCATCTTGGATGAGCAAGAACCGCGCGACCTTGCCCTGCAGCTTGGCCACGATGTCACGCGCCTTCTGCTGGCCGATCCCGGGCAACGTCTTGAGGAATGCGTGGTCGCCTTCATCGATCGCCCGTGCGATCCGCGCCATCGGCACCGAGAACGCGCGCGCGGCGGACTTCGGCCCGATCGACGCGACCGAGAGCAGCGCCTCGAAGAACTCGCGCTCGATCGCGTTGCTAAAGCCGAAGAACGTGAAGCGGCCCGCGTTGCCGTCGAGCGCGAAGTGCGGATAGATCTCGAGCGTCACGACCCCACTCTCGGGCACTTTGGTGACCACGCTCGGCGGCAGGACGACGTCGTAGACCAGGCCGCCGGCTTCGAGACGCGCGAGCTCGCCCGTGCGCTCGAGCACGGAACCCGAGATGCGTGAGAACATCAGGCGAGACGGGTCGCGCGAGAACGGCGTTGGGGCATGACCACACCGAGTTCGGCAAAACGGTCGCGTTGTGCTTCCACGTTGGAGAACGCGACCGCCAGCGCGAGCGCGTCGCTCACGTCGTCGGGCCGCGGCGGCGCAGTCAAGCCGAGCAGTCGAACGACCATTCCTTTGACTTGCGCCTTGCTCGCCGAACCGCTGCCGATCAGCGCGCGCTTGACCGTTGCGTGCGCGAGGTCGTGCACCGGAACGCCGTGACTGCCCGCGGCGAGCGCGAGCACGCCGCGCGCGTGTCCCATCAGCACCGCGGTCTGCGGGTGCTCGTACGCGGTCCACAGCTCTTCGACGACCATGCAGTCGGGGCGCGTCGCGCGCACGACCTCGACCATTGCATCGTGCAGTTGCACGAGGCGCTGTGCGAGCGGCAGCGCCGGCGAGGGTTGCAGCACGCCGCCTTCGATTAAGCGCAGTGCGCCGTCGCGCACCTCGATCACGCCGTAGCCCGTCGTGCGCAGCCCGGGATCGACGCCCAAGATCCGGCGCAAGGTCACGGACCGCTCGCGCGCATCACGTACAGGTTGATCGTCTCGCCGGGCTTCACGCTGGTGTTCACCTCGGGCTCGGTGCGGGCCACCATTCCCTCGGGCACTTGGCTCTCATTGGTATACGCGATGCTGCCGATCTGATAGCCCTGGGCGAGAAGTGCGGCCTTGGCGGCATCCGGTGTCATGCCGGTGACGTCCGGAACGATCCCCGAAACGCTCAGGTAGATCGTGACGCGCGAACCTTTCTTGGCGGAGGTGCCGGCCGGCGGCTGCTGCAACGCGATCTTGCCGGTCGGGTTCGCCGCGTCGACGGTGTAGGCGTGCGTTACGTCCAGTCCGGCGCTGCGCAGCGCCGTTTCCGCCGATCCCGGGTCCATGCCGACGACGTCGGGGACCGGCACGGCTGCCGGTCCGGTGCTGAGCACGACGGTGACCCCCGACTTCGGTGCCGCCGTTGCGCCGGGATCGGGATCCTGCGACATGATCACGTTGGGCGGAACGGTGTCGCTTTCGGCCGACTGTCCGACCGTGAGCGACAATCCCGCGGCGGCGAGCTTGCGCCGCGCGTCATCGACGCTCGAACCGGTCACGTTGGGCACGACGATCGGTTTCGCGCCCTTCGAGACGGTCAGCGTCACCAGCGTATTTTGCCGGACCGAGGTGCCGACGTCGGGGTTCAGGACGATGACTTGCCCGGCCGGAATCGACGCGCTGTACGCATCGCTCGTCTTGTAGCGGAGTTTTACGTCGAGCAGCGCGCGCTCGGCGTCGGCGACGCTGTAGCCTTTCACGTTCGGCACGTCGACGCGCGGCGCACCGCCCGACACGACCAGCGCGATCGAATCATCCTTGCCTACCTTCGTTCCGGCCGCGGGATCTTGCCGGATGACGCGGTCTTGCGGAACGGTCGCGCTGTCTTCGGTCGTTACCGTCGATTTGAGGCCGAGAGCGTAGAGGCTCTGCTGCGCGTCGGTTGCGAGCTTCCCTCGCACATCGGGAACCTCAATGTTTTTCGCCGGCCCGAAGATCGGACCGCGCAACGCGAGGTAGCCGAGCGCGACCGCCAGCACCAGCAGGAGCGGAAACACGATCCAACGCGGATCGGGACCGCGGCGTTCGCGCTCCTCGAGCTCGGCGACCGTGGCGGCGCGCGCGTCGCGATCCGGCGCGACCGACCGTCGTGGCGGCGGTCCGGGCGAGCCCTTCACCGCTCCCAGCCGCGAGGTCGGCGCGTCGGCGAACGCTGCTGCCTGCGCGACGTTGGGGCGTTCGCGCGCTTCGCGCAGCGCGCTGGCCAGCTCGGTGGCCGACGCGAAGCGCTCTTGCGGGTCCTTGCGCAACAATCGCGCGACGATCGAGGCGACGGCGGGACTCACGTTGCTGGTTGCCGGATCGATCGGCGGCGGTTCGGCCGAGACGTGCTTGAGCGCGACCGCGACCGGCGTGTCACCGGTGAACGGCAACGAGCCGGTCAACATTTGGTACAGCACGACGCCGACGGCATAGAGATCGCTACGCTCGTCGATCTCGTGGCCTTGCGCTTGCTCGGGCGAGATGTATGCGACGCTGCCCATCACCATGCCGGGCTGCGTGACGCCGAGCGTGTGTTCCGAGACCGCGCGCGCGATGCCGAAGTCGGTCAGCTTGACGACGTCGTCCTTGGTGACCAGGATGTTGGCCGGCTTGACGTCGCGGTGGAGCAATCCCTGACGATGCGCGTTGGCGAGACCGCTCGCGATCTGGATTGCATAATCGACCGCGACCGGCTCGGGCAGGACGCGCTCGTCGCGCATGATGTCGCCCAAGGTCGCGCCGTCGACCAGCTCCATCACGATGTAGTACGAGTGGTCCTCGCGGCCGAAATCGTAGACGTTGACGATGTTCGGGTGCGATAGCTTCGCCGCGGATTGCGCTTCGTACGAGAACCGCCGCACGAAGTCGTCATCCGAGGCGTACTGCTCGCGCAGCACCTTGATCGCGACGCGCCGGCGGAGCAGCGTGTCGGTGCCGACGTAGACGTTGGCCATCCCGCCGTTACCGAGGTTGCCGTCGACGCGATAGCGGCTGTTGAAGATCTTTTGAGTGTCCACGCGCTAGTGGCGGGGCACTCTGCTCGAGGTCGCTCGCGGCATCGACCCCTTACGTTCGCGGCCGGCCGAGCGCAACCCTCAGGACCTCGCGTGCGATCGGCGCGGCGTACGTTCCGCCGTAGCCGACGTTCTCGACGACGACCGCGACGACCACGCGCGGCGCCTCGGCCGGAGCGAAGGCGACGAACCACGCATGCGAGGCGCCGTGCGGGTTGGTTGCCGTCCCGGTCTTCCCGGCGACCGTCACGCCGCTCAACCGGGCCGCCGTCCCGGTTCCGCGCGCCACGACCTGGATCATCAACTGGCGCACCTCACGCGCGGTATCGGGTGCGACCGGCGCGGCAATCTGCTCGGGCCGGGTTGCGATCCCCGTGTCGCGACCGGCGATGCGGCGCACGATGTACGGCCGCAGCGTCGTCCCGTCATGCGCGATCGTCGAGCCGACGAGCGCCATGCGCATCGGCGTGACCAGCAGCGACGCTTGGCCGAAGCCGAGTTGCGCCAGGATTCCGTCGCTCACGCTTGCCTTGTTCGGAAGGTGATCGCGCGCGACCGGCAGATCGAAGTCGACCGGTTGCCCGAGCCCCCACCTCGTCGCATATTCGAACCAGTGGTCGACGCCGATCTCCAACGCGATTCGGGCGAAATCGACGTTGGAGCTCAGCGCGAATGCACCGGCCAAATCTTGGAGCCCGGTCACCTCCTCTTCGTCGTTGCGCACCGTGAAGTTGCCGATGCGTAAGCCGCCGGTGTCGTTGAACGTCGACTGGGGCGTTACGACGCCGGCGTCGAGGGCGTCCGCGACCGTTACGATCTTGAAAGTCGAGCCGGGCGGATAGAGTCCGTTGGTCGAGCGATCGAGCAGCGGCGAGGCCGGATCGCTCCGCAGTACGGACCAGCGCGCATCGAGCGTGTTCGGATCGTACGCCGGCACCGACGCGATCGCCAGCACCGCGCCGTCGCGCGGATCGAGGACGATTCCGGCCGCCCGCCGGTACCGCCGCAGTTGCGCGACGAGCGCGCGCTGCACCCGAAGATCGAGCGTGGTGACGACGTCGGCGCCGCGCGGCGCGCCGCGCGTGCCGGCGAAGATCTCCTCGAGCTGGCCGATCGGGTCGACGGCGTCGACGTGCGGCTTGAGCACGCGATCGAAGGCGTCTTCCAGTCCCGACGTTCCGTAGCGCACCGACGCATAGCCCACCGCGTGGGCGACGAGCGACCCGAGCGGATAGAACCGCTTGTCACCGTACGTAACGGCCAGCGGCGTTCCGTCGGAGGCGAGGATCGAGCCGCGACCGACCGCCGTCGTCGCATAGCGCGGGTTATAGGAGTTCGCGGCGAGCGACGGCGCCTCGACGACTTGAATCCAGAGCTGGCGCAGCGCGAGCAACGCGAACAGTGCAACGAAGACCGCGCCCAGCCGCGCGATCGCGCGATCGGTCAGGGTCCCTCTCCGCTCGGTCGATCGCCGGCGCGCTCGCGCAGCACGGTGTACCCGCCGTTTGTGCGCACGGCCAAGTGCGCGCGGCCTTCGTCGGCGGCGATCGCGTCGTTGATCAAGCGATGCGCGAGCTCGTCGTCGAGGCCGTCGATGGCGAGCACCGCATCGACTCCAATGTCGTCGAGCAAGGGCGCCGCGACGTACGCAGCGCGCGGGATCGTCTCCCACAAGCGCTCTTCGTAGGGTGCGCCGCGCCACGGTCCGCGCTTGCCGAACACGGTCGCGTGAAAGTCCCACGCGCACAGACGCCGCTCGTTCCATACGAAGTGGTCGCGCACGCAGGTGCGGCGGCAGATCGCGCACTGTACGAGCGCTTCGGGTCCATGCGAAAGACCCTCGAGGATATCCTCGGGAACGTCCTCGGGGTTGACGATCGCCGTTTCACTGAGCGTCTCGGGTACCGGCGCCGACCAGCCGACGCGCGCCAACAGTTCGAGCTCGCGCAAAGACGACACGAACGATCGCTCGTCGGACGGCTCGAAGGTCTGATCGGTCCAGCCGGCCAGGTTGTCGGCTGCGATCCCGACGCGCTGCCAGTTCTCGCCGAGCACGACGCCGATCGGCGTCCAAGCGAGCGGCACCAGCCAGGCCGTGACCTGCCGGTTCTCCGCTACCAAGCTCGAGGTGAACGCCAGCGTGCTCGTGTTTCCGCCCAGGACGTACGCGCGCGCTTCGACCTTGGGCG
>Ga0182024_10015381_pt1 | contig 14666 bp, 12 predicted proteins | sample P32metaG_FD_120480 | JGI IMG/M metagenome (GOLD analysis project Ga0182024, IMG submission 120480) | Permafrost microbial communities from Stordalen Mire, Sweden - P3-2 metaG (Illumina Assembly) | ecosystem: Environmental > Terrestrial > Soil > Wetlands > Permafrost | place: Sweden: Stordalen... | reverse complement strand
GCGCGAGGACGACATCCATTTCGACTTTTATCACAGCGTCGCGGCGACGTACATGAAGGCGGCCGTCGACGCCAAAGGAAAACCCACGGCCTGGCTGCAGCGGTCCGCCTATCCTCCGATCATGTCCATGGCAGATCCCAAGACGAACTACGCAGCGGAATTTGAAATGGGCATGGGATTCACCGACATCCCGTTCGACGTGCCGAATCTGCGCGTGGAAAACGGAGCGGCGACGGCCCAGGTGCGCATCGGCTGGTTGCGCTCGGTAGCCAATATCTACCATGCCTTCGCCGTTCAAACTTTCGCCGATGAGCTGGCGCATGCGGCCGGACGCGATCCGGTGGACTATATGCTTGAGCTGATCGGTCCGCCGCGCGTGGTGGATATCACAAGCATCAAGCATCCAAACTATGGCGCGAACTATGAGGCCTACCCGAACGATACGGCGCGCCTGCGAAAAGTCCTTGAGATCGCCGCCGAAAAATCAGGATGGGGTAAAAAGAAATTTGCCAAAGGCGCCGGCATGGGAATCGCTGTGCATCGCAGCTTTTTGACCTACGTGGCAAACGTGGTGGAAGTCCAGGTCACTGATGGCGGCATGGTGCACATTCCTCGCGTTGAAACGGTGGTGGACGCGGGACTCATTACCAATCCTGAAACAGCACGCTCCCAATTTGAAGGGGCAGCTGTGTTTGGGACGAGCATCGCTCGGAGCGGCTCCATCACGGCCACCAATGGCGCGATTGACCAATCAAACTACAATTCTTATCCTGTAGCCCGAATGAGGGAAGCGCCCTTGCAGACGAATGTGCATCTGGTCGAGAGCGATGCGCCGCCCGCGGGAATCGGCGAGCCCGGAGTCCCGCCCTTCATTCCAGCCCTTTGCAACGCCATATTCGCAGCGACAGGGAAACGCGTGCGCGAATTGCCGCTTAGCAAACAAAGTTGGTACAAGGAAATTCCTGCCGCGAAGGCGGCGGGGTAGTTCTAGCGCCGGCGTCTCGCCGGCAATTTCTTCAATCTCTCCACAGTGTAAAAGAGCCGGCGGGACGCCGGCGCTACAACGACTAAGCCGCTGCTCCGGACTGTGATTTCCCCGCCGCCAACTGCTCGGCGGCGGCGATGATTGCCGGATCGTCGCCAAAGCCGGGAAGCCAGTGCACAAGGGGTTCCTTGCGGAACCAGGTGACCTGACGTTTGGCATAGCGGCGCGTGGACTGTGCGATCGCCTTCGTAGCGGCTGCGAGCGTGACAGTGCCTTCGAGGTGTGCGCGCAATTCGCTGTATCCGATGAAGTCGAAGGGCTTTGATTTTGACGGAACGCCGTTGCGCATAAGCCCGGCGACTTCTTCGAGCCAGCCGCGATCGAGCATCGTGCGCGTGCGCCGTTCAATGCGCTCATAAAGCGCGGCGCGCGGAGGCTGCAAACCGATCTTGATCGGGTAATAGCCTTCCAGGGGCGCACGGCCCGACCGGTGAACTTCCGAGATTGGACGTCCCGTAAGGAGACAAACTTCGATCGCGCGAATCATCTTGGGGCGGTCGCGAGAACCAATTCGCACAGCTGCTTCGGGATCGAGGCGCCGTAATACGCGATGTAGGTATTGCAGGCTGTGAGCGTTGGCTCCAGCTTCCAGGCGCGCGCGCAATTGCTCCGAGCGCGCCGGGGCGTCTGCCAAACCTTCGAGCAGGGCGCGGAGATACAGACCGGTCCCCACGGTAAGGATGGGGAGCCGCGCCCGCTGGCGCAAATCTTCCAGGACAGCGACCGCTCGCGCACGATACTCCCCGGCCGTGAATGGGAAGCTCGGGTCCACCAGATCCAGCAAATGATGCGGAACACCGCCGCGTTCCTCGACCGTTGGCTTGGACGTGCCGATATCAAACCCGCGATAGACTTGCGTGGAATCACAGGCCAGGACATCGCCGCCCAACCTTTGGGCCAGCGCCACGGCGAGCGAGGATTTGCCGGACGCTGTCGGTCCCACAATGGCAATAAGCGGCAGCGAGTCGCGTCCCGTTATGGAAGGTTCTTCAGATTGATCCGGCGATTGTTTCGGAGCGGCGCTCATAAAAGGTACTTCCAGTACCGGATGACCAAGTAAATCAAGCACAGTAGCGCCAGCAATAAGAATCCCGCCACTTGTGTGCGGGAGGGCCTCACTGGGCTGTCTGCGAGTTTAGGGGGATATTATACAGGAAAATGAACCTGAGCTCGATATAGGGTCCGCTGAAGGCTGGAGGCAACTGTTCGAACGGCGTTGAAGCCCGTATGGAGGACATCGCAGCGCGATCCAGGGGCTCCTTGCCGGAGGTTCCCATCATGATCGGCTCTTGCTCGGGTACGACGCCATTGCGCATGATGCGAAATTGCAGGACCACCTTGCCTTGATCGCCCAGGCGGGCGGATTCAGGCATAACTGAGTACCAGTTCTGCTTCACGGTGGCCAGCACGCGATTAATGTAGGCGTTGAAGTCAACGCCCTCGGTGGGCGTGAGGATTGTTACGGCATTGCCGGCAAAACCCTGCCCTCCGCCTCCTCCGCCGTAGCCACCACCACCTCCAGGGGATATTCTTCCAATTGCACCTCTTGTAGTAAGGGTGTCCGATCCCCCGCCCTTCATTGCCTCTTGCATGGACTCCTGTAAAGCCTTGCCTGGAGAGAACTTCGGCAGTACGAGACTTGGCGTTACCGCTGGAGGAGGTATCTGCGGTTGGATGGGGCTCTCTGCCGGGTGCGGTTGAGAAAGTGGAGCGGCCGGCGAAGGGGGTACGGGCTTCGGCGCCGCAGGCGTTTCGCGGGGCGGCTCAGGGGCAGGGGTAGGAGCCTCTGCGGGGTGCGGAGGCGCGAGTTGACGCAGCAGGCGCGGATCGACCTTCACCACGGGTGTTTTCGGCCGCGGCGCGGACGGCTCCCTGGAGAGTCGATTTAGGTCCGAAGGAATATAGAGATCGGTGATGTTTCGCGCGATTTCAGCGTCCGTGGGCGGGTGGTATGGAAAAATTTTCGGCGCGAGCAGAATCAGCAGAATCACGACAAAGTGAAACGCAATAGAAGCAACCCGCACCACGGCATTCCAGGCCGGCGTACGGTCCTCGACCGGCCTCGTCATCAGATTAACTTCGCCGGTGGTCAGGACATCGGGATCGAGTACATCAGGCAAATCCTGGATGGCGACGATCTTCTTGGGCTCGATTTTGGCCGAGTGCGCGTCTTTGGGAATCGCCACGCGCGAATCCAGAATCGTCAGCGGCACGTAGCTGGGTGTTTTACTGATTGGGTCGAGCGGCGTGTTCGGCATGTCGCGCGGAACGACGACGGCATCGCCAAGCACTTCCAGCTTGAAATAAGAAGGAATCGAGGAGTGGGGGTCGAGCTCAAATTGCGGCAAGTCCCGCGGCACAAGCGTGCGCGCGTCTAGGTCCGAGCTTAATCGACGGGGCGGGGCATCGGTCGGAGACACAACCGGCTGGGCATTTTTCGGAACCAGTATCCTAGGAATCATCGATTTGCCTGCGGGACAGCAAAGGCACCCAATTGGACGCGCCGGCCGTGCTCCAGGATGCCTGCCATAACCTGGTCGGCAAGGGCCAGCGCCCGCCGTCCAGCCGCGCCGTCCACCGCCGCCGGGCGGCGCGTTCGCACGGAATCCAGGAACGCCCTCAATTCGGCCCGGAGGGGTTCTTCCCGCTCAGCGGGAAGCGCCGCAAAATCAAATTTCGGCTGCGGGCCTGGTTCGGCAACCCGCACGCGAAGCGCATCCTGGCGCGTGAAATCAACGGAAATATATTCGTGCTGCTGGAAAAAGCGCATTTTGCGAACCCGCTCGGTGGAAACGCGGCTGGCCGTGACATTGGCAACCGCGCCGGTCTCGAAATCCAGGCGCGCGTGCGCGATGTCGACTTTGTCGGTCAGGACAGGAATTCCGATGGCCTTGATGTCCACCACGGGCGCATCCACCAGCGCGAGCAGAATGTCCAGGTCATGAATCATAACATCATAAACCACGTCGATATCGAGGCTGCGCGGCGTGAATACGCCGAGGCGGTGAACTTCAAAGTAAAGCGGACGGTTCAGTACCGGCATCACCGCGACGATCGCGGGATTGAATCGCTCCAGGTGCCCGACTTGCAGAATGCGTCCCGCGCGGGAAGCAGCAGAAAGCAGCTCATCCGCTTCGGCCAGCGAAGCGGCCATGGGCTTTTCGACCAGCACATCGATGCCGAGTTCGAGCAGACGGCAGCCGACGCGCGCATGCTCGACGGTGGGCACGGCCACGCTTGCAGCGTTCACTTGGCCAGCGAGCGACTCCACATCCGGGAATACCTTCGTCGAAAATTCGGCGGCGACTTGCGCGGCTCGCTCGGCGTTCGGGTCCACAATGCCGACTAACTCCGCATCGGGGAGCTCGCGATACACGCGCGCATGATTTCGCCCGAAATCTCCGGCGCCTACAACCGCCACCCGGACTTTGTTTGGGCTGGCTCCGAGTGGCGGCCGCCCCCGCTGACCTGGCTGAATTTCCAAACTCACAACTTCCCCTGTTTCGCCGGGCGTTCCGCCCCTCCGATGGCCTCCAGCGGAAATGCTTCGATTGCGATCCCGGCGGCGTCCGCGGCAGCGACGACGCGCGCACGGTCAAACAGCAGCGTGCGGCCCGCGTCCATCCCCAGCGCGGTAACCCTGCAACGCAGCATTACTTCGACGGTTTTGAGGCCCACAACGGGTACATCAAACCTCATGTCCTGCCTGGGTTTGCTTACTTTTACCACGACCAGGGAAGCGCCATCAACAATACGGGCGGCGCGCTCGATGGTTTCGTCCGTGCCCTCCATGGCTTCGACGGCCACGCAGGCGCGGTCGCGAATCACCACCGTCTGGCCCAGATCGAGCCCGGCAATCTGACGGGCGATTTCCCGGCCGTAGGCGATATCGTCCGCTTCGTGCGCGTCCGGAGCGCGGCGCGTCAGCACGCCCGGAGCGGGAACGAGAGGCTTCAGAAATGAAGTCGAGTCAACCAATTGGACGCCTTCCGATTCCAGCACGCTCGCGACGGCCCCGATCAGCGAATCGGTATTTTTCAGAGGCAGCGAGAGAAGGAGTTTCGCGAGTTTCCAATCCGGACGAATCGAGCTGAAGATTTTATTGTGCTTCACCTGTCCGGCCATCACGGCGCGGGTGACACCTTCCTGATGCAGCAACTCCAGCGTGCGCGACAATTCGCCCAGGCTGACCCAATGCAAACGGGTGGCTACTTTTTCGAGCTCGGGCGAAGCCTCTTCGCGGATGGCAATCACGGCCATTTCGATTCCCTGGTCGCGCGCCGCTTCCAGGACGAGAAATGGAAATTGTCCGTTGCCTGCAATCAACCCCCATCCGGCCGAAGCGTCCAGGTTTGAAGAAGATTTCATGGGAATCGAGGAATTCACTTGTGGAGGCCGCGCTGCGCCGTTTCGATGAATTCCACGAGCTCGCGGATATCGGGAGAACCGTTCAGCTGCGCGCGAATCTGTTCGAGAGCTTGCGTGGTGTTTAGCTTGGAGCGGAGCAGGAGTCGAAATGCGCGCTCGATGGTTTCCAGTCGAGCCGGATCGAATCCGCGGCGCTCGAGGCCGATGGTGTTCACGCCGTAGCACTTCGTTTCGCGCTCGGTAACCACGCGCGAAAATGGCGGCACGTCCTGCGTGATGACGGTGCAGGCACCAATGTACGCGTAGCGGCCCACGCGGCAAAATTGATGGACGGGACTGAAGGCACCGACATTCACGTAATCTTCCACCGCTACATGGCCGGCAAGCGTCGCGCCATTCGCAAACACCGTGTGGCTGCCGACGGTGCAATCGTGAGCTACGTGGGAATACGCCATGAAGAGATTGTCGTTTCCGATCCGTGTGACACCGCCGCCTCCGGTCGTGCCGCGGCTCACGGTGCAGAATTCGCGGAATCGGTTGGCGTCGCCGATGATCAGGTCGGTATGCTCGCCCCCGAATTTCAGATCCTGAGGATCGCCGCCCACGGAACAAAAGGAATCGAAAACATTCGCGCGCCCAACACGCGCGGGGCCGCGGACGACGGCATGTGGCTCAAGGACGCAATCATTCCCCATCTCGACGCCATCGCCTACGACTGCGAATGCGCCTACGCGGACGTTTTGTCCCAGGCGCGCGGTCGCGGAGATGATCGCTCGGGGATCGACTTCACTCATCGCGCACACCTACCGCGTCGTCGGAAGAAGCGTCGCTCGACGAAGCATCGGGCTCGCGGTCTACAAGCATGCAGCGCATGATGGCTTCTGCCGCGACATCCCCGTTGACCGTAGCCACCGCTTGCAGCTTGCAAAATTTCACTTTCCATTTCAGCACATTCACTTCGATGCGCAACTGATCCCCGGGAACAACCGGCCGGCGGAAACGCGCCTCATCCACGGCAGCCAGATAGAACAGCTTCTTATCTCTTTCCGGAATCTCCGAAAGCAAAAGTAGACCGCCGGTTTGCGCCATTCCCTCGATAATCAAAACCCCCGGCATGATGGGCTTTCCCGGGAAGTGTCCCTGAAAATAGGGTTCGTTGATGGAAACATTTTTCAAGGAGACGATGCGCTTGAGCCGCTCGATTTCGAGAACGGTATCCACCATCAGAAACGGATAGCGGTGCGGCAGAATTTTCTGGATACCCACGTTGTCGAGAATCATTTCATTTCCCCAATAGGCGCCCGAAGAAGCCTCAGAGTGCCGGACGGCGGTGCATTGAATTATATGCGAAACGAGGCGGGCCGCAAACGCGGTTCACCAAGTAGTAGCGCGGGCTTCAGCCTGCGGGGGTTGGTCCGTGCAGGGACTAAAACCCCCAGGCTGAAGCCCGCGCTACTTGATTGGCTTGCGAGATATCCGTTCAGGGTTGAGGCTGGGCGAGAGCAGTCGCATTATGGGATTGGTCGATCACCCGCTGGACGGAATCTCGAAGGGCTTTGGCCCAGCCGCTGTCGGGGCCGTCCGGGGCAAGCTTGAGATACTCATTCAAGTCGTTCAAGAGCGAGTCAAAATCCTTCTCGCGGCTATGGATGTCAGCGAGCAGGATGTGAACTTTTGGGAAATCGGCCTTGCGGAGAAGGGCTTCGCGGGCGCTCTCCTCGGCTTCCTTCAAACGGTTCAATCCAAACAACGCCAGGCCGAGGTAGTAGTGCCCCGTCCAGGAGCCCGGATCCAGATTCAATCCGCTGCGGATCACCGTCATGGCCTCGGCGAATTTTTCCTGATCGTCGAGGATCGCGCCGAGGGCAATCAACGGGTGCGCGTACTGGCCGCCACTCAGATCAATGGACTTCCGAAACGCCTGCTCTGCTTCCATGACGCGCCATAATTTCAGGTAGGCCGCTCCCATCCTGTCATAGGCCTCGTAGTATCCGGCGTACTCCAAAATCGCGCGCTGAAAGTGCGGCAAACTTCCTTCCGGGTCCTCTTTTTCCAGGCGCTCGACGCCTTGCTCGAAGGCGCGAAGAGCCTTGGGTGGAATCCTCAGTTCCCTGACCGAAACCGTGCTGCTGTTTGATTGAGATTGCGCGATCAGGTGGAGGGGCACGCAAATGCATGCGAACAGCAGCCAGAAGGTGATCCGAGCCCTACTTGTCACGGCGCTATACCAAACGGAAGAATTGATCGCTAGCGACAGCCATGATATTTGCAGGATTTTAACACGACTGTAACAGAATTGTAATAATCATGTGCCGTTGAAGATATCCACGGCTCGCAACAGACGGATGAACGATCGGCCTTTTCAACTAAACGAAAGACGTGGAAACCTGCCTGGAGGCAGAGTTCCGAGCTCGGTGACTCCGGTAAACGAAGTTGCCCCTTGTCTGGCGCGTTGTTAGCATAGCGGCTCGATGAAGACCTCTACTCCGATGTTGTCGCTGCTCGGATGGCTGCGGCCGCGCGAAGCTGGAATGACGCGGCTTCTTGGGCGTTTTGTTCGCGCGGAATCGCCGAGCGATGAGAAAACGGCGGTAGATCGCTTTGGCAGGATTGTCGCGGCAGAGTGGAGGCGGCGCGGGGCTAGGGTCACACTTCTGCGCCAGCGGGTACGGGGCGATCACATTCGCGCCGAGTGGAATCCGCTGGGAGGGCGAGCCAAGGGCCAGGTTCTCGTTCTTGGCCATTTGGATACGGTGTATGGCCTCGGGACGCTGGCGCGGATGCCGTTTCGAATGACACGAGGGCGCGCCTATGGACCGGGTACGTTCGATATGAAGGGAGGACTGGTAATTGCCCTGTTCGCCGTGGACGCGTTTGTGGCGGCAAGATACCAGCCAGAAAAGCGTATCGTCTTCCTGTGGACGAGCGATGAAGAAATCGGCAGTGGAACTTCACGCGCGGTGATAGAACGTGAAGCGCGGCGGAGCGATGCCGTGCTGGTCCTCGAGCCCGCGTCGGGACTGGAAGGGTCCGTGAAAACGGGCCGCAAGGGGGTGGGCGAAATTGAAATCATCGCCACGGGGCGAGCGGCGCATGCGGGCCTGAATCCTGAAGACGGCGTCAATGCGATCGAGGAAATCGCGCTGCAAATTACGCGCATCTCACGCTGGAATCAGCCGAGCCGGGGAATCACAGTAAGCGCCGGAATGATCGAAGGCGGGACGCGCACCAATGTGATCCCCGACAAAGCGCGAGTCGTTGTCGACGTCCGCGCGGTGCGCGCCGTAGACATGCACGCGCTCGAGCGGAAATTCCTCGCGCTGCGTCCCATCCTGCGTGGCGCGAAGCTGCAAATTCTCGGCGGATTCAACCGCCCGCCCATGGAGCGGAAAACCAGCGCCGCGCTGTTTGTCAAGGCGCGGGCCCTCGCAAAAGAAATGCACGTTACCCTGGATGAAGCCCATGTCGGGGGCGCTTCGGACGGAAATTTCACGGCGGCTCTCGGCGTATCGACTCTCGATGGCCTCGGCGCCATCGGTGAAGGCGCGCACGGCCCAGGCGAAAATATCATAACGCGCGCGCTACCTGACCGCGCCGCGCTCCTTGCAGGATTGCTGGCGACGATATAAGGTCCCACTCTCGAAACGATCCGGGAAAATTTAGTGACGAAGAATAAAAAGCCCTCGCGAAAGATTACCGGCCCTACGACGCAGAATATCGGGCGCGTGAGTTTGCCCGCGCAAATCGAAAATTCGGAAGGAGAAAACGAATGGCCACATTAACCGCCGCTTGCATAGGTCTCGGTCGCATGGGCTCCGGAATTGCAAGCAATATCCAGAAGCACGGCTTTCCGCTTACGGTGTGCAACCGCAGCTACGAAAAAACGAAGCCGTTTGTCTCGGCGGGCTGTGCATCCGCACGCACTCCCCGCGAAGCAGCTGCCGCCGCTGAAATTGTGGTTACGAATTTGATGGATGACGGTTCGGTGCTCGACACAGTGACAGGCGAGAACGGCATCCTGGCGGGAATGCGCCCGGGCTCGATCCACATCAGCACAACAACCATTTCGCCGAGCCTCGCCACCCGCCTCGCGGCGCTGCATGCCGCACACGGCAGCCACTACATCGCGGGGCCAGTCGCCGGGCGTCCCGACGCCGCCGCCGCGGGAAAACTGTTTTCGTTCGTTGCGGGAGAGCCTGAGGCGATCGAGCGCAGCCGTCCAGTGATCAACGCCTATGCCGACCGAATCATTCCCATGGGTACAGACCCCGCTATCGCCAATAGCATGAAGCTGGTCGGCAATTTCATGGTGGCGAGCATCATCGAGCTGATTGGGCAGGTTTATGTATTCGCGGAAAAACGCGGCGTCGATCCTGCGATTCTCACCGGCATGTTCAAGCAATTCATGCCAGCCTCGTCGGAGTACGTCGACCGAATCAGCTCGCGCAATTTCGGAAACGCCGGATTCACGCTCGACGGCGGGCTGAAGGACGTCATGTTGATTCTTGCGGCTGCGGGCGAGGTCAACGCGCCGCTCCCTTACGCCAGCATTATTCGTGACAAGTGCCTGGCCGCACAGGCGCGAGGGATGAGCCAGCTTGACTGGTCCGCTCTGACCGAAATTTCGCGCCTCAACGCCGGGCAGGAGTAGCTGGAGAAAATCGCTTCCTGTGGAACAGGCTTCAGCCTGTGGGGTTGGCTCCTGCAAGGACAGAAGCTCACAGGCTGAAGCCTGTCCCACTCGTACCGTCGGGTCCGGATTTCCTGTGCGATTACAGAGGGAATTTCAGTTTGAGGACCGCGAAAAATCCGGACTACAACTACAAGTAAGCCTTGTGCAGAAACTGCGCGGTCGACAACATCAATTCCGAATAGTCTTCGTGAAGGACATAGCGGGTGGCATCTTCCGTGGAGGAACCCGCGGCGATGCGCTCCAGAATTCGTTCCAGATCATCGACGCCATTCACAGTCACAATCGACTCCACCACCGCGAGCGACCACGCGTAGGCGTTGGACGCGGCGTCCCTGGGCAGGTTTAACCACGAAGTTTCGTACGAGAGAAGAGAGACTTCCATGTGTTGCTCGAATGCCGAGGAAAGCGCCGCAGCATTCCCGCGGCTGCGCTTGCCTTCCATGAACTGTGCAATGCCCTCCTGCAACCACACGGGGCACCGGCCGCCGGTTTTCTGCCCGACGAAGCTGTGCGTAAGTTCGTGTTTCAGGACGCGCGCCAACTCATCGGTCATGTTGGTCAGGCCCTCGACCGGGACTCGGATGCGGCCGTCGTTCAGAGCGCCCGACCAGCTCGGCGCGCGCGTGATGTCCGTAAACGTCTGATTCGTGTACAGGATTACGCCAATGGGCTCAGGAGGAACGTAGTTGAGAGTTACGGCAATGTCATCGAACTCAGCCTCCAGCGTCTTGAGAACGGCCTCAGCGAGTTCCGGAGCTGCTCCGCCGTTGTACTTGAGTCGAAAATGGGCCGTTTCGCCCTCGTGATATTCGGCCTCCTCCCGTGCGTCGCGCTCCGCCTTTTCCAGGGCGTGCTGCGTCTCCTCGTCGGGACTGAGTTCCATCGCGCGCCTCCATTGCGTCACAGCGTCGGCGGCGCGGTTCAAACCGTAGTAGGCCCAACCGGATAGTTTGGCCACTTCGGCAGAGTCCGGCTCGATGCGGCGGGCGCGGTCCAGCAAATCCACCGCCGCGGAGTACTCGCTGCGCCTTAGATGGAGATACGCGGCCCCCAGCAGCAAACCGATGTTGTCGTGGTCAAAGCGAAGCCCGACATTATAGTGGGCCATCGCCCGCTCGAAATCGCCCACGCTGATTTCGAATTGCGCGGCAGCGCTCTCGGCCGCAACGACGCGGGCCACGGCCGTCGGCGAGGGATTTGCGGTCGCCTCGGATTCGAGGTTCGAAAGCAGGTTGTTGTCAATCGCGCCATCGCGAACAGCGGCGTTTGCCGCGGCATCATTGGGCGGGGCAGCCAGCGCGTTGGGCGGGGCAATGGGGAGATTCGCGGCGCGATCCAGCGGGGTTCCAGCCGTGGAAATCGGCGACGAATCGTCATGCACAACCCGGTCGACGATGGACACGGGAAAACTGAACCGCCCGGCCGAAGTCTCGTAACTCACCTGGCCGTTTTCCTGAACCACATGCGTGGCGGTGATTTTTCTGCCGCTCTTCAGATAAATCGTATCGGCAAAAACACCCCCGGAAATGGCTGAGGCAAGGCACAGGATCGCGAAGAACCGAAGGGGATGCGCCGCGGAAGACCGCATAAGGCCATTTTACCAAGAAGGCCACGAGGCAATTGGCGCACCTTTCTGTTTGATGCCCAATCTGGCTACAGGCGGTTTTCGACGGTGCCGGAGGTGGGGTGAGAATCCTTGAGGCGACACAAAAAAAGGGCGGCCGTTTTGGGCCGCCCTGAATTTCCGTAAACTTTCTGGCGTTGATTGCTGAGTGCCGGCATCTCCCGGCGCAGGCCGTTAGTTCGAACTGGCCGGAGCGCTCGGGCTGACGAGAGCGCGCCAAATAATAATGCCGGTTACCGCAGCGATCGCGGGAATCGCGATCCAGAGGAAGTGGTTGCTCGCAGTTGGGTGCGGAGCCTGCGGATTCGGAGCCGGTCCCGGGTCTTCGGCTTCAACTTCAAGCCGGTAGGAACTTCCGGCCTCCAGGGTCTTGACTTCATCACCCATGGTGACTAGAAGTGTCCCGCGAGTGCCGGTCAGCATCAGTTCTTTCGGGCTGAGCACGCTGACTTGACCAGAGGCTGCCTGGTCGTTCGCCGGACGAATCGTTGCGCCGTCGGCGACTAGTTGGAAGGTCTGTCCCGCCGCGGAGGAAACAACGACGGTCCCGGTTTCCAAATTGGCCGAGAAGCCGTTCGGGAACGAATGAACATCGGCAATTGTATTCTGGCGCAATACCAATTGACCCGTTCCGAGGCGGACACGAAGATTCGAATTCGGCGGTGTCTGCAGGCGATCGCCGTCATAAATCGTCGCGCCACTGGTGGTTACGCCCGCGCCAACGTTGGCATTTTCAGCGGCCACAACTACGCCAAGGGGGGCTGATGGCGAACTTGCAGGCGCGGCCAAGACGGGCGCTTCAATTAGGACAACACTCAGAATTGCAATCAGAACTGCCGTAAAGATTTTATGCACTTAACCCTCCCGCGAACTGTGCCTAGTAGTACCGTGACAAGATTAAGGACAACCCGCCTACGTGTCAACACGTAATTCACTGTATACGCGAAAAATGTACCCCCTCGGGACAGCCGGGGTAGGACCGAAAGGGTCAAGAATCAGCTGTTTCCAGGGCGCCCCCAGCCCCTCACGGAGCCACTCCCGCAGCTTTAAGAGAGGCGTCCCGAATCGCCCTGAATTCGGCGCCGGGCTTCCATTCGGGCATGTGCGGATCGTTGGCGACCCGGTATCCGACCAGAAAGTAGAGTTGGGAGTCCTCGACCGCGCCACTGAGGTCCCAGTCCGGAGAAATCTTGTCCGCGGGCTTGTGGTACTTTTCGGCCGTATATTTACGCCGTTCTTCGAGACCCCAGCCCTCGGGCTTGCCGATGAAGTCCACGCCTTCGTCCGGATCGAATGCGGGGATCCCGTTTTTGGCGAATTCGAAATGGTCGGAACGGTAGTAAAAACCCTTTTCGGGTTCGGGATCGAATTTCACGACGCGGCCCTGTTGCAGCGCCACGGCATCGATCACATCGTCCAGCGTGGAGACGCCACGGCCGATTTGCACGATGTCATGCGTGCGGCCGTTCACATTCATCCCGTCCATGTTGATGTCCAGCGCCGTGCGGGCGAGCGGGTACAGGGGGTGCTCCGCGTAGTATTGCGAGCCAAGTAAACCCTGTTCTTCCCCGGTTACGGAGAGAAAGAGAATCGTCCGGCGGGGCGGCCTTGGAAGCGCTTTGTAGGCGCGCGCCATTTCCAGAAGCGCGGCGGTGCCGGAGGCGTTGTCCACCGCACCGTGATAAATTTTGTCGCCGTTCACTTCCGGTCCGATTCCGAAGTGGTCCCAGTGAGCCGTGTAGATCACGTATGTATTTTTCAGATCGGGATCGCTTCCGGTGAGCTTGGCGATCACGTTGTGGGAATCGATCGTCTGCAAGGCGTTGTGAATCGTCAGCTTGGCGTGGATGCCGAGCGGGACGGGCTTGAAGTCGCGGCGGGAGGCGGCTTCGATCTGCTTGTCGAGGTCCTGTCCCGCGGCGCGAAATAATTTGGCGGCAAAGTCCGACGTGATCCAGCTTTCCACGGCGAGGCGCCCCATGTTTTTGTCGGGCGTGGCCAGGTCGAACTGCACTCCGCTCCAGCTATTGCGCACCACTTCCCAGGGATAGCCGGCGCGGTCGGTCTGATGAATGATGACGCATCCGGCGGCGCCCAATTGCGCGGCCTTTTCAAATTTGTAAGTCCAGCGGCCGTAGTAGGTCATGGCCGTGCCGCCGAAGGTTTTGGGGTCGAGTTTGGAGGGATCCGCGGGATCGGGCACGGGCGGATCGTTGACGAGGACGACCAGGTATTTTCCCTTTACGTCAACGCCCTTAAAATCGTCCCACTGAAATTCCGGCGCCTGCACTCCGTAGCCGACGAAAATCATGTCGGCGTCGATCGAGGAAGTTTCCGTCACGCGCTTGGACCAGGCGACGAACTCGTCCTGAAATTTCGGCTCGAGGATTTTCCCGTGTCCCGTCAGCGTGAGCTTCATTCCGTTATCTGGAGTGATGCCCACGAGCGGCACACTCTGCAAATACGTTCCATCCGGATTGCCGGGTTCCAGGCCCTCCGAGCGAAACTGATCTTCGAGATATTTGATTGTGAGCTGCTCGCCCTTGGAGCCCGGCCCGCGTCCTTCAAATTCATCGGAGGAGAGTGTGCGGATATGATTGAGAATGCGGTCGCCGGAAAACGACGCGAGTCCCGCGGTGGGAGGACTCGGCCCGCGCGAGCAGCCGGAAAAGGCGGCAATAGACGCAAGGGCGAGAATTAATTTCAACTGGTGACGGATTTTGAAAGTTTGCATGGACCTCTCCGTTACGGCGCGAGCGTCTAAGAAGGCGGCTCCGCAGCATACTATCTCTCTCAGCACTAACTGACAACGCGGGACGTCTTCCAGTAGCACAGGCAAGCAAGCGGGCTCCCAAAGTCATCCCAAATTTGCAATCGGCAACTGAGTGGCACACAATTCAACCCGAGGTGCGATGTGGCTTCCCTTCAGCCGGGTC
>Ga0182024_10015380_pt1 | contig 14667 bp, 12 predicted proteins | sample P32metaG_FD_120480 | JGI IMG/M metagenome (GOLD analysis project Ga0182024, IMG submission 120480) | Permafrost microbial communities from Stordalen Mire, Sweden - P3-2 metaG (Illumina Assembly) | ecosystem: Environmental > Terrestrial > Soil > Wetlands > Permafrost | place: Sweden: Stordalen... | reverse complement strand
TCGACCTAGCCCCGGCGGTCTAAGGGCGTGTAATTGCGCAACGAATGGCCCAGGTAAACCTGGCGAGGCCGGGCGATCTTCTGCTCGGGGTCCAGCAGCATTTCTTCCCACTGAGAGATCCAGCCTGAGGTCCGCGGAATCGCGAAAAGCACCGGGAACATAGTGACCGGGAAGCCCATGGATTGGTAAATGAGGCCGGTATAGAAATCGACGTTGGGGTACAGCTTGCGCGATACGAAATAATCGTCTTCGAGAGCGATGCGTTCGCACTCCAGGGCGATCTCGATTAAAGGATTCTTCCCCATCACATCGAAGACTTCGTAAGCGATGTGCTTCACGATGCGAGCACGCGGATCGTAATTCTTATAGACGCGATGGCCAAAACCCATGAGCAGCTTTTCGCCCGCTTTCACGCGCTTGATGTAAGCAGGGACGTTGTTCACCGAACCAATTTCGACCAGCATGCGAAGAACGGCTTCGTTCGCGCCGCCGTGAAGCGGGCCATACAACGCGGCGGTGGCCGCAGCGGTGGCGCAATAGGGATCCACATGCGAACTGCCCACGACACGCATGGCGGTGGAGGAACAGTTCTGTTCGTGATCGGCGTGCAGAATAAAAAGAATGTCCAGAGCGCGCTCGAGCGTGGGGTTCGGGCGATATTTCAATTCGGTGGTGCGAAACAACATGTTCAAGAAATTACCGCAGTAGGACAAATCATTGTCGGGGTAAACGAAAGGCATTCCCAAGCTGTGGCGGTAGGCGAAAGCTGCGAGCGTGGGCATCTTGCCGATCAAACGGTAAGTCTGCTTGCGACGCGATTCCAGGTTGAAAATATCTTTCGCGTCCGGATAAAAAGTGGAAAGCGCCGCAACGGTAGAAATCAACATGCCCATCGGATGGGCGTCGTAATGAAAACCATCGAGAAACTTTTTAATGCTCTCGTGAATGAAGGTGTGATGCGTAATGTTGTAGGACCAATCCGCGAGTTGTGACTTGTCGGGAAGCTCGCCGTAAAGAATCAGGTAGGCGGTCTCGATGTAAGTGCTTTTTTCAGCGAGTTCCTCGATGGAATAACCGCGGTAACGCAGGATGCCTTTATCACCGTCGATGTAAGTGATTTTGCTGGAGCACGACGCCGTGTTAGTGAAGGCGGGGTCGTAGCCCATCATGCCGAAGTCTTCGCTATTTACTTTGATGGGCCGCAGGTCGAGAGCGCGGATGGTGTCGTTCTTGATGGGAAGCTCGAACTGCCGGCTCGTCCGATTGTCGGTGACGCTGAGCGTCTCCCGACGGGTTGCGGAGGGAGCTTCACTACTAACCACGGATTCGGGCTTGGTGGAACTCATAGCCTGACCCTCTCAGGACGCAGCGTGTAGAACTGAGCGCTGAATCGCTGAGTAACAATGTACACCAAAGCCAGCGGCGCAAGGAATGGGATTCAACAAAGTTGTCGAGAGATTAGCGAAGAGCATCCATACGCTACCGTATGGAACTATATCAGTGTGAGCTAACTGCTTTTAAGACTTGAAGCGGGCGCGCATGGCCTGAGCTGTCGCGCGATGACGGTATTCGAAAAGGCGAATCAATTTTCTTTGCACGAACCAACCAGCCGCGAGCTTGCCGGCCCAGCCGAACGGCAGCTCATAGAGAATGCTGTCGGTGAGGGTACAAGCGCTGGGGCCTTCCGGGTCTACTTTGTGTGTGTGTTCCCAACGGCGAAAAGGGCCGGAAATTTGCACATCGCGGAACTGGCGTCCTTCGATGTAATCGCGGTGCTCGAACAGCCAGCGAATTTTAAATGGTCCCAGGCGAACGCGCAGGGCACCACGATCGCCGTCACGGATGCCGGGCGCCCTCTCCAAGATTTCTACGGGTTCCCAAGGAGGGGAAAGGCGTTCCAGAGCGTCTGGTTGGGCGTGCCAACGAAAAACTTCTTCAGCGGGGGCTGCGATTCGAGATTTTGCGAGGAAATCAAGCTCGCTCGGCATAATCGTAGGATGCAGTCTCTCACGTACATGCTTTTCGATGGGCTAGAAATGGTAAGTGTCAGGATCCTGACTTGGCCGGAACAATTTCGATCCGGTGATGTGTTTCTGAATGGCGAGCGAAGTCAGCGCGGCCGTAAGATTCGAGCCTGTAATCTCGGCAGTGGTAACCAAATCCGCTCGCGAGCGAGCGTTTGAAAGTCGTTACGTCATAGACAGCGAAGATGGTGCAGGCGACTAAGATGGCGACGGAACACGTAATCATAACGATAGCGGTCAGCTTTCTGCGAAGAGAGAATTTGTTTAGAAAGCGCATATCAGTTCTTCGCAGTGGCGGGCGAGTCGCGCACGATCTTTGCCAACGCCAGGAGCTTGGAACTGAATTTCAGTCCGGAGCGATCAGCAGCGTCAGTATTTATCAGGAAACGGATACGATCCTGTTCAAGAGCGAATTGGATGACGCCACCCGAGGAGGCGAACTCATCGGTTTCACCGATGACTAGAACGTATTGGCCCCGAAGCTTGGCAATGATCTCCGGCAGTCGATTGCGTTCCGAAGCCGGAACGAAAAGGATTTGGCAGCCCACGATATCGACGGTTCGCTTCATACGAAGCAGAGCGACGGCGTGACCTTGAATGGAATGCCGGAGCAATGCATCGTCGAGCGCGCTGCCGAAAGGGTCAGGACCGAGGACACAAACTAGAAAGGCAGATTGCGGATTTGCGAATGCGCCGGGAGGCCATTCGACAAATTTTGCAAAATTGAAAAGAAAAGCGGCTTTTAACTCATATTCGGTGGGGCCGGTGGATTGAGCGGGTAAGTGGAGAACGCTCACTGAGAAAATCACGATGATCTGTAAGATTAAGAAACGCATTCGATTCGCCGAAACCCTCATAGGGGTTACACGGAGAGATTGAATCAACGCCTTGGGACGCAGGTTCATTTCCGTGTCTTCGTTAGCCAGAGAGCACAGGGCTCGAACCGCGCAAGAAAATGTTTCCGTCCTTGCTGGTCATTGCACTTGTCATTCGGCTTCCTCAACAAACCTTCGGCACTCGGAGGGACGTGAGTCCGAGTGTGTGTAAATTCAGTAGCTGGCCGGAACGGTCGATTAAAGGGGAGCAGACTTGAGGCCAAATCCATCTTCGTCAGTAAGGCGCAAAGCCCGTGGAATCAATTGACTAAGGCGCGGCGGGATTCTTTTGGCACGAACGTGCGCCGAAGGAAATGTTTCAGGCAGGGTCGCCCGTACCGATCTGGAACGATGTTAACGGCGTGTTAAAAAATGGCAGTCAATCTGCAGCGGCTTGCTTCCGAGGTATGATTCCCCTATTGTGTGCACATTCCTCGATAAAGAGAGCCGATGAAACGCGTACTAGTGATTGAAGACGACAAAGACATCGTGGAGTTGGTGCGGTACAACTTGGAGAAGGATGGCTATCAGGTGTCGGCGAGCGCGGACGGCGCGACCGGCTTGGCGCAGATTCGCAAAGTGGCGCCCGATCTGCTGATCCTGGATCTGATGTTGCCGAAACTTTCGGGCCTGGAGATTTGCAAAGAGATTCGCAAAGACGTAACTCTGAACCGCTTGCCGATCCTAATCCTTACCGCGAAAGGCGAAGAGGCGGATCGCGTCGTAGGACTGGAACTCGGCGCGGACGATTACGTCACGAAGCCGTTCAGTCCTCGAGAACTTGCTGCGCGCGTGAAGGCGCTCTTGCGTCGAGCAGAGCCTGGCGCTCCTTCCGAGAAACCGCTCGAGATCGGCGCATTGAAAATTGATCCGGCGGCGTACCGCGTCACGCGCGGGGGAAAACCCGTTCAGATGAGCACGCTCGAATTCCGGCTGTTATACTTTTTAGCGGCGCGCCCCAATCGAGTGTTTACCAGGGATCAGTTGCTCGACGCGGTTTGGGGTACGGAAAGATTTGTAACTCCGCGAAGTGTTGATGTATATGTTCGGCGATTACGGGAAAAAATCGAGACGGATCCGCAACATCCGGGATTCATGAAAACAATACGTGGAGCAGGTTACCTCTTCGAAACTCGTGCGAGCTAAGTTTTTTTGGAGACTGGGACTCGCCTATTTAGTCCTGCTGGCCTGCGTTTTAATTGCCGTGGATTTATATTCCGCCCGAGTGGTGCGCAGCCACGCTATACGATCCGCAAACGAGCAGCTTACATCACTGATGAATCTGGGGATGTCGCGCCCGCCTAGTGTGCCCGCTGGGCCGGAAATGCAGGAATGGGCTGAGTGGCTGGGGAAAAGCGGAGCGCGCGTGACGATCCTCGACTCGTCAGGGCACGTGCTCGCCGACTCAACGAGCGTTGCCAATGCCGCCTCTGAGGCAACTGCGAATCAGGGCTGGCCGGAAGTGCAAGAGGCTTTCGCCAACGGAGCAGGACATGCTGTCGATTACACGCGTGGGGTTGTAAGCAGGGCGCAACGTTGGCAACCGGCTTCCGGGCCCACCGAAGTAATTCGCATGGAACTGCCGCTCACCCAAATTGATTTTTCCCTAGGAGAACTTCGCGAGAGATTGCTGGTTTCTTTTTTAATTACGTTACTCGCGGGAGTTGCGTTATCGCTAATTTTCGCGCGCTTCTTTTTCGAACGGGTGAAACGCCTGAGAAATTTTTCACGGCGAATAGCCCGCGGCGATTTCCATCCGGAACCGGCCGAGGGGCCGCGCGATGAACTTTCCGAGCTGGCAGACTCGATGAATCAAACCGCGGCGCATCTCGAACGCGAGATTCGATTGCTGAGCAGCGAGCGCAACCGTGCGAGCGCCATCCTGAGAAGCATGGTGGAAGGCGTGGCGGTAGTTGATGCACAGGAACGTCTGGTCTTCTGGAATCGGGCGTTTTCGGAAGTCTTGAGCTTGCAGTCGGCCACGAGCGAAGGAAGCCCTTTGATCGAAGTGGTGCGGAGCTCGGATTTGCTGGGATTGATTCGCAGGGCGTTGCAAGGCGAAGAAGGTTTGCAGAGCGACATTGCCATGGGAATCGTACAACCGCAAAATTTCTCGGTGACCGCGGCTCCGGTGAAGGCCCTTGAATCCGACCGCTCAGGACCCGCGGACAAACCTTCAGGAGCGGTGGTGGTATTGCACGACGTGACGGAGTTGCGACGGCTGGAGCGCGTGCGCCAGGATTTCGTGGCCAACGTGTCTCACGAATTCAAGACGCCACTGACTGCGATTCAGGGGTTTGCCGAGACTTTACTGGCCGGGGCGCTGGACGATCCCAAAAACAACCGGCGGTTTTTGGAGATTATTCGCGAGCATGCCGCTCGATTGGCCCGCGTGACAGATGATTTGCTGAAGCTCGCGCGCATCGAAGCGGGGAAACTTGAATTGGAATTCTTTCCGGTGGGGTTACAGGATTTAATCGAAGGTTGCACGGAGACGACATTATTGAAAGCGAGCCGAAAGAAAATTTCATTCAATGTGGAACTTTCGGCCGGACTTCCGTCCATCCGCGGGGATGCCAGTTTGCTGCATGACGTTTTGCAGAATTTGCTGGACAACGCTATCCAGTACACGCCTTCCGACGGCCACGTTAGAGTAGAAGCATCCGCCGGGGCGCACGAAGCGACTGTAACGGTTTCAGATTCGGGAATCGGAATCCCACTGGCGGACCAAGAGCGGATATTTGAACGCTTCTACCGGGTGGATGCTGCGCGATCGCGCGAGGCGGGAGGCACCGGCCTGGGACTCTCCATCGCAAAACATATCGTGGAGGCGCATGGCGGGCGACTCTGGGTTGAAAGCGCGGTAGGCCGCGGATCGAAGTTTTCCTTCTCCATTCCCTTGGCCACGTAGCGCCGCAGTTGTCTTGTAATATTCACTTCCCGTTAATTCTGTTGCAGCCTTCCTTTGCCATCCTGTATGCGCAGATATTTAATTTAACCCTGGTGAGTTAAGCCGGAGGATATGAGATGGCGGCTACAAAGACGAGTACGACCGAAGGAATTTTCCAAAGTGTTTTGGTGAACTACCTGGTGTCGCAGGCGCGCACCGTGGAAGCATCCGTGAACCGCGCGTTATGGGCGCTACTAGAGCGCAACGAACGGCTGGCGAGCGAAGTGTTCCTGAACGAACCGCGTATCAATGAAATGGAAATTACTATCGACGAACATGCTATTCGGATGTTGCGTCAGGGGAACTTGCTGGACACCGATGTGCGACTGATCGTGGCGACTCTGAAGATCAACAATGACCTGGAGCGTATGGGCGACCTTGCAGTGAACCTGAGCGAACGCGCAATTTCGTTGTCAGCCATGGGTGAAGTGAAGATCCCGACCGAACTGGAACCGATGGCAACGGCGGTACGCGCGATGGTGTCGAAATGCCTGGGCGGCCTGATTTATCAGAACGCGGAACTAGCAACGCAGGTGCTGGAGAGCGATGACGTGGTGGACCGCTACCGAGATCACTTATTTGAATCGCTACTGGCTGGAATGACGCAGGACCCTTCTCTCGCGGCTCCGAATTTGCATTACGTGCTGGCCTCGCGTCATTTGGAACGGATCGCGGACCACGCCACGAATATCGCAGAAGATATTCTGTTCTGGGTCCGGGGGCTTGAAGTGCGCCACGGGCGTGCGAAACAAATGGAGATTTCGGCCGACCGCGCCACGAACTCGGAAAACTCGTAATCGCTTTTTTTGCGGCGAAGCGGCCTGGCACCCGCAAAGCGGAGTTGATTGCTCTTCATGGTGCGCATTCGAGTGGGGGCGGCCTAGGTGCAACAGTTAAGTTCTTTTGTATCAATGCCCAGCGGACCCGCAGCGTGAGCAATTCACACCGCGTTCTTGTCTATGTAACACAGCTGTAACAATGCGAGCCAAAAATGGCGTTCAGGAGAACTTAAGACTATGAGAAAGAGGCTGTTAATCGTGTTGCTCGCGCTCGGCCTGGCCGGCCTCGCCGTGGCGCAAGGCGGAACCATACTACTGAACGCTGCGGGGGCCACCTTTCCCTATCCAATTTATTCCAAGTGGTTTGACGTTTACCATAACGCACATCCAGGCATTCAGATCAATTACCAATCCATCGGATCCGGCGGCGGCATACGGCAACTTTTGGCGGGCACCGTCGATTTCGGCGCTTCCGACGGGCCGATGTCGGATGAGCAGCTTGGGCAAGCGAAGTTTAAGATCCTGCATTTCCCTACAGTGCTCGGCGCGGTGGTCCCGACCTACAATATCGCCGGCGTTTCGGGAGAGCTAAATTTCACGCAGAAGTCGCTGGCGGGAATTTATTTGGGGACGATCACAAAGTGGAACGACCCGGAAATTGCTAAGGCGAACTCAGGTGTGAAACTTCCTGATGCCGATATCGTTGTGATCCACCGGTCAGATGGTAGCGGCACTAGTTACATCTGGACGGATTTCCTGGCGAAGGTCAGCGAGGATTGGAAGAAAAAAGTCGGCAACGCTGCGACTTCGGTAAACTGGCCCGTTGGGCTGGGCGGGAAAGGCAATGAAGGCGTTACCGGGCTTGTGAAGCAAACGCCAAATGCAATTGGATACATTGAATTGATTTATGCGGTGCAGAACAACATTCCCTACGGCAAGGTCCAGAACGCTGCGGGAAACTTCGTAAAGGCGGATTTGGCGGGAGTAACCGCTGCAGCCGCGGCCGATGCGAAGAATATTCCAGCAGACTTTCGCGTTTCAATCACGAATGCGCCGGGAGCGAAGGTGTATCCGATTTCCAGTTTCACCTGGCTGCTGATTCCCGCCCAAATTCAGGATGCGACCAAGCGTGAAGCCATCAAAGATTTTCTAAAATGGATGCTGACGGAAGGTCAGAAGTACGATGAAGGCCTCACCTACGCTCAGCTTCCCAAGGACGTAATCGATAAGGAGACTAAGGCGATTTCGCTGATTCAGTAAAATGTCCGCGGCCGCTACTACGATCGTGCGCGAGATTCCGCCGCAAACGGGACCTCGCGCGTTTCTTCGCCGCCTGCGGAGCGGGGACGAAATTGCGCACCTGATCACCCTCGTTTTTTCCGCGGGCATACTTCTGCTTACTTCGATGTTGGTTTACGAACTCTGGGTGAATTCCCGTCTTTCGCGGGCGAAGTTCGGGTGGATGTTTTTCTGGACGAGGGTTTGGGATCCAAACTTTGACAATTTTGGAGCGGCGCCGTTCATCTATGGCACGTTGGTGACTTCGGCGGTGGCCCTATGCTTAGCTGTGCCGCTCGGTCTTGCGAGCGCGATTTTTCTCTCCGAACTTGCCCCGCGCAAAATCAGCGATGTGATTTCTTTCTTGATCGATCTACTGGCGGCGGTGCCCAGCGTAATTTACGGCCTGTTGGGAATTTTCATCGTGGTGCCAGTGATGCGCACGACCATTGGCCCGGCGCTGATTCATACTCTGGGCCAAGTTCCTTATCTTGGCGCGCTGTTTCACGGGCCAAATTACGGAGTTGGCTTCCTAACCGCGGGGATCGTTCTAGCCATCATGGTTGTGCCATTCATTATTTCCGTTTCGCGAGAAGTTTTGTTGACGGTACCGCGTGAACAACGCGAAGCTGCGATGGCGCTGGGAGCTACGCGATGGGAATCAACCTGGAAGGTGGTAGTCCCCTGGGCGCGCACGGGTATCATGGGCTCCGTGTTCCTAGCCCTGGCACGCGCGTTGGGTGAGACCATGGCGGTTACCATGGTGATTGGCAACGCACCAACGATCGCTGCTTCATTGCTTTCGCCCGGCGACACCATTGCCTCTACCATCGCCAGCCAATTCACGGAAGCGACCGGTGACTTGTATTTGAGCGCTTTGATCGAGTTGGGATTGGTGCTCTTCCTGATTACATTCATCCTGAACGGCCTAGCGCGGATTCTGATTGTCGCCACGAGTCGCGGAGGAGGACGCCCGGCATGAACGGTCCCCGTATGGCATGGCGAAAGACGTTGAACTACGTGATGTTGACGTTAACGGGAGTGGCTGCGTTCGGGGTCGTGTCAATTTTATTCCTGATTCTCGGATACCTGATTTGGAATGGCGGCAGATCCTTGAGCTGGAGTTTTTTCACGCAGCTGCCCAAACCTGTGGGTGAATCGGGCGGCGGAATGGCCAACGCTATTTTGGGAAGCTTAAAACTACTGATGTTAGCGGCGCTGATGGGCTTGCCGGTGGGATTGCTTGCGGGAGTGTATCTGGCGGAGTTCGGCGGCAAAACATTTTCGTTCGTGATTCGTTACACCACGGATTTGTTGAATGGCGTTCCGTCCATCGTGATAGGGATCTTTGCGTATTCGCTGGTGGTATTGCCGGTGAAGCATTTTTCGGCATTGGCGGGCGGCGTGGCGCTGGGGATGATGGTGATACCCGTTACGGTTCGGAGCACCGAGGAGTTTCTGAGGGCAGTGCCGGGAACCCTACGCGAAGGCGCCATGGCGCTCGGGGCCAGTAAGTGGAAAACGATCGTGACCGTCGTGCTGCCCGCCGCGAGCGCCGGGATTCTAACCGGCATGCTGCTGGCGCTTGCGCGCGTGGCCGGAGAGACTGCGCCCCTTCTCTTTACGGCTTTCGGCAACCGGTATTGGAGTCCAGGATTCGGGCAGCCGACCGCGTCGCTCCCGGTAATGATATATACGTACGCGATCGCGCCGTATGATGATTGGCACCGCCAAGCATGGGCCGCGGGCTTGGTACTATTGGGATTGGTGCTAGTTGCCAATCTCGGAGCGCGTCTCTTGTTAAACCGTGGTGGCGCGGTCAGGAGCACTTGATATGTCGTCGGTTTCCCAAGGCAGCAACGCCACTGCTGCGAAACTTGCGCCGAAAGTGGCGTTAAGCGAGACTCGCTCGATGGCTTCGGAAAAGGAGACGCCGGTGCGCTTTCAGATCTCCGACCTGAATTTCTTTTACGGTCCAAAGCAAGCCGTCTTCGGGCTGAATCTGAGTATCCCCGCTAACAAAGTGACGGCGTTAATTGGGCCCTCAGGGTGCGGAAAGTCGACATTTTTGCGCACGTTGAATCGCATGAATGAGATTATTCGAAACACGCGTGTGGAGGGTTCGATCGCGCTTGACGGGCAAGATATATACTCGATGGACGTGGTTAGTTTGAGGCGTCGAGTGGGAATGGTATTTCAGCGGCCCAATCCTTTTCCGAAATCTATTTATGAAAATGTAGCTTACGGCTTGCGCATCAATGGTCATAAGGGACGGCTCGACGATCTGGTGGAGAGCAGCCTGCACCGCGCGGCATTGTGGGAAGAAGTTAAGGACTATCTTCACAAGTCGGCTTTCGCACTTTCGGGGGGACAACAGCAACGATTGTGCATTGCGCGCGCACTTGCCGTGAATCCCGAGGTGCTTTTGTTAGACGAGCCCTGTTCCGCGCTCGATCCGGTAACCACGGCAAAGATCGAGGAACTAATGTTTCAGCTAAAAGATAGTTGCACCATGGCAATCGTAACTCACAATATGCAGCAAGCGGCCCGAGCCAGTGATTTTACGGCGTTCATGCTCGACGGGAAGATCATCGAACACAGCGAGACGCCCAAATTGTTCACAACGCCGAAAGATCCTCGTACAGAGGCTTACATTACCGGCCGCTTCGGATAAGTTCGTTGGACCGCGGGCGTTAGAACGGGCACTTGGTGGTAGCAAGAGGAAGGAAGAGAAAAAAAGATGGAACGACATTTTGAGCGAGACCTCGAAGAACTAAAACAGCGGCTGCTATGGATGGGAAGCCTCGCCGAGCGAGCCGTGCACCAAGCAATCCACGCAGTGCTGGACGCCGAGGAGCACCTGGCAGAGACCGTTCTAACCGAGGAAGATGCGATCAACGAGATTCAAATCGAGATCGATGAACGCGTGCAACGGCTGCTGGCTCTGCAACAGCCCATGGCCGCCGACCTGCGCTTTCTGCTTGCGGTCTCGCGCATCAATGGGGATCTTGAGCGTATCGGAGATCAAGCTGTGAATATCGCGCAATCGGCTATGCGCATCCTGCGTCATCCGCAGGTAAAACCGTACGTGGATTTGCCGCGCATGAGCGAATTGGCCGAGGGAATGGTTCGCGATAGCTTAAATGCATTGGTGCGCGGAGATATCGACCTCGCTCACAGTGTGCTGCAGCGCGACGATCAAGTGGACCGTTTACGCGATCAACTTTTCCGAGAGCTGCTGACCTACATGATGGAAAACTCCGCGGTCGTGTTCACCGCGTTCGAGTTAGTTCTGGTGGCGAAAAACATCGAACGAATCGGGGATCACGCGACGAACATTGCCGAAGACGTGATTTATTTCGTAGCAGGGCGCGACGTCCGCCATCCCGCACTCGACCGCCGCTGAATTCACATCACCGCATATATACAGGCAGAATTCTCCCCGAACGAAAATCGCTGCGAATTTCATGTCGAGAAGTAGGCAGCCTAAATGCGGGTGAGCGCCGTGGCTTCGTCTGCGGCGAGATCGAGAACCGTGTCAAGCCGAACCATTTTTAGCAACATGATCACGCGCTTATTGGGAGCGAAGTAGGTGCACTTCCCACCCGCACGCTTTAGTGTAGTGAAGGCGCGCACGAGCGCTCCAATCCCCGAACTATCGAGTTCGGTAACGCCTGCGAGATTCACCGCCACGTGAGTGGTACCCGCATCTACGAGCTTTTGAATCTGATTGCGGAAAGATTCCTCGGCCTCGCCAAGTTTCAGTGGACCGTCCAGATCGAGAATGGTAGCCCGGCCGGCCTTACGGATGGCAATGTTCACATGTGCCTCGCTGCGCTTTGCAAAGCTATCTGAATTAGGCCCGGCAATCAAGGGGCTGCCAAAACTTCCCGGGGAAATACGTCCTGCCGACGCGGCAGGCCGGAAGTCTTTGGAGGGTTTTACCACCTTGTTCTTGACAACGAGTTTCAACTGAAATAGGCTTTCCTAGTTGTAAATCAGTTACAACTAGAACGACCCTATCACACCTCCCATTTCATTGCTCGATTGGGTAAATTGCTCTGGTGGACGGTACAGCGGTATTTTTCAAGACAAAAAGGCCAACGCAATTTTTCGCTGATACCATGCGCTCTCTTCGAATTAGCCAATCCAAAACCTTCCTCTCTTTCTGGCTCTTCGCGCTCACTCTTTGCGTTTCGTTGGTTACCTGGGCTGGCGTGGGAGGGAGAATTTCGGGAACTGTCAAAGATTCGACCGGAGCCGTGATACCGGCGGCCTCGGTCACGATTACGAATGCGGACACTGCGGTCCAACAAACAGTCGCAACCGATGAGAAGGGCGGTTATTCGTTTCTAAACGTGCCGATAGGCCGCTACAACCTCACGGTCGCGGCGCCAAGCTTCAAGCCTTACCTCCGCGCCAATGTGGTTATCGACGTAAATAGCGCCCTCTTGATTGATCCCATGCTGGAAATTGGTGAAAAAAACGAAAGAATTGACGTGAATGACAGCTCCGTTCATGTGGAGACAGCCAGCAGTCAACTGGGCGAGCTGATCACCGGCGCTCAGATGACCGCGGTCCCGCTGAACGGGCGAAGCTACACGGACCTGCTCGCTCTTCAGCCCGGAGTCGTACCGGTCACCACGGTTACTTCCCAAACAGTCCAAGACGTGGGTGCCAGCGCGCTTGCTCCTTCTGGCGATTTGAATCCAGGCACTATTTCCGTGAATGGGCAGCGCGAATTCGCCAACGCATTCATCGTGAACGGGAGCGACGTGGAAGAAGACGTCAACATGGGTGCGGCGATTGTGCCCAACCTGGACTCCATCGCGGAGTTTCGGATTCTGACCAGTAATTTCGACGCTGAATATGGGGAATTCAGCGGAGGCCAAATCAATGTGGTCACCAAGTCCGGGACTAACGCCTTTCATGGCGACGCGTTTGAGTTCCTGCGCAATACGAACTTGGACGCCCGAAACTATTTTTCACCGACTCGCGGGAAATTTGACCAAAATCAGTTCGGCGGAACATTCGGTGGTCCGATTCGAAAGAATAAAGTGTTTTTCTTTGCGGACTACCAGGGAACACGATCAACGCAGGGAGTGGATACATCCCAGATACCGGTGCCTTCGATACAGGACCGCACGACTGGGGATTTTTCGGATCTGCCGGACAATTCGGCGAACTTCAATCCGTTAGGATTCTGCGGCTCCCAGACAGATCCACTTACGCGCGTGGTGTACGAAATACCGTGCACCGTCAGCGGGCCCAATATAGCCAACGAGCTATCCAGCAAACTCGGAACAACGGTGACCAGGGGCGAGCCGTACTACTTCAACGGCAACTACATCGATCCCACTACCCACAAGGAAACCACAGGAACCTGCACGAGCGCGAGCGGCTGCGTTTTCCCGAACGCGATCGTCCCGACTAAGGCGTGGATCGCACCCGGCACGAATTTGTTGCAATACATTCCCAAGCCGAACAATTCGAACGGGACGTTCTCTACTTCGGCTTTTAATCAGACGTTGCACGACGACAAAGGCGCTTATCGGCTCGATGCGAACACGCGTTGGGGCCTCATGTCCGCTTATTACTTCCTGGACAATTGGTCCCAGAACAATCCGTATCCGATCGCCCAAGGTGGCGCGAATGTTCCGGGCTTTAACGCATTGTATTCGGGCCGCGCGCAGTTGCTTCACCTGGGCGATACAAAAACGGTGAGCACAACTTCTGTAAACGAGTTTCAATTCAGCTACCTTCGCGACGCGAATGACTTGGGCAAGCCAATCGGCGGAGTTGGAGTCACTTTGGCATCGCAGGGTTTCGTGGGTCAAGGAACGATCGTGCCGCTGTCGCCAAAAACCGAAGGTGTGGAGAGCGTGGGCTTAAACAGTTTTACATTGGGAACCAATACAAACGAGCTGAGGCAATTCAACAATACCTATCACTGGTTGGACAATTTCTCCAAAGTGATGGGGGCCCACACCATCAAATTCGGGGGCGAGTTTCATTACGACCAAATAAACGTCAATGCGATCGCACAGTTCAACGGGAGTTTCCTTTTCTTCGGAACCGAAACGGGCTTGGACTTCGCTGATTTTCTCCTGGGACTTCCGACCCAGTACAATCAAAGCCAACTTCAACCTTTCTACGGCCGTAACAAGTATGTAGGGCTTTACGCGCAGGATAGTTGGCGGATCAAGCCGAACCTTACGCTCAACTATGGGCTACGGTGGGATCGCATTGAGCCCTGGTACGAAAAATACAATCAGATCGCAACTTTTGAACCCGGCAAGCAGTCGATTGTTTTTCCGGGCGCTCCGGCGGGAATTCTTTATCCGACTGATCCCGGAGTTCCGCGGACTCTCGGGCCTCCCGGAAATCTCGATTTTGCTCCGCGCATAGGCCTGGCATATTCACCAAACGCTTCCGGCGATAGCCTGTTGGATAAAATCCTGGGTGGTCCCGGCAAAACCAGCGTGCGCGCGAGTTTCGGTATGTTTTACACCGCGATTGAGGCGCTGACGATCAGCGTGATGAGCGCCAACGCTCCGTACGGAACAACTTATACAAGTCCGGCGCCGCCGCTGTTTGCCACCCCGTTTGTTACCGCCTCAAGCGGCCAGAATCTTGGTCAAGTTTTTCCCGTCACACTTGCGCCCTTGAATTCGTCAGCCAAGCATCCCGATCCCAACGTGGATTGGTCGCAGTTCGAGCCCATTACGGGACTTCCGAACTATGCAACCAGCAATCGAATT
>Ga0182024_10015379_pt1 | contig 14668 bp, 13 predicted proteins | sample P32metaG_FD_120480 | JGI IMG/M metagenome (GOLD analysis project Ga0182024, IMG submission 120480) | Permafrost microbial communities from Stordalen Mire, Sweden - P3-2 metaG (Illumina Assembly) | ecosystem: Environmental > Terrestrial > Soil > Wetlands > Permafrost | place: Sweden: Stordalen... | reverse complement strand
CGAGGGAGAGGTCTTTATCGCCGTGGACGAAGGGGTGCTGGTCAAAACAGGCCCGGACGTTCTCGTCTCCGTGCGCCGGGCGATTGCCGGAAAGGACCTCGCGCAATTGCGCGCCGCGGTGGAAAAGGAGTTTCTGACCTTCGATGAGCGAGAGCGGAATGTGCGCTCTGTCACGGCAAAATTGGAAACCAACCTTCTGCGCCGCTTCGCGATCTTCCAACATGACTAACGAGCCGCCACCTTCAAAAAGCACCTTCGCCGGCCAGGTCGGCGCGAAGGCTGCGCGCAAGCTCAAGGCGCGGCGCGGCGACGCGCAGGATGTATGGTTTGGCCTTGGCATGATGGGCCTCGTTGGCTGGTCGGTCGTCGTTCCGACGCTCCTTGGCGCGGCGCTCGGTCTCTGGTTGGACAAACACTATCCCGGCAGCCATCCATGGACGCTGGCGCTGTTGGTTGCCGGGCTGGCGCTCGGCTGTCTCAATGCGTGGCATTGGATCGCCAAGGAAGAAAAAGCCATGCGTGACGAACAGGAGGACGGACATGAGTGACTCTTTGCCAATGGCGCTGGCGTGGGTGGCGGGCCTTTTCCTGGGCGCGATTTTCTTCGGCGGACTTTGGTGGACCGTGCGCAAGGGACTAATATCCAAACAACCGGCATTTTGGTTTCTCGCCAGCATGCTGCTAAGAACGGGCATTGTATTGGCCGGGTTCTGTCTGATCGCGGATCACCGGCTTTCGCGCCTGGTAGCCTGCCTCGTTGGTTTTGTCATGGCGCGCCTGGTCGTGACGCGGATGACACGGACTGCGGCGCCATCACTGCCCCCACGGGAGGCGCGTCATGCGCCTTAGTCCCGATCAATTTATCCTGTGGCAGCATGGGTTTCTGAAACTCAATGGCACGATCCTGTTCACCTGGGCGTTGATGCTTGTACTCGCCGTTGGTTCAAAACTCATCACGCGCAATCTTTCCACGGAATTGACAAGGTCCCGCTGGCAGAACCTCCTGGAAATGATTGTCACCGGGATGGTGAAGCAAATCAAGGAAGTCGGCCTTCGCAACCCGGAGACTTATCTCGGCTTTCTGGGCACGCTTTTCCTGTTCATCGCCCTGGCCGCCGTCTGCACGGTCATTCCCGGTTACGAACCTCCGACCAGTTCGCTCTCGACCACCGCGGCGCTTGCGCTGTGCGTTTTCGTCGCCGTTCCGCTTTTCGGCATCGAAGACCAGGGAATCGGCGGCTACCTCAAATCATACGCGGAGCCCACAATCATAATGCTGCCATTCAATATCATCAGCGAGCTTTCGCGCACGCTGGCCCTGGCCATCCGCCTTTTCGGCAACATGATGAGCGGGGGTATGATCATTGCCATTCTACTTACGATCACCCCCTTCATCTTTCCGGTCTTGATGACCGTCCTTGGCCTGCTCACCGGCATGGTCCAGGCTTATATCTTCAGTATCTTGGCAGCCGTTTATATCGCGGCCGCCACGCGCACCCGCAGGCCCACGCCAGTGCCTGCAACCACCACATAACGAAAGAAAATCCCATGGATAACATGACCCTCATCGCAATTGCCTCAATCGTCACCGCCGGCCTTACCACCGGTTTTGGCTGCATGGGGCCGGCGCTTGGCGAAGGCCGGGCCGTCGCGACCGCACTTACCTCGCTGGCCCAGCAACCGGACGCCTCCGCCACCATCACCCGCACGCTCTTTGTCGGTCTGGCGATGATCGAGTCCACGGCCATTTACTGCTTCGTGGTCTCCATGATCCTCATTTTCGCCAACCCGTTCTGGAATCACGTCATCGCCCAGACCGCAGGGAAGTGAGCCCATGTTAATCGATTGGTTCACCGTTTGCGCGCAAGCGCTCAACTTCCTCATCCTGGTGTGGCTGATGAGGCGCTTCCTTTATAAACCGATCCTCCAGGCCATCGACGCGCGGGAAAAGAAGATCGCCGCGGAACTCGCCGACGCCGATGCGCAAAAGGCCGAAGCCCACAAAGAGCGCGACGCGTTTCAGCACAAAAACGAGGAGTTTGACAAGGAGCGCGCCTCCCTCTTGACCAAGGCAGCCGACGACGCGAAAGCCGAAGGCCGGCGGCTCCTCGACGAAGCACGGAAGGAGTCGGACGGCTCGCGCACAAAAGCCAGGGAGGCTTTGATAACTGAGCAACGCAACCTGGGAGAAGAAATCACCCGCCGGACACGGGAGGAAGTATTCGCCATTGCGCGAAAGGCGCTGGCGGACCTCTCCTCGACCAGCCTGGAAGAGCGCATGGTCGATGTCTTTGTCGGCAAGCTGCGCGCACTGGGCGACAAGGAAAAGGATGACCTGAAGTTGCTCTTCAAAACGTCATCTCCAGACGCGGTTGTGCGCAGCGCGTTCGACCTGCCCACGCCGCAAAAAAGCGCGATTCAGGACGCCATAAAGGAAACGCTCGCCATCGAGACGCCCGTCAGGTTCCAGACCGCCCCGGACCTTGTCAGCGGCATCGAACTCACGGCAAACGGACGGAAGATCGCCTGGAGCATCGCAGACTATCTCAAATCCCTGGACAACGGCGCACGCGCCCTTTTGGAAGCGCCATCCGCGCCCGCGCCCGCAAACCCGTGAGCGCGCCACCTGACGCTCTGCGGAGCATTCTTGATCACGCCTTCGCCGGCATGGGCGAGGCGCGCGCCCGCTTCACACCACAACTCACACCGCGCGAAGTCGGCACGATTACGAGTGTCGCGACCGGCATTGCGAAGGTCTCCGGCCTGCCCGGCGCCGGGTTCGAAGAGTTGCTCACATTCCCCGGCGGCCTTGCCGGCATCGCATTCAACGTCGATGAAGACGAAATCGGCGTCGTGCTGCTCGGCGATTTCCAGAATCTGCACGCGGGCGATGAAGTCGAACGCACTGGCCGCGTCATGGACGTGGCCGTAGGCGACGCATTGCTGGGGCGCGTCACAGACCCCCTTGGTCATCCGCTCGATGGCCTTGGCCCGGTGGCTGCCACCGCGCGCCTCCCCATCGAGCGCCCCGCCGCCGCCATCATGGACCGCGCTCCAGTTACCGTTCCGCTCCAGACCGGCCTCAAAGTCATCGACGCGCTCATCCCCATCGGGCGCGGCCAGCGCGAGCTCATCCTGGGCGACAGGCAGACAGGCAAGACCGCCATCGCAATCGACACCATCCTCAACCAGCGCGGCCAGGACCTGCTTTGCGTTTATTGCGCCATCGGCCAGCGGGCGAGCGCCGTCGCGAAGGCCATCGCCGTCCTGCGGACGAAAGGCGCGATGGACTACACCGTCGTCGTCGTCTCGGGGGGCGACGACCCACCCGGCCTCGCCTACATCGCCCCCTACGCAGCCACCAGCATCGCGGAGCATTTCATGGAGGCCGGCCGCAACGTACTCATCGTGTATGACGATCTTACCCAGCACGCCCAATCCTATCGGGAGCTCTCTCTCCTCCTCCGGCGGCCGCCCGGGCGCGAAGCCTTTCCCGGCGATATCTTTTACATCCACTCCCGCTTGCTGGAACGTGCGACACATCTGCGCAAAGAGCTGGGCGGCGGCTCCCTGACCGCGTTCCCCATTATTGCTACGGAGGCGCAGAATATCTCCGCGTATATTCCCACCAATCTCATCTCGATCACCGACGGTCAGATTTATCTCTCGCCATCATTGTTTGAACTTGGAGTGCTTCCCGCCGTCGATATCGGCAAATCCGTCTCGCGCGTCGGCGGCAAGGCCCAGCTTGCCGCATTCCGCGCCGCGGCGGGCGATCTCAAGCTCGCTTACGCACAGTTCGAGGAACTCGAGACATTCTCCCGCTTCGGCGCCCGCCTGGACGAGAACACCCGCAAGATCATCGACCATGGACAGCGCATCCGTGCCTGCCTCAAGCAGACGGAATCCGAGCCGGTCTCGGTGTCCGGCCAGATTACAATCCTGCTGGCATTAATGGGCGGCCTCTTTGACAGCATCCCGCTTGGGCGGATTCAAGAGGCGGAGAATGCCTTGTGTACTGCCGCCTCCCGTATCGAGCCGGTAATGCGCGGTCGTTTGCTCAGTGCCGATAACCTGGGCGATGCCGACCGGCAAGCCATCGTGGCCTTGGCCCGCGCCGCGCTCGCACCATTCCAGCCAAAGCCTGTAGCCACCCCGGACCTTCCGAAGAAACCATGAGCGACTCCCTGGAAAGCATTAGTCGCAAAATGGGAAGCGCCCGTGATCTCGCCTCCGTCGTCCGCACGATGAAGACCCTCGCTGCGTCGAGCGTTGGCCAATATGAGAGGGCCGTCCGCTCGCTCGCGGAGTACTATCGCACCGTCGAGCTCGGATTGGTCGCCTGCATCGGTCACGACCGGCAAACACTGATCGCCGCGGAAGAGGGCAAAGGGGACGAAGCAGTCGGAGCCATCGTCTTCGGATCCGATCAGGGCCTGGCCGGACAATTCAATGACATTGTGGCGGAGTTCGCCGTACACGCTCTTAACGGACTGCCGGGCGCGAAGAAAATCTGGGCCATTGGGGAGCGCGTCCATGCACGGCTTGCGGATGCTGGGATGCCGATGGGAGCCCTCTTCAGTGTTCCCAATTCCGTGGGGGCCATTACAGTGCTGGTGGACCAGATCCAGCTCGAGGTCGAGCAGTGGCGCACCGGTCACTCAGCCGGCCAGGTTTACCTCTTCCATAACAAGCCCGGCGTCGGCGCGAGTTACCAGCCGGCCTGCCAGCGCCTTATCCCCCTGGATGCCCAATGGCTTTCCCACCTTACAAAGCTCCGGTGGCCCGATGCGAACCTGCCCCAGGTCTTCGGCGGCCAATCTTCCACGCTTCACGCCCTCGTCCGCGAATACCTCTTCATCTCCCTCTTCCGCACCTGCGCCGAGTCGCTAGCCAGCGAAAACACCAGCCGCCTTCTTGCCATGCAACGCGCCGAGAAAAATATCAATGAACTCATGGGTACCCTGACCCAAAAATACAATCGCCAGCGGCAATCCTCCATCGACGAGGAGTTATTTGACGTCATCTCCGGTTTCGAAGCTTTGACCGGAGCCGCCCGTACGCCGGCAGCCCCGCGTCCTCTGCTGGACAAACCCGGCATCGGCGCTTAGAGTCCGCGTGTGAAGTGCTTATACCGAGCCCCCTGACTGCGTTACCGCCGGGAGGGTTTCCTCCGAGCATAATCCGGGCGGCTTCCTCCCGGGCAACTGCCAGCCGCACACCGGGAATTGCCGGCGATAGCCCCGGCAGCATTATCCTTTTTCTTCAGGAGTCCTCTGACATCCCCCCCCATGAACACAAAACTCCTCCCCCCCAGACAAGGCGCAATGATACTGTTTTGCGCGGTCCTCATCGCCACGCTGATGCTCATGGAAACCGCGGCGCGCGCCCAGGCGTCCAGCACCACGCAAACGCTCATGCTCACCGGCAGCGGCAAGGACGACCCGGTGATGTGGAACTTTGAATGCACCGGCTCGACCGGCCAGAACCTTGGCATCCAGACCACCATCGGCGTACCGTCCCAGTGGGAACTCCAGGGATTCGGCACCTATAACTATGGGTTGGATTCTCCCCGGAGCTCGAACGTGGGGCAGTACAGCTACACGTTCAATGTTCCCGCTTCCTGGGCTGGCAACGACGTGCAGCTCGTATTCGAGGGCGTGATGACGGATTGCACGCCCACCATTAACGGCCAATCGACGGGGTACCTGATCACGCTCGATGGCGCGCAGGCGGGTCCCACCCACCAGGGAGGTTTCACGCAGTTCCGCTACGACGTCACTTCCATACTGAATTACGGCGGCTCGAATACGATTGCCGTTACCGTTGCGCAATCGAGCGCAAACGCATCGGTCAACGGGGCCGAACGGGAGGGCGACTACTGGAACTTCGGCGGGATTTATCGCCCGGTCTACCTGGAATGCCGCCCATCGCAGTCGATCCAGCGGGTCGCGATCAATGCCCTCGCCAGCGGCACCCTCACGGCGACGGTGGCGTTAAACAGTATCGGCGTCGGCGATACCCTCACCGCCTCGGTCCAAACGCTCGCAGGCCAGCAGGTGGGCCCGTCGTTTTCCGCCGCCCTTACGGCCGGCGAGACGAGCGTCACGCTCACCGGCACCATCCCGGGCATCACGCCGTGGAACCCGGAAAACCCCTCACTTTATCAACTCGCGCTGCAATTAAAAAACGGCTCCACCCTCATCCACACGATCACGCAGAAATTCGGTTTCCGCACCGTGCAACTGATCGTGGGCCAGGGGATATACATCAATGGAGTCAAAGTGCGCCTCAAGGGCGTCTGCAAGCACACTTTCTGGCCGATCTCCGGGCGCACCTCCAGCCCGTCTCTGAGCGCCTCCGCGGTGGCGATGCTCCAAGCTGCGAATATTAACGCCGTCCGCATGTCGCATTACCCGCCGGACCAGCATTTCCTGGATGCATGCGACGCGGGCGGCATCATGGTACTGGACGAGCTTCCAGGCTGGCAACAGGCTTATGACAATGCCACCGCCGCCCGGATGGTGAGCGAGATGGTGCCGAGGGATGTGAACCACCCGAGCGTCATCATGTGGGACAATGGCAACGAGGGGGGCTGGAACACGACGGTGGACGGCAGTTTCGACCTCTACGATCCGCAGGACCGCCCGGTCCATCATCCCGGTCAGAATTTTAACAATATCAACGATGTCCATTACCCGAGCTATTCCCAGTTGCAAAGCGAGCTTGGCGGCACGGAAATCGTCCTGCCCACGGAGTTCCAGCACGCGCAATATGATGGCGGCGGGGGCGCGGGTATGCAGGATCAATTGAGCATAATCGAAGCTTCTTCCGTCGGCGCGGGCGGGTTTATCTGGGAATGGGGTGACGAAGGCGTGGTTCGCACGGACGAAGGCGGATACATCGATACCGCGGCGGCATACATTTCCGGGGGTGGCGGCGCAAAGGGCATTGTGGGGCCCTATTGGCAGCCGGAGCCGAGTTATTACGCGATCCGGGACATCTGGTCGCCGGTGACCGTGCCGGTCTCGCCCATTGCCTCCGGCTCGACGGTGCTCTCGAGCACGTTCAACGGGCAGATCGGGCTTCATAACGATTACTTTTTCACCTCGCTCTCTGCCTGCACATTTACCTGGCAGATTGAGGACTTCCCGCTCATCTCCTCCGGCACTTCCACCGGCCCCATCGTCAGCAGCAGCGGGAGCCTCACCGGACCGGCAATCGCCCCTCAAACGAGCGGCGCCTTGCAGCTCAATCTCCCGGCGGGATGGTCCAGCCATGGGGCGCTGCAACTGACGGCTTATAATTCCAGCGGCCAATCGCTTACCACCTGGACGTGGCCCATCCAGTCCCAGAGCGCCATGGAAAGCGCGAACCTGCCCGCTGCGACCGGCGGCGCCACCGCCGTTACCACGAGCACATCCATCGTGCTTTCCGGCTCGACCACCGATGTGACCATCAGCCAGACCACCGGGCTGATCAGCGCGGTTGAGGCCAATAGCGTGCCGGTATCCTTCAACGGCGGCCCCGCGCTCGCGGCCGGGACCGGCGCGTTCAGTTCCATCAGCCTCGCGCAGAACGGCAGCAACCAGGTGGTTACCGCGAATTTCACCGGAAATCTCGAGACGATCACTTACACCATGCGCGGGGACGGCTGGATGAAGGTCGATTACACTTTTTCGCTCACTGGCAGCGATTCGTACATCGGCGTGCAGTTCAATTACCCCGCTGCGAACGTCCTCGGGCTGCGATGGTTCGGGAATGGTCCCGAGCCGGTCTGGCAGAACCGCCTTGCCGGCGTCTCCTACTCGGTCTGGAGCAAGACCAACCAGGACGAGGCTTCCGGCATCTCCTGGGCGAGTGCGCCGGTCTTCGAAGGCTATCACTCGAACTTGCAATGGGCTTCCATCCAGACTTCCGAGCAGCCCATTAACATTATCTTTGAAACGCCGGGACTCTACCTGGGATTCCTCACTCCTGAAACCGGCCCCAATGCCAATGAAACCGTCTTTGCCTATCCCAGCGGCACCATCTCGATTCTCGAGGCCATTGCGGCCATCGGCAATAAGTTTGAAAGCCCATCGCCCACAAATATCGGGCCCTCCTCCGGGGAGGCCACCGCCACCGGTCCGTATGAAGGGGACTTCTGGATAAACTTTGGCAGTTACAACACGGTCGGGGACGTTAACGACGTCTGGGCCGGCGGCGGCGCGGACTCAAACTGGCAGACGCTGAACAATTGGTCCGGCGGCCATAACCCGCCGCTGGCCGGCGATGTGTTATCTTTCGCCGGCGCCGCGAACGCCACCTCGGCAAATAACTTTCCGGCGTTTACCTCTTTCGATTCCCTCACCTTCACCAATACGGCGGGATCGTACACCGTGAGCGGCAATCCCATTACTTTAACCAATAATGCCATCAACGATTCGCCCAATCCCGAGACTATCGGGCTTGGGATGGCGGGATCGGCCGGCGTTACCCAGAGCGCCGCCGGCACCCTGGCGCTTGCCGGCTCAAACAGTTTTACCGGCGCGACAGTTCTTTCCACCGGCACGCTTGAGTGGGTGGCAAATGCAGGCGATACCTCGAACGGCGTCTGCCTCGCGCCGGGCATGACCGCGGTCGATCAATCCGCCGGCACGACATTGAGCCTTCTTGGCAATACCAACGGCGTCACTTTCCTCCCGCAAAGCTGTCTCGGTTGGGCAAACCAGAAAACCGGCACTTATTACTTATATGTAGGCAACAACGGGAGCGGGACCGGCAATACCCTGGTGCTCGGGGACGTGGTAGAAGCCAGGGGCGGGATAACACCCACTTATACACTTACCGGCGCCGATGGTTACACCTTGCAGATCGGGTCGGGAATCACCGGAAATGGGCCGATCCCATTCGATGACAATGAGTTGTATAACTCAAATACCCCGGGGGTCACCCTCTCGATACCAGGCGGGTTAGAGTGCAATTACAACGGAGGGTTCACTTTGACCTTCGGCGGCGCGGGCAACATCATCCTTGGACCGATTCCCCAGCCTACGGGCACGATTGCTTTGGCGCTCAACAGCACCGGCACGATTACGCTCACCGGCGCAAATACCTTCACGAACGGGACGACCCTCTCCGCGGGAACTCTCGCGCTCGATAGCGATACCGCCCTCGGCACAGGGGCATTGAACATCGGCGGCGGCACGGCACTCGACGCCACGCTCCCGGGGATCGTCCAGACTAATAACAACGCCCAGAGCTGGGGCGGCAACTTCACCTTTGACGGCACTTACAGCCTCAACCTCGGCGCCGGCGCGGTGACGCTTACCGGGAACCGGACGGTAACAGTAAATGCCAATACGTTGACCGTGGAAGGGCCAATCTCCGGCGGCTACGGCATTACCAAGGCAGGCGCCGGCACGCTGCTCCTGAGCGGCCGTAGCACTTACTCCGGCGCCACCAGCGTCTCGAACGGAGTGCTGGAGGTAAGCGGCTCGGTTTCCAGCACCTCGTCGGTAACCGTGAACGCGGGAGGCGTCTTCTGCCTGGCAAACGGTTCCCTGTCCGTCTCCGGCGGCGTGACGAATAACGGGATATTCAAGCTCTTCGGGACGACAGCGCTCTCGCTCACAGGCTCCTTTATCAACAACGGAGTGCTCGACCTGATCAACGGCACGCAAAGCCTGCCACCAAATTTCACCAACAACGGCACCGTGCTCGATGCAAGTTCCGTCCAGGTTCGGCAGTTGGGGATGACCGGCTCAAACTTTTCCGTCACCATCCAGGGCTACGCCCAGCACACCTACCAGTTGCAGCGCTCCACCACCCTGGCCGCGCCGGTAACATGGACCAACGTCGGGCCCCCACAAACCGGCGCCGGCTCCCCCTTGACCTTCACCGACAACGGCGGAGCAACCGCCCTCCAAGGCTTCTACCAAGTCCAGGTCTCGCCGTAAGGCGGTTAAACCCGAACTCCGATGCTGGAGGGGATGAGATGGCGCAAGATGCTGAGCCGAGATGACTTGAGGAAGGCTTTACCGTATCTGAAGATACGGTAAAGCCTGACGAATGGCACTCGCGGCCAGCAGATTGCGTCAGATCACCCCGATCAACTTCGGAATTCGGGTTAAAATCGGTGGTAGAGAAAGCTTGTTGTCCCTTGGAATGGCCCCGGCTATCTACAATTACGATGATCGCCTTGATTGAAAATCAGAAGCAGGAGTCGCCGCCGCCGCCGTTTGTCATCCGCCGTCCTCAAGAGGGCGTGCGTTTTGCCCTTGCGAAGGTGGTTTTTGACTGCATAATAACCCCCGCTTTCATGCCGATACAGCCATTCAACGCCTGGAATTCGGTCGGACTTCGATTAGTGTTTTGCTTGCCGGGAGTTCCAAGACCGGTATATTCAAGGCCGTTGCGCAGGGTGTTTAGGAACTTCGTAACCGATTGAAAATCAAATAGTTCGGGGTCTTAGCTCAGTTGGTAGAGCGCCTCAATGGCATCAAGACCGAGTGGGTTTTCCTCAGTTTTCCTGAGTGATCTGGCGTCTGCAAGCAACTGTCTCTGAATCACTTCCCGACGGGCGATCTCGTCTAGCGTCATCTCCAATCAGCCCACATTTTATCCGCCAGTGGATAAAAACAGTGGATAAAGTACGGCCATGAAGTGCGGCTTCGCCGGAGGTTCTATTCGTGAATTCGCCTTCGGCGACCGCTCATTGCCGCGGGGCTAGGAGGGAACAGCAGCTTTCGCCCTCGAAGCAATTTGATCTTGCCCTTTTTTGACAGTCATTAAACCTCGTTCCATGGGAAAACGAGTATTAGGCTCTGTGGTGGCAACCCTCTCGGGATGGATTGCGGGATGGGTTGCACTCGTTCTTTTAGGAGGGTACGGCAGTGATTTTTTCCATCATTGGCGGGCGCCTTCCGTAAAAGATTCATTGGGTTTCTTTGCGTTTATGGGCATTTGGATAGTGCCAGTGTGGGCAGTCGTCTTGGTGCCGCTGTATCTTTTTGTACCCCGAAGAAACCTTCTCTGGAAACCGTTCATCTGCGTTCCGCTGGGAGCACTCGCCGGGTATCTTGTCATGCAAACGTGGTTCGCTATCGAGGACTACTCCCCGCGGCATCCGATCGACCTCTTCGTTTGGCTTTCAATTCCTGCCGCAGTTGTCGGCGCAACCGCTTGTTTAGTTGGCACGCAGACCTATCCCAGGTTCAATTCACACTAATGTCGAAAAACTTTTCTGCTGCAATCAAGTGGGTGTGCTTCGCTGGCATCCTTGGCTGCACATTCCTTGCATCTACAACAGCGGCAGCTCAGGACGAACCGCTTTTAATCGCCAACAGCCGCTCGCCCGATGGAAAATTGGAGATATGGATTAAACCCGTACCACCGGGTCAAGGCTATGCTTCAGGCACGGCGCAAATTCGCAGCGTGGCAACTGGGAAGACCTTGGACAACTTTGAATGGTCGGGATTTGGAGAATCCCCCGACTCGAAAGCATTTACTGTTCTGTGGCGTCCAGATTGTAGATATTTTGTAATCACTTGGGAGATTTCACGAGGATACGTGACGAGTACAGTATACGGAATTCGCACGGACAAGCGATGGACCGAGGTGAAGTTGCCCAGTGATGACTATGTGAGCGCGATTAAAAAGATGAGTGGGCTGTCGGACCTGCCTTCGGGCAAAGGTCACGAAACACCAGAGAGATGGCTCCCCGATGGGAGGTTAGCTTTGGAATTTGGTTCCAGGAATATCTTTTATGACGGCGACGGGGATCTCGAGAAGGCATTCGAGGTGATTCTTCAAGTGAACAGCCCCGCAAACGAACCACTGCCAATAGCGCGGATAGTGTCTATTAAACTCAAACCTCGTTGATGACAAAACTTTGCCGTTACCGCTCGCGTTCACTTCTGTTTAACTACCTGAACAGTCGCGCCCAATGTCAGTCTCACAAAGATAGCCTTTTGGGAGGCAGTCATTTTGCCGCTGTCATAGATACCTTTGTAATATTCTACAATCACGGGCATGGGCCTCCCGTGCGCCACCTTCTTAAGTTCAGAATATGCATCCTTCGTTTCTGTATCTGTAAAGATAGCAACGCCCTTTTGAAGTGACTGAAGCTGAGCAGGAGTGAACGCGAGCACTGGAGCTTCTCCCTGGACAATTTGCGATACCACATTCTCCATGGCCGCATTTTGCTGTTCAGCGGTTAGACCGGCCGAAGCCTTCTGCTTTACGAATTGCAAACAGTCCGACTTCAATTGAGCTACGACGAATGGGTCCACCGAAGTGCCAGATTCTGCTGCCAGAAAATGCAAAGGGAATGCTAAGGCCAGGAAAAATAGGGACATGTATATACGCATCCCGAAAGATCATCACTTGCAATCCGCCTGGACAAGTGCCGATTCGAGATCGAACACGAATTACCCTTCACGGTCTCGACTGACGAGTCCCGACAACATTGCTGTGAAATCTGGCCGTTAGATAAACCAAAGTATCGCGTGCTCGGATGCAGATATCCTTCTTATAGACTAGGAAGGGGGCGGACCGCCCGCTCACGCGGGCGGAACCGCCTCCCTCTCCCCTCAAAGCGAGCTGGCTTTCATCGGAACAATGTTCTCCGGTTCACCGTCGGTCATCAACTGCGCCATACGGCTCGAATGCGAGTCCATAACGTGGCTGTACGTGCCTAGGATGAGCTTGCCGCCGTCTTTGTGCCCCTGCCACTCAGCGATGACCTTCACGTCGATTCCCTTCTGGATTGCTCGGGTGATGAACATGCGCCGGAATGCCCGCTGGCTGTAGGCGGGGAGGCCGAGACGCTTGCAGGCTCCAGCGAGGGCTTTTTTGCCGTCGTGGATTTTGAACACGCTCTCGTCCGGAGGTGGCGTGCGGTTGTCTTTCAGGCGTTCGAGCAAGGGGCGGAGTTGCGGGTAGAGGGGAACGGCGAAGCCCGATTTCGTTTTGTGCCGGAAGGTGGTGATTCGCTCGGAGCGCCAATCAATGTCGCCCCAGGTTAACGCGGAAGCTTCTGCGTGGCCGAGACCGGCTAGGCCGAGAAACTCGATGAAATCGGCGCTGTCCTTCGCGTCGGAGTTGAATGGCTGGGCACGGATGTCGTCGACGATGGCTTTGAATTCGTCGAATGTGGGGGTCTTGCGGATAGGCTTTTCCAGCTTCACGGCTTTGAAGTCGGATGCGGGCGAATGCGCAATGACGCCGTCCCGCACTGCCATGTCGAAGATGTCCTTGAGGCCCGCGAGGTGGAGATTCCGAGACGCGGGGCCGAACTTGTATTGAGCAAGCCAGAATTGAACATCCGACGGCTTCACCTTCGAGACAGCGCAATTTGCCCCGCCCGGCCATTCCTCTTTGATGCGCCTTGCGATCAGCTTCTTTCGCTCAACCGTCTTCTCCTTCTGGTGGTGGACGGTGCGCAAATACTGGTCACACAATTCCGACAACGTGATCCGGCCTTTTGACGGATCGATTTTCAGGAGATCGTCCCTCAGCTTGGCGAGACGCCGTTTGGCGAGATCGCGATCCGTGGTCTCCAAACTTTTACGGACCTCCTTGCCATTCGTCTTGATCCGAGCATAATACCCGCCCGTCGATGAGTACCGGTAGAGACTTTCGCCCACTTTTTCAAAAACGCCGCTTTTCCGTGTCGTTTTCATTTGCCGATTATCCTCTGGTGGATAAAATCGGTGGACAAGCGAAAAATCGGGATGTAAAAACTCTCCGTAACTCGTTGATATTCAGCAACAAGGGGTCTTAGCTCAGTTGGTAGAGCGCCTCAATGGCATAAAGTTTGGGGCACTTTTTCAGGTTTCTCCAATCTTCTCCAAACGTGCTCAACCCCTGTATTCATGCGGGTTTCCGTGAAATTGGACTTCGCCAGTTTTGACCGGATTTCGCCCTGTTTTTGAGGTCCGGTATAGACAAACGGTATAGACATTTTCGGGGTGGAGAGGATGAGGAGAGCAAGTTCCGAAAAATCGCTGATTTTTGCCGTTTGACTATACCGCCTGTCTATACCGCTCGAAGAAATCCCGATTCCGTTGCCAAAAATTCCAGAGGTCATGGCGAGTTCTCAGACGGGTTTCGCGTCGGCGGCGAAGTAGGAGCGGTAACGCTTGCGAGGGTCGAACGCCGCCCGCTCACGGCGGATCGTGCCGCACGGGTGCTGCCATGCCTGCCGGGTATTGTTCCAATGGAACCCAAACTCGGCCAGAACGCTGGTGATCGTCGGCGGCTGCTTGTCGGAAAACTGAATCCAGACCCACTTCCCAACCACTTCGGCAACCTCGAAGAAGCGGGGAGCATCGCTGCGGAGGAGCGCCAGCAGCTTTTCGGTTTCCAACGCTCGATTCGCTCGCCGGAGGGCGAAATCAATCTCAGGTCTGTTTTCAGTGCCCAACTGTTCGGATCGGCTCAAGAGCCCGTTTTCTTTATTTTTCTTTGCGGTAGTTTTCATGGTCTTTTTTTTGTGCTCTGCCGTTCGTCTCGTTCTGTCGCCCTTTTGACCAAAAGCCCGCGAAGCAAGGGCGGCCAGCGGGAGTGATCTTCAGAGGGCACCGCGTCCGGCCCCCTGCGGAGTCGGGCTGAAAAAGGGCGACAGAAAGAGACCGGGGTGAGTCGAAAGGACCTGAAAACGCGGAAGGACTGGTTGTCCCTG
>Ga0182024_10015378_pt1 | contig 14669 bp, 9 predicted proteins | sample P32metaG_FD_120480 | JGI IMG/M metagenome (GOLD analysis project Ga0182024, IMG submission 120480) | Permafrost microbial communities from Stordalen Mire, Sweden - P3-2 metaG (Illumina Assembly) | ecosystem: Environmental > Terrestrial > Soil > Wetlands > Permafrost | place: Sweden: Stordalen... | reverse complement strand
GTGGAAACTCCGGGACCGGCGTTGATGCACGCTCCGCAACTCGGCTCGATCACTTGCGCTCCGGACTTCTCAAAAATATCGATGTAGCCCTTGCGCAGGCAGTACTCGCGGGTTTCCTGCGATCCGAACTGAATGTAGAACTTCGTCGAATCTGCGACACGCTTGCCGTGCTTGAGGGCCTCGGCAAGCACCAGCGCGTACATATCCATATCTTCGTTCTTGCCTGCGGTACAAGTGCCGCCATATGCGATCTCGACCGGAACCGGCGTATTCAGGTCGCGCACATATTTGCCATTTCCGGGATCGCCCGGGGTCGCGACCATCGGCGTAATTTCGGCTGCGTCGAGTTCAATCACGTGTGCGTACTCGGCACCGGGGTCACTGTACAGACCTTCGATCATGGCTTCGGCCTTCTTTCGATTCATGCCGCGGCGTTCGACCAGAAAATCGACCGCCTTTCGATCAGGTGCAACAATGCCGGTGAAACCGCCAATTTCGGCGGCCATGTTCGTCATGGTGGCGCGCTCGTCTACACTCAAGGCTTCAATCGCCTCGCCTGAATATTCCATGACCTTAGCCAGCGCCTGGCCGCTGCGCACATAGTCCAGGCTCAGAATCTTCAGGATGAAATCTTTCGCCGTTACGTTGGCGTGCTTCTTGCCGCGAATCACGATCCTCACCGACTCGGGAACCTTCACCCGCACGTCTTTCGTAATCCAGGAATTGAAAACGTCGGTGGTCCCGATACCGAAGGCCACGCAGCCGATCGCGCCCACATGCGGTGTGTGCGAGTCGGAGCCGATATTTAATTGTCCCGGCAATGCATAGCTTTCAAGAACGATCGAGTGGCAAATGCCCTCGGATCCCTTGCGGTCTTTCAACTCTCCGTGGAGCTTGATTCCCTGCTTGGCGGCGAAATCCTCTTGTTTGAGCTTCAATTGCGTCGCCAGATCAAGCAGTCCGAGTTTCTTTTTCTCTTCGGAAATTACTTCGTCGAGAAATGTCAGATGGTCGCGGAAGAAGATGATGCTCGCCGGATCGTTGACCTTCGCGTCCTTGCCAACGTAGCGCTCAAAGAAAATCGCCGCCATGGGCGTGACGTACTCGTGGCTGAAGCGCAGATCAGCCCGGGCGAACCCGGTGTCGCCGGGCTTCACGGATTCAACGCCGACCTCGGGATCCGCCGAGCGGCGCTCGGCCGGACGGGCGGGGGCGCCCGTCCCCACATGGTCTTTCTCGCTCGATCGAATCATGTGCCGCGCAAAGATTTTTTCCGCCAGCGTCATTGGCGCGGCCCGATACGTCCGAGTTTGTCCGGCCATGTTTAGTTCCGACTTTTGATTGATCGGCGGCAGAAATGCTCTCCCCTGCATGCGCGCCACGTTGAATGGAAACAGCCCGCCATATTCGATGACCTGCCGTGTAATCTCATCTTCCCCGGCTGTGAATTCGCTCAGCGCAATTTCTTCTCCGCCGCGAATGCGGTCGATGAGAGAAAAATTAGTCGAAGTCAGCAGACCCAGGTTCTGGCAATTCTGCTTGTAGATGCGTTCGATGTTCTCGGCGATCACCACTTGAATGCCCGCGCACATCTCGGCATAAGGAGACTGCTCGCGGCTCGATCCCTTGCCGCGCCGCTTGCCGCTCACCGCGCACACAAATCCTCCGCGCTTCACGGCGCCGCGTCCGATGGGGGTCTCACTGCCGCACTTCAGGCCCATGTATGGAATCTCGCCAAGCGTTTCGTCGAAATAAAAGCAGTAATGCGCGGGAGTAATTTCGTCAGTCGAGATATCGTCGCGGAGTTTGGGATTGTTCGCCGGATTTTTCGTATCCCAGGGCAAGTCTTCGCCCGCAAGCTGCCGCCGGATCAATTCCGGATCTTCGGTGAGAAACAGAATGCGTCCCTGCAACCGGACTTTGTCCGGTCGTTTTTCAATTTTGCGTTCCAGAAGAGAATTGATCACGGCAAACCTGAGGAAATCAGAATTAGCTGCGGCCGGAGCGGAAGGGCCACAGTCCCACATGTTCATTGTAACAAGGCTGGGATGCTGAGGAGCGACTAGCTAGCCGCCAGTCGCGAAGACAGGTATTGGACGCCGAGACGCGTTAGTGATGGTCGTGCGCGGCCTAATCGAACTTCTCTCCTGCCGGTATGGCTATCGCCAGCCGGTTCTCCTTCGGAGCTAGAGGACATGTGGCGTACGGCGTCACCGCGCAGGGAGGATTGTAGGCGCGATTGAAATCGAGCACGACGTGTCCATCGACGACCGGCCCTGTGTGAAGAAATCGGCCGCCGGGATAAGTATCGCTCTTCGCCGTCAGGTCATTGAATACGAAGAAGAACCCAGTCTTGGCATCGCCACTGAGCGCAGTCAGCTTTAATTCCGCGCCGTTTACCTTAAATACCGCAACTCCGGGAATCGGCTGTGCCGTAACGTCGCCGAGCACATTGGGAATTGCAATGGTCTGTTTGCCGTCTCCGGGAAGCCACGACGCCGTGACTCGATAACTCATGTCGAGAGGAAAAAAGATCATGCCTTTGAAATTGCGCGCCGCAGCGCTATCGATATCGAGCAAGCGAATTCCCACTCGTTCCCGGCGCACAATGACGTGAAAGCGCAGGCTTTCCAGGTCGACGCGCGTGACGTTCTCAGAAGTGTCTGGCTCAAGTTTGGCAGTAATCACCGGCTTGCCGCTTGTGGTCGCCCTGACGTCGGGCAGAAGTTTGAGCGTAACCTCTTTGCCAGCTAGATCAAATTCACCGGCGTGCTGCGGGCCCTTCGGAAAGACGACGGCGTTGGTCGCATCGCTGCCGAATGTATTTACTCCGGGCTTGAGCCAGAACAATCCCACGAGCGGCAACCAGTTCTCCTTCAAATCGGCGATTTCGTCGGCCTTCCATTTTTCGAACGACTGCACATAGGCGGCATCGGGCGCCTCAGGTCTCGCCGCACCCAACACGAACAACGCCGAGAGAAGCACGACAAGCGCTGCCGCCAGCGTGAACTTGTTGTTTCGATTCTTTATCTCCTGCGTCATTTTCTTGTGCGTCATTTTCTTGTACGTCAGTTCTTACCGTTGTATTCCTTCGGGTCAGGCAGAGGGCTTAGGCCTCTTCCCGCAAAGATTTCCTCAAACTCGTGCAACAACGCGTCGTGCACCAGCCCGTTCGAAGCCAGCGTCTCTCGACTGTCCAGCTCAAAGGGAGATCCGTCGAAGCGGCTGACCTTGCCGCCTGCCTCTTCGATAATTAACACGCCTGCTGCAGTGTCCCAGGGATTGAGATTGAATTCCCAGAAACCGTCGAAGCGACCACTGGCCACATTGCACAAATCGAGCGCAGCCGATCCTGCCCGCCGCACTCCGTGAGTGCGCAACGTGATCTGATGATAAAAATGAATATTCGGATTCTTATGGCGCTTGTGGCTGGGAAAACCGGTCGCCACCAGACATTCCTTCAATTCCCTGGCTTTTGAAACACGAATCGGTTTGCCGTTGAGCTGCGCGCCTCTTCCCTGCTCCGCCGTAAATAATTCATCGCGCGTGGGATCGTAAACCACTCCCGCGATGCGTTTCGCCTGGTCCGCTCCACGGTACTCGAGAGCCACGGACACACAAAATACAGGGTATCCATGGGCAAAATTTGTTGTGCCATCCAGCGGGTCGACGTACCACCGGTACTCGCCGCCCTGATCGTTCAGCCCTTGTTCTTCGCCAAGCACATCATGAGAGGGAAATTGTTTGGTGATGCGCTCCCGGATCAGCGTCTCCGAGGCGCGGTCGGCTGCGGTCACCAGATCGGCATCGCCTTTGTACTCAATTTTCAGTCCCTGATGAAAATACGGAAGCAGCAGGGCGCCAGCTTCGCGAGCGATGGCTGACATGGCAGGAAGAAAACTATCGGGATGGGATGCAGTGGATGACATGGCCAGTCGGCTTCCGGCTTCCGGACTTCCTCTCCTAGTGAATAACAGGGCGTCTCAAGGATCGATCAATCAGGGATCGATCAATCAAGGATTGATCAATCGACAAACAGATGCTGGAGTGACACGACATTCCGGAAGCCGAAAGCCGGAAGCCGCCTCACTTCCGTTTCCCTCCGTCCTCCATGATGTACATAATCTCGTGTTTGAAAATGAATAAATTGGGGGCATGCTCGCGAGTCAACCGAACCATATTTTTATCGTAATACTCGACCCATCCGTGAACGATCTGCCCGTCCATCAGCTTAACGGAAACGGGCCTCTGCTTTTCTCCCAGAGCCTTAAGAAAAGCAGCCTCTTCAAATGTATCTTCGGGAGGAGGCGTGCGGCTGCGCTTGGAGTTGTTGGGATTTCCTTGTGGAGGGCGGGGGAACGACATGCAGGCATTGTACACAAAGCGCCGGGCGGAAGAACGGCTGCCAAGCCAAGTAGCGGAGCACAAGCGGAGTACAATGCTGGGAACTTTTCTCCCAGCAGGAGGCATATGTGAAGAAATCTTTCCTGCGGTTGCTCCCGATTGTGCTGGGAGCGTCTGTCACGCTAGGCGTTTCGCAGTCTCGCAGTAACTTTCCCAAGCCTCCCGAGTCACTTGATTCCACGAGCAGCGAAAAAGCCCCATCCACTCCGTCGCGGCGCGTCGACCTGGTGCAACTGCAGAAGGAAGCGGATGATTTGGCGCGTACTGCGCAAACCATTCCGTCCGATGTAGCCAGCGTCCGCAAGGGAATGCTTCCGAAAGATGTAATTGAAAAACTGAAGCAGATCGAAAAGCTCTCGAGGCGATTGCGCAGCGAATTGACCCCCTGAAAAGCCCATTCATCGGCGATTGCGCTCGTGCACGGAGCCCCAGGGACAGGCAAGAAATTTCGTCCGAAGGTCAGAAGGTCAACTTCAACGCGAATTCCGCAACCCTGGGCGAAGCCAATCCAAATACGCCGGTTCCTGCGCCGGTGCGAAACGCATCGCTTTGGATAGTGCTCTGGCCAGGCTGCAGGGTGGTGTGGGTACTGTTGATAGCACCGCTGCCCGCGGTCAGCCACGGGCTCACTCCGGCGGGGGGCTGGTCAAAGTTTGAATAGTTGAAGACATTGTAGAAGCTGACGCTGGGTTCGATGGTGAATCGTTCCCGGAACGTGTGCTGCCACGCCATCTTAAAGTCCATCTCTCTGGTCCACGGGAATACCAACTGATCTTCCGGAACCGGGCTCACCGTAGGAGTGACCGCACCGATCTGGGCCAGTTGTGCCGTCGTGAACAGATTATTGTTCATCAGCTCCTGTCCCGCCGGCGTGGGCTGGCCGGCTAGTCGCGTATTGTATTTGCTGATCGCCTCATTCATCGCAGTGACGCTGACGTTGCGACCGAAAGCGCCATTGTTGGTGCCGGGCATCGGCTGGCTGTACACGCCGCCTCCGGTAAAATCAGTCTGAAAGATCTGACCTCCCGTTCCATTGCTCCCGACGATCGCCGGACTTGAGAGCGGACTATAAAAATGTCCCATAACTCCCAGGCGGAAACCGAAAGGCAGATCGAAGTTGCCGCCAAAGGAAACTTGATTTCTGCGATCGAGCAACGACGGCCCCATGAATCGAAGCGGTTCGTTATTGTCCGCGGCCTGAAGCATAGAGTCCTGATCATTGACGCCAACCGGATTTGTTGTTGGAACATTTCCGGCGAAGGTCGCCGGACTCTCGAAGCGGGACAACGAATAGGACAGCTGGAAATTTGCCGCGTTGATCCAGCGTGCGGGCCTAATCATGTTTTGCACAATCTTCACTTGGGCCGCGTTGTAAACCGAACGGCTCACCGGCTGCAAAAATTCAGCAGTGCCGTAGTTACCATTTCTTCCACTGAAGGCACATTGGTATCCGAGCGTCGAGGTCCCTCTCGTGAGCGGATTCGGAGAATCCAGGCAACTGGCACCCGTGTCTTCAGCAGAGCCCAAGCCAAACGCGGTGAAGTTAGAAATCGTCGCCCCGATGGCCTGACCATTGTTGAGGCCCGGACAAGAACTTATCGCCCCCTGAAGCGAAGTGGCACCGCAAGCGATGATGGTGTTTTGAATGGCCAGCTGTGCAGAGGCAAGGCTGAAGTAGCGAGGGTCGCCGACATCATTGGCATCGACTCCCAGCAATCCGTGCGTTTCAATGCTGCGCAGATAATCGACGCTCACCACGAGCCCGGGCCGAATTTCGTGCTCGACTCCGCCATTGAATTGCAAAGAACGGGGCGTGCGATAGTTCGGCGCGAGCAGACCGAGTGGCAGATTCATGCCCGCGGCCAGAAGCCTGCCGGAATACGATGGGTTGGGGGAAGACAAACTCGACGAAGAATAACTTGCTTTCAGTGAATTCTCGAGCGTCGCGATGCCTGGCGCCGCCTGGAAGATCGGAAGTGGAACTCCAGAGCCGTCAATGCAGGTGGGGTTGGGATTGGAGAGAAGACCGGCGGGTGTAACAATGGGCTGCGCCTGGCTGTTCAAACACGCAGACGGAGCGTACAAGAAATTTCCATTCTGCAGGCGCAGCGGCCGATCGACCAGAGCGTTGCCATAAAGAAGATCCTCATAGAAAAGTCCCGCGCCAGCACGGAAAACCGTTTTCCCACTCTTTGAAGGATCCCAGGCAAAACCCAATTGCGGAGCGAAGTTTGCGTTGGGTTGGCGGACCTGATTTCCCATTCCCGCAAAAGCATTATTGATGGCGGTTACCGCGGGCAAGTCGCTATCGGTGCGTCCGGTGTCATAGACCCATCGCAGCCCGAGGGACATGGTCACGTTGGGATGAATCTTCCAGAAATCGCCTACATACACTCCGAGCCGGTTATCCGGACCCAGTCCTCCGGCGGGAAGTCCAAGAACTGATTTTGCGGTCGAGTAGCCCTGGCCATTACTGACGACGGCCCGCACCATCTCATAATCCAGCGGGTTCGAGGCGGTTGTGCCGTCCGGACCTAGCGGGCAGTTAGAAGTATTCGCCCCCGCGCAACCTGGATAAATCGTGCCGTTGCCAAAAACATCCGGAGAGGTTCCATAGAGTGGCGCGAAACGGGCAACCTCGATATGGTTCCAGTTCGCGCCGAAGTGAACAATGTGCTTCCCCATGACTCGACTTCCGTCATAAGTAATCTGGTAGTCGGACTGCGTCGTGCTCTGCGGCGCAGCAAAGTTCGATCCGGCGCTAAAACTGTTGATATTGAAACTTACCGGATAATCAGCGAAAGGAAGGCTCGTGCCAATGGTTCCGTCCGTGAGCTGATTCTGAAACCTTAAATCCGAAAGGCGAATGCTGTGAGTGTAATCGCCCCTGGTGAAGTTCGTGCCGAGTACGGCGTTCCGCACATGATCCCGATTGTTATAGACCTGAAAACTGCTGGGAGCGAATACTGCCTCGGTGGAATTTTTGTGATAGTTGGCACGACCGAATATACGAACACTTTTGCTCCACTCGTAATCCCATCGGCCGAGAAGGTCATCCTCGGTGAAGGGAGCGGGAAAAGAGCCAGAATAGACGGAGAATGGTCCCGATATCAGCACTGGAGCTTGAAGATGCTGAAGGGTACGTTCCCCGTCGCCGAAGAAAAACATTTTGTCTTTGAGGATCGGGCCACCCAGGCTGGCGCCTTCCTGATTGCGCTGGAAATATGGCGAGGGCAGCGACGTCGCATGAGGCAGGCTCGCGGAACCAATTCCGTGGTCACGGAAAATGCCAAATGCCTCCCCGTGATAGGAGTCGGTGCCCGACTTCGTGACCACGTTGACTGCCCCGGAAGCACTTAATTCGTTGGAAAGATCAAGGTTCGACTGCGCGACGGAGAATTCCTGAATCGCGCTAACAGGAATATTTTCGGTGGAGGCGCCGACGGTTTCGTCGCTTACGTCAATGCCGTCCAGTTCGGTGCGTGTGATTCGCCCGAAGCGACCGTCAAACGAGATCGAAAAATAACCCGCTTTCGTTGGGTCGATATTCACTCCGTCCAGAATCTGAACGCCCGGCTCGAGCTGAGCAATGTCTAGGAAATTCCGGCCATTGAGCGGAAAATTCTCGAGTTGGCCGGCGTTGAAAACTTCCTGCACGATCGCCTGGTCGGTGTTCAGCGGTATTCTGCCTACCTCTACCTTCACCAGCGTCTTTTCGTCGCCAACGTCCAGTTTCACATTGCCGTTGGTAATATTGTCGACCCTAACTTCTAAAGGCATCTCTACGGTCTTAAAGCCCTTGGCTGCGACACGCACGCGGTACATTCCCGGAACGAGCGAACCGGAGGAATATTCTCCCTTTGCGCCGGTGGTGGCCTGAATCGTCTGGCCACTGGCGCTGGTCATCATGATCTTGGCACCCGGCACCAAAGCGTTGGAGGCGTCGGTCACGATCCCCACGATACTGCCCGTCGCGATGGTGGTTTGGGCAAACGCCGCGGACAATAGCACTCCCAGCGTGGCCAGCATTAAACCCGCCCCCACGGCAGACCTCCGGGAGAAATTCAGGTTCGGCATCTTCCACCTTTCTTTCGAAACCTTCATGAATGTTTTGCTCTCGTTCGAGGAACGCATTGATTTTAAAAAACAGGATTTTAAAAACCGTTAGAGCAGAATATCGAGAATCGCTGCTCGGCGGGATACGAAGTATGTGGCGATGTATAGCTAACCCGACAACACATAAGTTTGAGCTACGTTCTTACCCAGTCTAAGAGCGGTCAGAAATCAGACTTCACTGTATAGTAACCGGCGCGATGACGGACGCGGTAGGCGGCGGCATTAGGCACGCCCACCACTTTCACCTCGATGCGGCGAAAGTCCGAGAATGATGTCCGCTGCGAAGGATAATAAGCGAGCAGATATTGCGTCCGCAGTTCGTCGCTGATTTTGTGGAAGGCCTCGTCAAGGTCCCCGGTGGAGGTCGCATAGTAGTACTTGCCTCCGGTATCGTCCGAAAGTTGAATCAGCGCATGCTCGCCGCCCGTTTCGCGTCCGGCGCTGCTCTCGATGGGAACAACGATAATCGAGTAGACGATAGCTTCCGCTTCTTCCGCCGCGCGTACGGCCTGTTTGTACTCAAACTTGCTGTAGGTGTCCCCCCCGTCGGTAATCAGAACGATGACTTTTCGTCCCTGTCGGCGTTCCAGGGAGCGCGAAGCAAAATAAATCGCATCATAGAGCGCCGTGGCAGCTCCCACGCGAATGTGGTCGATGGCCTCGTCAACGCTGTGGAGATCGGAAGTATAGCCATGCGTCGATTCGTAAACGACCTCACTGAAACCAAAGACGGAAAGTGCGTCGACCGGGCGAAGAATGGCATGTGCGAAACGCTTGGCCGAGGCTTGCTCCAAGGGCAAGTCATGACGCGTACTGAGACTGGTGTCGATCTCCAGGGCGATCGACAAAGGCAACGCCGATTCCTTATCGAAGATTTTGATTGTCTGCTCCTGAGCATCCTCCATCAAAACGAAATTGTCCTTGGTAAGGCCGTCGATGGGAGCGCCATGCGCGTCCGTCACGGTCACGAATACATTGACCAGATTGACATCGACGCGCAGCGTGGTGCTGGGTTGGGACTGTCGTCCTGAGTGAGCTGAATTCTGCTGAACTGGGTTTTGCGCCTGTGCGGTAGATGGCTGTTGCGCCCATAGGCCGCAGACAGCAACCAGCAAGCCGCTGAGGAGCAGAATCGTGGCGGATTTTCTCATCGAGTGATGGAATTATACCTTTGCCAGCAGTAGTTTCAGTCGAAGCACGAGTTCTCACCCCCAGCGCGCAAGGTCAAAACCGCAGATGCGCCGCTGATTCTGTCTTTCTCTTTCTCTTCCTACGATTTCTTCACGGCGAACTGCACGATTCAGGATCTTCCGCTGACGCGGAAACGACCTTCGAACCGCGTGCAGTTAGATGCGGCTTGGGATGCCGGGCTGCCTCTAGCTCACGAATTTGCGCGGGGAATATCCGGAGGGAAGGGATCACCATCGGCCCACACCGCGCCGTCCTCGAAATGTTCCTTCTTCCAGATTGGCACGGTGCGTTTCAAAGTGTCGATAAGCCATCGGCAGGCATCAAAGGCGGCCGCGCGATGCGCGGACGCTACCACGATCAGCACGCTGGTCTCGCCGATTTCCAGCCGACCCAGCCGGTGCACGATGGCAACGTCGCGAATTTGGAAGCGCTGCATGGCTTGATTGGCCAACGACTCCATCTGATCGAGCGCCATTTCTTCGTAGGCTTCGTAGTCGAGATAGAGTGTCTTGCGGCCTCGGGTCTGATTGCGCACGATGCCCTCAAAGACAAGGGCAGCCCCATCTTCTCCGCGCTTGACGCTGGCCATAGTTCGCGCGGTGTCAATGGGTTCGCGAACGATCCACGCGCGGCGACGGCGTTGTTTTGGCTGAGAACCTGTCCCGATTGAACTGGCAACGGCGGGAGTTTCCGAAGTTCCTCCGCTCACCGGAGGCAGCAGTGCAACTTCGTCGTCAGCTCTCAAAACCGTATCGGGTCGGGCATATTGTTGATTTACCGCCAAGGCCACCGACGCCAGCGATTCTTCCAGGCGAGGAATCTTCGATTGGTAATGGGCGAGCAAATCGCGGAGCGAAGCCTGCTCGGGGAGGTCAATCGAGTCCACTGATTTCCCCGCCATTTCCTTCAGAACGCCGAAGAAGAGAACTCGCACGCGCATCAGGCATTCAGTTTACCCTGAGTTGAGCCGCGTGGCGGGGCTCGACGTGTTCGAGAGGCGGGCAAAGGAAAAATGGCCAGCCTCAATCGAGGCTGGCCATCGGAGCTTGTAACGCATTCAGACTTACGTGAGCACCTTATCGTGAACCGGCTCCGGTTCTTTAACGGGCTCCGTAGGATGGTAATCCTGCTTCGGATCCTTCGGTGGCGTGGAGAGAATTTTCGCTTCCGACCCTTCGGCCACGGCGGGCAATGAAACTCTCAACGCCTCGTCGATGGTCTTCACGTAATGCACCGTCAGATTCTCCAACTGTTCCGGCGAGAGATCCTCCTCAACGTTCATTCTGTTCTCCGCAGGTAGAATCACGTCTCGAACCCCGGCTCGCTTGGCGGCCAGCACTTTTTCTTTAATTCCCCCCACAGGAAGAACGTTGCCGCTCAATGTGATTTCTCCCGTCATCGCGAGCAGCGGAGTGATGCGACGCTTGGTCAGAAGCGACACCAGGGTCGTAGCCATGGTCACGCCTGCCGAGGGTCCATCTTTCGGAATCGCTCCAGCCGGTACGTGAATGTGGATATCATGATCGGCAAAGAAGCTTTCCTGAACTCCCAGCCGATCCGCATTGGATCGCACCCAGGTGAGCGCGGCCTGCATCGATTCCTGCATGACCTGGCCAATCTGCCCGGTCATGGTGAATCCTCCCTTGCCCTTCATCGCATTCGCTTCGACGAATAGGACGTCGCCGCCCGACGGAGTCCAGGCGAGACCCACGGCCACGCCCGGCCGCTCGGTCCGCTCGGCGATTTCTCCTTCACTGCGAATCTTAATGCCGCCAAGGAACTCCTGAATGATTTCCTTGTTGACGACAAGTTTCTCCGTCTTGCCTTCGGCCAATCGCCGCGCTTGTTTGCGGCAGATCGTGCCGATGGTGCGCTCCAGGCTGCGCACGCCGGCCTCGCGTGTGTAATGCCGGATCACGTAGCGCACACCTTCTTCGGGAAACTCAATCTGTTCCGCAGTGATGCCGTTCTCATCAATTTGCCGCGGTATCAGGTACCGGAAGGCAATATGAACTTTTTCTTCTTCCGTATAGCCCTGCAGTTCGATGATCTCCATGCGATCGCGCAAGGGCTCCGCAATCGGATCGAGCATATTGGCGGTAGTAATGAACAGGACCTTCGACAAATCGAAGGTCACGTCCAGATAATTGTCGCGGAAGGTCGAGTTCTGTTCGGGATCAAGAGCTTCCAGCAGCGCAGAAGCTGGATCGCCGCGGAAGTCACGTCCGACCTTGTCGATTTCATCCAGCATGAAGACGGGATCTTTCGTCTCCGCGCGCCGAATGCCCTGGATGATCTGCCCCGGCAGCGCTCCAATGTAAGTTCGACGATGACCGCGAATTTCTGCTTCGTCGTGGACGCCGCCCAGAGAGAGCCGCACGAACTTGCGGCCTAATGCGCGCGCGATCGACTTGCCCAGCGAAGTTTTTCCCACGCCCGGAGGTCCGACGAAGCACAGAATCGGCCCCTTCATATTCGGCTTCAGGCGCCGGACAGAGAGATAATCCAGAATGCGGTCTTTGACTTTCTCGAGATCGTAATGATCCGCATCCAGAATTTCCTTTGCCTTGGGAATCTCAATTTCCTGGCCGGACGTTTTCGCCCACGGCAGCACGGCGAGCCATTCAATGTAGTTGCGGGTCAGCGAATAGTCGGCCGCCATCGGCGACATGCGCGAGAGCCGGCCCAATTCCTTGAGCGCCTCTTTCTTGACCTCGTCGGGCATGCCGGCTTCTTCGATTTTCTTTTTCAGGTCCTCGACGTCACGCTGGCCTTCATCCTGTTCACCCAGTTCTTTCTGTATGGCCTTCATCTGCTCGCGCAGGTAATACTCGCGCTGGGTCTGCTGCACCCGGTCCTGCACTTCGCTTTGAATCTTGTTGCGCAGTTGCTGGACTTCGAGTTCCTTGGCGAGATGCTGATTGATCTTTTCTAAGCGGACATGGATGTCGAGAGTTTCCAGCGTGTCCTGCTTGTCGGGCGTCGACAACGAAGGCAACGACGACGCGATGAAGTCCACGAGGCGGCCCGGCTCGTCGATGTTCATGGCTACGGTCGAGAGTTCATCGGAAAGTGTGGGCGAACCGGCAACGATCTGCTGAAACAGCGTCAGCACATTGCGTTGCAACGCTTCGATCTCCGAGGTCGCGATCGGCGTGGTACCCTCGGGCAGCGGGGAATGATGCGCGACCATGAAGGGCGCCAATTGCGTGAACTCGCCTAACTTTACACGTTCCAGACCTTCGGCGAATACGAACAGGCTCTGGTTGGGCATCTTGACAACTTTGTGTACGACAGCGGACGTTCCTACCGTGTACAGATCGGTCGGTTGGGGGGAGTCGACCCGGGCTTCGCGCTGGGCCACGACGATGATGGTCTTGTCTTCCCCAAGAGAATTAATCAGTTGAACAGAACTTTCCCGGCCCACCGTCAGAGGCAGAACGGCATGCGGGAACAAAACAGTATCCCGCACCGGGAGCACCGGCAGGGGCTTTTGATCACTTATTTCCTTGCTCTTAGGAGTGCGCTCGACTAGCGGCTGCTGACTCATTATGTCTCCTTGAGTGTAACTCGCTCAAGTTTAGATGTTACTCTTCCGAGAAAGGTTTCAGAAGTGCTGCGGGCTTCCCGCAACAGATTGGATTCTAGTAGCTTACGATCTTGAATAATCCTGACGTGCCGAGGCTAACCCCGAAGGACCATGGCTGCCAAGCCCTAAATTGGGAAGCGTAGCTTTCTATCAAAAATTCAACGGGCAACGACTTCGAGGATTCAAACGGCCGGATAGATCCCCAGTACTTTTACGAACTCGGCCACTTCGCCCAGATGGCGCAGCGCGTTACGCGCTGGCTCGTCGTCACCGCGCAGAAAGTCCACATAGAAGACATACTCCCACGGCCGGCCGCGCATGGGACGGGATTCAATCTTGCTCAGGCTGATATCCCGCAAAGCGAATACGCTCAGCGACTTGAAGAGCGCGCCCGGCACATTTTTCACCTGAAAAACGATGGAGGTCTTGTTCGCTCCGCGTGGAACGAGGTGATGAAAGTCGGCTCCCGCAACTTCTTTGGCCGTGCCCGACAAGCGGGAACTCTTGCTTCGTTTCGTCCGGCCCAGCTTGCGGATCAAGAAGAACCGAGTGAAGTTACGCTTATCGTCCTCAATGCCGGCTTGAAGAATGTTTCCCGCATATTCGCGAGCGGCGTGCTGGCTGGCAATTCCCGCCGCATCTTTCAGCTGATTTGCAATCACGTGCTTTACGCTGCCGGCCGTGTCGTAAAACGGCACCGCTTCGATCCGCGGATGCCGGCGAAAAAAGTCGCGACACTGATCGAGGGCTACGGGATGAGATAACACGCGCCGCAGCGAGCTCAGCCGCACCCCGGGCGGAGCGATTACGTTGTGTACGATGCGCAGCAGATATTCGCCTTGAATGAAAACCTGCCGCGCCAGCATTAGATCGGCGTGCTCGGCGACGGTTCCGGCCAGCGTGTTTTCAATGGGAATGACCGCCGCTCCCACGGATCCCTGTTCTAGCCGGTCGAACACCCCTGCTGAACGGGCGCACGGCACAACTACGCAGCCGGGCAGCATCCCCTCTGCCGCCTCGTGACTGAATGAGCCGAGTTCCCCCTGGATCGCAACTTTCATGATCGCAACCTTCATGCGTTTTTCTGAATAGGGCAAGGTACTTCACCGGGCAACTCTGCGCAAATGAACTTATGCGCGCTGACACCTTGCAAGCGCTATAAGTCCTTCTTCATGACCAGCGCATCCACGCCGTTGCTATAGTAGCGCGGCCGGGTCCGGATTACGTTGTAGCCGTGGCGTTTATAGAAAGACAAAGCCGATAGGTTATCCACCGACGTTTCCAGACCAACAGCGGTAGATCCAGCCGCCCGGAGGCGCTCTTCCGCGGCGTTCATCAGGAGCGACCCCACTCCAAAACGGCGAGCCGC
>Ga0182024_10015377_pt1 | contig 14670 bp, 13 predicted proteins | sample P32metaG_FD_120480 | JGI IMG/M metagenome (GOLD analysis project Ga0182024, IMG submission 120480) | Permafrost microbial communities from Stordalen Mire, Sweden - P3-2 metaG (Illumina Assembly) | ecosystem: Environmental > Terrestrial > Soil > Wetlands > Permafrost | place: Sweden: Stordalen... | reverse complement strand
CATCCGGTTGTTAAGGTTGTTTGGGCTCGATCCGTACTACAGGGACAAGTATAACTCTGGATTTGTGAAGCACGAAGCTGACGAGTGGGCCGGGTGGTTACGGGTCGAGCGTGGCGAGCAGCTTGTTGCCGCTATGCAGGATTAAGGATTTAGTTAGTCTCGGCATTTGGTGGAGCGGGTTAGGGTGAAGCGCTCAGGCCCGCCGCCTTGTCGGGGCGGCGCAAGTCGCTTTATGGGGTTTGTGCCGAGCGCGACTACTGAGGTGCCGTTCTCCGAACGCCAAAAGGCTGAAGCGATATGCTCGCCCGTTAGCCCGCTTCCAAAATGAAGCTAGCTCTTCTTTGTCACGACCGCGGACACGAGAACTATTGGTCAACAATATAAATCAAACCAAGGGCGATCAGTTCACTCAATGTCCTTCTAATGGCTTGTTCCTCGAAACTTTCGTCTTTAATCGAAACCACTAACGTCGCAACAGTGACTTCCGGTCGCCGTGACATGAGCAGGAGTATCGACAACGCACATTCACCGAGTTCGTATACATCCGAACCTAATTTTACCCGGTAAAGGTCCGTGTTATCTGATTTGATAAAAATCTGATCGGGTTGAAGAAGGCGCCTTAAGGCCAACCGAATCGTACTAGAGTCATTCAGTTCACCGTCCGCCCAAAGCGAGCAACGAGTACTAAGTCTTCTATTTTCATCGCTTTCAATGAACATTTGGTTCGGTGACAGATTTTCGACCCAATCGTGAAGCCGCTCTTTTAGTTCGCTAATTGCGTCGTTTACAACTTCCTCGCTTGCTATTCGGCAGATAGGTCGTCGAATAACTCTGTCATTAGCAAGGCTACGTAGAGAGTGTTTTATCAGATCCAGCCCAGTTAGGCTCGCAATACTTATCGATAAATGGACGGATGGGCTATCGACGACTTGCGCCTGATGCCAAATGCCGCGAGGGACAAATACGAAATCCCCTGGCTGCAGTACGCTTTCCCGGGTCGCCTCTGGTGTCGGCGTGTCACTTGGCTCTTCCCCGAATAGCAGCCAACGCTTTGCCCCCTTGATCTGAAGAGCGATAACATCTTGGCTGTCGTAGTGGGCTCGAAATGCGCCACTAACGCCATAACTAACATAACAATTTACCCATACGTCACTCTTTGTTATCCACTCGATTTCTTGGGCGAGATCGGCCACTTTCTGAACTACGTCATCGACTTCGTTGATTATTAGGCTGGCGCCCTGTTTTAGAAACCCATCGATAGTTGCAGGAACAATTCTTCCGGTGCCATCCCGAGCAGTATACAGGCTCGAGGGTATTCTCTGCTCATTGATGGTTAGGTCGATTCTTTTGTCAGCATGCGCTCCCTGCTCCAAGAACGAGGTGATGGTTTCTGGCCCAATGAGAGAGGTTGCAGCATTTAAATCTACTGCACGACTGAATAATATCTTTCTGTCGACCAGACCATTTGCCAGCAGGTCGACAGGAAACAGCTTAATTGAGCTTGGCATGGAATAGGAGCGGTCGTTTCGAGACATTGTCCCTCGATAAATCCATCTGGCCGTCCCTGCAAGAGACTATCGTTGAAGCTTACCGGCCGCGTCCTAAAGGGCGAAAAGCCAGCCGACTTGCCCGTATTGCAGGCGAACAAGTTCGAGCTCGTCCTCAATCTCCAAACCGCAAATGTGCTCGGTGTCGAGGTGCCGCCAGGGGTTCTCTCTATTGCCGACGAGGTGATTGAGTAACTGGTCGAGCATTTTGAAGTCGAGATACCTCTTCGCAGCGTATGCTGCGTTGCATCGAAGTCTCGCTGAAAACAGTCGCTATGGGTCATTCGCGTCAGTTTCGCTCTGTCGCGGCGATATCCGCTAAGCCCCCGATAACGACCGCAAAAGCCGACATGCGTGCCGATCGGGCATGGTCGTCCACCTTGAGTAACGGAGGAATGAGACCATGCACGAGAACGAAATTCCGGAGACAGCCGTCCCGAAGCGGATTCCCTGGAACAAGGGCAAACTGATCGGACCCAGACCGCCCCTACGGCAAAAGCATGTCTGGGCCATACGAACTACGCTCCAGATAGAGCGGCAAGTGCGAGAGCTGGCGCTGTTCAATCTCGCCATCGACAGTAAGCTGCGGGGTTGCGACCTAGTCGCTCTCCGGGTCGATGATGTTGCCCGCAACGGCTATGCAATCGAACGGACGTCCGTGCGCCAGAGAAAGACCGGGCGGCCGGTACGCTTCGAGCTAACCGAGCAAACCCGGCAGGCGATTGACGACTACCTGACAAAGACTGCCAAGAAGCCGGGCGAATATCTGTTCGACGGACGCCAGCCTGGGGAGAGCATGACCACCCGACAATACGCGCGCCTTCTAGCGGACTGGCTGGTCGGGATCGGACTAGACCCACATGTCTACGGCACACACTCGTTGCGACGGACGAAGGCAACACTGATCTACCGGCGTACCGGCAATTTGCGTGCGGTCCAGCTTCTGCTTGGGCACACGAAGATTGAGAGCACGGTGCGATATCTGGGCATCGATATTGACGACGCTCTGGCCATTTCAGAGCAGGTCGATATCTGAGCGCACCGCCAAGGGGGCGGCGCGATTGCTCCGCCCTCGAGGCTCTACCATGTCGGCTTTTGCGGACGCTTTGGGGGTTAAAGCCGACCTCCAGCCACAGCCCCCAAATCGACGCGATTGACCCATAGCGTCACTTTCCCACCGACAATTGCTGCTTTGCGAAGGGTTCATTCGCCTTTAAGGTTCGCGCCCTTGATAATTGGCCACCACTTCTCGATTTCGGCCCTTTGCTGGGCGTACAGTCCCTCCGGGGTTTGTTGATCGAGCGACGGGATTTCGAGCGATAGCGCGGCTAGCCGCTGACGGACTGCCGAGTCGGCGAGTGTATCGCGCACAGCGCCATTGAGCTTGGTGACGATCTCCTTGGGGGTGCCTTTCGGCACCCATAGTCCGTGCCAGCCGTGATCTGGGTTCTCCGCCATGAGCTGGATGGGGACGGCAATGATTGCAAGCCAGCTAGCGCGTGAAATAACCTGTAGCGATGGCTGCCAACTCCGCAGCATCGGTAATGGCATTACCGCGCCAAACGATATGGAGATCCGGCCGCAGCAAGACGGCGTCATATCCGTAAACATCCCGGGCTATCTGATCCCGCACCTCTAAGGTATAGATTGGTGCACTCCGTGCCCTGATCGCTGATTCAAGTGAGGCTGTATCAATTGCGCCCGGTCCGAACTTGAGGATAGTGAAGCCGTCGGTCGGGATGCGGTCCTGCATCGCGGTCCCGTCATCGAGCCAAACATGAGGTAAGCGTGCCCCAGGCCAAGTAGTCGGCTCGTAAGTACGGAACATATGCTCGGGACCGCCCGGAATATCGCAGATAATCGGCGAATTGACGTAACGGTAGCCCAACTCCGCGCCGATCATTTCGTTACTCTTGCGCTGTTCTAGGTCGGCGACTCTTGTGAGAGTCTCGCGCGTAACTTTGCCGGCCGGAGTGTCCTCCCAGATATCCGGCCGCCACAATGAACGCCATTTGCGACGTCCGAGATTGGCATAGCGCGACGCGCCCACGTTGCGGTCCCCGATCTGCCGGCGTTCGATTTCGTAGGATTCAAGGAGTCTGGGGCCACCCCATCCTTGCAAGGTCCCCGCAAGCTTCCAACCGAGATCGATCGCATCTCCGACGCCGGAGTTCATGCCGAGCCCGCCGGTCGGAATGACTAGGTGAACCGCGTCGCCAGCCAAAAATACCCGTCCTTGCTGATAGTGATCGGCGACCAAAAGATTCTGCCTCCACGGATTGCACTCCAGCATCTGATAATTAACTGGGACGCCGACGACCTTCTCGAATTGCGCCTTCATCTCCTCATTTGTCTCGACGGTGGCATGGAGCGTCCAATGCTTGGTGGAGTCCGCCCACGGCCCGGCCCGTTTCCAATCGGCAGCTTATCGAATAGCTCCTCACACCGGTACAATGCCTGGCGAAGGCTCATCAGATTGGCCTCACCGCGCAGCTTTATGCCAAGCTGTTGACGGACCGCACTAGTGCCGCCGTCGCACCCTACGAGGTAATAGCTTTCAATCGTCTCTGTGGTGCCATCAGCCAAGCGAATTGTCGTCATCACGCGATCGCCGGCCTGCCGGTGTGACAGATATTCGGTCGCCCACCGCAGATTCACGCTCGGCAATGCTTCGGCTTCAGCTTTCAGCACCGGCTCTAGCGTATATTGCGAAATGAGCTGATAAGGTTCGAGTGGCGCAGTACCGTCGGTCGTGGCGCGGATGTCGGCTTCTGCCTCAGCCACTGAAGGGTATGGCAGGCGGAGCAACGGTGGCCGCGTGAGATTAAGAACAATGTAGACATCCATCGGCAAGTCGCGTGGCAGACCAGCGGCGCGAATCTTCTTCGCCAGGCCCATGCGCCGATAGATTTCCATGGTTCGAGCGTTGACGCGTTCCATTTTCGGCAGAAATGCCGGTTCGGCTTTCTTCTCGATCAGGATGCAGCGCACGCCGCGCTTGCCGAGGTCAATGGCGAGCGTAAGTCCGACCGGACCGGCTCCAATAACGACAACCTGGGAATCGATAATCAATGGGCCTCAGTCAGATTTATTGCGAGCAATATCTTCAAGGCATCCTTTTGCCGACTTTTTCGATCAGCTTTCGGCGCCCATCCCCTACGGCAGACTTTCCGCCGGGGCAACCAATTCGTTGGTAATCCTAAAAAAGAAGGGCGGATTTTCCCGCCCTTCTCTGGCTTTGCGCTTGGTTGTTTCATCGCGAAGCTTAGTTTCCGTGGGCCCTCGCGAGCCTGCCGACAACCCCGAGAGCCAAAGGCGCCCGCGGTGCGGCCGCGCCGTTGGGGCAGGTGAGAGACGCCAAAGGCACCCCCGTCGTCGTCCCGAGCGTCGTGTTTCCGCAGTGGAAGCCGGCCAACGGCATCCCGTCAGGGCCAAATGTAATGCTCAGGGCATAGATCCGGCCCTGCGAGGCCGATACCGCCGATTCCGCATAGGCCGATGACATCAGCGGCTTTAGTGGGTCGTTGACGGAAGCACCTATAAAGGTGGGATCCGCGCCGAGCGCGTTATTTGACTCCGCAATGTAGCCATTGAACGTACCATCAATCCCACCAGTGGTCCCCACATAGGCAACCGCGACGTCTCCGGGATTGTTGACCGCAACGGCAACGCGCATGACGAAATTCACGCCAGGCTGGGCGACGTTCAGTACATTGCCCCATCTGGACCCTTTCCCGACGATCAGCAACGCGTTTTGATTCTGATCCACCCAGACGATGTAGACGTTGCCTTCCTGATCAACGGCGAGATCGGTAGAAATCGTTGAAAAGTTGTTTTCGTACGAGGTGTTCGTGACAAACTGGTACTGCCACGTGTTTCCCTCATCTCTACTGCTGGCAAGATATAGCGGCCCAGGGCCAGCAAGTGTGACACCCCCGGCTGCAGGCTGACACTCGATCGCCATGTAGATTGTCCCGTCCGACCCAACAGCCCTGGCACGGCCGCCGAATTTGCCGTTCACCCCGGTCGGCATCACGCAGTCCGAAGGTGGGTTGTTCGGGCCCTGGACAAATGACCAGGTCTGGCCCCCGTCCAGCGACCTCCAGCAGTGGACGCTCAAAGGTATGGCAGTGTCCTGAACGTTGCCGCAGTGGTAGACGACGTGCGGGTAGCCGACCGGCCGTGGTTGACCGCGGGGTGCGGGTCCCTCGATGATGTTCATCCCGCCCTGGAGCTGCCGACAGTCTGCTGGATCGCCCGGGGGACTGTGCCAGGTGAGGCCTTCATCATCGCTCCAGGTGACTTGCGCTTTGGTCCCTGAGGGGCACCCGGCGGCCACCCCGCCAGTCGGCGCAAACCAGATGCGGTTGGTCCGGTGGTCGACGCCCATCCACGGGATACCCGAGGTCGTCCCCGGCTGGAGCGTCGGGCTTTCCACCTCCCAGGTCGCGCCGCTGTCGCGCGAGATAAAGAGCCCAGGCGGGACGCGCACGCCGGTACTCTGCGGCGCGTAGAAAAGCGCGCCGTCAAGGTAACTAATGCCAACCATCGCGGTCTCCGTTGTGGAGCCGGCCACTACGACGCATGGGATTGGTCGATTCCTCTGGTGCGAGTCGATAGGGACTGCACCCCCGAGAACACTCGCAGCATGATAAGCGACCGCTGGACGCGCCGGGTCACAGCCTGGTCCGACCGTCTTATCTTTATCCTTATCCTTATCCCTATCCCAATCCCTATCCGCGGCCTGCGCAGCCGGTGCGATTCCAAGTAGGGTTGTTTTGACGATATCTGCGATCGCTCCCCATGGGTTTATTCGGCCGGCTGCAGCCACAACGGGACTTCGTGATGGATAGCCAGTAGTTTGAGAATAAGCCTCAGAGACAGTGCCAAGCGACAGCACTGTCAGCCCGAGCACACAAAATGCAACGGGGGGAACGGAAAAGCGCCTGCGGGTCATCGTCTTTCCTCCTCAATGTTATCCGCCGAGGCAAAGTGCTACAGGAAAAGGGACTGCGCGGAAGCCCTTTCCGAGCAAATACAAGCTAGCTCTCTCAATTGCACGGCCTCTCACATTGTTCTACTGTATAGAACTTCTAGTTCTATACCCTACAGCACATCATTGCCGAGGGGTTTTTGTCAATTGGATTTATGGGGGCACAATGCCAAATCTGGCTCAGAAGGGTGTTGCCGCCGTTGATCGCGCCTTGAGTATTTTGGTCGCACTTGGAAATGCGCGACGAGCTTTGACACTGAGTGAAACTGCAGTCGCCACGGGCCTTTACAAAAGTACCACGCTGCGCTTACTCGGCTCCCTGCAGAACGCAGGCTTCGTTGTTCGGGAACAAGACAGTCGATTTCGGTTGGGCTCGACCATCTACAAGCTTGCAAGCACACAAGAGCACACCACCGCAATTGAGGACGCAGTCGCACCTGTGCTGCAGCGTATCGTCGATAAAACTGGTGAGAGCGTTGGCTTCTTTGTGCGGCAAGGTGACCAACGATTCTGTCTTCTTTGCGTAAACTCACCGCATGCTTTGCGTCATCACATAGCCGTTGGCGTGCCGCGCCCGCTCAGTCTCGGCGCCGCGGGGCGGGCGCTCAAGCTGTTTGAAAACGGATCCACACAAACGCCCCCTAGTAATTTCGCGGCGCTACCTATTGTGGTGTTGGGTGAGCTACCCGATTTGGGTACGATCGCCGTGCCGATCTTCGGTGCGGGCGGGAGAACTTTGGGCGCCGTATCGGTTTCGGGTCCGCTCTCACGCTTCGATCGCCGCCGGGTCGCCCAAATCAAATCGTATTTGCGGGGGATTGCCATTACACTGACGGATCGCTTCGGAGGAAATTCCAAAGTGTTTAGGTGGCGACGTGCCAGCTAGCAAATTGACGGGCGGGCCCAACGGTCGTAATTGCTGATGATGGCGTGTCCTTTTCGACACACACTCAGCTGAGCGCGCAACGCTGGTGCAGGACAACCCTGGTGCAGCGAAAAAATTTCTATCGACGCTCGTGACGATTTTGACTCTGCTGTGCCAAGGAAGTGGGCGCGGTGTCGCTGAAGTGCGTCTTTCCGGCACAAAGGATCGGGTTGTTTTGGAAACGAATAATGTGCCAATAGACGAAATTGTCACTGCATTGCGCACAGCATTCGGCATCGAGGTGACACTCGCGGGGACAACGTTGCGAAAATTCACGGGCACCTATTCCGGCCCCGTCCGCCAGATATTCTCACGTCTATTCGCTGGCGAGGACTACATCTTCCACACGACTTCCGACGGTGTGATCATCGTCCTGTTAGGCAACGGCGCACCGGACACAGCAGCGAGAGCCGCGTTGCGGTCTTATTCATCTCCTCCGCCATCCGCTCCGTTTAATCTCGCGCTACCGCCAGCGCGCTAACCGACCAAACATCCGAAGTGGACACAAAGCGCTTCACCCATTGGCTCGACGTGCAAACGCCGCATCATGCGTTTTCAGTCAGTGTCAAAGCTCGCTGCGCCTAGGGCCGAATGCGAATAAAGAAAAGGGCGTCCTCGCAAGCGATCTTGAAGCGGCCGTCGAGTCCATGAAAAACATGCCGTGGACCGTGATTGTCGAGTTCAAGAATGATGAAAACCTTCTGAAAAAAATTGACGAAGCGAGCGTGCTGCTTGCGACCCTCCGCAAAGCTCTTTCGTCGTAAGGGTACCCCTGCGCGAACGCAGGAGTATGGCGGGCATCCCGATTGGCGATGCTTCCGGTTACGCCACGCAAGCGGGATTTGTTGGGCCGGGTGGCAGGTGGATAAGCCGCGACGGCCAACCGGTGCCGCGCTTCAGCCCGGCGCCGCTGCCGCCGGCGCCATTGACCACAGGAACTAACGCCGCCGCGCCGCAGCTGCTCCGCAGACGGTTGTTAGCTCGCCGTGGAGCTAAGTCGAAGTTTGCGATAGCAACGGCTAATGTCGACCGCGAACGAGGCTCAGCATCCATGAGCATAGTGGAATAAGCGCTGACGCTGTTGACGGATTGGCGCACCATCTCCATTTCACGATGGAGCGTCTCGACCCCTCTGGCCATACATCGCTTGCGACACAATGCGCGCGCAGAGCATGACGCGATCCGCAATCGATGAAAGCCGCTGGATCCCGACGGTCTTGTCTGCAATGCTAAGACTGAGACTGCCGAGAACGTTTTTATTGGTATCAAAGATGGGGGCGGCGACCCCGGTAATTCCGGGTGTTACTTGGCCCGTCGTTTGATCCCATCCGCGTTGCCTGATGTCCTTCAGAGCTTTACTAATCTCTTCGAAGGTCTTTCCAAGGTGCCCAGTTGTGAAATCTTTTGGCTGTTGCTCATAAAGACGCTTGAGATGTTGCGGCGAGATATTGGCGAGAATGATGCGAGATGCAGCGCCAGAGAACAGAGGTCGCGCTCTGCCTCTTTCGTAAGTACTCTCGATTGAGACCGATGGGTGAGCGACCCGATGGATGCAAAGAACCTTGTCGCGGTAGCGCCGGCAAAGTAACGCCGTGCTCGGAATGTCTGAGACCAGTTCCACCATTACGGGAATGCTCGCCACAATAAGTGGATCGTGTTTACGGATATCATAATCGAGTTCGACAATCCGCGGCCCAGGCGTGTATCCAGCATCGGGCAAAGATGTCAGCAACTCGGCGTCGGAGAGCACCTTAAGGTATCGATATAGCGTTGAGCGCGTGTAGCCGAGGCGTTTGTGCATCTGCTCCACCGTCCAGCAATGGTCGACCCCTTGGAAAAGGTCCAACAGCCCAATCATGCGCTCCAGACTACTTTCGGGAACATCGGTTTTGGGTCTCGTTTTGGTGGTCGGGCTTTTTGGTTTAAGTGACATAGCGACGAGGCATAGGTATGTTGTTTTCAAGTTCCCCTTACGGGGCATAATGGCTATATCATTCGCTTTTTGCTAGAGTAGCGCTGATGGATCGTTCGCCGAGCCGTGTTCGCAAGTATTTCAAGTATTTAATGGCATTGGGGCTAACCTGTCAGATTGCAGGATGCTGGACGTTTCCGGCACCGGCCCAAGCGCCGGCGCCCGCAATTCGACCCTCGGCTCAAGAGCCGAGCGTTCAACAAGCCATACACGACTACATTATTGCCCACCCAGAGGTCATCATCGAATCGCTGCGGCGGGCGAAGGCCAAGGCGGAGCAAGAGCAGGGTGTATTAGTCAAATCAAAGATTGCCGCGCTTAGAAAGGAGCTCGTGGAGGATCCTGACGCGCCTGTCTTGGGCAATCCCAGGGGTGACGTGACCCTCGTGGAGTTCTTCGATTATCGCTGCCCGTATTGTCGCCAAGTCGAGCCATGGCTGCAGACCTTGATTAAGGAAGACTCGGGCGTCCGGCTTGTTGAAAAGGAGTTGCCGATCCTCGGCCCTGCCTCGGTATACGCCGCGCGCGTGGCACTTGCGGCGAATAAGCAAGGAAAGCACACGGCATTTCGAAATGCGTTGATGGCCAAAGAGGGAAATATGGATGAACAGAATATCCACGAAGACCTGGTTCTGCAGGTCGCTCAATCGGTGGGCCTCGACATCGAGCGGATGAACGTAGATTTGAAGAGCCCGGAGGACGAAGCCGAAATCAGAGGCAACATGCGAATTGCACAATCTCTAGGATTGACTGGTACTCCTGCCTTCATTGTCGGCAATGAACTTGTGCCGGGCGCGACCGATCTGACAACGTTCCGTGACATGGTCCTGGACGCCCGCCGCAGCCACCCAAACTGATCCGGCATTTCTGAAAGGCGCGGCGATCTATCTTTACAAGCGGCAGGCGAGAGTTAGTAAGATGGCCCATGGGGGCTGTTCCATTTGTGTCCGCAGATCGCCTCAAAGCGCCCATTCGACTCTCTGCTAACGATCTTCCTAGCCGTAACGAATTCATCGATCCCGGCCCGCGACGCCTGATTGAACCGTGGCCACACCACAACCCGTTCAGGGGAAAGTCGGCACGGGACAGCAGTCTCATATGGCGGGATTAGCGTTGACTCGGAAATTCAAGTGCACTAGCGTTTAGAAAAGGGCTTTGGAAACGTCGCCATCAGCTGATGCTAAAAAGCAGTCATCGGGTAGTGGCAAAACACGTCTCGGCAATTCTGTGCGGGCGGCGCGAATGTGTGCCGCCCCTGAAATGGGGAGGGCGCTATTATGATCCGTAGTTTGTTGGTTTTGCTCGCTGCGCTGACGGCAGCCACGACGTTCTTTGTAGGCGCACCGACCGCTTGGGCCGCCGACGTAACTTGCACCGGCGTGATGGGCGGCGGAGCATCGGGACCGCTCAACATCAAGGGGAATGTCACCGTCCCCAATGGCGCGAATTGTACCCTTAGCTTCGTGAATGTCACCGGCAACGTGCAGGTTAGGCCGGGTTCCACCCTTCTGATCAACGGGTATACAGAGCCGTCGACGATCGGCGGCAACGTTCAGGCCGAGAAGTGCTACTCCGTGTTGCTGGAAGGCAATGTCACGGTCGGCGGAAATCTGCAGATCGAACAGTGCAACGGGAATGGGCCGAACGGCTTTCAAGGGCCGGACATCGTAATCAACGGCAATTTCCAGTGCGAGGGGAACTCCTCGAATGCCGCGTCCTGCCTGGCGTGGCTCGGCAAGGTCTCCGGAAACGTGGAGATACAACAGAATCACGGACAAGGAGCCCCTGACGTCAGCCTCGTGACCGTTGGTGGCAACCTTATATGCTTGCTAAATTCGTCGGCACCGACGCACGTGCATGGGCCGAGCTGGGTGGACGGCAATTCGATAGGTCAATGTAACAAGGGCTTTGCCACCACGACGACGCAGATCGATCTGCCGGTCTCGCCAGCAGAATCCTGCGCCGCGCTTGCCAGCCTGCCGGCCTCGGGTTTCCCGGTGCCCAACACGGTGATCACGTCCGCAGTAGATACTCCGTCCAGCACGAATAATGGGGTAACTTTGCCGGAGCGCTGCATCGTCAGTGGTTACGTCAACAGGCATGCTAGCCCGTTTGACACCTGCTTCTATCAGGACGGCTTCCAGGTGCAGCTGCCGCTGCCGTCCGCCTGGAACAAGCGCTTTATGATGCAGGGTGGCGGCGGAAGCGAAGGCTCTGTTCCGACAGCTACCGGTACCATTGGCGGAAGCACGGGGATTGCCGAGGTCGCAAACGGCTACGCCACAGCGAGCCAAGACGGCGGGCATGAAAACACCGACTTGGCCAATTGTAAAAACACGAATCCGAACACGTTCGGAAATGTCAATGAATACGCTCTCGATCCACTGGGTCTGATTGGTCAGGCCTATCAATCAATTGAAGTGACAGCATTGGACGCGAAGTATCTTATAAATCAATATTACGGCACCGGCCCCAGCCGCTCGTACTGGGTCGGCTGCTCGACGGGCGGTCGCCAAGGTATGGTGATGTCTCAAAACTTCCCGTCATTCTTCGACGGTATCGTCGCTGGTGACCCGGTGTACGATCAAGAAAAAATCGGACTGAGTGAAATCAACGGCGTCGAAGCAATCCTGAACGCCTATCTGTCGAACCCGGCATTGACGCCTCCCGGTCCTACGATGATATCGCAAGCGGCGCCCCAGCCGGCCGGACCGCATCTTTTTCCGGCATTTCCGTCAGCCGATCAGTCGCTGTTTGAGACCGCGTTGCTCCAGAACTGCGATGCCCTGGACGGTGTCACCGACGGCGTCATCGACGATGTGGTGGCCTGTAAGGCCCGGTTCAACCCGGTGACAGCAATGTGGACGGACTATACAGGTTTTCTTGGGCCGGCTGGAGCGACGTACCCATTGCAATGTACAGGGGCGAAGAATGTGACCTGTCTGACGGCCGCGCAAATCCAGGCCGCCATCCAGATTAATCAGGGACCGCGGGTGAACGGCAAGGCGGTGCTCGACCCCGCCGGTGCAGTGGCGCCCGATCACGCTAACAACGTTGTTCAGGGTTACGAATACGATGGCGGCTGGATGGCAACCACCGGCATCCCGTCGCGAAAGATCGGGACCAGCAGCTCAACCTCTTTGCCCGGCGACTTTTCCTTGGGGGTTGGTACTCTGGGCTACCTGTTCCTCTCCCCGCTCTGCCCGACCTGTTACACTCTAGATTACGACTTTAAAACGGGGACACTCGTCCAGTCGGGAAACACTTATGTATTGAATCCCTCAACGCCTGTGGTGACCTATTCGACATCGCTCGACATGAGCCACTTTATCAAATACGGCCACAAGATAATTTGGTATCATGGCGCAAGCGATCCTGGCCCGCCGATCCTCGAAACAAAAAAGTATACAGCCCAGTTAGCGGAGCAGAATGGGGGCTGGGACAAAGCTCAGAGGTTCTTCAGACTCTATCCGGTCCCAGGAATGGACCACTGTACTGGCGGACCGGGGACCGACGGATTCGACTTCCTTACCCCGCTGGTCGGTTGGGTCGAAGGCGGCACGCAGCCGGCTGGGGTTGCTTCGACCGGCACGCACTTTAATGCCGCGACGTATCAGGTGGTAGGAAACTACATAACAAACGGCTTCATCAATGCGCCCGCGACGCGCACCAGGCTGCTGTGCCCATGGCCGCAACAGGTACACTTTACTGGTGCGACAACGGTCGTAAGCGGAGTGCCGATTGCGGCCAATCCAACGGATCTGGCCAGCGCTACGAACTATACTTGCGTCCAACCCCAACCCGACCGTGATCATCATGGCCACGATGGCGACGATGATGACGATGACGGCCATGGCCACCATGATTGATGGTCCTAGATAGTGCGGGCCGAAATTCGCAATCGAAGCAAAGAGGAAGGGCGGGGCAACCCGCCCTTTTCCTTTCTCACGCTCTTGTTGACAAGAGACGTGTCGAATTTCCCGCCTCACTGCCAAGACGAGGCGTTATCCTTATCGACCAGATTGAGCAAATAGCGATGCGCGGGAGAACACGTGCTTAGGACGGTCATCATCGGTATTGGTCTATTGCTCGGTGCGGTCCGCACCGTTGCTGCCGCGGAGATCGTGAAAGTCGCCGTGCCAGAGCGGGGCGAATGGAATACTTCGTTTACCCAGCTCGGCGTACAGCAGGGCTTCTTCCAACAGCAGGGCCTTGTGGTTGAGATCGTTCACGTCGCGAACGAAAGCTCGCTTGAAAAGGCACTGATCTCGGGAGATGCCGACGTTGCCGTCGCAGCACGCTTTCCCGACATTTTGGCAGCCTGGATCAACGGGGCACCGATCAAAGTCATTTCGCCCGAATCCACCGGCGCGCCCGACATCTTTTGGTTTTCCAGAACCGGTGGTCCCATACGCAGCATGGCTGATCTGCATGCCCAACCAGTTGGCTATGGCGAGCCGGCCTCATTGAGCTTTTTCGTGCTGACCGCCTTGTTGAAGCAAGCCGGAATCAATGACGCTCGGCCCGTGCCAACCGGGACGGCGGATAATGGAATTCCCATGGTATTTGGTGCCGAGCTCGCCGCCTCGTGGGGCGGGCCCTTGGCCGCCGCCAAGGACCTTTTGGCTGGAGAAGTGAGCCTTATCGCCCGCGGCAACGACTCGCCTCTGGTGCGCAACCAGACGATGCGGGTCAATGTCGCGAATGCGAAGTTCCTCGCCCGTCATCGCGCCGACGTGCTCGGATTCCTAGAAGCATACAAGAAATCCGTAGATTGGGCTTATTCGACGCCGGTTGCGCTGCAGGCCTACGCTAAGCTTTCCGACCAGTCGGTGGAGTTTGCAAAATATATCGTCAAGGAGTTTGCCTCCAAAGCGTCTAATCAACTCGACGAGATCAAGGGTGAGGACCGCGTGCTGGCGGAGGCGCTGACAGCAAAGCGCGTACCCCACGCTTTGACCCACGAGGACATCGAAGGAGTCTATGACTTTGTTGCGAAGTAGGAGCCGGTCCAAGCGCAGGCTTGCTCACAAATTGCTGCGTCGCACTTTGGTCGCTTCTGGCCCATAGCGTCAATTCGCGGCAGCGCAGCAAACGGTCGCTTTCGGGGTGATTGTGTTGCAAAACTCCCATTGAGACGACTCGCGAACGATGATTCTGTTGGCTGAGACGGCATCGGCGGGAGCGGCTCATGATGGGTCGGCGGGAAGGCGGACAGGGCCAGTTCTTTTAT
>Ga0182024_10015376_pt1 | contig 14670 bp, 6 predicted proteins | sample P32metaG_FD_120480 | JGI IMG/M metagenome (GOLD analysis project Ga0182024, IMG submission 120480) | Permafrost microbial communities from Stordalen Mire, Sweden - P3-2 metaG (Illumina Assembly) | ecosystem: Environmental > Terrestrial > Soil > Wetlands > Permafrost | place: Sweden: Stordalen... | reverse complement strand
AGGGTCAGCGGCTCAATCGATCGTGGCACCGCTATCGATTACCACACAGTCACCGCCTATGACATCATCATTAGTGGCAGTGATGCTCCAATTGTTGCGGTGAGAGCCACGCATGTGATCGTCAGCAAGAGCACACATAGAGTTGTGTCATCTTTTCAGGACGAGGAATTGAACACATACAGCAAAATGTCTGATGGTAGGCTGCGTACAGACAGCTCAGTCAAGGTATTCGACGCGCAAGGAAAGCCGCAAGTATTGACCAAGGCAGTTTCTACGGAAGTACGCATCGCGCCTTTCTCGGGTCCCTTTGTTAAAGTGGCGAAGTCACCAGCAGCCAGCCCGTCAGGTGGCGATCGGTCAGCTGCCAGTCAGTCCGCTGCTGATCGGTCAGCTGCCGCTCAGTCAGCTTCCCGGCGCAGATTGCCGTAGCTCCATCCAACTGCGAAGAGCCCTTGTTTCGACTTTTTCTTCATCCCTGATAAAGAGCCAGAAAATCCCCAAATCGGTTGCTCTACATCTCTTTGCGGCATTTTGTTGTTTGTCACGGAATCCGTGACAGAGTGTTTGAACACATCCAGCCGACTTAATTCAATTCATTGGGGAACTTTTCCACTTGGTCAGAGTCTTGTCGAGAGTTATTGACACGATTATGCGAACCAATAAAAGCTCCAGGCTCCTTCCACGCTTTCCCCTGGGGCTTTTAGCTTGGAGCTAATCGGCATCTCTCCAAAAATCCATTGCCGGGCGGCGGAACTTTTACCCAGACAAATCCATCTTGCAGCACAGTCAATGGGAGGACTACAGATGTCACAAGCTCAGCCGCTGCAACAGGCAGATTACAAAGGCGCCAAGGTAAACGCAAAACGCGCTCAACGACCTGCCGAAGGTAAGCCCGGCGACTATATCTGCGGCAACTGCCAGACGCAATTTCACTACGAGATCGAAGAAGGAACCGTCGAGTGCCCAAATTGCCACACAACAGCTGCCGAAACTTTGACACCTATCTATACCGAAGACAATCCCAAAGATGATGAAATGCTTGGTCGCGACGAATTCTCAGCCGGGGACTGATCGGCAACAACCTTTTGAGCCCGAGAACTCTGGGGTTAACCCCAGAGTTTTTCGTGTGTAATTGCCCCTTACTTATTTTTCCCCAACCTCTATCCTGGTAAGAGAGAAATTAGTTCTGTAGAGACCGCTGCTGCAGAGGCAGCCATTCCCTTAAGCGAGGTTGAATCATGAAACGTCTTGCCCTGGCATCAGCGCTGTCACTGGCATCCACTCTTTTACTAGCTCCAATGTCACTAGCATCCGGCTTTATCGTGGTTGACACTGCCGTAACACCGGTAGGTGGATTTATGATGCCTATCAGACCACCTGTGATTGGGCATCCTGTCGGGCATCCGCCTACTATCGTCCATCCCGTCGGCACGCCGCCAACTCCGCCTACTTTGACACCGCCCACCGTTCTTAAGGGAGGAGTTTCCTTCGGTTTGCATATGCAGTCCGAGGAGATAAAAGTCGACATCGTTGATCAAGTGGCAAAAACCTACATTACTCAGACTTTCATGAACGACACCGATCAGATCCTGGCTGGCACTTATCTTTTTCCTCTTCCTGAAGACACCACATTCAGCTCTTTCTCGCTCCATATCGACGGCAAACCGGTAGAAGGAAAAATCTTGGAAGCGCAGGAAGCTCGGCAGCAGTACGAGGCGATTGTGCGCAGCATGGTTGATCCTGGTTTGCTTGAATATGCAGATTACAAAACTGTGCGTGCCAGAATTTTTCCGATTCCCGCCCATGGCACCAAGAAAGTGGAGCTGGAATACACGCAAGTGCTGAAAGCAGAAAACGGCATGCTGAAGTATCGTTTCCCGCTTAAGGCTGAAGGCGAGTCGGCTCCAGTTGATGAAGTGAAAATCGACGCCAAGCTTTCCAGCAAGCAAGGGTTGCGAACGATCTGGTCGCCAACACACACGATCTCCACCAACCGCACTGACAACAATGAAGCGAAAATCTCGATGCTTTCGCATGAAATCATCCCAGACAAAGATTTCCTTCTCTATTACAGCGTCTCCAACAAAGACCTGGCAGCAAATCTGCTCACTCATAAAAATTCAGGCGAAGACGGCTATTTCTTGCTCACCATAACACCGCCTGTGAAAGGGAATCAGGTCTTAGCAAAAGATGTGGTGCTTGTCGCCGATACTTCAGGATCGATGGCTGGTGAAAAGATCGAGCAGGCCAAGAAAGCGCTCAAGTACGTCGTCAATGCCTTGAATGCGGAAGATAAATTCAGCATCGTGCAATTCAATACTGATGTTGAGTGTTTCAAAGACAAGCTTGTCGATGCCACTGCCCAGAACAAGAAAGCAGCTGAAAAATTCATTGACGATCTCGATCCTCGTGGTGGCACAAATATTAGCGACGCTCTGCACATGGGCACCAGCATTCTTGCCGATGCCTCTGATCGTCCGGCTTACCTGGTGATGATGACCGATGGTGAGCCGACTGTGGGCGAAACGAGCATTCCCGGTTTGATCTCTTCGGTGAAATCAAAACGTGACATCAGGCTCTTTGATTTTGGTGTCGGTTACGACGTCAATACAAAACTGCTCAATAAACTCGCCGAAGAGCACCATGGCACTTCGCAATACGTTGAGCCCAGTGAGAATCTGGAGGAGGCACTGTCGAACTTCTACCAGAAGATCAAGAGTCCTGTGCTGACAAACGTCGCTCTCAAATATGAGGGTGTGGATGTGAAGGACTTCTACCCTCACGAAGTGAAAGACATTTTTGCCGGGTCGCAAGTTCTTTTGATCGGCAAATACAAAGATGGTGGCAAAGCAACGCTCAATTTGACCGGCAAAGTGAACGGTGTGCAAAAGGCATTTTCGTTCCCGCTCACGTTCGAACCGAGCGAGGCTGGTCATTCGTATCTGCCCAGATTGTGGGCTATGCGCAGAATTGGTCATCTCACTGAAGTGGCGCAAGAGAACGGAAACAATCGTGAAGTGGTGAGCGAGATTGTTGACCTCTCCAAGAAATACGGCATCATCACCAACTACACTTCCTTCCTCGTTACCGACCCAAGCGAAAGTCACGGCACGGCCATGAATCGCCCGGGTCTGCCGTGGATAGGGGCAGCGGTAAGCCGCCGTACAGTGAGGGGCAGTCTGCCGATGACGGCAACAAGTTCTGTCGACTTTAACACTGTCGGTCTGCCGCCGACCACCATGGATAGCTTCGTTCATGAAGCACCTGGCGCCCCAGCCGCTCATCAACACTACCAGCATTACGAACCTGGCGCGTTCGCCGCAAGCAGTGCCGGTCACGGATATTACAAGGCTAGTACGGCCGGGAAATCTCTGGCTGCCCTTCCCCCGCCATCTGCTCTGCCTGCCCCATCGCTGCAAGGTGCAACCAATGGCACGATCGGCCCGATGGCCGATGCCAACATTTACGGTGACGAAGGATCAAAAGCTATGCCTGGATTCCCATCCGCTTCATTTGCATCCGCTGGATTCACAACCGGACACGGTTCTTCCATGCCAGACGCGTGGGGAGGAGATGAATTCACTGGAGCCAAGGCTGTGGCAAATTCAAAAGCTCTCAACAGCCTCAAGCAACAAAACGTGCTTGCCAAAGATGAAGGCACTGCCTCAGGCATCAAAGCCGTAGACGACAAGACCTTCTATCTGCACAACGGAGTATGGGTCGACTCTGCTTACACTGATAAGCTGAAACCGGAAGTAATTACATTCGGCACAGACGCATACTTCGACCTGTTGCACAACAATCCTGGCATCGCCAAATATCTGGCGGTCGGAAAAGAAGTGATATTCCTTTTCAACGGACACACATACAAGATTGTGGCAACGGCTACATCCTGATTCGGAATTCCTGCAAGCCAAGCTTGAAGCCGCCGGGGACCTCCTCCGGTGGTTTCGTTTTGGGGCATGTAATGATCATGGTTAACCCCAGGGTTTCTTGTCTGTAAAAGAGGAAGACTTATCTGTGCCCAGGCTTTAGTCTGGTAGTAGGCAAAATAATTAGGCACTCAAGCGAGGTTGGAACATGAAACGTCTTGCGCTGGCATCAGCACTTTCTCTGGCATCCACACTCCTAATCGCTCCTATGTCGCGAGCGTCAGGCTTCATAGTTGTGGACACTGCCGTTACACCGGCTGCTGGATTCATGATGCCCATAAGACCTGGGATTATCGGTCCTGGAATTGGTCGCCCTATTGTCCATCCCATCGGCACTCATCCGATCACGCCGCCACCCTTGACGCCGCGCCCTGTCCTTAAAGGTGGCGTTTCCTTCGGTTTGCACATGCAGTCAGAAGATATTAAGGTCGAGATCAACGATCAGGTGGCCAAAACTTACATTACTCAAACCTTCATGAACGACACAGATCAAATCCTTGCCGGCACTTATTTATTTCCTCTTCCTGAAGACACCACATTCAGTTCCTTCTCCTTGCATATCGACGGCAAACCTGTAGAAGGAAAAATCTTGGAAGCGCAGGAAGCCCGGCAACAGTACGAAGCGATTGTGCGCAGCATGATCGATCCCGGCCTACTTGAATATGCCGATTACAAAACTGTGCGCGCCAGAATTTTCCCCATTCCTGCCCATGGCACCAAGAAGGTGGAGCTGGAATATACGCAAGTGCTGAAAGCAGAAAATGGCATGTTGAAGTATCGATTCCCGCTCAAGGCTGAAGGCGAATCGGCTCCAGTTGATGAAGTAAAAATCGACGCCAAGCTTTCCAGCAAGCAGGGGCTGAGAACGATCTGGTCGCCAACTCACACGATTTCGACCGCTCGCACAGATAACAATCAAGCGAAAGTTTCGATGAGTTCGCACGAGACTATTCCCGACAAGGATTTCTTGCTCTATTACAGTGTCTCCAACAAGGACCTGGCAGCTAATCTGCTCACTCATAAAAATGAAGGAGAGGATGGCTACTTCCTTCTCACCCTGACGCCCCCCGTTAAGGGCAATCAGATACTGCCTAAAGATGTAGTCTTGGTCGCCGACACATCAGGTTCAATGCAAGGAGACAAGATTGTTCAGGCGAAGAAAGCGCTTAAATACATCGTCAATGCCCTCAATCCGGAAGACAGATTCAGTGTGGTGCAGTTCAACACTGATGTCGACTCGTTTAAGGATAAGCTCGTACAGGCAACGGCGCAGAACAAAAAAGCAGCTGAAAGCTTCATCGACGATCTGGAAGCGCGTGGTGGCACTAACATCAGTGATGCCTTGCACACGGGAACAAGCATTCTCGCCGAGGCATCGGATCGACCGGCGTATCTGGTCATGATGACTGACGGCGAGCCTACAGTTGGAGAGACGAACCCGGCAGACCTGCTCAAATCTATAAAATCAAAACGTGACGTTCGACTCTTCGATTTCGGTGTCGGCTATGACGTCAATACCAAGCTGTTGAACAAACTTGCCGAAGAGCATCATGGCACCGCACAGTATGTTGAGCCCAGTGAGAATCTGGAGACTGCGCTTTCGGCGTTCTATCAAAAGATCAAGAGCCCTGTGCTGACCAACGTTGCACTCAGTTACGAGGGTGTGCAAGTAAAAGACTTTTATCCGCGTGAAGTGAAAGACATCTTTGCCGGCTCGCAAGTTCTTCTCATCGGAAAATATAAGAATGGTGGTAAAGCGACGTTGAATTTGACAGGCAAGGTCAACGGTGTTCAGAAAGCCTATTCGTTCCCATTGACTTTCGAAACAAGCGAAACGGGTCATTCTTATCTGCCGCGACTGTGGGCCATGCGCCGGATCGGTCATTTGACCGACGTGGCGCAAGAGAACGGAAACAACCGCGAAGTCGTGGATGAGATTGTCGCTCTTTCCAAGAAACATGGAATCATCACTAACTACACTTCTTTCCTGGTCACCGACCCGAGCGAATCTCACGGCACGGCCATGAACCGTTTTCCACGACCGATGCCAATCGCTTCACCGATGCCCATAAGCGTGTCGCGCCGAATGGCTATGCGCGCTGGAGTAGGCGGGGGAGCAGGAGGAGCAGCACATTTCCATGCAGCCGCAGCACAAAACTTAGAAGTCATGGATGACAGGCCGATTATGCGAGACTTCAGGGAAGCTGCCAGCACGCCCACCGCAGTCAGAGGTTCATTGATGCGAGGGCACAGCTCAGGTGGCGGCGCAGGAATGATGCCACCGCCACCACCACCAGTGGCAGGCTTCTACGGCGCCCCTTCGCTGCAAGGCGCCACCAACGGAACAATTGGACCACAAGGCAGTGATGCGACGTTCGTAACCGGCGCTGCCGCTGTAGCCAATCAGAAGAAAATCAACAAGATGAAGGAACAGAACCTGATCGCCAAAGATGATCAACCTGCGGGCGGCATCAAGGTTGTTGAAGACAAAACCTTCTATATGCACAACGGTGTCTGGGTTGATTCTGCTTACACTGACAAGCTGAAACCACAGGTGATCACGTTTGGTTCCAGCCAATACTTCGACCTTATGCACAACAATCCAGGAATCGCCAAGTACCTGGCTGTCGGAAGAGAAGTAATCTTCACCTTCAAAGGACACACATACAAGATCGTGGCCACCGCCACATCCTGATTCGGTAATCCTGCAATCCTGCATCCAGGACGCAGCATCTCACAAGCGAGGTTGGAACATGAAACGTCTTGCGCTGGCATCAGCACTCTCACTGGCATCCACTTTGTTAATCGCTCCCATGTCGCGAGCGTCTGGCTTCATAGTCGTGGACTCTGCCGTTACACCGGCTGCCGCATTCATGATGCCGATTCCAATCATAGGGCACCCGATCGGGCATCCACCGGTTGTGCATCCGTCTATCGGCACTCATCCGATCGTGCCGCCAACGTTAACACCACGCCCTGTGCTCAAAGGGGGCGTTTCCTTTGGTCTTCATATGCAGGCTGAAGAAATAAAGGTCGAGATCAACGATCAAGTGGCCAAAACTTACATAACCCAGACCTTCATGAATGATACAGATCAAATTTTGGCAGGCACTTACCTTTTTCCTCTTCCTGAAGACACCACATTCAGTTCCTTCTCCTTGCATATTGACGGCAAGCCTGTTGAGGGAAAAATTTTGGAAGCACAGGAAGCCCGCCAACAATACGAGGCGATTGTGCGCAGCATGGTTGATCCCGGATTGCTTGAATATGCAGATTACAAAACCGTGCGCGCCAGAATCTTCCCCATTCCCGCCCATGGCACCAAGAAAGTTGAGCTTGAATATACGCAAGTGCTGAAAGCAGAAAATGGCATGCTGAAATATCGTTTTCCGCTTAAAGCTGAAGGCGAATCGGCTCCCGTTGATGAAGTGAAAGTGGATGCTAAGCTCTCCAGCAAGCAGGGCTTGAGAACGATCTGGTCGCCAACCCACACGATTTCGACCTCTCGCACAGACAACAATCAAGCGAAAGTTTCGATGAGTTCGCACGAGATTATTCCCGACAAAGATTTCTTGCTCTATTACAGCGTCTCCAACAAGGACCTGGCAGCTAATCTGCTTACTCACAAGAATGAAGGAGAAGATGGTTACTTCCTTCTCACCCTGACACCACCCGTGAAGGGCAATCAGGTTCTCGCCAAAGATGTAGTTTTGGTTGCCGACACCTCCGGTTCCATGCAAGGAGACAAAATCGTTCAAGCCAAAAAATCGCTTAAGTACATCGTCAACGCCCTCAATCCCGAGGACAGATTCTCAGTCGTACAGTTCAACACTGATGTCGACTCATTCAAGGATAAGCTCGTCCAGGCAACTGCCGAGAACAAAAAAGCAGCTGAAAGGTTTATCGACGATTTGGAAGCACGTGGTGGCACAAACATCAGCGATGCCTTGCACACGGGAACAAGCATACTCGCCGAGGCTTCCGATCGACCGGCATATCTGGTCATGATGACAGACGGCGAGCCCACTGTGGGCGAGACAAATACGGCTGATCTGCTCAAATCTATAAAATCAAAACGTGATATTCGACTCTTCGATTTTGGTGTCGGCTATGACGTCAATACAAAATTGTTGAACAAACTTGCCGAAGAGCATCATGGCACCGCTCAGTATGTTGAGCCCAGCGAGAACCTTGAGACTGCACTTTCTTCGTTCTATCAAAAGATCAAGAGCCCAGTGCTGACCAATGTGGCACTCAAATACGACGGCATAGAAGTAAAAGACTTCTATCCTCGGGAAGTGAAAGACATCTTTGCCGGCTCGCAAGTCCTTCTCATCGGAAGATATAAGAATGGTGGCAAAGCGACGTTGAATTTGACAGGCAAGGTCAACGGTGTCCAGAAAGCCTATTCGTTCCCATTGAATTTCGAAACAAGCGAAACCGGTCATTCTTATCTGCCTCGACTGTGGGCGATGCGCAGAATCGGTCATTTGACTGACGTAGCGCAAGAGAATGGAAACAACCGCGAAGTCGTGGATGAGATTGTTGCTCTTTCCAAGAAATATGGAATTATCTCAAACTACACTTCCTTTCTGGTCACAGATCCAAGCGAGTCTCACGGCACCGCCATGAACCGTTTTCCGCGGCGCCGGTTACCTGTGCCCGCGCTGTCTGCGGCTCCGATGGCGAGCCCAATGGCCTCATTGCCGGCCACGCGGATGGGCAGACACGCTGGAGCACCAGCAGACATGATCGTGGCTTTCGATGGCGCCCCGCATGAACTCCAGATCATCGATGAGAGACCGATTGTGCGTGACTTTAGAGAAGCTCCAAGCAGCCCTACAGAAATCAGAGGGTCTCTCATGCACTTCGCAGGCAGCGCTGGCGGCGGCGGTGGACCCGCATTCGCATCCGCACCAGCATCAGCTCGGATGATGATGGCTAAGAAGGCTGCTGGATTCTCAGGCGGCTATGCTGCTCGCCCACCGATGGCTGAGACTGGCGCTGCTGCAGTAATGAACCGGAAAGCAATCGACAAAATGAAACAAGGAGACATTTTGGTGGCCAAAGAGGAACAGGCCGCTGACGGTATGAAGATTGTGGACGACAAGACCTTCTTTATGCACAACGGTGTCTGGACTGATTCGGCAGTTTCGGACAAGCTGAAACCGCAGGTGATCACATTCGGTACCGACCAATATTTCGACCTGTTGCACAACAATCCCGGCATCGCCAGGTACTTGGCCGTCGGAAAAGAAGTGATCTTTGTCTTCAAAGGACACACATACAAGATTGTGGCTACCGCTGCATCTTGATTCGCTAATATTGCACAACGCAAACACGGACCGCCGGGGAGTGAGACCCGGCGGTTCTTTTTCTGTCCGTTTCACTGCTTTTGGCCACAACCCTGTCGTATCCACCTCAAGTCCCTACGCTGAGTTATCGTTTTCGATAACTCGACATAGGCAGCGATCTGTCCACCCACCTCACTTACTTCTGTTGGCAGAATTTGACGATGAATTGCGCCACTTTGTCGGCACTCAATCCGCTGTCGTCTAGCAGTTTGGCTCTGTTGCCGTGCTCGACGAATTGATCTTGAAGAGCTATCGAGAGAATCGGTGCTTGCGCGATGCCTGGCGATCGGAATCTTTGTTGGGCCGACCACTCCAAAATCGCCGCACCAAAACCGCCTGCGCGACAGCCCTCTTCCAGAGTAAATATCTTGGCTGCTGGATTGCAGATCAACTGTGTCAGGAGTACTTCATCAAGTGGTTTTGCCGATCTGGCGCTTACAACTGTCGGCTCGATACCAGCGGCCCGCAGCAAAGGCAGTGCTTCTTTGGCAGTTTGCACCATTGATCCGTAAGCAAGAATGACCGCTGATTTGTCCACTGATTTGTCTTTGTCAGATGCTTGAGTCGGCGATGTCGCTTGAGCCGGTGATGTCGCTTGAGCCGGTGATGCCACCACTTCCCATTTCAAGTAATCGATCATCTCAAACTTGCCGGACTCAGCTTCGTCAGGAGCAACAGCTTTGTCTCGAGGGAAGCGGATAGCCACAGGTCCTTTGCTCAGCTTGAGAGCGGAGTAAAGCATGTTGCGCAACTCGCGTGTGTCGCGCGGGGCAAGAACCGTCATATTGGGAATGCTACGCATGAAACTTATATCGAACACGCCCTGATGTGTTTCGCCGTCTTCAACCAGTCCACCGCGATCGATACCGAAGACGACAGGCAGATTCAATATCGCTACGTCGTGGATGACTTGATCGATAGCCCGTTGCAGGAAGGTCGAATAGATGGAAAGCACAGGCTTCAGTCCGGCTTTTGCCATGCCACCAGCCATGGTGACGGCATGCTGCTCGCAGATGGCAACGTCAAAAAATCTTTCCGGATAGGCCTGGCCAAATTTCACCAGCCCGCTACCTTCGGCGGTGGCAGGTGTAATTGCCACCAGATTCGGTTCTTCAGCAGCAATCTCAATCAGGGCTTGAGAAAAAATGTCGGAATAGGTTTTCGCTTTCGGCTTGTCCGGCTCGCCCGGATCCACCTTTTCGGAGAGCGGCGGTTCCATGCTGAAGGCAGCGACGCCGTGAAACTTGATTGAGTCTTTCTCGGCGGGCTCGTAACCCTTTCCCTTTTGGGTGATGATGTGGATGATTTGCGGGGTGCGCAAATCTTTCACTCGGTTGAGCGAGTCGATTACAGCTGCCACATCATGCCCGTCGATCGGTCCGGAGTAGTTGATTCCCAGCTTTTCAAAGACGATTCCCGGCGTCTCAAAGCGTTCCTTCGCCTGCTTCTTCACAGACATAATCATTTCCCAAACGGCAGGGGTTAGCTGTGCTCGATCCAGTTTGTTTTCGATCTGATCCAGCTTGTTTTTGATGTCTTGATAGAAGAAGGTCTCCTTGATGCGCTTCATGTATTGCGAGAAGCCACCAACATTGGCGCTGATCGACATTTCATTGTCGTTCAGAATAATCAGCACATCGCGCTGAATATGACCGAGATGATTGATCGCCTCCAGTGCCATGCCGCCTGTCAAGCCGCCATCTCCAATGACTGCGATCACCTTGTGATTTTTCTTCAGATGGTCGCGCGCGATAGCCATGCCCACCGCCAGAGAAACGGAAGTAGAGCTGTGTCCGGCCACAAAAGCGTCATGCTCGCTTTCATTTGGGTTGATGAAACCGCTCAATCCTTTATATTGACGAAGACTCTTGAAAAGATCTCTTCTGCCGGTCAACATCTTGTGTACATAACACTGATGTCCAACATCCCAGAGAATCACGTCACGGGGAGATTCGAAAACCTTGTGCAATCCCAAAGTGATCTCCACTATGCCAAGATTCGAGGCCAGATGACCGCCCGTCTTGGACAGATTGCTGATAATCTCCTCTCTAATTTCCTGCGCCAGACCCTGCAATTGCTCTGCCGACAGTCTTTTCAGCTCTGCAGGACTCAAAATTGCATCGAGAAAAGACGTCTGCGGCTTTACTAACGTGTACATAGAATGCCGGAAATACCTGTAGGAATTGTCGTTAGGGTCAATGATATCAACCTGGAATTGCGATTAGCTTAGAAAATTCAAGATTTTGCCCGGGCAAATGCCATAAAGCGGCAACAGTTCCAGCTTTCCGGGCAAAGGCAGGCTGGCAAGAGTTTACCCCTGTTTAACGATTTGCAAACAGGAATGTGCCAAGACTCGCAACTGGGCACCTCTTCGCTCTTTACCTCTTTCCGGGCAGGCATTTGTGCCCATCTCTTGACTGGTACGACAATCCAGGTTCGACCCGCGGGTGTCTCAGCTACAATGACCATCTAGACGAGGGGAGAACTGTCATGAGCAAAAGACAATCAGGTTTTTCAGTAGCCCTGGCCGCATCGAGTGCGGCATTTGCAGCGGCGAGGGCGGCAGTCAACCTGATGCGCCGCTGCTCTTTCAAAGACCGTGTAGTCGTTATAACCGGCGGGTCACGAGGTTTAGGTCTTGTGCTGGGGGAAGCATTTGCCCGGGAGAGGGCAAAAATAGTGCTTGTCGCTTCCGACCGGGTGGAATTGAGCAAAGCAGTCGAGCACATTGATGCAGAAGTTGAAACGATCGCCTGTGATCTCACGCAAATATCCCAAGTCGAGGAGATGGTCGAACGCGTCCTTATCAAGTTTGGACGCATCGACGTTTTGATCAATGATGCCGGCATCATTGAAATCGGTCACATGGATGTGATGACGATCGAAGATTACGAGAGAGCGATGAAGACAAATTTTTGGGCACCACTTTATTGTATCTTGTCGGTTCTGCCGGCCATGAAAGCAAAGAAGTTCGGCAGAATCGTCAATATTTCTTCGATTGGCGGAAAGATGAGTGTGCCTCACCTCTTGCCTTATTCAGCCAGTAAGCACGCTCTTGTTGGTCTTTCTGAAGGATTGAGAAGCGAACTGCTGAAGGAAAATATTTTTGTCACCACAGTGTGCCCCGGATTGGGCAGAACAGGTTCGCACTGCGCCGCCAGCTTTAAAGGCGAAAACGAAAAGGATTATGCTTTGCTCAATCTGGTCACCGCTCTCCCTGTGACCAGTGCCAGTGCCGATTCCGCAGCCGCGGAAATTTTAAAAGGATGCAGATATGGTGATGCGCAGGTGATTATCTCACTGCCGGCACAAGCACTAAGCAAGCTCTATGGATTGTTTCCTGGTTTTGTCACAGACCTGTTCGGTATAGCCAACACCGTCTTACCGGGACCGGGCGATGGTAGCGCCAGAAGAAGAAGAAGCGGCAGTAATGTTCAGTGACACCGTGCGCGGTGCAGCCGCCAGACTTTGCCTGATTAGCGTTATCAGTCTATTTTGCGAACTCATGATCATTCGCTGGTTGTCGACTGAGGTAAGAACGTTTGCCTATTTTAAAAACCTCCCCTTGATCGCTTGTTTTCTCGGGCTGGGAATCGGGCTTTTAGCAAGCGAGAGAAAGCCCGACTGGTTCAAATGGATCAATTTAGTGCTGATCTATTTGAGCGGATTATTAGTGGCGGCGGTGGCGTTTAGAATCACCCACCTGATGTTTTTTCCGCCCGATCCAAATCTGATGATGTTTGGCAGTCTGGAGCCGTGGAGCCCCATGGTTGGGGTCAAAGGATTCGTCACAATCGTTTCACTGTTTGTTTTGATCATTATTCTTTTTGTCGGTCTTGGCCAGGAGACAGGAAGAAACTTTGCCAAGCTGTCGCCTTTGCATGCGTATTCAGTCAACATTGTTGGTGGATTGCTTGGCGTTTTGCTCTTTTCCTTTTTGAGCTTTCTAGGAACCGACCCGGGAGTTTGGCTTGTAGTTCTGGGCGCCTTTCTGTTTGCCGGCTACCGCAAAATTCCCTCTCTATTGCTTGTTTGCATCGGCATCGCTTACTCCATGTCGATCAGCTCCTTTATCGGTGCTGCAGCCTACGGATCCGTTTTCGACTTCACCAGGTGGTCGCCCTACTATCGCATCGACGTCCTCACCGTAAAGAACAAAGACGGCTTACTGACGCACGATCTCTTTGTCAATTACGACGGCTTTCAATCAATGCTCGAGTGCCGCAAAGACCATATCGATAAACAGCACCCCATCCTGAGAAAGGGAATGGAAGATTTGTGCGCTCTTTATACCAGCCCGTTCCGCTTTTTCGGCAAACCCGCCGATAATGTCTTGATTCTCGGTTCCGGTTCAGGCACTGACGTGGCCGCTGCCTTGCGCCTTGGTGCCAAACATGTGGATGCTGTGGAAATCGATCCGATGATTGTCTCTTTGGGCAGGCAGATTCACCCCGAACAACCTTATGCTTCCGACAAAGTGGAGGTGCACGTCGGTGACGCGCGTACGTTCTTGAAAAATTGCCAGGCTAAATATGACATCATCGTGCTGCCCAGTCTCGACAGCCAGACTGCCTTTTCGGCGATGTCTTCTTTGCGCACAGACAACTATATTTTCACCCGCGAATCGATGGAAGAATGCGCCAGGCTTTTAGCACCGGCAGGCATTCTCTGCACCAGATTTGTGGCTGTGCCCGACTGGCTCTGGGAGCGGCATTATGCCCTGGTAAAAGCTTCTTCTGACATTACTCCACTGGGATTCTACAGCGGCGGCAAGCTGCCAGAAGGTTTCATCGTCTCAGGTCCAGGACTAAAGAATGGTGATACGAAGATACTGGAGTCCGTATACAAGCCACGCACCTTCAATCAATCTTCTCACTTGCCCGTGCCCACTGACGATTGGCCGTTTCTGTTTCTGCCGGAGAAGAAAATTCCTCCCATGTACGCAGTTCCTTTGATCTCAGCGGCGATCGGATTGTTGATCATCGGTTTTCGCCAGTGGAAGCAAGGCACGACCAATTCATACAATCTGGCCATGTTCGGTCTGGGAGCGGGTTTCATGTTGCTTGAAGTGCGAAGCATGGCCGCTCTGTCACTTCTGTTTGGATCGACCTGGCTGGTCAATAGTATCGTCATTGGTGCTGTGATGATTTGCATTCTCATTGCCAATTGGACGGCAACAAAGATAAAGAACGCAAAAGTGACGTTTGCATTGCTTGCCCTGCTCATGGCCGCAATCGTTCTATCGACGTTCGTCAGTCCAAACAGTCTGATTGCCCTCGGTGCGCAAACAGGTTCGTGCGTCGGTTGTCTGGTGTTTCTGGCCCCTCTTGTTTTTTCGTCAGCAACCTTCAGTCTCATGTTCAAATATTCGACGTCAGCGAATT
>Ga0182024_10015375_pt1 | contig 14672 bp, 12 predicted proteins | sample P32metaG_FD_120480 | JGI IMG/M metagenome (GOLD analysis project Ga0182024, IMG submission 120480) | Permafrost microbial communities from Stordalen Mire, Sweden - P3-2 metaG (Illumina Assembly) | ecosystem: Environmental > Terrestrial > Soil > Wetlands > Permafrost | place: Sweden: Stordalen... | reverse complement strand
GCGCCACAGGTCGCTCTTCTGCATCGCAGAAAGCCCAAACCGTTTACCTTGGCTCATACAGCACCACCTTTAGAGAGCAGATCTACATCAGATGGTGTTGCATCGACCGGTTGAGACCACCGTGCTAACTGTTTACTGGCTGCGTCCCCTCACTCATGACGCGTACCGCGCGCGGCAATTTCACTAGAAAAGTTGTTCCGGCGAGAGATGTCTGTTCCAGCGCTACCGATCCGCCGTGATCGTGAATCACTTTATTTACGATAGCGAGTCCTAACCCGGTTCCGTTCGATTTCCCAAAGCTGACGAAAGGATCAAACAACGTATTCAGAATAGGCATGGGCACTCCGGACCCATGATCTATGACGCGAATCTCAAATAGCTCGGAGAACGAGCGAATGTCGACCACGATTTCGCCTTGTGTCTGCGCCGACGCCTCACATGCGTTCAGGACGAGGTTGAAAAATACGCGTTCGATTTTTTGTGGATCGAACGTTCCATTCATTTCTTCGACCGTACGTATAGAGATTGGCCGAGTCCTCATCTCGGGGCGCGCACGGACCGCATCCACTGCGTGGCGGATGGTCTGGTCGATCGCCGCGGGTCGCGGAGAAATGGAGCCTTCCTCTCGCGACAATTCTCTCAGCGAATCCAGCAGGTCGATCATCTGCTCTGACGCTGTTTTGATTTCGCCATAGATTTCGTCGCGATTGAGCTTTAGCTTTTCCGCTTCGTACAGGAATTCCGCATTGGCCACCACAGCGGCAAGATAATGGCGCAGATCGTGGGAGATCGAACTCGCGGCTCTGCCTAATGCGGCGATCCGTTCTGTCGCAATTCGGCGTTGTTCGGAGGTACGCAATTCGCCGCGCATTTTGGAAAAAGTCTCGCCAAGCTCCGCCACTTCGCTGCTGCCGCGCGGGTTTATGGAGTATTCGTAATTGCCCTGGGCAAGTGCCCGCACGCCCGCAACCAGTTCGTCAAGAGGATGTGTGACCGTCCGCGACACGAAACTGAGAAGCAAACCAGCGAGCACAATTGCTGAAAAACCTAGAACCACAATTGTGCGATTGAGGCGCATGAGAAAGGCGTTGGCCGGCTGCAGGGACATGAGTACATAGCATTTCACGCTGGCCGGTGGCCCTTCGTGGATCAAAACCGTGGCAGCCTGGTAGGAATCGGCGCCCAAGGCGATTTTGCGTGAGCCGGTGGCAGTGTCCAAGTCCGGGCGCATCTTGCCCTGCAACTCTTTCTCTGCCCAAGGAGGAAGCGTCGACGCTATGATTTTATCTCCCGTGGCAAGTGAGATCTGGCTGCCCGATGCCAGCGCCAGCTCACCCGCTACTGTGGAATCGATTTGATAACCGACGGCGAGGATGCCGAGTTGCCGCTGGTTATTTTCACTGCCTACTAGAATCGTCCGCAGAAAGACGCGGTAGAGCTGGCCGTTTCCGTACCACCAGGCAGCGTCGTCCCCTTGTTCGATGGATTTCTTCAAATCCGTTTCGGCAAGACTTGCCTCCCAGCCGGGCTTGGACACATGAAACCCGAAAACGCGTCCGTCAGGACTTGCAAGCACAAAAAGCGGACTACCGGCCAGCTTCCAAAAGGGTTCCGAGGCATCCTGAATCGTGAGCGCATGCTGTGTGGCCATCACTGCCTTGAGCGTCGGCAGCTCGGCTAGCATGGCCGCTGTGCGGGAGAGTTGCAGCTCCCGTTCTTGCTGGACGTTCTCAAACGCGTGAAGTGACGCGTCCGTGCTTTGCCGCACTCCTTCCGCAATTTCCGATTGCATGGTATGGCGGACGATGAGGAGAAATGCTCCGATCAAGGCGCAGATAATCAAGAACGTGGCGATCAGAAGCTGTGTGCGTAATCGCAGGCGCGCCATGAAACTCCGAGGTGGTCTTATTTTCCCGGAGCGAAACCCAAATCGCCGGGCAGGAATTTGTAGCCGGAGCCGTGCATTGTAAGAAAGTAACGTGGGTTTGCTGGATCGGGCTCCAGCTTCTGCCTGAGGCGAAGCACGTGGTTATCCACGGTCCTCGTCGTCGGATAGTTCTCGTATCCCCACACCGCATTCAGCAATTCCTCTCTGGAAATTACCCGGTAGGGAGAATTCGCGAAGTATTTCAGGAGTTTGAATTCCCGCGCCGTAAGGCTCAGTGATTTTGAGCCGCGCATCGCCACCATGCCGGTGAAGTCGATCCGGACTTCGTCGAAAGCCAGCACGTCATGCGGAACGCCGGAACCCGTGGGACCCGCCACGTCTGGCAGTTTGCCGCTCCGCCGCATCGCGCGTCGCACCCGTGCCAGCAATTCCTTCGGGCTGAATGGCTTCGTAACGTAATCATCGGCGCCAAGCTCAAGCATGAGCACTTTGTCTTCCACGTCATTGTTCGCGCTCAGCACAACCACAGGCACCGATGCCGCGTGGGCTTTGAAGGCGCGGCATACTTCCTTTCCTGGCAATCGCGGAAGTTTCAGGTCCAGCACGACAACGCTAGGGGTTTGCTTTCGAAAGATTTCCAGCCCGTCTACACCGTCCCCTGCAATCTGCACACTCAGCCCGTCCGCTTCGAACAAGCGCTGGAGAGTCCGCTGCATCGGCCGGCTGTCTTCCACAACTAATACCGTATCCATGCGGTTCCTTTGGACTAGACGAGTTTTGCTCGGTCGAACAAGGGCCTCTTTGGGGGAGGGCCTTGCTTCCATTATATATCGCCGTTTTGCCACGGCCATTCCTTGTATTCCGTTTCTTGCAGCAAGGGGTGGGCCTCGGCGGACCAAGATTGTTCTAGTGAAGCAGGTTCAGTGCATTCGTGTCGTCGTCGACAAAAATGACTCCGCGACCGGGTTCGAAAATAAGACCGAACAAGGCGCCAGATCCGCGCGGCGTACCGGAATTGTCCAGCAATCTCTTCGCGACCTGCGCTTCCTGGAGCGTGATTTCCGTGATGAACCCATCGCCACCGTTAACCGTGAGGATGTGGCCGCCCTCTGTGACTATCAGGCCGAGTGGGGCATTCAGACTTCCTCCCGTCGTGAGAGTGTCGCCAATCCCTGCGGAATCATTCCGCGCGATGGCATGCGAAATCACCGCAACGCGATTGTTCAGCGTGTCCGCCACATACAGTACGGGTTCCCCCCAGCTTCTCCATCCTGCGGCGCAGGCATCTGGATCCGAAGAGCTGCAATTCGGGCTAAGTCCTACTCCCGTTGGCCCGATCACCAGCGCCGTCGTATCGGTTCGCTCGGCGAAACCGGAACCCACGACAGTCATGGACTCGATCCAGGGCATGGCCTTTGCGGAAACTCCAAGATTGATTCGTACAACCGTTCCCTGGTTCACCACCGTACCATTCGCCGCTACCGTGCCGTTGAGCACGTTGGTGGCGAACAGAGATGCCTCGTCTCCTCGGTCAAATGCGGTCATGTCCCGCGGACCGTTGATGAGTGAGCCAAAGAACGTTTCCACGGGATTGCCAAGCATCCAGCCTGCGCGGTTGCCGAGGTGCCGTCTGAAGTCGGCAAACTGCCCACAATCACCCATCCGGAGCGAAGGACAACCAGCGCCGTCGTCAAGCCAACTCCGCCAGGGCAGGGACCGGGCAGCGTGCTGGCATTAATCTGAGCGAAGAGGCTCACCGAGCCGTTGGGCGCGACGTCGACGATCGTCGTGCCCGTGCCCTGCGCATTAGAAGAATTGTTGAAGTTGCTCACCAGGACGTGCCCTTGCATGAGATTCCCAACAGTCTGAGTCACTTCTGCCACACCGTACGGATTCACATCCTGGTTCGAGGGAACTGTGGATGCGATCGTGGTCACTGTGTGTAGATTCTTCAGAATGTTGTCATCGTCTCCTGCGAAGGCAGACGAGCTTGACGCCAAAACGGCAAGCAAAACAAATAAGAGTCCGGGTAGAGCGTGCGAGTTTCGCCTCATTTGAGCCTCCTTTAGACCGCCGCCATCGAGGCCGTCTCTGGGGGCGCTCAGAGACAATGTTCGGCGGATAATTTTGGGGAGAGAATCGAGAACGCAGGGTATTCTCGAACCACGTTTGCTATTCTTCAAGTCTGCCCCTACGGAAAGGTAAGGAAGTCCTCTGCGGGGCTTGTCAGCGCGGTGTCCGTGAATTGTCAACAAAACGTAAAATAAGCGATCACGCGAATAGGGATATGCTCCCTGCCAGGCGGGACTGGTGCACGTGCAAATCCTCGTTCAGCGTGGAAACCACCCAAATGGACTCACGGGTGGTTGTAATCAGGATTAGGTGGCGGAACGTAGTCCAAGCCGTACTTATTCTTGTGATTGAGCGTGAACTTTGGATTCTCTTGGATGCGGATTTGCCCCAGATTACGAGTGGAGTCCGAAATCGTCACCACCCTCGCCAATCCCTTCAGGTCTTCCGGCAAGCTCCGTTCGTACCAGACATGCATCTGGTAGCGTCCGTCCGGAATGTTGGGAATGCTCACATTCCCGGCCCGATCCGAAAGGCCAAAATAGGGCGCATCGACCGCCACGACGACTGCGCTCATTTCCGCGTGGATATTGCAGAAGAGAAAGCTCACGCCGAGGCGGTCGAACAGGACGGAACGCGTGGTTCCAGCTTCATAGAGGCCCAGATCGAATCGCCTCCCGTCATAAAGCGAAAAAATATTGTGGAAGAAGGGATCTTTGTTTGGGAATTCAATCAATGTACCTACGGGCACAATCAGAATGTGCGGCTCGAAGGTTTTATGCCGCTGTACCAACTGCGGCGGCTTTTCGGGGGGAACTGGGTCGGAAGCATGCCCTTGAGTCCGATCAAGAGGCGTGAGCCAGACCGCCACGTTTGAAGCGTCCGGAACTCCGTTAGCGGTCGTGTTGGTCTTCGTTGTCCCCGTACGTGTAATGACAACATTCACGGAGGCAGACTTTTCTTGAGCCCGGACTTGCGTCCAACTGGCGCAAGTGAGCAGGAAAACAAGCCAGTGCAGGAGTTTGAAAGTCCGCCTCATTGAATCGCACGCATCAAAAGATATATCCCAGACTGATGCCAATCTGGTTGGCAATACTCGTATTACTATCCAGCGTGTAAGTCTGCAGCCGCCGGTACTCACCAGAAAAGAGCACATCGGAGCGCACTCGGTATATGAAATTCACAAATGGGCTCAGGTTTCGTGAGAGCAAAGAACCATAATAATTCGCACTGGCAGGGAAGGATCTCAGTTCGCTTGCGAACGGATTATCCTGGCCATAGGCAAAATTCACTTCGAAATTGTCCTTCGGTTTGAACTTCAATTGTATCCAACCTCCCAGCGAATCAAGTCCGTGAATCGCTGTGCCTGGATCCGCAATGGGTCCTGAGAGCAGGAGACTCTGGCCGATTCCCCCACCGAATCCACCTAGACCCCTTCCGCGATAGAATTCACCGTCCAGGACAAAGAAGTTTCCAAGTGGCAGAGTTACATCGGTCGTGCCGGCCCAGCCATCCACGTTTCTGTTGAATCCCCAGTTCTGGCGTCCATAGTAGCCGCCAAGTCCGATCGTCAAATTTCTGCCAAAAGCTCGCCGGCTCAACGCAATGCGCGATGCGTAGGCGGGCTGTCCCGATTGCTCGCCCGCGGTTGGGTACCGGTAATTTTCTTGGGGAACGTCTCCGGTCAGTGAATCAAGAATGCCCACTTGAAAGAGCACCTTGGAGGCATCCGATAGTGTGACTCGGTGCTCGATCCGGATTTGAGGCGCCCAGCTCCACAAATTGCCCGTATAGGAGAATGCCGGAATTGCGAGGGAGGCCAGCGTCGTAGGAGTAAGAGGCGCAAAAAAAAGGGAGTCTTGCCCCACAACGATCGAGGTGTCATCCCAATCCAGTCGGATCGTCCCTGTGCGTAACCGCATGAGGCCGAATGAGGTGCCGTTGGGTACGTCTGGGAAGCCTCCGGCAAAATCAAAACTCACATTGGCGCTCGTGCGCGCTCCGGCGACGTCCGGCCCGAAAGCTTCCACTTCAATTTGCGATTGCCGGAGCGAACCTGAGAAAGTCCCAGATCTTCCGGAGGGGGGCGGTGGAGTTGCGATTTGCGGAAAGTCCAGATTGTCACCGGAGCCGCGCGTTACATCGGTGTTCAGGAGTACGATCCCTGACAGGCGTACACGGTACTTCGATCCACTCTCAACCTTTGTTTGGCTCTGCTCGATGATTTTGTCGTTCATCAACCCTTGGTCGTCTTCCAGTTTGGAAACGCGATCTTCCAAAGAACTGCTCATTGCTTGCGTCTCTTTCGCTGTGGCTGAGGCCACAGATGGCGAGGACGGTTGCGGTGGAGCCGGCTCATACGCCGCGTACGCGCCGCCGGTCCCCGCAGCCAGTCGTTGCTTTGTCCGATTCAATTCGGCGCGAAGCTCTTCGCCATCCCGCAAGGCTCGTTGCTGGGCGGTGCGCAGCTCGCTCATTTGAGAGTTCAGTGTCTGAACTTGCGACTGGAGTTGGAGTACCAGCGCCGTCAGGGATTTTAGATACGGCGTCGGCTCAGTCGAGGATGAGTTTGATGTATTTTGGCTGACTGCGAGCGAAGGCGAAATGAGCAAGAGACTGGCTGTGACGAGCACCCTGGAATGGAAGAGGGGGCGCCGGCTTCTCTGCATTGTGGACCTCCTTGGCAATCCGTTTGAAATTTAGATTTCCGATCGTCTCACTTGGTGAGCGTGCCTTTTTTTATGCTGAGAGCACGAATAACAACTAATCCCGCCGGTTCCTTTAGTTCCCCAGTGGTCTGCCGCCGCACAAAGGGTTCGTCACACCGATCGGGGCGGTGCCTGAGTTAGCATTTGCTTCCCTTTAACACAGCCCATTATGGAATCCCGCTTTTGCCGCTCGTGCGTCAAGCGATCTAGGCGCAAATCAACTGCCGGCACCGAGAGAGCTGAGCTGACAAAAAAGGCAACCGGTTTTGGTTAGATGCCGAAACTGCCTTCGGCGGTGTCCTCGCCAACGAAACTCCAGCGCAGGCTTTCAATCTCGATTCAAATGTCGCAAACTCCTTCGAAGCGCCGATAAATAGCACGTTCAACACATTTGACTTCTCTGTAGCAAGTGTCCGGCAAATTCGTTTATCGTCACGGGCTGGATATCCCAAATTCAACACTATAGGGGTGTTATGGGGAAAAAAAATAGTCCGATCAGCTCGCCAAGAGCAGTTAAGCTTTCGCACCCCGCCGTCCGGCTTCGGGATTTCCACCCGAAAAACTCTTCGCTCAACAAGACCTGATAGGCGTACTTACGGCTGAGCCGGTCGGGCGAGTAGATCAACACCGCTTGTGCGCGGAAGGCGGCTGAACTTACCTCGGGAGATCTGCTGCATGTCACGGAATCGTGACAACTCGAACGGCGCAAGCATCGCTTCGTGCGGTATGCGGACGACTGCAACATTTACGTCCGCAGCCGACAGGCGGGGCAGCGAGTGATGACTAGTGTCACTCGTTTCCTCACACGCCGGCTGAAGCTCAAGGTAAACGAGGCAAAGAGTGCGGTAGCTCGGCCAGCAGAGCGGAAGTTACTGGGGTTCAGCTTCAGCCGCAACAAAGAGCCGAAGCGGCGCATCTCGCCGAAGGCTTTGCTGCGTTGTAAGCAGAAAATCCGGGCTCTGACGCGACTGTTCGATGGCGCTGCGTAACCCTCTGAACCGCCGGATGCGAACCCGCACGTCCTGGTGGTGTGGCAGGGGAGAGTGGGCGACCACTCCCCCTATGCCGATTGCCCAGCAGCTCCATTCGCCCGATGCAACGTAGTAGCGTTTGCCCTCTTCCTCAACAGTCCGCATAACGATCTTGTCGATGTGGCGGGACAATCCTGCACGCGCAGCTAGGTCCGCATATAGCAGCTTTCTTACCTCCGCCCGTCGCGCGTGAACAGATTCACGGAGGTTCGCGACATTTGCCCCAACCGACCCAGGGCCAGAGCCAGGGAGCTGGTCGGTAATGCGTGGAACTTCACACTCTCGCTTGGCAATCTCGCCTATGACCGCTGGCGAATGGACTCTCGTCGAAGGCCCGAAGTTAGCCTTTGAATTTCCGCTTCAAGTGCACTCTTTCGTTGCCTCAAAGCGTCTTTTTAACCGAGGATGTTTCGCAGTTCACGGCGTCTTCGCGAACTGTCGGCTGGCCCGGAGCTGGTTGTCCAGACCACGATTTGTTGTGTTTTGCTAGGAGTGATTACTCTGCTCTCCCCGTTCTAATCATCTTCCACCCTTCATTGAGCCGTTTGTCTACGTCGTCGCGGCAAGCGACGTTGTAAGGGTTACACGCTGTCAGAATTGTATGAAAAGCCTCTTCGACGTCCACCGAATTTTGCGGCACTCCGAGGTATTGGTGCAAGTCCCCTCCCGCACCGACGAAGATCGCACCAACGCCCGGCGCCGACACAATTTCGTTGACGTCCCAACCGCAAATTCTGGTCTTAAACGCGACCAACTATCTTCATTGAAGAAGGCTGGTGTCACCGGAACCTTGGAGAACTGAAGGGTGTCATTGCGGCGGACGTGCGAACACGGTGACGGTGGGGTTACCCCCACTGATTTGGGGCATCGTCTTGTGATTGATGACTCCACCGTCTCCCGAAACGACGGCGACGTACTGCACGCCGTGCACTGTATATGTAATGACTCCACCCTGGATCGTGTCAGATAAATTCAGACGGACGAGGACCTTTCCTGATTGGGCGTCAAGAGCGTCGAAATAGCCTGCGACTTCACCGGTCAGAACAAGCCCGGAAGCGGTGAGGGTAACTCCGGCGACCATCGGTGAGGGCGCTTGGTAACGCCAGCGCTCCTGGCCGGTGGAGGCGTCAAATGCCGTCAGGCGGCCACGCGCCTCGGAATAGGGACCAAGACCTATGGGGCCGCCGAAATACCGGCTTTCTCCGGTCTGTGCCGTCTCGACAATCGGCGGCTCCTTGTCCTTCATGATCTGCCCACACCACTGGTCATTGCTGGGCACGACCAGCAGGTCGAGGTCGGGACTATAAGCCGCGCTGTTCCACTCGTTGCCTCCCAGCGGCCCGGGACAGGCACGAATCGGAGTTGAGCCCGTCGGCTCCTCCGCGTTCAGGCGCGTCGTGAAAGGAACGCTATAGAGAATCTTATGGGAGTCGCGATCGACAACTCGGAGCACACCGTCTTTCCCGCTCGTGGCAATGGCTGTGCGAGAGTTTAGTTTGAAAATCGGGTTCACGTGCGTGATGTCGTAATCATGGACGTCGTGGGGAATCAACTGGTTGTACCACGCCAGCCGGCCGGTCCTGGCGTCGAGCGCAATAATGGAGTTTGTATAAAGGTTCGCGCCGGGCCTTTGATCGTCATAATAGTCCGGTGCGGGATTGCCGCCGGCAACGTAGAGCAAATCCTTTTCGGTGTCGTACGACAACGGAGTCCAAAGCGCACCGCCGGCGTGCTTGCGCACGGCCGGATCAGGTCCCCAGGTGTCCGCGCCCGGCTCGCCATCCGCGGGGATAATGTTGAATCGCCAGACTGGTTTACCGTCGCTCAGCCGGAAAGCGCCGACCCAGCCGCTCGCCGCCGATTCCGATCCTGCGGGCCCGATATAAATCAGGTCTCTGTGGATCAATGCCGGCATCGTAATGAAGTAACCGTCTTTGGGGTTCGCGATTTGTCTTGTCCAGACGAGATGACCGTTCTCGGCGTTCAAAGCGACCAGATAATCATCTGCGGTACCGCGGATAATCTTCCCATTGGCAATGGAGGCGCCACGGTGCGCGTGTACTGAGTCACGATCGCGCGACTTCCACTCATAGGTCCACAGAACGTGGCAGTTGGCTCCATCGAGTGCAACGGTGTAATGGTCGCTTGTAGCGTAAACAACGCCCGCGGAAACGATGGGCGCCGTTTCGGACGGAACTTTTTCTGGGAAGATGTACGAGCACACCTTGGCGAGTTGCTTTACATTTTGAGGAGTGATCTGTTTGAGTGAACTGTAACGCGTCCCACTGAAATCGTGATCCACGTATGTCCAGTCAGCGTCAGTATCGGCGGCACTCGCGGCGAAGGGCGAGCCACGAAAGCCGCGGACGGATTCAAACAGTAGCGCCGCCACGATTATGGAAAGGACTGCCACGAGCCAGCGGACGGCTCGTGTCCGCATGAGGAACACTTCTCGCATCATGCTATCTCCTCCTTGGGCTGGCCGGAGACACAGCGCAATTTCGGAGCGTCAAGATTCTTATGAGTGTCGTCCGTATGTCAAGCAACTCCGAGCGAGGGATTCGTTTTGCCCAAGTGAGAAGTCGCTACCCGTCTCGCATTATACGTATAGTGCCGTAACCAGGACGACAAATGGGCGGCCTCGGGGGAAGTGCATCCGCTACGCGCTACAAAGTTAAGTACCGGGAAACCAAATGATTGCAGAACAATGTCGGCTCCTTGGACCCGAGTGAATTGTGGTTGTTCAACGACCATAGGCTTGGGAGAAAGGAGGCGAACGTGATGATTATAGATTGTGATGGAGAAGCAGAGAGATTCTACCTCGACTTGAAGCAGAGAGGGATTAGCGTGCGTGTGGGGATGGAGGCCACTGGGCATTCACGTTTGTTCGAGCGGCTACGGACAGAGCAAGGCATGGAGTTGTGGATCGGGGATGCGGCGGAGATCAAGACCAAGCGAGTCGCTTGGATGCCCAACTCCTGTGGAAGCTGATGCTGGAAGATCGCTTTCCTCGAGTGTGGATACCGGATGCGGAGAATCGGGACCTACGGCAACTGCTTTGGCATCGGCTGGCGCAGCATCGCAGCAGATCTGCTCGAAAGCAAAGGATTCAATGTTGCTGGCGCGATTGGCGCGCAAGTGTACGAGTCGGAAGGCGGCAAGCTCGCGAAGTATGAGCCGCCGAAGCCTTCTGCCAACGACAAGAAGTGGTGTCGCGTTCACAAATAGCCGAAGCAGCCGAGAAATTCCGGTTGCTGCTTTTTTCTTTACGTATTTGTTAAGTAATCAGCGAGCGGATCGAGCGCTCCTTTAAAGCCCTGTTGCATGGATTCGAAGCCGGCCTCGAAGGCTTTTCGTTCTAGATCCGTCGCATTGATCAGATATCCTCAAAGCGTGACCGTTGTTCTGCTTTCATGGGTGGCAAACGTCAATGTGTCCAGAACTTCCGGTGGCCAGTGTGGAGCCCTTGAGTGACAAGTCGTGGCCGCATTCTCATCGGAAGAGGAATTGACGACTACGAGCCGCGCTGGAGAAGGGATTTCGCGGTATACAACCTTGCCCCACATCACCTTGCGGTCGGGGGGATTGCATCCCGTAGCGAAAAAGACCGTCAGGCTTGAGATCGACCTTACCGTCCACATTTGGAATGCGAAATTCCGAGGCGCATCAAAAAGTCGCGTAGCGACGATTTTGCGGTCCGACGAATCTTTGGGAGGTTTATTGTTTGCAGCCATATTTCTGCGCCAAGACTCCACTGTGCCTTGCCCCGCGATCAAGCCTGCGCGCTCGGGCGTCTTGAGGTTCTTGGAGATTGCCGGCAGGCTCATCGCAAATGGCTTAGCCGGTTCTGTCACTGACGCCTGGTGTTGCTGAGGCGATCTGGGATCACTTGTATGTAACCTGCAGGTTACATACAGCGGGATGGGAACGTCGCCAAGTGTTTTCCGAGGTCGTTGCGAGCTTTTTCGGGCAGATGTGCAGCTGTTGCGCGGCGAAACAGAGTGTTCGCTTACCCCGTAAACGAGATAACTTTAGTACGAGGATAATCCGCGTAGGCTACACTGCTGTGTGGGTTCGTTCGAGACCGAATGTCATGATTGGTAAAATCGGATGGCTTTAAATCCCAGCTATCTGTGTTCTGTCTGTACGCCAGGTCAATAAGGGCGAGTGCGATGAGATTTCCGATGCAATTTGCACGGGCTGCATTTTTGATCGTCTGGCTCGGCGTGCTTTCCACGTGCGCCCGGCCACAAAAGTCAGTCTCGGAATCGAACGCACCCCAAAAAGTCATTATCGACACAGACATCGGCGATGACATCGATGATGCGTTTGCTCTCGCGTTGGCCTTGCGTAGCCCGGAATTGCGAATTCTTGGTGTGACGACCACTTTCGGCGACACCAACACGCGGGCGAAACTGGTGGATCGCTTCCTCGGTGAAGCAGGCCGTAGCGATATTCCCGTAGCGGCAGGAACTCCCACCTCTCCCAAAACACCATTCACGCAACTCGCTTATGCCGAAGGTGGTCATTTTGCCAAGGCGTCGCACGCGAACGCAGTCGACTTCATGTCGGAACAGATCCGGCTCTATCCCGGCGAAATCACTCTAATCGCCATCGGACCGCTCATGAACGTAGGTGCCCTGATCGACAAAGACCCGACAACTTTCCGACAGCTCAAACGAGTGGTGATGATGGGTGGTTCCATTAAACGGGGCTATGACGACTTGGACTATTTCCCACCGCACGGTCCGGACGCGGAGTGGAACATCGTTAACGACATTCCTTCGGCCCAAAAGCTTTTTGGCTCCGGCGTGCCCATTTACATGATGCCGCTGGATTCCACGCAACTGAAATTAGATGAAGTGAAAAGGGCTTTCCTTTTCCGGCAAGGCACGCCTGTCACCGACCAATTGACCCTGTTGTATCACCAGTGGGGCCAGGAAACACCAACCCTCTACGACCCCATGACCGTGTCCTATATTCTCAATCCCAGCCTGTGCCCCGTTCAATCGATGCACATCCAAGTGGACCACACAGGTTTTACGCGTGCCGAGGCGGGAGCCGCGAATGCCGAGGTATGCCTGCGCTCCGATCCCGACGCCTTTTTTCACTTTTATATCGGACGCCTCGTTGGGCCGCAAAATTCCGCATCAACTTCCCGTTGACGCGAGTTGCCGTTCGGCATATATCAGTGGAGCCTCCCAATTCCACCAAAAGGAAAAATCCATGTCTCCCGTTTATCGAGCCGAGCACGTCGGAAGTCTTCTACGCCCACCGGAACTGCTTCAAGCTCGCGCGGCCCATTCACAAGGCCGAATCTCTATCGCCGACCTACGTGCGGAGGAAGATCGCGCCATCTCCGACGCTCTTGAGGGGCAGCGTCAACTTGGCCTGGATATTCTCAGCGATGGAGAAATGCGCCGTGGTTCATGGCTTACCGACATGGCCGACGCCGTGGAAGGTTTCGTGCCGGATAAAGTAATGCTCGACTGGAAAGGTCCAGGTGGCGGCTACGAGGGTAGCACCGCCAATGCTGCCGGCGCAAAATTGCGAAAGGTCCGCAAAATGACTGGTCAGGAGCTTCCTTTTCTGAAGAAGTCCGCTTCGGGGCCGTTCAAGATCACGCTCCCCGCGCCGTCCAATTTCGTCCTTGGAAGCTACAAGAAGGGAATTACCGAGCAGTTCTATCCAACGCATGCCGACCTGTTGCGAGACCTCGTCGATATCGTTCGCGACGAAATTCGGTGGCTCGTGTCGGAGGGTGTTACGTATATACAGCTAGACGCGCCTTACTACTCGCACTACCTGGACCCCCAAGAGCGCGAACACATGCGCAGCGCGGGTTTTGATCCGGACGAGGAGTTCGACAAATCCCTCGAGGGAGACAATGAAGCTTTGCGAGAGATCTTGCGCGGCAAAGCGACCCGAGCCTTTCATGTGTGCCGCGGGAACAGCCGGAGCCGTTGGTATGCGGAAGGGGGGTACGACGCCATTGCTGAGAAATTGTTCGGCTCGCTTGATACCGATACGTTTCTGTTGGAATATGATACGGCGCGCTGCGGAGGTTTCGAACCCCTGCGTCTGGTCCCTCGCGGAAAGAACGTAGTGCTCGGTCTTGTTAACACAAAGGAAGCAAAGCTTGAATCGCAGGATGAGTTGCGTCGGCGCATCGACGAAGCTACCAAATACGTACCGATCGAAAACCTCGCGCTGAGCCCGCAGTGCGGGTTTGCGTCCGTCGCGGCAGGAAATTTGCTCTCGATGGACGATCAGTGGCGCAAGCTCGAGTTAGTTGCCAGCACAGCTCGCAAAGTTTGGGGATAGAGTGTTGAATTCGCGCCAGAAGCTGCGCAGTCAATCACCACGAACTGTAAGGAGTATTTTCGAACGGAGAAATCGTGTCGGAGTTCGAGTGAACATCCGTGATCCCGGTGGTTGTTTGGTCCGGGCTCGCGAGAATATCATCGCTTGAGGTGGTCCACCCTCTTTGTCTAGTGATCGGATCACGCGGGATCTCACGAAGGTATCCCGCACTTACCAGATCGTCGAGCGAGCTCGGGCCAGCCTCCTTATCAAGCGTGTACTGTTGGATGGCATTGCGCATCACGAACAGATCCTGTTTGAGCGCCGCCTCATGTGCTCGAATGGTCGACTGCTCGTAGCGTCCCGCACTCATCGTGGCAAGAATCACGATAATCGTCATCACAATCATTAATTCGAGCAGGGTAAACCCGCGCGAACGTCGATTCCCGGATCGTCTTCCGCATTCTCGCTTGAGGATTGCCATTCGTTCGCAAAATGGAGCGTTGTCGCGCATTACCAGTCCGAATACTTCGTGCCATCGAGCGCCGCGCCCGTGGCCTTCGAATATACGTCGAAAACATCCTGCCCGCCCCAGCTCGTTGAGTCCGGATCGTCCTGCACGGATCGCAGCCCCCAATCCTTCGATTTGGTCATCGGGTCGACCGGAATCTC
>Ga0182024_10015374_pt1 | contig 14672 bp, 14 predicted proteins | sample P32metaG_FD_120480 | JGI IMG/M metagenome (GOLD analysis project Ga0182024, IMG submission 120480) | Permafrost microbial communities from Stordalen Mire, Sweden - P3-2 metaG (Illumina Assembly) | ecosystem: Environmental > Terrestrial > Soil > Wetlands > Permafrost | place: Sweden: Stordalen... | reverse complement strand
TGATCCCAAAGAAGGAAAGTTCTACGATTACAAGGATGAAGTAGGGTCCGCATACGGGATCACGGTGGACAAGGATGGCAACGTCTGGTTCTGCGCCCAGGGCCGCAGCGAAATCGGCATGGGTGACAAGAACACCGGCAAAGTGAAAGTCTGGAAGGTGCCGACGGACAAGTCGTTCCCACGGCGACTCGCCATTGATCAGGACGGCATCGTCTGGTTCGGCGAATATTCCGCAGGCAAGATTGGACGCTTTGACCCTAAGACTGAAACCTTCAAGGAATATGTCCTGCCGGGTCCCGGACAAACTCCCTACGGCATCGCCATCGACAAGAAGGGCGGAGTTTGGTTCAACTCCGCCGAAACCGACGTGATCGAGCACCTGGATCCAAAAACCGGCGAGATCACGCAATATCCATTCGATCACGCCGAAATCACCATTCGGGAAATGAACATCGATCCCGAGGGGCGCATCTGGTACACATCGCCCGCCAATAACAAGGTCGGTTATTTCTACATTGCCGGCAGCGATGCAATGACCAGCAAATTGCCATAGTCGGATGGTCAAACATGAACGCCCGTATCAGGCACCGTTAATGGAAAGGTACATCGCACAACGGGTATTGGGGAGTGGTGCGAGTTATCAAGCCGCTCCCATTGTCGGCCATAGCTGAACCGGAGACCGAAACCGACCGTTGAATTAGAGCAATCTGGAGGTGATAGCATGAGGCTGCATTTCCCCTTGGTTTGTATGATGTTCTTGCTTTGCCTTGCCAGTGTGGCACTGGCGGCGCAAGACGCACCAGCGAGTTCCGCAACGTGGTCCGGCGTTCTCATTAACAGTACGTGCAACGCTGATGAGGCATTCAACGAGGCGGCGAAATGTTCTGCCAACCCCCCGGGCACAAAATTGGAACTGTATGCCGATTCGATCCGCCAAGTTTACCAACTCGATCCGCAAAGCAAGGTGACCAATCCCCTCGGAGACAGCGTCACGGTGACCGGGTCTCTGGAGAACGGTACGATTCACATCGCGTCCATAAAGACGTTTGCGGAAGTAGGCCTTGATGTCGGCCAAAAAGCACCCCCGTTTTCGTTGCACGACCAGTTTGGCCAGGAGCAGACCCTCGAAACATTGAAGGGATCAAAGGGAACCGTCCTGCTGTTTTACCGCTCCGCCGATTGGTGCCCGTATTGCAAAGGCCAACTTGTTCAATTGCAATCAGCCAAAGCTCGATTCGAGAAACAAGGAATCAAGCTGGCGGGCATCAGCTATGACAACGTAGACATTTTGAAGTATTTCTCAGCCCGGAAGAACATCGAATTTCCCTTGCTGTCCGACCCGAACTCGCAAATCATCCGCAGCTACAAAGTCTTAAACTCAGAGGGCGTAGGACGCGACCTGGGCATGGCCCGGCCAGGATATTTTTTTATCGACACACAAGGTGTGATCCGAGAGAAATTTTTCGAGGCGAAATTCCGCGAACGCCTTACGGGAAATAATGTCCTCGCGAAGATATTCCCGGAGTTGGGGGAGGAGGTGAGTGATCCAGTCGAAGCACCGCATATGCAACTATCGGCGGGACAATCGGACCGCGTCGCCGTTCCTGGAAATCTGATCACACTGACTGCCGAAGTTTCCCTTCCCCCAGATGTCCATGTGTACGCGCCGGGAACGAAGGGCTACAAACCAATCAAGCTGGTGGTTGATCCTTCGCCGGAATTGGAGCTAAGGTCTGCAATTTACCCGCGGTCGAAGGTCCTCTTTCTACCAGTAATTAATGAGCGTGTCCCAGTTTTTGAAGGGAAGTTCGAGATACGGCAGGATATGAAAGTGAATTCCATGGGAGACTTCAACACCGCGCTGGGAACGGATGGAAAGACGGTTGCAATAAAAGGGCACCTCGAATATCAGGCCTGCGACAGCAAAATATGCTTTCTGCCGGCGTCCGTTCCGATCGAGTGGCAACTGCAAGTCATGCAACTGGATCGCCAGCGGGCACCTGATGACATTCGTCACAAGTAGAACGCCGATCGTCGTCTCGATCTGCAAATTGCGAGACGCCGCTTTATCTGAAATAAGTAAGGTTTCCTTATGTCGTTTATGACTGGAAGCCGAGTTCGATCAACCTATTTTTTGATCAGGGGTCAACCATGCAGGTTTCGATTCTTGCCGCGTTTGTAGCCGGATTGATTTCGTTTTTATCTCCATGCGTACTGCCGCTGGTGCCTGGTTATGTCTCGATGCTTTCAGGAATCGGGGTCGAACAGTTGCGGCGAGGAGAAAAGTCTCGGGGGAGCTTGCTGGCGTCGTCGATTGCATTTGTGGTTGGTTTCTCTATCGTGTTCGTGGCATTCGGTGCATCGGCCAGCGCTGTCGGCCAATTTCTGCTCCAAAACAAAAGCCTTCTAGCACCATTCGCTGGAGCCATTATTGTTCTGTTCGGTCTCCATTTAATCGGCCTGCTCGGCCGCATTCCTGTTCGTTCGGGTTTGATAGTGGGTGCTCTGTTGGCGGCCGCGGGGCTGACAATCTGGATGCGAACGGGGGAGGACGCCCCGGGATGGTTCGGGCCAGCTCAACTGATTTCCGTATCGCTAATTTTCCTGGCTGGGCCGATGTTGACTCGCTGGCTCAACCGCGATGTCCATTTCCGTAACCTTGGTGGGAACCTTTCCAATCAGGAACAGAGGACAGGACCGTTTGCCGGCGTCCTGAGCGGATTCCTGCTTGGATTCGCGTTCGCGTTTGGCTGGACGCCTTGTATCGGCCCCATCCTGGCCGGAGTGCTGGCCATGGCCGCGACGAGCCAGACCGTATCGCGCGGCGTCTTCATGCTAGCCGTCTATTCTGCCGGTTTGGCCATACCATTCCTAATCACGGCTCTCGGCATCAATCAGTTCTTGGGCTTCTATCAGCGTTTTCGGCGATATTTGCATGCGGTCGAGGTCTGCAGTGGCGTATTGCTGCTCGCGGTGGGCTCGTTGATCTTCGTTGACCGGTTAACTTGGCTTTCGGGCAAGCTGGGCTTTCTGAACGGGTTCGTCAAGTGAGGAGCTTCGACGTATGTGCGGCAAGTTCCTAAAATTGGCGGTGATATCGGGTGTCGCGGCACTGCTTGTCCTGACTGGATGCAGTAAGGGAGCCCAGGGCCAGGCGGCAAGGGAACCCAGTGGAGTGACCGGTAAGGCTCCAGAAGCCGGCGTGGTGATCCCGGATCTGGATGGCACAAGTAGCACAATCGATCAGTTCAAAGGGAAAGTGGTGCTCGTGAATTTCTGGGCCACTTGGTGCCAGCCATGCCGGGTTGAGATCCCCTGGCTCATCGAATTCAGCCAGAACTATGGCCCAAAGGGGCTCGTGATCCTTGGGGTGGCCATGGACGATGAAGGTCGAAACGTCGTGCAACCGTTTGTTCAGAGCGAGCGCTTTGTTGTGAACGGCCATCCTCAGGCGATCAGTTATCAGATTCTTCTCGGCAACACCAAGATTGCAGACAAATTCGGTGGCATCCTGGGTATGCCGACAAGCATGCTCTATTCACGCGATGGGAACAAGATTAAGACAATCGTCGGATTGATCGATCACGACGATATGTCCAAGACTTTGGAGAATCTACTCTAAATCAACTTTGCGCGACCAGCGGGCGACAATTGTTTGTGCCGAGCGATAGGTTCCTGCATTTCTATCCAAGATTCCGCCGCTATCTCCACACGGTCGAAGTCTTGAGCGGCTTGCTGCTCCTGGTTGTCGGATGCCTAATTTTTATGAATCGACTGACTTGGCTTTCTGGAAAGCTCGGCATTCTGAACCGCTCCGCGTTGTAACGAATCTTGGACGAATCAATAGCCGCTTGGGAGGGCGTTATGTCTCAACAAGGAGTCGATTCTCAAACCGCAGTCGAAGTCGTATATCGCTCATCCGTTCGAGTCGAGGCGAAGCCCGGAGGGATCAAACTTGTCTCCCTTCCTGCGGAGCCTGCACCCGTACCCATGGGAATGCATGGCGCCATCGCCAAGCACTACAAACTGGCCGAGGGAAGCTATACACCGCACGCCTCGACCCTCGACTACGTCGTTGGAGCGACCGCTGGGTGTCTAGCGGGCACTCTCGGACGGGCGTTGACAATGCGCAAAATTCCCGTCGGTGAAGGCCGTCTGCTGGTGGAGGCCGTCGGCGAATTAGAAGCTGACGATGGCGTACTGGTTATCCGTCGGATCCGAGTGGTCGCGCACCTGAAGGCGGACGCGTCGCATCGCGAAGCAGCCCAGCAGGTCACTGCCTCCTATGCACTCAAGTGTCCGGTGTACCGATCGCTGCATCAAGCCATCGACATCACCACGGAACTGGATTTCCAGCCCACCAATCCCATTCAGATCTAGCCGCTTCAACTTTCTAGGCGATAACGTCTACTATAACGATCGCCGTCCGCCAGGACCTTAAATTGGCGTTCAACATTGCTTCTACTGATGAAGATGGAACGCGGAAGATGGCAGGGGACAATGGTACGATCGCGCGAAGTGAATTCATAAAAATAACCGGGCCGTCTTCGTTGTCTCCGGACTGCGCTCTCCTATGCACTTTCCTAAAGGGCTAGCGTCGATGAAAACCGACAAGAAACCGGTAAAAGCCATCGTCTTTGATGCCTACGGAACGCTCTTTGATGTGCGCTCCGTCATTACGGCCATAAACCAGAAATTCCCAGGTCTCGGGCCCGCCGTGAGCAGTAAGTGGCGCGCCAAGCAATTGGAATACACGTGGCTACGATCTTTGATGGGCAGATATGAAGACTTCTGGAAAGTGACCGAGTCCGCGCTCGCCTTTACCTGTAATGACATGAAACTGCCCTGCGACGCGACCACACGGGCCCAATTGATGGAAAGCTATCTCCATCTTGATCTGTTTCCAGAAGTTCATCAGGCACTGAAGTCTCTTTCCGGCCGCCCGCTTGCCATTCTGTCCAATGGAACTTTAAATATGTTGCAGGCAGTGGTGGAAAGCGCTGGACTTGAGGGAACATTCGCCCACGTTATTAGCGTCGACGAAGTGAAAACCTACAAGCCGAGTCCAGCCGCATACCAACTCGCGGTGCGGAAACTGGGTGTGGACAGGAACGACATTGGTTTCGTTTCTTCGAACTTTTGGGATGACGCCGGTGCCAAGGCTTTCGGATTCGGGACCTATTGGGTGAATCGCTCCAGCGCCACTCGCGATGAGCTAGGCGTCACACCCGATGCTAAATTAACATCGCTCACCGAATTGGTTGACTTCGTAAAAACCTAGCAGTCCACCTACACTCCCTCCGCAAGGAATCGAGAAAGAACCTGTGTCCAGATAGTTCGATGGTCACCTAACCATTTAAGTCCTACGGCCCCGTCAAAGTGGCATGGCTGGGGGCCACCCGGAAGAGACTCGACATGTCACAAGGGGGACGGCACTTTCTCCTAACCCACTTCGCCTGCGACTTCGTGGCAATGGCGGTAGATAGGTTGGAGGGATGCACGTGCCTCGTAAGCAGGAGCCCAGCATACTCGGGCGGTAAAAGGGTGGAACCATCATGCCTAGTGGCGTGTTCCAGAGTAGCCATTAATAATGGCTACCGGCAGCGAAGTCCTGCTCACCCCACAACTGCATTGCCGCCCTCCGCGTATAACTCTCGGTCAATCCCGGAATGTTCCTCGAGGATACGGTCCATCCAATAATGAAGCCCGACCTTTTTCGAATTAGTGGTGAGCGCATGAGCCACTGTGGAAGCTAACGCCCTTCTGAGAGATCACCAGGGAAATAAATTCTCGCTGTGGAGAGCAGGCAAAGGCAAATATTGGCCGGACGTTAACCTACCAACGCAGTTGTTGACTGCTTGGGGGCCACGCTCTTTGCTGGCGCACGACGCCCTGGCCCCGTATACCAAACGTACACTCGCCAGCCCAACAGAATCACCATCACTGCTGCATATTCAAGCGGCACGTGGACGTCTGATTTCACCAGCCAGTAGAAATGGATTACGCCGGCAATCGCGGTCAAGTAGATCGCACGGTGCAAAATCTGCCATCGCCGGCCGCCCAGTCGGCGAATCCACCCCGCCGTGGAAGTCACGGCCAGGGGGATCAGGAGGACGAATCCCGTGAACCCCACGGTGATGTAGCGTCGTTTCATCACGTCTGCCCACACACTGTGAAAATCCAGCACCTGGTCGAGACCTAAGTAGATACTGAAATGCAGGCAGGCATAGAAGAAAGCGAACAATCCCAACATGCGGCGGAAGCGAATCAATTGCGGCATGATGAGGATCTTCCGCAGAGGCGTTACGGCAAGCGTGATGGCAAGAAACCGCAGAATCCAATCCCCCATGGCGTGCTCGAGGAATTGCGTCGGATTCGCGCCCCAGTTGCCGTGGAACCCTTCCCACACCAGCAAGCCCAGCGGACCCAGGCAGACCAGAAATACAACTACCTTCGCCCATTTACTTGTCAGAATGGAATTCATTGTCTCAGTCCGTTCATAAATATTTGCTTCAGTAATTCTTCTTCAGGTCCATGCCATTGTAGAGGCTGGCCACCTGGTCCCCGTAGCCATTGAACATCTGTGTCGGCGTGTTCTTGAAGAAGTCGGGCAAACGGACTTCCTTCGCTTGGCTCCAGCGTGGGTGGTCAACTTTCGGATTCACGTTGGAGTAGAAACCGTATTCATGCGCGTTGGTAATGTTCCAGGTGGTTGGTGGCTGGTCATGGACGAATTTGACCCTTACGATTGACTTGATGCTCTTGAAACCGTATTTCCATGGAATCACAATTCGAATGGGCGCGCCATCCTGGTTCGGTAGCGTCTCGCCGTACATGCCCACGCACAGCAGCGCCAGTGGATGCAGGGCCTCATCGATCCGGAGTCCTTCGACATAGGGGAGCTGAATCCCAGCAAGCGCCCATAATGGCATCTGTTTTTTGTCGAAATAGCTTTCAAATGCTACGAACCTGGCGTTGGCATTGGGCTCTACGAGCTTCGCGAGCGTGTTGAAGGAATAGCCGATCCAGGGCACTACGATGGACCAGCCCTCTACACACCGGTGCCTGTAAATTCGTTCCTCGAGCGGCGCAAGCTTAAGGATTTCGTCCATCGTAAACTTGCGCGGCTTCGCCACTTCGCCTTCGATGGAGACACTCCATGGTGAAGTCTGAAATTTCTGCGAATTTTTCGCGGGTTCGTCCTTCTCAGTGCCAAATTCGTAGTAATTGTTGTAAGTCGTCGCGTTTTTCTCAGGGGTCACTTTTTCATCTGTGCTAAAAGGCCCCTTGATTACGCCGTCGAGCTTTGTGGATGCGTACGCTCGGATTGAGGGATCGACGATGTTAGCCAAACTCTTTCCGGCCAAGGCCAGTCCGCCCGCCAACCCCATCCCATAGAGGAACTTGCGTCGATTCAGATAAACATCTTCGGGGGTCACGTCCGAATACTTCAGATCGGGAGTGCGTTTCAAAAGCACCATAAACCTCCATTCACGACGTGCGCGCTAGGCCTATCAACTTATATGACTACGATCCGCCAAAAAAGTTACATCGGCTGAGGATTGCATGGCATTGCTGAGACGACGCGAAGCAGGGGAAAGATGCGGAAAAACTGCTTTGTCGACAGGCAACCAGTCCAAGGTTGTCCCCTAGGAATCGAACATGTACACTGACTTGTTGTTGTACCGTGGCAGCGAAAGGTAGGGGAATGAGTTTCCTCAAAGAAGTGCGACTGGAGGGCAAATTCGGTCCCTTTGTCGCTTTTCAAGAGGCCTTTGGCTTCATTCCCAATCTCCTTCACGCGCAGACCTTGTTACCTCGCGTCATCGGGGCCCAGGAGAAACTTGAAAGTGCCGTGCGTCTGCGGGAAGTAGCGATCTCCCGTGTTCAGAAGGAACGAATCCTTCTAAGCGTTGCCGCTGACCGACAAGACACGTATTGCGTGGCCATAGACTGCAAAGTCCTCTCTGCACTTGGCCTCGCGGATGGTCAAATCGATGATCTCTTGACCGACTGCCGCAATGTGGACCTTCCGGCAGCTGACTTAGCCTCCCTGCAATTTTGTCTCAAACTAGCTCGTCACGCTCCTTCTGTGAACTCGGAGGACATCGAAGCGCTCCGGGCATGCGGATTCGGAGACGAGTCGATACTCGAAGCCGTCGTCGTGACCGCCTTGGCCGTCTACCGCTGCACGCTATCCGTGGGTTTGGGTCCGGAGCCAGATTTCGAACCGCGAAGGCTCGCTTCGAACAGAACTGCTCCGCGCCGCGGCGTAGTTCTCCATAGCTTGTTGCCCGACGCTCATAAGGTGGCGCACAGAAAAGGTCCGTACTTGCCGGCTCCGTTCCTGAGTCCTAGTGCGTTCGCACCCTTTGCCCTTCTTAAGGAGAGTCACGGATTCATACCAAACTTTTTCCGCGCTCAGACTTTGCGGCCCGACTTGCTGGAAGCGGAGCTGGAAGCAATGGGTAGGATTCTGCTGTCTGAAGATGTCCTGACACGAGTGCAAAAGGAATGCATTCTGCTCGCCGTGTCGGCAGCGAACCTCAATTCTTATTGCGTTGCGGTGCATTGCAACCTTTTGCGCGGCTTGGGTATGCCCTCAGAGGAGGGCGACCAGATTGCCGTGGACCATCATGAATCCAACCTGTCGGAACGCGACAGAGCACTGCTAGACTTTGCGGTCACCTTGGGGACGCGTGGTTCAGAGTTTTCTCGCGAGGACGTTGTGAAGCTTCGAACACTTGGTTTCACGGAAGAACAAATTCTAGAATGCGCGGTGGTCACAGCTCTCAATAATTTTTCGAATACCCTCCAAATGGGCCTCGGTATTGAACCGGATTTTGAGCCGCCCGTTGTCTTTCGGGAAAATAAAGTGCATCTTCCTCCGGCTGCGAGCCCTCAGAATGACATGAGCGTCCTTGTCTCGCCCCAACAGACGGTGGCGGCGCAGGACCCGGACGCTGGGTTGGTCGCCCAGGCGCAGGGTGGGAAACTGGAGGCTTTCGAAGAGTTGCTCCGCCGCCATAGCCAGTTGGTTTATCGCACTCTGATGGCAATCTTGGGCAATCCGGCCGACGCGCAGGACGCCATGCAGGATGCTCTCTTGAGTGCCTTCAAGCACATCGACGGATTCCAGGGCCGCTCGAAGTTTTCGACTTGGCTGGTGAGTATCGCCAGGAATGCGGCGCTCCAAAGATTGCGACTCCGGAAAAACTTTGAGAGTTTGGATGAAGGTGAGTTCAGCGAAGAGGGAGAGTTTCGCCCTCGTCAAGTGCGTGCCTGGCAAGACAACCCGGAGCAGTCCTATTCGAAGTCGGAAATGCGCCAGCTCGTTGAAAAAGGAATCTTGGCGCTTCCTGCAAGCTACCGCGTCGTGGTGATGCTCCGGGATATCGAGCAGCTTTCGGCGGATGAAGTCGCCAGGCAGTTGGGGCTAAGCATCCCTGCAGTAAAGACGAGGCTCCTGAGGGGCCGTCTAATGCTGCGAGAGTGGCTCTCGCCTCACTTCACGACAAGCGCCAAGGGAGCAGTTTAATGATCACATGTGAGGAGTTCTTCGCTGAGTTCGCTGACTATATGGAGAATCAAGTCTCGCCCGAGGTTCGTCAAGAACTCGAATTGCATCTGTCGCAGTGCCGCGCATGCCATGTCCTGTACGATTCCAGCAGCAAGACTGTAAAGATCGTGACCGAGAGTAATTCCTTCGAGTTGCCGCAAAACGTCTCCGAGTCAATGATTGAGCGCGTCATGGCAGAGCTGCGAAAAGATCGCAGCTAACAAGATTGAAATCCTACACTAATAGCAAGAGCTTCCGACCCTCGCTATTGTAAGCCTCTCGCAATTCGGTACTTGCAAGGTTCCTCCGGCGAGCGTCGTACATCCTCTTTGAGCGTTCCATAAGCTCGCGCTTCTGCGGGGCACGCGAAGAACCAATCCATGCCTGCGATAACGCGGGATTCAGGCGTTTCCAAGTTGCGGAACTTTTTTGTGCATCCATGTTTCTTTCGCGCGGCAAATGACTCCTATCTGCATTCAATGACACACCAAACCAACAGCATAAGTTTTGAAGAAGCCGTTCTGCCACACCTAGATGCCGCGTTCAACCTAGCGCGCTGGTTAACACGGAATGCTCAGGATGCGGAAGACGTGGTGCAGGAAGCGTACTTGCGTGCCTTTCGCTTCTTTGACGGATATCAAGGCGGGAATATGCGGTCCTGGTTGCTGACCGTCGTGCGGAACACGTGCTACACGTGGCTGCATCAGAACCGGGCACAGCAGCCTACCACCACTTTCGATGAAGAATTGCATACCGACTTGACTGAAAGCCAAAGCCCTGAAAAGTTGCTGCTGAGGGATGCAGATCACCAATTGCTTAAACAGGCTTTAGAGGAATTGCCGCCGGCTTTCCGCGAAGTCCTGGTCTTATTGGAGCTGGAAGGGCTTGCCTACAAGGAGATTGCCGAGGTGGTCGGCGTCCCGATCGGTACTGTGATGTCCAGGTTGGCCCGTGCCCGACATAGGCTTAGGGAATCGGTGACTCGCGGCCTTTCAAGCGGACAAGTATCAGGCCAATCGAAGGATCTCCCAGACCACCGGGACCCACAACCACAAGAAGACCCGTTATCAATCAGATAGGAGCGCAGCGGAGCGGAACTGACCGGAGAAACTCGTGATTGCGAAATGCGGAAATCCCGATCGTGCAACTTATTTCATGATTATTGGCAGGGACGATTGTTCCGCTTTCACCAAAGCCATCCAGAGGACAACGCACGTGTGAACGCACACTCTGTGCGACGCTTCTGGCTCTGCAGCGGCTGCTCTGACAGAATATCGACCGAAACAACTGACGGAACGCGCGAAATACATTCGCGGGGAAAATAACCGTTCAAAAAGGGGGTTTGCAAATGGCTTCTAATTCGTTGACAGCTCTTATTACAGGAGGAACGAGTGGTATTGGCCGAGCGACTGCCAACAAACTGGCGACACTTGGCATTCACGTCCTAGTCGTAGGCCGCAACGCGAAACGCGGCGATGAGACGCTAGCCGAAATCCGTGCGGCAGGAGGAAAAGCGGATTTTATCTCGTCTGATCTTCGAAACGCATCGAGCGCTCGCGAGGTGGCGAAAAGAGCGTTAGAACTCGGAGACGGCCACGTCGACATCCTGATCAACAATGCAGGGATCTTCCCGTTCGGCCCGACGGACCAAACCAAGGAAGAAGAGTTCGACGGAGTTTACTCGCTCAATGTCAAGGCACCCTATTTTCTCGTCGCAGAACTTGCTCCATTGATGGCAAAGAGGGGAAAAGGAGCCATCGTCAATGTTTCGACGATGGTTGCCGATTACGGGGTACCCGGCATGAGCCTCTATGGCTCAAGCAAGGCCGCGATTAATTTACTGACCAAGTCGTGGGCGGCTGAATATGGCCCGCGCGGCGTCCGCGTCAATGCAGTCAGTCCTGGACCTACACGAACGGAGGGCACGGAAGCAATGGGAGAGGGTCTTGAGCAACTTGCTGCGCAGGCGCCAGCGGGCCGTCCGGCAACAGCCGACGAGATTGCGGAGGCTATTGTTTTCCTGGCGACGGATCGCTCGAGTTTCATTTATGGAGCAAAACTTGCTGTCGACGGCGGCCGCACAGCCGTCTGAAATGTTTCAGAGATTCCGGAAAAGGCGTGTCAGGGTACTCTTGCGATGCCCCTTCTCGTTACAAGCGCGTCGGGTGCCAGTGGGAATGGATTTGGCGCACTGCTCGCCTTTGAATTGGACGGAAGATTCCGCGGAACCTTTATCGAGGATGATCGCATTGCCGATCCGCGTGGCCTCGCCATCGATCCAAACGAAAACTTGCTGTTTCTAAACAGTGGGGCCGATCTCGTGTTAGCGATCTCCTCGGATGGGAGCGTTGTTCGGGATACTGGGCGGATTGAAGGCCTGAATCCAGGTGGTGGCAATTTCGGCCCGGATGACCGGTATTTCGTCGGCTTGCGCAGCACACGCACAATCATCGCCTTGTCGACTAGTCTTGATGCTGCCCTAGAGCATGTGTTGCCGCCAGGGATCGTACCTTTCCCCCGAGGGTTTGCATTCGGTCGTGACGGGCGGCTGTTCCTCGCCTCGGGAATCGGCCCCGAGGGGCAAGGCGATAACGCTGTAGTGGCCTTCAATCGAGGCAGGCTCACGCAGCCCTCACGGTTGGTCGCGGATCCCGAACTGAGTCCTCTCGATCTCGCCATCGCACCCAACGGCAATATCGTTGTCTCTAGCGAGCGTCCATTCGGCGCGGTAGACGCGGTGACGACCGTTCGGGAATACGAAACGACGCATGGCCACCTCGTCCGAGTTTTCTCTCCAAATGGGAAGGCTGAGTTCCGTAAACCGCGCGGCTTGCGCTTTGCTCCCAACGGGCTGCTCTACTGTGTCGCCCGCGATGAGGTTGTAAGCTTTGACTTCGTGAGTGGCAAATGCCTCGGGGCTATCGCGCGATTGCCGCGCTTAAATGGACAAGCCTTGGTGTTTTTTCCGCGTTGAGCGAGTTGCCTGAAATCTCGACACAAATGCCGACTGCATCTATGGTTTCAGCGACGGTCCGAGCGCCTGCTCACGAGGCAGGTGCTTAGCTTCCGACAAGCCTGTGCGCGGATGTTTCTAAGGCAGGCGGGCTCCCAAAGGCAGACACGCATGCGGTCAGAGATATGTCCTCTAACAGTCTGGGCTACAGTCCACAAGGGAAGAGGGTGAATGCCTCTGCGGTCAATTTCCAGACACGGGTTTGACGTATCCGCACGGGCAGCGTCCCGTCGCAAACGAAAATCGATGGCTCCGGTTTTTGTAGCGGGGGCAAAGCGGGTATTTGCGCCGGGCTTGGTGAGCCTTTTCAAGGTTCGCACGGACGGCAGCTAGCTTCGCGGCGTACTTCGAGCGGCCACCTCTATTAGCCTGCTAGATCTGGCTATCCCAGTAAGTGCGATGCGCGATCTTCAGGCGAACGAGATCAAACTCGCTGCACTAGAAGTTCCGGCTGGAATTGATTCGGACACAGCGGCTGCGACCGGAGCATTTATTGAGCGCGCCTTTATATTTGGATTCCGCTTCTTAATGCTGATTTGTGCAGGCCTGTCTCTTCCAAGCGCAGCGGTTGCTTGGAGGATGATAGCCAGGCCAAACCTCAATAATCGTTGAGCCCTACTGGTAGATGGACATCGTCTCAACCTTGCGCTTGACGAAGTCTGCAAGCACAGTTAAGAGGCCACTGTCCCTGGCGGGAATGACGCAGCGTCTTCGGACTGAAAAACATGGAGGCACCGACAAATGTTGCCGAGGCGCCTCGCGCTCACAAAGAAGTGGTGAAGCCGAACGGTCACATCCGTGCTTTAATACTCGCGACGCCTAAAAAGCCTTGGGAGGAAAAATGTCCTCTTCTTCAAAGCCCGGTTTAATACCCAGCGCGCTTGATGCCCGCACGCAAGCCTTTCCAGTTTTGTCCGCATCTCAAATCGACCGCGTTCTGCCGATGGGCAAAGTCCGACAAGTGCAGACGGGCGAAATCCTGTTTGAGCCTGGTGACACGAATGTCCCCTTTTTTGTCCTGCTTTCGGGAAGGATGGAAATTGTGCAGCCTGATCTCACAGGCGAGCGCCCCATTGCAACCCACGGCCGGGGTGAGTTTACGGGTGAGATGACCATGATCTCAGGGCACCGCTGCCTTGTCCTCGGTCGGACCACAGAACCTGGCGAATTCCTGGAACTGACTAACGATGGATTGCGCTCGCTTATCGCGAAGGATGCTGAACTGAGTGAGATCTTCATGAGGGCCTTCATACTGAGGCGGCTTGAGCTGATCAGGAGCGGGCAGGGCAACTTCATTCTGATGGGGTCGCGTCACTCGGCCAAGACATTGCAGCTGCGCGAGTTTCTAAGCCGGAATGGACATCCCTATGCGTATGTGGATCTTGACACTGACAAGACATCGCAGGAACTCCTAGACCGTTTTGAGATAAAGCTAGATGAAATCCCCGTGGTCATTTGTAATGAGCACGGCGTGTTGCGCAACCCGACCATTCAAAAATTGGCGGATGGTCTCGGATTCAACAGCGGTATCGACGAGTCGCAGCTCCGCGATTTGATTATTGTCGGCGCCGGACCGGCTGGTTTGGCAGCGGCTGTATACGCAGCTTCGGAAGGCCTGGATACGCTGATAATCGAGATTGCCGCTCCTGGCGGGCAGGCAGGATCAAGCTCGAAGATTGAAAATTACCTTGGCTTTCCGACTGGAGTTTCTGGGCTCGAACTGGCGACACGGGCTATTACTCAAGCAGAGAAATTCGGAGCCAAAATGATGCTTGCGCATGGCGTAACCCAGCTCGATTGCGACAGGCGTCCCTACAAGGTGGTGCTGGACAATGGCAACAGGCTCACGGCACGCGCCATTGTCATATCTACTGGGGCACAGTACAACAAACCGCGAATCGCCAATCTCGAGAAGTTCGAGGGGCAGGGAATCTACTACGGCGCGACGTACATGGAGTCTCAGTTGTGCGAACAAGAGGATATCATTGTGGTTGGTGGAGGAAATTCTGCTGGACAAGCAGCAGTGTTCCTCTCGCAGACCGCAGGCAAGGTACACATGCTGGTGCGGTCAGGTCAGTTGTCAGACACAATGTCACGCTA
>Ga0182024_10015373_pt1 | contig 14673 bp, 14 predicted proteins | sample P32metaG_FD_120480 | JGI IMG/M metagenome (GOLD analysis project Ga0182024, IMG submission 120480) | Permafrost microbial communities from Stordalen Mire, Sweden - P3-2 metaG (Illumina Assembly) | ecosystem: Environmental > Terrestrial > Soil > Wetlands > Permafrost | place: Sweden: Stordalen... | reverse complement strand
AGGAGCTATCAAGAGTTTTTTTTTGCGAACGTCCAGGGGCTTGCCCTAGATTGAGTCGCTCCATCTTTTCAAGGTCTCTTTGCAGGCCCAGAAGTCTCTCGCGGATTTCTTCTATTTCGTCGATGACTTTCGAGAGTGTTTTAGAAGGCGGCTCGTGCTTGCTGGCCATAATAGCCGAACACTACGCCTATGCAGCCGATTTCGTCGGTACGCTAACGCTCAAAAGCAGCCGAGCGTACTGAACTGACTAAGTACGCTAGCGGATAGACGCCAAGTCATTTCGCCTCATAAACTTTCGGGCATGACCACAGAAGAACGGGCGCAAATGAATCGACCCTGTCAGCGCATCCAGATTGAGAAAAATCCTCACGTCTTCATGAATCTCGTGGAGGAATTACACGAATTGCTGGAGCGCAAACAGAAGCGTCTCGAACCCTCAGCCAGAGACAGGGAAGAATATGACCGCTTGATGACCGTAGAATTGAATGCCAATATCGAGGCCACCAGCGCAAAAATATCTTGCCCTAAGAGATCTTAACGCTAGCGGATCGAGCGGCTGCCTACTTCTTCGTGTCCGTTTCTCTTCCCGTTCTTTCTTGACAACCATGAAGGCCAAGAAGCCAACTCTCAAACAGGTACAAGCTGTCCATTGCCCGACTTGTGGCGCGGGACCGGGCAAGAAATGCGAACTCGGTGGGGGGCGTCCCCGTACCCAGCCGCATCGCGACCGACGCTTGATTGCGGCGGATTGAGTTCTGCGCCTCAAGCAAAACGCGCACGGACGATCGGCGGCCCGACGGGGCTGTGGACGCTAAAGCACTGAAGGTTCTCCCCTAACAGCGCAGCCTTCGGGCCTTATGCCTAAAGGCAACGGCCCTCCTCTAGCGTTAGGAGTGATAAGCGAATCGCATCGAGGAGCACTGGAGCAGATGGAACTTGCCGAACCTGCCGCTCCTGGGGATGGAGCCGCAAATGGGATCAAGGCAGACAGTAAGCACTCGTTCCGTGACAAACCAAAAATAGAGCCGGGTTCAATTCGATTTCGGCGACCGCTTTGAAAGCTCGCCTTCGAAATGAGCTTCAACTTCTTCATGACTAAGCGGGTTTCTCGCGTTGGTAAATATGATGGAATACACGACTTTGTTGCCTTCGACCTGAGCGGTAAGAAATGTCGTCTCGGCGAGTTCTTGGTTGGTAAATTTCACTCTTCTGCGATCTGCAAGCGTTTTGATCCACTCGTCGCTCATTCAGCACCCCCCAAGTGGCGATTCAGTCGAGATAATACGCCTTAATGCTCAAGATGTATGAATCTTCTTCGTATGGCCCCTGGCACATTGTTTACGAAATCAGGCGCTCACACTCAGTGAGATTTGGAAGTGGTTTTTTCGATGGGGAAAAATGCCGGTTCAAGTCGGCAGGTTATCGAAATATTTGGTGGAGCTAGTCGGGCTCGAACCGACGGCCTCGTCGTTGCGAACGACGCGCTCTCCCAGCTGAGCTATAGCCCCACAAAAGAAGAATCGCTGGTTTGCGATTTTATTTTAACAGCGTTCGCGGGTTGGGACCAAGCGGCCGCATGCGTCGGTGGTGCAGTTTGTTTTCTTTGCGCCCTGGGCGATGCCTTTGCGCGCTTTGCGGTTAAGAGCTTTTAAAGCTTTTGACCGCGAAGGCCGCTAAGAAATTTCCGCAAAGTTCGCGAAGAACGAAGAACACCGAGCACTCCGAAACTTCCCTACCGGCGCCATGAGCAACAGCTCTTTGCCAAAATGAACCTCGAAGACCACGAAGGTAGCACGAAAGAATGCGAATACAAAAACCGCTTGACGAAATCCTCCCCCGCGCGTCTAAGCTAACACAAGGCATCTGTGGTGTTTTCGCAATTGAATCCGCGATTTACCAGGCGGCGACCCGTAATTGCGGGTTCGCTGGTTTTTCACGGGCTGTTGTTTGCGTGGCTGCTGCACGCGCCCGAGCCGCGGTTGTTAATGCCAACATCCGTGGCAATTGGCCACAACGGCAAGGTCCTCACCCAGATTTATTTCCCCAGCCGCGATCCTGACGACAGCGCGACTAATTCTTCCGCGAGCGCGAGCCAGGTCTACCGTCATCAGCGGCTCGGCCATGACAAATTAACTTTCAAGCAAAACACCGCGAAGGCGAAGATTTCTCCACCTCAGACGTTTTCTCCGGCGCAGGACAGTTCTGAAACCTCGACACTCTCGAAGCTGGGGCACGGGGCAGAGGCTGGCCATCCCTACGGAACCGTGCCGGGCGGCCCGATCTATGGGGATGAAATTCGACCGGCGCTGCCGATTACGACGGCCGATCCGGTTGCCTACCCTTGGGAGTTGCCGGCGGGCGATGGGAGAGTGGTGGTTGAGATCACGATCGATGAGCGCGGAGAAATCGTGCGCAAAACCGTGCTTGAAAGTTTGGGCCCAAAGCTGGACCAGCGAGTTCTGGAGGCGCTGAACAACTGGCATTTTCAACCCGCCATGCAGAACGGCACGGCAATCGCTTCAAAGCAAGACGCGATTTTCCATTTCCATGCCAAAGGTTGACCTGAGCGCATTCGAGCTTCGCCGCGCAGCCGCTATAATCAATGTGTGAGCAAGAACTCAGTACAGCAAGTCGCATCCGCAGACTTTCCCACCCGCTGGGGCAGATTCCGGATCTATGGATTTCGAGCCGAGTCCGGCTCAGATGGGCGCCGCCGCGTGGAAGAAGCGGTTGCCCTGGTGATGGGTGACGTGAAGTCTGCGCCACCGCTGGTGCGCATTCATTCGCAATGCCTGACCGGCGACGTTTTTCATTCCCTGCGTTGCGATTGCCGCCAGCAGCTTGAGATGGCGCTGGGGATGATTCGCGACCTGGGCGGGGGAATTTTAATCTACGAGCAGCAGGAGGGCCGCGGCATCGGCCTGATGGCGAAACTGCAAGCGTACGAACTGCAAGACTCAGGCCTCGATACTGTCGAGGCCAATGAGCGCCTGGGCTTCAAGGCGGATCAGCGCGACTTTGCCCTGCCGGGAGCAATCCTCAAGGCTCTCGGCGTATCCCGCGTGCGGCTATTGTCAAATAATCCCGAGAAAGTTGAAGCCCTGCAGCAGGCCGGAGTCGAAGTGGTGGAGCGAGTTCCCTGCGAAGTTGAGGCCAGCCAGTACGCAGAAGAATATTTGAAAACGAAAAAAGAAAAGCTAGGCCACCTGTTCACCTCGCGCTAACTTTGCGCTTCCCACTATCGCAATGACTTCAGCGCTTTTTCGAGCGCAGCTTTGTTTTTTGTGGGCAGATATGCGAGTGCTGCGCGAGCCAGGGAAATATAAACCTGCTGCGCAATAGGAGCTGGGCGCAGCGCACGTAGGTGGCGCTTCACGGTATCGACGTCTCCGCGCACGATGGGACCGCTGAACGCGCCGGGCGCTCCGAAGTTTGCATAATTCGCCAGAGTCTGCCGCAGGATTGGCAGCATCCTTAGCCTTGCCGTCTTCCCCTTCACGCCGGAGCTTGCGGAGACTTGCTCAGTAGTCGCAAGCAGAGCAGTGAGCAAAGGCGAGGCAAAGGTGCCCCATGCGTGGTACGCGGCCTTATCTTGCTTCCGAATGGCGAAAGCACGGCCGCCGAGATTTTTAACTATTTTCCCCGCTTGGAGCGTGGCGCGACGATCGCCTTCGATTGCGAAGGGAACCTCCGCCAGCGGCGGGCGCGAACCTTGAACAAACGTCATGAGGGGATGAACCGAGGCAACAGCCGCGCCTCGCTTGCGTAGGATCGCTAACTCGTCGCTGGTAAGAGCGCCGCTGGAGTGCAGTGCGATCTTGCCGCTCCACTGCCCCGCCAGCGCTAGAGAGGCTGCCGCTGAAGCAATGGCCGCATCGGGAACACAGAACCAAACGATGTCAACGCGAATCTCCGTCTTGCCTACGGCCGAGGCCAGTGCTCCCACTTTCCCAGCAAGCCGGCCCGCCTTGCGCATGGCAGAAGCGCTTTCGCGCGAAATGACTTGATCGACCGCGTATCCGGCTTGGTGCAGCGCGACCGCCAGAGCGCTTGCGAGGTTCCCTGCTCCAACAATGGCAATGCGCGGCTTCGTAGAATGCTGTGCGGACACGCCCGGCAGCATAGCAGAATTCAGAGGAGCGCTGACGTCCGAAACCTGTCCTGTCTATTGATACGACGGCACTCCGGGGGTTGCCATGTCGAGCAGTTCGCGTCGGATCGCCTCTAATTTGATACGCCGGCGCTCGTAATCGGCCCTGGCCCGGCGAGTTGGCTCACTACCATCGAGACGATGCCAATAAGCGAAATTGGCAACATGGATGGAGTTAATCTCCCTTTTCAAGACAGCGATTCTGGCATCCCTTGCAGCGTGCGTGGTCATAGCGGTACCCCAAACGGAATCTATCGACCATCGTCCCGACCAACATCAATAAAATGCCACCCGCAATTTATGTACGCTATCGTACGCTGACGCGAAGCGCTTATCAATTCATAAATTCATGCCGTGCTCTATATTGTTCCTATGCCCAAATCTTCGCGCGCCAAGTCAAAGCCTGTCCGGTCCCGGGCCGGTTCACCTTCGAAAGCACGATTGATTTCCTCGCGCACGGTTTATCGCGGCCCGGCATTCTGGGTGACGACCGACAACGTTCAGGAACCTGGAGGCGTGCGGGCACGCCGCGATATCGTGCATCACACCGGGTCGGTGGTGGTGCTCGCGGTGGATGAATCGCGTTCGACGCTGCGGGTGTTGCTGGAGCGCCAGTATCGCCACGCGGCGAATAGCTATTTGTGGGAGTTGCCCGCAGGACGGATCGATCCCGGCGAAAAGCCACTGCCCGCAGCCCAGCGCGAATTGCTGGAGGAAACCGGCTACACCGCCGAGAAGTGGCGGCGCATTTTCAATTTCTACGCCAGCCCGGGGTTCGTCGCCGAGACCATGTCGGTATATCTGGCCACTGGGCTGCGCCCCGGAAAAGCCCAACCGGAGGACGATGAGGTCATCCAGAAGCGCCTTGTGCCCCTGAATACGGCCTTGCGCATGGTGCTGAGCGGCACAGTTCGCGATGCCAAGACGATTGCGTCGATATTGTGGCTCGATCACCAGATAGCGAATCGCCATAGCCTTATGCCATAGGGCCACGGCGCCGGCCTGCGCGCTAGCCCATTAAAGCTGTGGCGGAAACATTGTTCCGGATATTCCGTATTTATCACTCCCGTGCGCCCTTTTCCGCCAACCGTTTCGTCTTGACACCCCATCCTAATCATTACAAAATGCGTCCTATGTGGGCACGTCTCGGTTTCCCCCCACTGAAGGACGTGCGGAAACAGGGGGTATGTGCGTGGAACGCTTGAAAGGTACGGTGAAGTGGTTCAATAACGCAAAGGGATACGGGTTCATCGGGCGGGCGGATGGTCCCGATGTTTTTGTTCACTATAGTGCGATCTCTTCTGAAGGCTACAAGAGCCTGCAAGAAGGCGACGCGGTGGAATTCGAGATCACCGACGGGCAAAAAGGACCGCAGGCCGCAAACGTGAGTAAGGCTTCCTGAAACTGTTGGTCCAGTTGGCAGGCTAACGCGCCCCAGCAACCGCGCAATAGTTGCGTCGGCAGAAGCGTGTACAACACCGTCTGGCGTGTTCTAATCTTGTCCCGTGGACAACAAGGCGATCGCCAACATTCTGTACGAAACCGCGGATCTGCTGGAAATTGACGCGGCCGATTCTTTCCGCATCCGCTCCTACCGCAACGCGGCGCAGGCCGTGGAAAATCATTCCGAGCCGATCAAAGACATCATTGCCGAACCCAAGAAGGTGCTGGCTATTGCCGGCATTGGCAAGGGCATGCTGATGAACCTGCAAGAGTTGCTGAAAGAAGGCAGCTTGAGCGTGCAGGCAGAACTGCTCAAGAAATATCATCCATCGATGCTGCAGTTGCTGAAGATTCAGGGTCTGGGACCGAAGACGATTGCGCTGATCTGGAGCGCCTACCAAGTCTCAGACGTCGACGGCGTGGAGAAATTAGCCCGCGAAGGCAAGATTCGCGAACTGCCGCGCATGGGCGAGAAGCACGAGCAGAAGCTGCTGAAGGCAATTGAAGATTACCGGCGAATCTCCGGAAGATTTTTGATCGATACGGCCGAAGTGGAAGCGAAAAAACTCATCGATTATCTGGCCAGGTTCGCTGGCATTGATAAGGTCACACCCGCCGGCTCCCTGCGCCGAGGACGCGAAACCGTTGGCGATCTCGATATTCTCGTGACCGGCGCAGCCTGCTGCGACGCGGCCGAACGAAAAAAGGCGGTGGAATATGTGGCACAGTATCCGCCGTTGATGAGCCTGATCGCCCAGGGCGATAACAAGATCAGCTTTCAGGTGCGCAGCGGCATGCAGGTGGATGTTCGGCTGCTTCCGCCAGAATCGTTCGGCGCGGCCATGCAATATTTCACGGGATCAAAAGCCCACAATGTGGCCCTGCGCCAGCGCGCGCTGAAGATGGGATACACGCTGAACGAATACAGCCTGGCTGATTTGAAGACTGAAAAGCCGGTCGCGGGCAAGAGCGAAGAAGAAATCTATGCCAAACTGAAGCTCGATTACATTCCGCCTGAGATGCGCGAGAATCTGGGTGAGATCGATGCGGCAGAAAAACACACGCTGCCGAACTTGATTACGCTTGAGGACTTGCAGGGCGATGTGCACATGCACACGGTCGAAACCGACGGCCGAAACACCATCGAAGAAATGGCCGACGCGGCCATGGCGCGCGGCTATAAATACATGGCCATTACCGACCACTCGAAGAATCTGGCTTTCGCCAATGGCCTCGACGATCAGCGCGCGGTCGCGCATATCAAGAAGATTCAAGAGGCCAGCGACAGAATCGGCGGGATCAAGATTTTTGCCGGAATTGAAGTCGACATTCTCGCCGATGGCGAGCTCGATCTTTCTGACGACGTGCTCGCGCAGATGGATGTGGTGATCGCGAGCGTGCATTCGGTATTCAATCAGGAGCCGGCAAAGATGACCGACCGCCTGCTGAAAGCGGTCTCGAATCCAAACACATCGATTATTGGACACCCCACGGGACGGATACAATTGCGCCGCGACGCTTATCAATTCGACATGGATGCAGTGTTAACCGCGGCAGCCAAGAATAAAGTAGCGATGGAATTGAATTCCTATCCCGACCGGCTCGATCTCAACGACGTGCATCTACGCCAGGCGAAGCAGCGAGGAGTAAAAATTGTGATCAATACGGATTCTCACCACACCTCGCACCTGGATAAAATCCGTTACGGTATCTTGCAGGCGCGGCGAGCCTGGCTGACTAAGAATGACGTGCTGAACACCCTGCCTGCGGAGCAATTCGCCAAGGCGATGAAGCATGGCTGGAGTTGAAGTTGGGCTGCCGTAGCGGAATGCGGAGTAAAATCAAAATCACGAAAACTTATGCCCGATCCCACTCCCAACCAGACCACAGAAGTAACACTGAAACCCCTTGCTGCCAGCGATCCGGCGACTGCTCCACAGCCCGGGCCAACCATCCATATCGCCGACGAATTCGGAACCGCAAAGCGCAATCTTCCCCCGGCCAGAATTCTTGTGATGGCTACGGCCGGAATACTCGTTCTCGTGGGGATTTTTTCGTTTGTTCAACGCGCTAAACCGCAAGGAGCAGGATCTCTGGATGATGTAGCGGTAGTCGATCTCCCGGGACAGAATGCGGTGTTGGTGGCGCTCACTTTCACGCTACAGAATTCGGGCAAGAAGCCAATGTGGATTCACGACATTCAAGGGAAGCTGGCAAGCTCAAGTGGAGAATCAAGCGGTGACGCGGTTTCCGCCGTCGACTTCGACCGCTATTACCAGGCCTTTCCTGCCCTGAAGCAGAATCCGCAGCCCGCGCTTGCGCCCGAAGACAAGCTGCAACCCGGCCAGGAAGTGAAGCGCACGGTAATGGTGAGCTTCCCGGTGAACCTCGACGCATTTAATCAGCGTAAGTCGGTTAGCGTAGTCATCCAGCCTTACGACCAGCCTGTACCGGTTACCTTGAGTAAGTGAGAATCGAAACTGAATACCATTCAAGCAAGGAATGAAATCAAAACTCTATGAAAACTTCAATGCGCCGTGTTGTGTGGTCCATCGCCATCGTTGTGTTCCTGATCTCGTCTCTTTGCGCGGGCGAGAGCAACCACCACTCGAAATATCTTATGTATGTGGGCACCTATACCGAGGAAGGCAGCGCGAGCAAAGGCATCTACGCTTACAGCTTCGACGCGGGGACGGGGCAACTGACGGCCCTTGGATTAGCCGCGCAGAGCGTCAACCCGTCCTTTCTCGCGATTCATCCCAACCGGCGTTTTGTCTACGCGGTGAATGAGATCGGCAATTACAAGGGCGAAAAGAGCGGAGCTGTGAGCGCGTTCTCAATCGATGCCAAGACTGGGAAGCTTACTCTGCTGAATCAGGTTGCGTCGCGCGGCGCAGGTCCTTGCTACATCTCCATCGATAAGAGTGGCAAGCATGTTCTGGTCGCGAATTATGACGGCGGCAGCATCGCGGTTTTCCCTGTACTTGAAGACGGCCGCCTGGGTGAGTCATCGGCATTCGTGCAGCACACTGGCCACGGCACGAACCCGGAGCGGCAAGAGGCTCCGCACGCTCACTCGATCGACGTTTCTCCGGATGACCATTTCGCGATCGTCGACGACCTCGGGCTCGACCAGACTCTGGTTTATCCCTTCGACAGTACGAAAGGTTCGCTCAACGCGAGTGCGGCGAATATCGCGAAAGCCGCTCCGGGAGCAGGCCCGCGGCACTTTGCGTTGAGTCCGAATGGAAAATTCGGTTACGTGATCAACGAGATGGCGTCTACGGTTTCTGTTTTCAGCTACGACTCCGCTGCCGGCTCGTTAACGCCGCTGCAGGCGGTCTCAGCTCTTCCGAAAGATTTTACGGGGCACAGCGAAGCCGCCGAAATTCTGATTCATCCTTCGGGCAAATTTCTCTATGCTTCCAATCGCGGATATGACAGCGTCGCGGTCTTCGCCATCGATCAAAGCAAAGGAACGCTGACACCAATTGAATATGCTTCCACAAAAGGCGCAAGCCCGCGCAATTTCGAAATCGCGCCGGGTGGGACGCTCCTGCTGGTGGGCAATGAAAAATCAGACAATATTGTGACTTTTGGAATCAACGCGAAGACCGGCAAATTAACGCCAAACGGCAAGGCGCTAAATATCGCTCAGCCTGTCTGCATTCGATTCGTTGCCATCGACTGAATCCGGCGGAAAAAGCCCTCCGTCTAATTGGCGCTCACCGGGACGGGCGCGCTCTTTGGCGTGCTCAAGTAGCCCGTGGCTTTTTTCTTATCCACAGTCCAAATCACCAACTCGAACAGTAAATGATCGCGGCCAGAATAAAACTGGATCGGCTCGGCCGTGTTGCGATCCCGCTTCTCGATGGTTCTATCGTCGGAGCTTACATTCACCGTGAACTTTCCGTGCTTCGGATCCGTCTTTTTCAGTTGCAGGCTTACCGTAGCCACGGGTTGCGGTTTCGCGCCGCGCATCAGGGTGAACTCGTAATAATTCCGGTCTCCCTTATGCTTAAGAACTTCGAGATCGCCGCGAGTATTGGCGATTAGCCCGCTCTGCACGCCAAGATCACCGACAGCGCTCTGCAACTTGGCCTTGGTCGCGTTGAGATCCGCCTGGGTCGAGGCAACATCGGTTTTGACTCCGCCCACATCGGTTTTCACGCCGGCCACTTCCCCGCTCACCTGGCCGATTTGTTCTTTCGAGGCCTTCTCTTCACTTTCCAGACGCGACTCGGCAGCTCGTTGTTCCGCTTGCAGCGCGGCTGCGCGCTGCGTCAACTCTTTCTTGGTCATGCCAAGTTTCTGGCCAAGAGTTTCTTCCTGCGCCTCCGCCGATTGCATGTGCTTCTGCAATTCCGCGACCTGCGCCTGGCTCGCGCTAAGGTCTCTAGTGAGCTTATCCACGTGCTGTTGTGTGGTCACATATCCGTAAACCGATGCGGCGACGAAAACGATCGCCAAGAAAAGCAAAATCCACTTACCAGTGTTCGACTGCGGCTCGACCTGAACATCCTCTGACATGTTTCCTCCGAAGTGTGACCTGCGCGCAACCTGACTCACTTAATTGTTGAGCACAAGGGCGGCAGTGTCAATTCGCAGCGGGGTTCGCCAGGCGCGTTCTTTTACAATGCTAAGAATGAAGAGCTGGGAAGTGATCGTGATTGGCGGCGGCATTATTGGATTGTCGCTGGCGATTGAACTCAGGAAAAATGGCGCCAGCTTGCTCGTCGTCGAACGCGGCGAACCGGGCCGGGAAGCCTCGCATGCCGCTGGTGGAATGCTGGTGGATTACGCCGAGGAAACTCACCCCGCTTTACAGCCGCTGGCAACCGCGAGTGCGCTCATGTATCCCGAGTTCGTTCGGCAGTTGCAAGTTGATTCCAGAATAAATGCCGACCTCCGAGATCAGGGAACTATTCTGTTTTCTTCTGCGGGGCATGAAAATAATTCGGGGTTGAGTTCTGGGCCCTTAACCGCGGTGCAGCTTGCCGAACTGGAGCCCGCTCTTACAACGATCGACCATCCGGCATTTTACCTAAGGGAACGCAGCGTCGATCCGCGCGGCCTCACCGCCGCGGCGCTCGGGGCGGCTAAGCACATCGGCGTCGACGTTTCATCAGGAGAAGAGGTTACCGCGGTAGCTTTGGCGGATGGGCGAGTATGCGGGGTGGTCACGAAGAAGACAACGTTTCACTGCGACAAGGTCGTCAACTGTGCGGGAGCGTGGTCGGGTCAGATTGCTCCCCACGCCTTTCCGACTCGGCCGGTGAAGGGACAGATGCTGTGCCTGATTTCGCCCACGCACGGTCTGTTGAAACACGTAATCCGCGCGCCAGAAGTGTATTTAATTCCCCGCAGCGATGGCAGAATTTTGGCGGGCGCGACCGTTGAAGAAGCGGGATTCGACAAGCGCACCGACGTTGCTACTATTAAGCGACTGTACTCCGCCGCAATTGCGCTGGTTCCCCAATTGCGAAATGCGAAGATTCTTGAAGATTGGGCTGGCCTGCGGCCGGGAACCCCGGACGGATTGCCGATTCTCGGGGCCACTGGATCTCCCGGCTACTTCGTCGCGACCGGCCACTTCCGCGACGGCATTCTGCTGGCGCCGATTACGGCGCGCGTGATGGCGCAAGTAATCGCAGGCAAGCAGCCCGATTACGATCTTGAAGCGTTTTCGGCGGCGCGCTTCGGTTAGGTAATCGTGCAGTCTCGAAGGGCCCGTTCTTCTTTGCGGACTTTGCGGAATTTCTTTGCGGCCTTCGGGGTCAAAAGCTCTAAAACTCCTTAATCGCAAAGCCAGTAAAGAAAACAATTGCGCCGCTTCCCTCCGCGGACTGGATGAAGTCATCTGAATCCTTGGCGTATACTGAACCGTTTCCACCGCATCAGCACAACCTGTCAGCGCACATTAGAAAGGACCACGCATGGCATCTCCAGCAGTTGATTTTGCCCGCAATAATCAGCAGCGATTCCTGAACGAACTCAAAGATCTGCTTCGGATTCCGAGCGTGAGCACGCTCGACGAACATAAAGCCGACGTTCAGAAAGCCGCGGAATTTGTCGCCAATGATCTGCGGCGAATCGGCATGGAAAATGTCGAAGTGATTCCCACTAAAGGTCATCCTCTGCTCTACGCCGATTGGCTGCACGCTCCCGGCAAGCCGACCGTGCTCTGCTACGCGCACTTCGACGTGCAACCGCCCGATCCGCTTAAAGAGTGGAAGACTCCGCCGTTCGAGCCCACCGAGCGCAACAACAATGTTTACGCGCGTGGCGCGGTCGACGACAAAGGGCAGCTTTGGATGGAAGTGAAGGCGCTCGAAGCGCTGATGAAATCCGGTAACGGCAAGCTGCCCATCAATGTGAAAGTGATTTTTGAAGGCGAGGAAGAAGTTGGCGGCGAATCGATTACGGAATACGTTCGCAAGCAGAAAGCCAAGCTCAAGGCCGATTTCGCCCTCGTCTGCGACACTGAACTTTTTGCTCCGAATCTTCCTACGCTGTGCGTCGGACTGCGCGGGCTGGTTTATACCGAGATTGAAGCCACCGGCGCGATGATCGATCTGCACTCCGGTGTGTACGGCGGCGCCGCGCCGAATCCGTTTTTCGCGCTGATTGAAATCATCGGCAAAATGAAAGATTCAAAGGGACACGTGCTCATTCCCGGCTTCTATAAGGGCGTCAAGGCTCCGAGCAAAGATGAACTCAAGGCCTGGAAGCGGCTGCCCTTCAACGAAGAAAAATATCGGAAGACCGAAGTTGGCTCCAAGGTTCTCACCGGCGAGCCGGGATATTCCGTTCTCTACCGCACCTGGGCGCGGCCCACGCTTGAAGTCCACGGCATGCCCGGCGGCTTTGTCGGCGCCGGCGCGAAGACCGTGATCCCCGCCAAGGCCACGGCAAAAGTCTCGATGCGGCTGGTGCCGAATCAGGATCCCGATGACATCCTGAAGAAGTTCATCGCGTTCGTGAAGAAGCACACGCCCAAGGGCATTGAGACCCGGGTGAAAGTTCACAGCAAAGGTCCGGCGTGCGTGGTCGGAACCGACAATCCTTACATCAAGGCCGCGACCGAGGCGCTGCACGATACCTTCAAGAAAGAGACGGTCTTCATTCGCAGCGGAGGGTCGATCCCAATCGTTAACGACTTCTACCAGGGATTGAAAATTCCCAGCGTGATGATGGGCTTCGGCCTGCCCGACGATAACCTGCACGCTCCCAACGAGAAGTTTCACATCCCGAACTTTCACCACGGGATCGAGACGATCTGTTTGTTCTTCGAGAAGCTGGGAACGAAGTAGTCGTCGGTTTCGTGTGTAGTGCTTGAGTAGAAACTGCTCGTGTGGGGACGGGCGCACTCGCCCGTCCCCTTGACCTTGTTTACAACCCAATAACCCAACCCCCTCGGCTTTGCACAGCAACCCCCTTGCGGGCTAGCTATTTGTGCAGCCGAGGGGGTTCTTGTGCAGGAGCCTAAACCTCTTGTTTCCATCCCGAAAAAGGCTATCCTTCATGGGGCCAAGAATAGGCTCTTGGCACTGTGGAGGTGTGCGCAATGGCTAGATTAGGCTTGGCGCTTTTGCGATGGAAAATCGAGGGCCACGCTTGGCTGGAACAGGTGTGGGAGAACCGATGGTGCGGTATTGCGCTCACTGCAATCGGCGCTGCGGGCTGCCTCTCTTGTGTTCTATGGGTTCCGGCTCCCGGCGTCAGTGTGGCCATCATGGGCTTAGCGGCGGCACTCATGGCAGCACGAACCAAAGCTACGGGGGCGGAAAAGGCAGCGTGGATGCTTATTATATCGACGCTGTTGGTAACCGAGGTATTGGCGATTCATAAAGATCGTGAGTTGCACGACGAACAAATTGCGCTTCTTTTTAAGCAAGGAGAAAACATTAAAGGTCAGGCCGAAACTAAGTTTGGAGAACTTGGCGGTAAGCTTGAAGGTGAGATAGATACCGGTAAAGCTATCCTGGATAAGACAAACTCCGTCATGAAACTGTCTGAGCAAAACCTGCAAAATATTACGGGCGGAGATTCGTTCGCTGTTGTGACCCCACAGGTGTGGAACGGACTGGTTCCGATTCCGTTGACGATTTACAACTACGGAGCAGACGCTCGTGGGAGTTACGGTTACTATTCGAGACCGAGAATCGAGGGATTTTCTTCGCAATCCGTACAGTATGTTCCAAGCTGAAGCTTCCGCTATCAATGTGGGGACGCTGCACGCAGGTGAGATGAAGACCCTTCCTAGGACCATCAGTCCATCCGTTGAAATACCTGGTGCCGGGATTCTCGGAGAGGGCGATAGTAAGGTGTGCCAGTACCAGTTGGATATATCGGCGCAAAATTTTACCGCTACGGAGCACCTAACGTTTAAAAAGGAAGTTAGGATTCCATGGGTATTCGAGTATGTCGTTATACGACAATTTGTAAAATCCAGAGGAAAAAACACTATCAATTTTGGTTATAAGACACTAGCCGAAACTAAGAGGTGGATGGGAGAGAACTAGAAATGGCCTCTCCGATCAGCCCCGTGTATTCAAGGTTATCTACGCAATTGGCCAGAACGCAGGATCAATTCCGAGTTCGCACATTTCGCGGGCGGCCTGCCCTTTGCGTTCTCTGAAGAGGGTGGGGTTCCCAATTGCAGACCGCTTAAGGTTCTGACTTCGAATTTGCGTCGCCCTGACGTTGAGGCCTTTGTCGTTGTCAGAAAAGTCAAAATCCCAATCGCTTCGGAATTCGGAATGCCCACCCTTTCGCAAAGAACGCGAAAGGATGGGGCACCCACCGCGATCCATCGATCCAACCCAGTTCGCCCCGCAACCCTGAGTCGTTCAATCCCGAATGAACGAGAAAGTTTCACCTTTCACGAGCCAGGCGATGGCGAAGGCTAAAACGGAGCCGGACTCCAGCCAAAACACGGGTTTCAACCAACCCAGTCTGGCTGCCAGCGGCCAGTCGAACTGTTTCAGCAGCGAATAGACGCCGATCAGAGCGATACAAGCAAAAATAGTGCAGCCGCAGGCAACATAGAATTTGTTGCGGCGAAGTTTCTTCGGAGT
>Ga0182024_10015372_pt1 | contig 14673 bp, 8 predicted proteins | sample P32metaG_FD_120480 | JGI IMG/M metagenome (GOLD analysis project Ga0182024, IMG submission 120480) | Permafrost microbial communities from Stordalen Mire, Sweden - P3-2 metaG (Illumina Assembly) | ecosystem: Environmental > Terrestrial > Soil > Wetlands > Permafrost | place: Sweden: Stordalen... | reverse complement strand
TCCGCATTATTTCGAAGGCCAAGAGCGACCCGCCCAAGCCGTTCGAGGCACCGCGCGCGGGCGATTCGCAGGTGGAACTGGCGGTCGACGTCCCATCGTCTGTCAGAGCGGCCGAGTTGACCCTGGTCCTGGCAACTGCGAACGGCCAGGCCAAATCGCCCTCGCTGGCCGTGCTGGATGCGCAGAACGTGATCGACGAGCAGGAGCCGAACAACGGCTTTCGGCAAGCGCAAGCCGTCGAGTTCGGAAAAGTCATCCGCGGCTCAATCCAAACCCCCGGCGACGTAGACGTCTACCGCTTTACCGGCCAAGCCGGCCAGAAGGTGCGGATCGAAGTCCTCGCGGCCCGCGCTGGGTCCTTGCTCGATTCCACGCTCTCCCTTTACGACGCCCACGGGCGTCTTCTGTCCAGCAATGACGACAGCGAGCTCGGCTCCGATTCGCTCCTCGCGGTGACCCTCCCTTCCGACGGCGTCTACTACCTCAGCATCGCCGACGCCAACGACACAGGATCGGTGCTCCACGGATACCAACTCACGCTCAAAGATGAGTGATGTCCGAAGCTTGTTTCGCCGCATCGCGAAGCAGATCGTGTTTTGCGACTGAAAGCGGTATCATCAACCGGCGTCGGGACGTAGCCAGGCAAGTCTCGCAGGAACTCATAATCCCTTCAGCAAGGAGCAAACGCATGTTTTGGGGTAAATTGCGCGGGTCGGGTTCGACCGGTCTTTGTGCGATGTGGGTCGGGATAATCGCCACGCCGCTGTTGGCGGCAAACGGTTTGCCAACCCCGGCGACCAATCCAAGCGGGGGAAATGTGCGCAGTCAGGGCGATGCTGGCTGGGGCCAGAATATGGTGCGCCTCGTGCTGCCTGAACAAAACAGCCTCCTCTGCGGTCCGATGGGTTGCCCGTTTGCCGTCTCCGGGCAGCAGGTGCTCGACCTGAAAGCGGGAAAACTAAGCGGGGTCCGTCTCGAGGAAGCTCACGGCCGATCGGGATGCCTCAGCGGCGATGGGAAGTACTTCGCATCCAAGCTGGCAGGCAAGGACGCCGGTATCGGCGTCTGGTCCAGTGAAACGGGCAAGCAGTTGGCTACGATTCCGGCCAACGAAAAGGAACGCATCTGCCGTTTCGTTTCCTTTGCCGGCCCTAAGACCGTGCTCATTGCTGTCCAGGGCAAGGCTGGGAAGATGACGATTGAGTTGTACGACGCCGCCACCGGAAAGCAGGTTCGCTTGATTCCCGGCGTCGGGCCCCACGGTCAGAACCAGGCCGCCACCACGCTCGACGGGCGCTCCGTCGCGGTCGTCGGCCACGATCACATCGTCGTCTACAACCTAGCCTCCGGGTCTCAGACCGCGGTAATGCACGACCCACCTAGCGGGCCTGGCGGCGACCCCAAGACCCCCGACAAGGCGCCGCGGCCGCGTCCCGCCAACGTGCCTGATCTGCAAGCCGTGTTCCTCTACGCCGGGACTTTGGCGATCGCGTTCTCTAACGACGGGAAAGAACTTGCCGCTTTGTTCCAGCGGCACCAGGAAAGCCGGCTGGTTGCCTGGGACAATCGCGGGAACGTCGTTTTCGATCAGGACCTGCCGAGCCTGCCGCTGGCCGTGCCTGATGCACAGAACCTTGTCTGGGCCCCCGACTCAAGCGCATGGCTCGTTGCCCGATCGCTTCTGCTCGATCGCAAGTCCCGACTGATGGTCTGGAGGCTGCCGATGCTCTTCGGGCAAACCACGCCGGTGGAGTTCACGGATAACGACCATCTGCTGGCCTGCACCGACGGCAAGGCACTCCAATCGCGTATTGTACCTTGGGGCCAGATACGCAAATCGATCGACTCCATGATGGGCAAGGGGCCGGCAATATTGCGCCCGGGAGGGAGCATCAGCGTCAACTTGCAGATGAGTCAGCCCGACCCGGACGTCACATCGACCATCGTGGATGCACTGACGAAACGACTGGCAAAGGACGGGATCAAGGTGGCCGACGGGCAACCGCTTACGGTAGCCGTCCGGTTCGACGAGAAACAGGGGCAATCGCTGAAAATCGTCGAGTCGACAAGCCCGTTCGACATCGCCGGCCGGGATACCGGCCGCACGGCACACGAGTACTCTTCCGCGGCCCAGGTGGAACTGAGGAGCAAGGACAAAACCGAACCGCTCTGGCACGCGGCGCTTTACGCCGTGTCCAACCGGACGTTCCGTGACGACATCACCGACCAGACCACGCGCAAGAGCATGCTTGACAGCCTTGGGCGTCAGTTGGGCGATCTGGACCTCCCTTATTACATCCCTGTCGAGCAGGGGGGCAGCCAACTACCCATCATGGCGGAGTAGGTGCTCCGGGACACCCGGAGGATTGATTGGAACCGGTCCCGTCCGCGGCGCCGGGCGAACCGCACCCATAAGCCCGGCCCGACATCAAGGCAACTTCAGGTTGGCGACCGCGATACCCGTTTCACCCGCAACAGCATAAAACAAATAAGTCCGATCGCCTTCACGGAACACAAACGGGTCACGAAGCTGGCGGACCTGGGTCTGGTAGATCGGCGTCGATGGGGCGATCGGAGCGGAAATGCCTTCATATTCGCGCTCCGGTCCCAGTACCGGAATGGGGCTTGACGCCTCCCAGGTCTTGGGGTCGTCGGTGAGTTTCAGCTTCGTGACAAGGATGCGTTCGGGGGCGTCGCCGATGCGGGTGTAAAAGACCCACAGCGTATCGCCGTCGAGCAACAATCCGGCGTGACGGAAATGGGCAGAGACAGGGTCGCCGGCACTGGCGAGCGTCACCGCTTTCGACACGAGTTTGAACGGTTGCAGTCCGTCGGGAGAGCGGGACAGAGCGCCGCCGTCGTCGATGGCAAACCAGGCGTCCGCGTGGCGGAAGACGCGGAGGTAAGGGCCGGCGATCGCACCGGGCTTGGGGTCGAATTTGAGGCCGTCATCGGAAACCGCCACGGAGCTTTTGTGGCCCAGCTTGGGCAGGAGGTAGTGGAAGTACATACGGAATTGTTTGTGCTCGTCGTCAACCTGCACGTCCGGCGAGGCGACATGACGGCCGTTGGCCTTGGAGGCGTCGTTGACCGCTTCGACCTGTTCCATTCGCAGCGTCCCCGGCTCGTAGATCTTCCACGGGCCGGCAATGTTATCGGCATAGGCCAGGCGGATGTAGGTGCCGTGGTGGCCGGAGAAGTAGAGATAGTATTTCCCCAGCGGCTTCTCGACCCACTGGGGGACGCGGATGATGCAGGGGAAGCCGATGTTGCCGCTCCATTCGCCGTCGTCTTTGGGCATCATCTCCGGCCGGATGATCGGGTTGTCGGGCAGCCGGGTGACCGTCACGGCGCTCGGTTCAGCGGCGAAGAGAGAGCGGGCAGCGACAACGGCGATCAACAGCGAGGGGAAGAGAGGTTTCATGAGTTGGCTTCCTTGTTCTTGTTTAGCGGCCCCGCTTGCCGGGCGTTGACCGCTTACGGTTGGTTCGAGCGGTCCGCGCCTCGTGATGCAGGGGAAGGGAGGTCCCTAAGAAGAACAACCTCGTTGGGTGCCACGGGCAAGCGAGTACGCTTGCCCATGACACCCATTCAGCAAGTTCCGTTCATTCGCGGCTTTTGAAATCGCTCTAAAAACAGACGCCCCTCAACTCAGGATAACCTCTGATCCCGGTGGGATTCGCGTTTTGCCGATCCAGGCATGCCCCACGGCGAGCGATCGCCTGTTTGTTTCCGACGACTGACCGAGCGCAATTCTTGCTTTGTGCCGCAATTACATCCAGACGGCCCCCGCCGAGCCGGCACGCTTCCCGGCATTCTGAAATAAACGCCGCAGACCATCGACTATCCCTGCGCGGGCGGCGGCCCGGCGCCTTTGCGGCGCGATACGCTCTTCACCTGACAATGGGAGATGTGTCATGTTCAAGTTGATCAAGTACGGGACGGTCGCCGTGGCGGCCGTCTTTGTGGCGGGGCTGGTCGTGTTCGGCACCCAGACCTTCAGCTATCTGAGGAGCTCGGCCAAAACGGTGCGAACCGCAGTCCATTCGAACATTCCGGTCGATTTCGAGTTGGGCCGGGCCCGCGATCTGCTCGAAGACGTGGGGCCGCAAATGCAGGATGATATCCGGCTCATTGCCGAGCAGGAAGTCGAGATCGACGCGGCAAAGCAGGACATCGCCAGCAGCGCTCAATCGCTCGCCGATGAAAAGGCGCGAATCCAGAAACTGCGGGACCAATTGTCCGGATCGCAGGAAAGCTTCACCTTCGGCGACCTCACCTACACCCGCGTGCAGGTCAAGCAGGAGTTGGCACGGAGCCTGGATCTGTACAATGAGGCGTCGGCAACGCTCGATGCGAAGCGCAAGCTGCGCGAGGAACGCGAGCGGTCACTGGTTGCCGCCGAGCAGCAATTGGAGCAGATGCGCCAGCGCAAGGCCGCGTTGGAAGGGCAGATCGAGGCGTTGAGCTGCCAGTACCGCCTGGAGCAGACGGCAGCCGCCGGTGGCCCGGTGAACGTCGATTCCGGTAAACTGGAGCAGGCCGAGAAGCTGGTAGCCGACATCCGCAAGGAACTGAACGTCACCGAGCACATGCTGGCGCACGAGGCCAGGTTCACTCAGCCGATGGCGATCGATACGATCAACGAGCAGGACCTGCTGAACCGCGTTGACCAGCAGTTGGGCAGCGATAAGTCGGCGAGCACTTCGGCGTCGCGCTAGGTGTTACAGGTAGCACACTCCCTCTCCCGGTATCCCGGGAGAGGGCGGGGGTGAGGGTCTTCCGTCGCTCTGCCCGGAGCCCTCACCCTAACCCTCTCCCGGAGTACCGGGAGAGGGGACCAGAGCAGACTTGGCACGTTACCGAAGCTGCGGCGAGTTAGGCTCTGTTCGTCGTGCCTCGAATGCCCTTCACGTGAAACGGAGATCATCCGTGCTGATCTTTCGAATAAAACGCTGCCAAGCTGCTCTGTCCGGCGGAAGGCTGGACGAGGCGGTGGAACTGCTCGAGGCCGGCGACCTGCGGGCGCATCGGCAAGGGCAGGAGCTGACCGACCGGGTGGTGGCGGCCCTGATCGAACGCGGGCGGATGCACCTGGCCGCCGGGCGAGTGGATGCGGCTGTCCGCGACTGCGATCAGGCCGCCCCGCTGGCCGGGAATTCGGCGGGGCTCTGCGAGCTCCGCCAGGCGGTGTCGCGGGCGGTGGCGGAAGATCGAAAAGCTGCCGCCCGGCGGGATCGGACCGCCGACGCCGTCCTGCGGTTGGCCGGCCAAGGGCAATTCTCGCGGGCTGCCGAGATCGCCGCGCGGGCCGCCGATCGCGAAGGTTCCACGGCCGGGGCGCTGGTGGATGATCTACACGACCGCCGGGCGTCGTTCGAGCGGTGCCTGGCCGACGGATCGGCGGCCGCCGAACTGCAGGACTGGGAATCGGCCATGCGGCATCTCGCCCGCGCCAGGTCGCTGGGCGGCGGCGCGGATGTCGATGCCCTGGCCCGATCGATCGGCGACAAGGCGGCTTGCGCCGCACAAGGACTGATTGAGTCCGGCCGGCTCGACGCCGCTGAATTGCTGCTGCGGCCCCTGTCATCCCTATGCCAGGCGCACGGGTCGCTTTGCCAGGTCGAACATGGCCTGAGCCAACTGCGGCTGGGATGGACGCTGTTCCGCGACGGCCGACACGACGAGGCACGAGAGGTGTTGGCGCGACTGCCGCGTCAATTCCCGGCCGCCCAGTGGCTCAAGGAGACGCTGGACGCCCTGTCGCAAACCGGCAAGTCTTTGGCGGTCGTCCGCGGCGGGCCGCTGGGTTTGATCGACCTGGATCAGACGATCGCGTCACGTGAGTCGCAACCCGCGCCCGCCGTTGTTCGTGCCGATACGGCCCGGCTTGGAGGCGTCGTGAAACAACTTCCACTCAAGCCGCGGCCGACCTCCGATGGACAGGCGAAACCGGTCGCGCCGCGGCGGCAGCGTCTGCTGCTGCACGTCGATGGATCGGGCTGTTATGTGGTGATCCTGGGGGACGCCATCGACATCGGGCCGATCAGCGCGTCGCGCCCGCCGGACCTGCCGCTCATGACATCACCGGCTTCGCCGGCGGTGACGCTCTGCCGGAGCGACGAAGACTATTTTCTCAATGCTCGCGTACCGGTGGCGCTGAACCAACGGCCGGTGACCAGCGCGCTGCTCGGGAACGGCGACCAGATCGGTATCGGCCCGCGGTGCCGGATCGAGTTCCGGCGCCCCAACGCGGCCAGCGGCTCAGCGGTGCTGCGGATCAGCGGCGCGCGCCTGCCCTGGCCGGGCGTGCGCGAAGTTCTCCTGATGGACCGGGAGTTAGTGATTGGGCCGGGGCCGTCGGCGCACGTCCGCACCCGCGAGGGGACCGAGCAGTTGACCATTCAAATCAGCGAGGGCCGGCTGTTGTGCCGTTGTGATCGGCCGATGACAGTCGATGGCACACCAGCGGGCACGGTTGCGGCGGTTGCACCGGGCAACCGCGTCGAAGCCGGAGCGTTGAGCTTTGCGATCCAACCGGGATGACGGGCAAGGAGCAGAATATGACCAGCCAGATCCCCGAGCAGATGGCCGCACGCGGTTACCGCTACAAGCACGGCGACCGCCCGCTCGACGGCTACACGATCCAGCAGGCGGCAGGGCGCGGCGGGTTCGGCGAAGTCTACTTTGCCGTCAGCGACAGCGGCCGCGAGGTGGCGCTCAAGGTCGTGAACGCCTTCGAGCAGATTGAGATGCGCGGCATCAGCCAGTGCATGAACCTCAAGAGCCCGCATCTGGTCAGTATCTTCGACGTACGCGAGGGCGACGACGGCCAGCCGATCGTCATCATGGAGTATGTGGGCGGGCCATCGTTGCGCGAGTTGCTGGACCAGTCGCCCGCGGGGCTGGGGGCGGCCAAGGCCGCGTTCTTCCTCCGCGAGATCGCCAAGGGAGTTTCCCAGCTCCACGACTGCGGCATCGTTCACCGCGACATTAAGCCGGCCAACATCTTCTACGAAAACGGCTACGTCAAAATCGGCGACTACGGGCTGAGCAAGGCGATCAGCGCCAGCCATCGTAGCGGCCAGACGGTTACCGTGGGCACCGTGCATTACATGGCGCCGGAAGTGGGTGCTGGCTGCTACGACCGGAGCATCGACATCTATGCCATGGGCGCGTTGCTTTACGAGATGCTCACCGGCCGGCCGCCGTTCCACGGCGGCAGCACCGCTGAAGTGCTGATGAAGCACCTGGCGACGGAGGTGGACGTGAAGGCGGTGCCTGAGCCGTTTGGCGCGGTGATCACCCGCGCGATGCTGAAGGACCCCGCCAAGCGCTACGCGACAGTGCAGGAGATGGTGGAGGCGGTTTTCGGGGCCGAAGACGTCCGGCAGAGCGTTTCCTGTTTTTCTCCCGATGCGCTGACCCTGGTGGCAGGCCGGGTGGCCAACCGCGCGGGGATCGCCAACGCCGGCGGCAGGCCGCTGTCTTCCCGGCCATTTGCCACGAATGCCGACGCAGCGGCAGACCCGCACGCCAAGCCCGATTGGGCGGTCCGCGCCGGGGCGGGGATCGATCGCCTGTCCCGCGCGGTGGCGGGCGTCGGCGGTGGGCTGGCGTCACTGGTCCACCGGCCCCGCGCTGCCGACGCCGGGCGCGAGCCGCCGCCACTCATGAACGACGACCCGCTGCCCGCCCGGCACCGCTCGGTCCTCGTGCTGCTGGCGATCGTCATGGTCGCGGTGGTTGCCGGCGTGGTGTCACCGAGCATCGACGCCCGGGCGGACACCCCCGTCGGCATTTTTCTCGCCCTGCTGATGACCGCGGGAGGAACGCTGGGCATCTCGCTCACGGCCCGCAAGTTCCTGCCGGCGCTGCACAGCGAATCGCGGCTGGTGCGCCATTTCGCGTTTGGCGCGATTGGAAGCACGTTTGCGGTGGGCCTGTCCCTGCCCGCCTGGGCAGCACTGGCCTCGAACGGCTCGTCGATCGCACCGGTCGGAGCCATCTGCGTGGCGATGTTCCTGATCGACTGGGACCGGCGCACCCGCCGCGACCGCCCCGACCGGCTCGCGCTGAAGAGCCTGATTGTGTGCGTCGTGCTGGGACTGGTTCTGGGCGGTCTTATCGAAGCGCGCAGCGAGGCGGTCGCCATCATCATCGAGGTCTTGTGCGGCATCTCCATCGCCTCGCAGTTGGCCGCGCCGTGGTCCCCGACGCACGCTCAACGTCGATGGCGGCTGAACCGCGTATCGAGGCCGCCGGTGCCGGCGCCTGCCGCGCCGGCGCTCGCAAATCCTCCTGTTGTTCCACCAACGGATTCGGAGTCAACCCAAATGAACGCCAACACACTCTCACCGCCGCTCCCAGGCTTGCTTGCGACGCCAACGTCCGATCGTACCGCCGATCACACGCCGGCGATCCTGGGAACGCTTGTGCGAATTCCGTTCGTATTGCTCGGCGCCGCCCTGCTGCTGTGCGCCCTGATGCTGGCTTGCGGGCTGGCTCTCGACTTGCCGGGCCTGATCGAATCGGGCCGGCTCGACCCGCAAATGCCGCGCGAACTGCGCCGCGAGTTTGGCAACGCGCAGTGGCCCCAGGCGATGCGATTGGGCATCGGCGCAGCCCTCTTCACCTGCCAGGTCTCCGGTTGTGTAATCTGGATGCTGGCGCGGCGCCGGCATGGCGGAGTCCACATGGCGCGGGTCGCCGCCGGCTCGCTGTTTCTGGTGGCATCGCCCTTCATGATGCTCGGCCGACATATCTATTGGACGCCGGTCTTCCATGGCGAAGATTTTTCCTTCCCAAGTGTTCTGGGTGAATTGCTCCAGCAAATCCATGTTCCATCGCTGGTCCTGGGGGCGCTGGTCTTCCTGGCGGCATGGGTAGTGCTGTTGTGGCCGGCCCACCGCCGGAACCAAAAGCCACAGACCGCATGATCGGTCGCTTCCTCTTCAGCGACAGAGGTGAATTCCCATGGTCAGCCTGCCCCGTATCGTTCTCGTCCTATCGCTGGCTTACGCCGCGGTGGCCCCGGCTTGGGCGAATACCGACGCATCCCCCGCCACCAAGCCGTGGCTCGACGATCCGGCTGCATACTTCAGCGCACACGCCGACCGCCAATGGGTCATCGGGCACTCGAGCGTTGCCTGTCTTTCGGCAGCCGAGGCGTTGGACAGCGCCTGCCGGGACGGGGCCCGTCAACTGGCGCTGCTCCGTGAAGGCAAGGCCCACGCCGCTCCGCACGCGACGCGTTCACCGGATCGATTGACCGCACGCATGCTCGCCGAACTGAATGCCGGCCGTCTCATTCGCGATCGATACTTTGCACGGGTGAAAAAACCCTATGGCGAGATATGGACCGCGGCGGTGCTGGTCGATGCATCCGATGATGCGCTGCGCCGCATTGCGGCCGACGACGCCGCCGCCGAGCGCGCACGGGGCATCGCCGGGGTCTGCCGCGCCGGCATGCTCGCCGGCCTGTGCACCGCGATCCTTCTGGCTTACGCCGGCCTCAACGCCGTCACCAGAGGTTACTTCCGCGGCAGGCTGCGAATTGGGGCGGCATTATGTATGCTGGGAATTATACTGATGCTGCACGTTGGCTGGACGGGATGACGGCATGACCCAATGGAGCGATGCCGAGCGGTTCCTGCTCGAACGCGTGCGCCAGCGCGACTCACAGGCCTGGGCGCAGGTGGTGGCGCGCTATCAGGGCCGGCTCCTGGCGTTCGCGCGCGGACGCGGCATCAACGCCGCCGACGCCGAGGACCTGGTCCAGGAGACGTTCCTCCACCTGCTCCGCGGACTGGACTCCTTCCGCGGCGAGGCGAGCCTGGAAACGTACCTTTTCCTGCTCTTGCGCCGCCGGGTGGTGGAATGGCTCAGGGGCCGCCGGGTCCACGCATGCCTGGCCGGCGAAGAATCAGCGCAGGGCCAGTTGCTCCCACCTCCAAACAGCCAGACCGTCAGCGCATATGCCCAGCGCGCAGAGCAGTTCGATCGCGATCGCTCGGCCCTCGCCGCCGCCATCGGCAGACTTGTCGAAACGTTCCGGCAGGAACACAATTTCGCCGACCTGCAACTCGCCGAGATGCTCTTCTACGCCCAACTGCGAAACAACGTCATCGCCAGGCTCACCGGACATGATGAAGGTTTCATCGGTTTGCGGAAGCACCGCTGGATCAACCAGCTTCGCCACCAGATCCAGGCCGTGCTCGGCGACGCCGGCGATGATACAGTGGCCGACTCGCTGCTGAGCGAAGTATGGGAAGAACACCGTCCGAGCTGTCCCAAGCGCAGCACCGTGGGAGGCTATCTGCTGGGCACACTACCTCCCCCTTGGCAGGCCTATGTCGAGTTCCACATCAAGACGCTCGGCTGCCGGTTCTGCGCCGCCAACCTCGAAGACCTGCGGCGCGAGACCGACGACGCTGCCGACCGGGTCCGGCAGCGCGTCATGGAGTCCAGCGTCGGGTTCTTCCGGGCGGAATGACGCGATGGGTTCCAACTTCACAGAAGCGCTCGATGGCGCGCTCGTTTCGCCGCGTCGCGCAGCGGAGCGCGTTTCGTGGTTTGGGGCAACGTGACGCGCTTAGACCCGCAAGACGCGCTCCGCGGATTCACTGCGCGAAAGGGCAGACTGGCAACGCCAAGAACGAGCGACGCATTTATACAGAATTGTATAAATGCAATATTGTATATTGACGTATTCGATAATTCGCGTATCATGTAGCATGAGAAACATCATCGGAAGTCCCGCCGAAGGGGAAGACTTCTTCGATCGTCCGTCAATCCTCGCCAGACTTCACCGTGAGATGGAGAATCTGGCCACCATCTTGTTGGTCGCCCCGCGACGAGTCGGCAAGACATCGCTCGCGATTCAGTTCTGCAAACAATGGGGCTCGCACGCCAGGCGAAAGTCGGTATTCCTGAACGTCGAGGGGCGTGGCGACGAACTTGCGTTCGCCGAAAGGCTGATCGACGAGTTGGCGAAGGCCGGGCTCAGCCCCGAAATCCTGACTCGCGCGGCCGGCGTGTTCAGCAAGATCCGCCAGGCAGTAGGCGGGAAAGGGCTCAAGGTCGCAGGCCTCGAAATCAGCCTTGGCGACGCTGCCGATGCGGATCAGTCCACGCTGGGCAAAGTGCTGGAGTCGGTATTCCGCAAGATCGAAGAAGGTGACGCCCAAGTCCTCATCGCCATCGACGAATTGCCGGAATTCCTGCTGACGCTTCAAAAAGCGGATGATGGTCCGCGGCGCGTCACCGCCTTCCTGCATTGGCTGCGCGAGCTGAGGCAGACATACCGCGGAAAGATACGCTGGCTGTTCCTCGGCTCCATCGGCTTGGACAATTTCGTCGAAGACCAAAAACTCCAGAAGTTAATCAACGATCTTCAGGTGTTCACTTTGGAGGCGTTCTCTGCAGACGAGGCGGATGCCTTCCTGAAAAAGCTAGGGGAATCGAACGCACCGGCGCTATCCGACATCGAGCGAGCGGAAGTCATTCGCCTGGTGGGATGGCCTCTCGCATACCATTTGCAGTTGGTCTTCCACGAGCTGCGCGATCTGGAGTCGCGGGCCGTCGCCGCAGCTTTCGAATCGCTGCTTCAGCCTCAAAAACTCACCTACTTCGACACATGGCATGAGCGCGTTGCCGTCCAGTTTTCGTCACCGGACGCCGCAGCGTGCAAGACCATCCTCGGCCACCTCTGCAAACATCCCAAGGGCCGCAAGCGGAGCCAAATTCGCGCAGCGCTCATGACCAAGCCCTCGGCGGATGTGGACAAGATGGAGGAGCAGCTCTCCCGCCTGCTCATCGTTCTCCAACGGGACGGCTACCTGCACGAAAGCCGCGGACGATATGCATTCCGCTCTTTTCTCCTTCGCGAGTACTGGCGGCGGAGGCATGGTCAATGATCTCAGCCAGAATCAACGTCAGTCAACTGACGCTCTACAACCCGGCCCGCATGAAGGACGCCGAGATCGTCGCGGCCTTCGTGGCCCGCAAGGCGGTCTTCGAGCGCGTGCTCGCCGACATCACCGCCGAGCTAGCGGACAGCCGGGCGCAGCACCACCTCATCGTCGGACAGCGCGGCATGGGCAAGAGCACGCTGCTGGCCCGCCTCGCCGCCGAATTGCGGACTGACACGGAACTGTCGAAGCGGTTCGTGCCGCTGGTCTTTGCCGAGGAGCAGTACGCCGTCGACCGCCTGTCAAAATTCTGGCTGAACTGCCTGGATTCGCTCGCCGACGCGGCAGAGCGTTCCGGCGACACTGCCGCCAGCGATCGCATCGACGCCATCGTCCGAACACTAAAACCTCAACCCGGTGGCACGGCGGAGAAGGACCAAGCCCCCGCCCACGCCGCACTGAATGCCTTCCTCAACGTCGCCGAGACGACCGGCAAACGGCCCGTGCTGCTGGTGGACAACCTGCAACTGGTCTTCGACCGCATTGCGGACATCGAACAGCACGCGCTGCGGGAGCTGCTCATGCGGCCCGGCAGCCCGATCCTTGTCGGCGCCAGCCCCAGCCCGCCGCCGCAAAGCCAGGACTACGGGGCCGCCTTCTACGACCACTTCAAGATCCATTACCTCCGCCCCCTGTCCGCCGACGAAATGCGCGAGCTGATGCTGAAGCTGGCGGAAACCACCGGCCGATCCGACGTCCGTGACAAAGTGCTGGCCCACCCGCAACGTCTCAAAACACTCCGCGACCTGACCGGCGGCAACCCTCGCACGGTAGTGACGCTCTTCTTCCTATACGCGGAAGACTTTTCCCCCAGCGTCTTCGCCGACCTGGAAAATCTGCTCGACCGCGTCACCCCCCTCTACAAGGCCCGCATCGAGGAGCTGGCCGAGCAGCAGCAGGTGGTCGTCAGCGCCGTCGCCGGCCACTGGGCGCCGGTCACTGCCCGCACCCTCTCCGAATCCACCGGCCTGCCCATGGCTACCATCTCCGGGCAGCTCGACCGGCTGGAAAGGACCGGCTTCGTGGAGAAGGTCGAAATCTTCGGCCAATCCTCCGCCGGCTACCAGATCGCCGAGCGCTTCTTCAACGTCTGGTTCTTGATGCGCAGCGCCTCTCGCCGGCAACGCCGGGAGGTCGAGTTCCTCGTCCACTTTATCGAGAGCTGCTACGAGGCTAAAGACCGTCCTCGGCTCGCCCAGCGCTTGATGAACGAACGCGACTTCAGCCCAGACCGGTTTCAGTTCGCCAAGGCCCTGGCGCAGACCCTTGACCCTAACGACAAAGAGGAACTCGCTCGCCACGCGGAACTCGATGTCCTGAGGCAAAAGGCGGCAGACGCCCGGCGGAAGCTTGAAGAGGTCATCGACTTCTCGAAGCTCCCCGCGGCTACTCTGGCCTTCGACGAGCTGCGCGAAAAACTGATGGCCCTCGTTCCCGCCGATGCTGGTGTAACACCAGAGGAATTCGCAGAGCAGGTGCTGGGCGACCGCCAGATGTTCATGCGCGAGGAGCGGGGAAAGCTGGCGGCGACTGGTGGGAAACTGAACGCCGAGATGATCAGCACGATTCTCAAATCGGTCCGTGATGCGAGTGAACTGGACGTGTCGATCTACGACGGGGCCGCGGTCGCTTGGTTTCGTCAGCGGCTTGCCACTGGCCAATTGCGGTCAACGGACGATTTGGAGGATTGGAATCGGTCATTCATGAAGGCCGACGAAAAGGACACCGTCCAAATATTGGTCGATACTATCCAACCACGGATCGGCTCGGAACTAAGCGATGAAGTTCGTTTGCGAATTCGACGTTCGCTTGTTCCCAAAGCCAGCTCGTCATCCGCCGCGTGGTACGAATGGGGCTATGATTTGGCCATGAAGCTCGGATGGTATGTCGAAGCCGAGTCGATCTTGCGTCGGGTCATCGATATCGATCCCCGAGATGGCGATGCGTGGTACGGAGTGGGAAATTTACTTTCTGCTCATCTCGGTCGCTTCGAAGAAGCCGAGACGGCTTACCGCAACGCCATCGAAATCCATCCGCGAGACGCGTTTTCGTGGAACAACCTAGGCAGTTTGCTTTCAACGCATCTCGGTCGCTTCGATGAAGCCGACACGGCTTTCCGCAAGGCCATCGACATTGATCCGCGAGTCACCTATCCGTGGAACGGCATTGGCGATCTCTACCGCGATCATCTCCAAAAGTATTCGGATGCCGCTTTGGCGTACAAAGCGGCGCTTGAAATCGACAACGGGAATGAATTCGCTTCTAGCAACCTCGTGTTCCTGTATCGGGATTTCGTGGGAGACAGGCAGTCGGCGAGGCTCGCCTTCGAACCATTGCAAAGCAAACACCATTACGATGCCAGGGATACTTTCCATCTTCACGAGGCCCTTTTTGCCGCTTACGACGCAAACTGGGGACTTTGCAGCGAGGCCTTGGCCAAAGCCGTCGCCGTCCTTGGACAACGATTTCCTTCCGCCACCGCCGACGACTGGTTCCGCGCCAGCGCCGTTCTTCTGCACCTGAACTACGGTGAGGAGCTGATATCCTTTTTGCGCGGGCGACGTGATGACGCCCCGCGGCCGTGGTACGAGGCGCTCTCCGCGCTGCACCGTGAGGATCGCCGTTATCTGAAGAACATTCCGGTAGAGGTGCGGACGACGGCCGAGCATTACTTTGATCGGATCGAGGAGCGACTGAACGC
>Ga0182024_10015371_pt1 | contig 14674 bp, 15 predicted proteins | sample P32metaG_FD_120480 | JGI IMG/M metagenome (GOLD analysis project Ga0182024, IMG submission 120480) | Permafrost microbial communities from Stordalen Mire, Sweden - P3-2 metaG (Illumina Assembly) | ecosystem: Environmental > Terrestrial > Soil > Wetlands > Permafrost | place: Sweden: Stordalen... | reverse complement strand
TCCGTTGCCAGCGCGGCGGGGTGGAACATGCTGCTCACAGTCGCTTCGGCGCCAGCCAGCGGCTGGAATGAGCCTGTCTGGTCGAACCATGTTTGTCTGGTCAATGCCACGTCCAGCCCGCGAGAAGAGCTGCCCATCGCCACGCCTTTGGCGGCGAAGTTCCAATCTTTCTTGGCGCCGAAGTGATCGAAGACCAGTTTCGTTCCCGCACCTTTCAAGGCGCCCAGTCCGAAATCTTCGATCTGGTGTTCTCTGGTATCGCCGTATTTGGCTTGATTCAAACCAAACAGCACGGTGCTCGCTGCCAGACCGCGACCCCCACCGATGAACAGTGGAACCGCGGTGATCAGTTGGCTGGTGTAACCTTCAAGTTCGTTGCGGAAGTTTGACTCGCTGTGCCAGACGGTGCCGACGGCTGCGTGCACCGCTTCGTTGAGGATACTGCGATTTTCCGTTTCTTGATTCGGCTGCCGTTGGACCAGCAAGTCTGCTGCGCCCGCGATCTGCGGTGCTTTGGTCCCTTTCATGCTTTCAAGAACGGAGTCTAAACTCATCTGGCGTGCGTATCCAGGTTTGTTGCCACAGTCATCAGATTACGATCAAATACTATGATCAACAATGGGGAACATCCCACAGCCTTTCGTATTCACCGTAAACGGCTGTTTCTATCGTTGAATACGGTCGTAGATCCAGACCAGGGGACGATGCCATTGCATCGCCCTGGGAGTTAGAATCGGGTGTCCCGAATAACCGCCCTGTGCCTGAACCGGGGCGATGCATCGCCTCTACGCCAATCGCGCTTCGGAATGGGAGTTTCCCATTCCCAGTTCGTAGAAACCGCAAGCAAAAAACTCATGCCGTTGTTGTTCCAGCATGAGCTTAATTGTGAACGCTAAGTAGTGCGTTCAATCCGGAGTAGTTATCAGTGTTGCAAGAAAGGATAAGTCTCCGAGATCACCTTTAGAAGTCGCGATCCTCGATGGCGATGCAAGCTTCCGGCCAGCGATTTTCGGCGCGCAACGCTCTGGACAATTGGGCCAGAGTCGCTTCGATCTCTTCGTAGGTTCCAGAAACTAGTTGTTTCTTGAACGATTTCACAAACGATGTCACTACACCGGTTCTGCTCTCTCCAACGTACGCTGCATTCAGGCACATCGATGGTTGCATGGTAATCATTGCCATACCTCACTAAATTTTATTGCCGCACTTTTGTCTATATCCGGTTAACGATCACATTGGACAGAAAAGAAAAATTTTCATCTAGACTTCATGCAGACTTCACTAACTATGAAATCCGCATACAATCACAATATACAAGTGACAGCCCGCGCATCTTCACAGCGATGACAGTTGCGCCGCTGGCGGCTTCGCACCAAATGCGGTACCAAGCACACTGTGCAGATGTCAAAGCCCCCAGTTATCTTTCCAACTTTTAGGCAAATCGATGCCTGCCTGACGCGCGGCGAGAGACCATTGACCCTGATGGATCGCCTCATGTTGAGGCAAAAGAAAGAGATGCTCGAGTACAGACATTTTCATCGTCGTCCACTGGATCTGCTCCGTCAGTGGATCCTTGCTGTATTTTGACAAAATGTCGTAGAAGCTGCTGTCCTGTTCTTTCAAGTACTTTTGCAGCCGGTCAAGCGAAGTTTCCATGCTGTAATCTTTGCGCTTCTTGGAAAAATCGGCAGTGCCGCTTTCAAGGGCTTGAGCGTAAACTCCTTGCACATCGCCGACGTGACGAATCAGTTTGCCGATCGTGCCGAACTCGAGCTGGGGCGAATACGAGAGATGCTCTTCGCTCAGTCCATCAAGAAAGTCGTAAGTCAGCGACCTGGTAAATTGCCAGGAGCGAGCAAATTGAGCCAGCAGGGGATTGGTGATCATCGACTTCTTTTTTGGGGGATGGGAGGGTTCTATTATAATCGCTCCATCGGCCCATGCCACTCCGAGCCTGGGAGCGCCGGCTTCCAGCCGGCACCGAAGCCGCCAGGATGGCGGCGCTCCCAGGATGGCGGCACTCCCAGGTAGAATACTGCGCTCGCGCAGGGCAGGCGTTCGTTCCTCATCTCCTCTGGGCCCTGGCAAGCAGTATGCATAGACGGTGGGGTCAAGCGGGTATCATTCTTAAGTGGCGGTAGGAGCACTGCGTTCATAGCGATGGCGAAGATATTGCTAGTTGAGGACGAGCCCGACTTTTTGATGCTGATCAGTGAGTGGTTGAAAAACGAAAAGCACCTGGTCGAAGCGGTCGAAAATGGGGAAGACGCGCTGGACCGGTTGCGTTTTTATAAATACGACTGCGTCATTCTCGACTGGATGCTGCCGGCGCTGAGCGGCATCGAGGTTTGCAAGATGTACCGGTCGACCGGTGGAACGACGCCGATTCTATTATTGACGGCCAAAAAGCACGTCGATGAGAAAGAACAGGGGCTGGATGCGGGCGCCGATGACTATTTGACCAAGCCATTCGAAATGAAGGAGTTGTCTGCTCGCATCAGAGCTCTGCTGCGGCGACCGCAGGCCTTCAGCGGCTCGATTTTGCACGTTGGCAACCTGATGCTGGAGCCGAACAGTTTCCGGGTTACTCGCAATGGCGAAGACGTCGCGCTGCTGCCAAAAGAGTTTGCGCTATTGGAGTTTCTCATGCGCCACCCCAACCAGGTGTTCAGCGCCGAAGCGCTGCTCGATCGGGTCTGGTCTTCGGATTCTGAGGCCTCGCCTGAAACCATACGTACTTATATAAAGAGATTGAGAAAGAAAATAGACGTTGACGGGCAGCCATCCGTGCTCTCCACGGTTCACGGTGTAGGCTATAAGTTGGATTCGCCGCAGGCAACGCCATCAGCGTAATCATTTGGCACAGCGCGTGTGAGAAACCCCTGTGTTGCTGTGTTTGCGATCAGATAATCGACAAAAGCCTCAGCGTTAAGCCATTTTCGCCGGACTAAAACCCCGCAGTCCCCTTCTGTACCTTCTGTACGCCTTCGCCGCACTTGCTTGATGGAACGATTTTCTCTTGAAAAACATTTTTCATTTCCACGTTTTTGCCACATTTATTTTCTAGTATGCGAACGTCGAGATTGAAGACCGCGCCTAGAGGACTGAAGAATGGAAATTTCCAAAATTGCAACACAACGTGATTTCCAAAGAATCAACTTGGCTGACCTTAACGCCATGCAGAGAAACCACGACATTTTGGAACAAAGCCTGAACTTCATCCGCAAAACAGCTGGGAACATTCATGATTGGATCCTGCCTCGCGACTCGCAAGAGCCAATCATCCTGGTGTTCTCGGACACGCCAGAATCGAACTAAATCTCGAAAATCATTTCTACGAAGGGGCGGACTCAGCAAAACTGAGTCCGCTGGGGTTTTTGGGGATTTTCTAGGCGACGTATGCATTTGCGAAAGCACGTAAAATTCCGGTGTTCTGTCCTGCGAATCAGTCGCAACTGCGCGCTACTGGAGCTCGACAAGCGTCTTCATCCCCGAAAACGGCAATAGCCACAATGTCGCTGCGGCCGTATATTTGGAGAAGCAGAAATTCGTTCCAGCAAAGGCGCTAGCCTCCAGTTCGTAAGCGTCCGTCTTCGTATGGGTCCGTCAGCTACCAGTGTCGATGTCATTTCGAGCGATGTCATTTCGCGAAGCGAACGCAGAGAGCGCAGTGGAAATCTCTCATGCTGCTGCGAAGCAGCCTCAGTTGTGCCACTGCAAAGATCAGAGAGACTCGACTACGGCTAGCGCCTTCACTCGAAATGACACTGAGCGAACTCACAGCTCATGATTATTTCGAAGCATACCCCTTACCTCCACTTGCCTATGACTTAGAAACACATATGTTGCTAAACGAACGGGTTATTCAAAAACTTCAATTGCAGGGTAAAACCATGCGGCACAAGGTTTTTAAGAGTTTCGGCAAATTGTTCAGGCGACTGCTGACAAGCAACATATGTGTTTCCAACTCATAAGGAGATCCCTGGAGCTTAGCGCCAATGCAGCAATTAGAAAGTCTTGGCAGGAGCAAGCGATCGAAATGAGCAATCCAAAAATTTCCCATAACAGATTCGACAACATCAAAACTGAATTGCTGAATTTGAAAAATTTGGAGAAGGCGTTGCGATTTTTGGAAGCGCAGCAGTTTCCGCTAGACCGGATGGAAGTAATCGCACAAGATGAGTTTAGTCACGACGTTGTGGTGCCCTACCCGGAAAATTCGCCGAACTTCCTGGCCATAGGTGTAACTTGATTAGGAGCGGTGACGGCGGTCGCCGTTTGGGATCATCAACCGAGCGCGGACGAATTGTTGGAGCGGAGGCTGAAAGCTGGATGGCGGCCTCAGCATTCTGAGCTGATCGACGGGCCCAAGATTTTAGGCCATGCGGCGTGCAATCTGACTTAGGTGTCGTGCGAACGCTGAACGAACGCCGATTATGATCGCAGGCGACAAGAACTGAATACTAACCGCGAAACTATGCTCTCTTGCGAATCCGTCTCTTGACGATGGACTCGCCGTTGACGGTGCGTCGAATCGATGCCAGGGCTTCGAGACTCGGCCAGATTACTTCCTTCATTTCGTCAAGTTCGTATGTTCCGATTTCGCCGCGCTCGTAACGCTTGCAGACATCTTCCCAAAGATGGAAGAGCTTTTTCGGGCAGCAAATTTCTCTTGCACGCTGCTGAAACTCTAGTAGGTCAAAACCTTCGATTGCTCCGTCCTCCACTCACCACTCACTACTAAAGAGCATGGAAAAAATTCGCAACTCTGTCAAGTTAGAGTTTAGGTCAGGCACCAAATACGATTGCGCGCCCGAAAAGCCTGAGGGATATACATTCGCAGGTATTGCGCATGGCAAAGTTGTCATTTTTCACTTACGACAGCAGCATATTTCGTGCCAAATTTTACATGCAACCACATATGGTGGTCGCTCAAAGCCAAACCAGTATTGCCTGGAACGAAATAGTCCGAGGAAAAATTTTACTCAAGTGAGTTGGGCGTCACTTCGTCCTCGAAAATGAATAAGCTCCGATCAAATTATTTCGCAGCCGAGATAAGGCGCAGTTCACCAGTTAAAAGGAAACGGTCCACTTAGAGCCAGGCATTGTCTGAACAAAAAGCGGAGCGCGATCAGAGCAGCAACGGAAACCGAGCGCACTCGAAGAATTGGTCGAACAAGACACCGTGCCAATCGGCTATCGATTCCTCAGCTTGACGCGATCGAAAGCCGGCGAAGACAATGCGTCGTGCAAGGTCAGGATTATCTGTTCCCGCACAGCAAAGCGAGGCGTATTGCTACGCCCCGCCCTCACCCCTGATCAAAAAATTCGAAACGCATCGGCTCGTTCCGTGATTGAAAGAATACGATTTTTGCAAGAGGAACTCCCCGATGAATTGGCCCGAGCCTGACTGTGCAATTGTGCAGCCGCGATAGCAAACGCTCAGCGGTACTGAATTTAGCAGGGCGAGGTGAACAACAACTAACCCTCGGTCCTCGATCACCGGTCGAGGTTCGATGGCACGAGCTTCTCGTCCGTGAGGATGCAAGGAGTAGCTCAATCAGCCGACAAGCAATTTCCACTGGTGGTCGCTGACCGGCATGACGCTAAGCCGTCCCATTTTCACTAGAAGGAAATCCTGAAACTCTTCGTTGGCTTTGATTTCGGCCAGAGAAATCGGTTTGCTCAGCCGGCGTTTTGGTTTTAGATCCACGACCACTAACTTCGGGTCGTTTTGTTTGGGATCGACATATGGCGCAGATGAGATCTCGGCTACACCAATGACCGCTCGAACGTCGCCTGTGTGATAAATCAGAGCTTGATCGCCCTTCTTGATCTGACGAAGGTATTTCAGAGCCAGGGCATTGGTTACTCCATCCCACGTCGCCTTTTTGTCTTGTTCGAGATTTTCGTAGCTGTAGCAGCTCGGTTCTGTTTTGAAAAGCCAGTATCCCATCTCAGTTCGACTCCGTTTCCCATTTGTCTTTGCTTTGCTTGCTAATCGCCTCGGCGACGCCCAAATTACCGATGCCATGTCTTAGAATCTATTCAGTCGCAGCGCGCGACAAGGACGGGATTATACACAATCAGCGCTGTCGCTGCCGAGGCTGCCAGTTGTATCGAGCAAAAGCTTTGAACTTGTGGGTTATCTCTGCCCTGTCTGTCGGCGTGGTTCCAGCGGCCGCCTCCGACTGGGTCAACGGCGACGCGACGATGTTTCCAGAGCATTCACGGCGCCCTCCCACCGTTTCTCAACCAGCGGCCCAACCGGCGCAAAGCACAGGCGACGATGGTTCGGTCAGCGTAAGCGATCCTGGAGCGCCCGGCGCTCCGTCCGACCAGCGGGCACCTCATACTTTGCAGGGCAATGTCGACCAATTTCGCGGCGCTTATGCAACTGGGCAAAATGCGGACGCTTCCATACTACAGACACCGTTGCCGGTGGCGCCCCCGCAGTCAAAACTTGTCTCAGCTAAGGTTTTTCAGGCTTGGTTGCAACAGACGCACCCCGATCTCGGGATCCATCTGAAGAATGAGGTGATCAACGTCAAGGGACAGTGGGATGACTCGGCTCATGCGTTGCACAACTTCGGCATTGCCTGCACGAAAATCTCGCCAAGGAAGCTCAATAGCGACGCTCTCCTCGGCACAAAGGTGCTGATTATCGATTGCGCCGGCGAGTTACAGACAGATGAGCTGCGAGCCGTGGCTCAGTTCGTCCACAATGGTGGTTATTTGATCACGACGGATTGGGCCCTTGACGCTTGTCTGGCGCGAGCGATACCTGGTTACGTCATGTGGAACAGCGGTTATTCGCCATCAGAAGTAGTCGACGCTCACGTCGTCGCGCCCGACTCCGAGTTGGTCAGGAACTGCGCGCCCCGGGCTTATTGGAAGCTGGACTCCAAATGCCAGACCGTAAAAATTATGCGGCCAGACAAAGTGACTGTGCTCGTGCGCAGCCGGCAGCTCATGAGAGATGATCCGGATCAGATCGGCATCCTCGCATTCACTTTCAATTTCGGCAAAGGCAAAGTGCTGCATCTAGTCGGGCATTTCGACAGCAACTCCGATCGCGCCTTCAACAATGCGCTTCCCGATCCAGCTCCGGGCATGGGCATCAGTTTGCGACAAGGCATCGCCGCCAACTTCGTGGCCGAAGCGCTCAAACGCGGCAATCCGGCTCCGCCAAGCGATTCACACTAGGTGTTATTTGGCCGGGGCTGTGTCGGCGTTATCTGTGGATGTTTTGGCCGGGGCTGCGTCGGCATTATCTGTGGATGTTTTAGCCGGGGCTGTGTCGGCGTTATCTGTGTATGTTTTGGCAGGGGCTGTGTTGGCGTTGAGGGTGGATGTTTTGGCCGGGGCTGTGTCAGTTTTACCTTCGGATGATTTGCCCGGAGCGTCTGCATTATCTTCGGCTGATTTGGGCGCTGAGCTGGGGTCGACTGCTTTGACGGGCGGCGAATCGGTGTCGTTGAGCGACCAATCGAATTCTCGATAGACGACTTTGTATTCAGACCGGTTGCGAACACCTGCCAGTGCCTGCTGCACATCGTCGGGACCGTGCATACTCAGGTAGCCCAAAACAATCTCGTCATCAGTGGGCGGAGGAAAGGGGATTTTCTGAAACCCCGCCTCGGGTGCGAAGTCCAGGGGGAACCATTTGAAGACTTGCGAAACAAATATCTTCTTATTGGCGAGATCGAGATCGACGTTTCTCTTGTCGGCGAGATATTTGTGCATGGATTGATTGAGTTGGTTGTCCAGCTTTGCGCCGGTATAAGCCGCTCGTTGCGTCGAACAGCCGTTGGCACCGCAGAAGATACCGAAGTGAGTACGAATGTCCTTGATGTCTTTGCGGATCACATCGTGATAGATCTGCCAGAGATTGATTTTCCGTCCTGCGACGCTGACGAAATCGGCTTCCCAGCAATTAGGAATCTGTCGAATGCTATTTGACGGGTAGTAAAGTTTTTTCCCGTCGATCGGATAATGATCGAGAATAATCTTGATGGTCAGCGCGCAATACACGTTCAACCACAATGCTGCTCGATCGGGCGCAGACATCTGATCGTATTGATCGGCAGTGATTGTTTCCAGCGAATTGAGATAGCGTTCCAGATTGGCGGAATGTTTCTGCCAGCGCTTGTAGTGCACACCATTGTTATCGGTATATTTCTTCAGCTCTGCCGTGAGCATTTTGTGCGTGCGATCGAAAGACCAGGCTGCGCACTGGCAAGACTGCCACATCAGCGACGCCAGACTGAGCGAGACAACCGCAGCGACCCCAATTTGTCGAGCCCGTTGTTTCATCACTCTGTTTTCTTTGTCTGTTTTTCGTCGCTTCCAAATAAAGCCAGAACCGCTTCGGGCTTATATACAGGAGCTGAGCATCTGCCGTCTATGCACCCGAACGCCGCAGCTTTCGGCATATCGGGATATTCGACGTCGGGATTCGGCAGTGGTCCCTCTTTCTTGTCACGCCATTCGATGCGCTTGTAACCGGATGGATATTGAATCGCTGATTTGAAGAGAGCCAGCGCTTGCGGGTCGTCTTTGGCACCGATGATGGTAACATGCGCCGGGTCGTTGCCCAGTTCCTGATCGGCAAGCAGTGTTCCAGCGACGAGGATGTGCCTTTGCCTGGCAATGGCAGGCGTCGCTAAATAGCGCATCGCTTCTTTTGCCATTTTCTGATAGTGCTCATTACCCGTATAGCGGTAAAGCAGATTGGCGAAACGCGCCATGCCCACGTTCTCATCGAGCAGCGGTTTCGGCGCCGGGACCGTCTTCTTCAGATCGGCGGTAGCGAATCCGGCGCCCGTGCCACCAGCAGTAGTGACATTGAAATTTTTGTCCACATATTTGGCCGCCTTCTCTGCGGCCGCTAACCACTGACGCTCACCGGTGGCGGTGTAGAGGTTGAGGAACGCCCGTCCCATCGCCAGTGTGTCGCCCATGAATGGACCGCCTTTGTCGTGCTCTCCGTGCGCGAAGCCGCCATCGCCCAGAGAACGGTTGGCGATGATCCAATCGGCGGCCTTTTGAGCTTCGTCAAGGTATTTGGCATCGCCGGTCGACATGTACAGCTGCGCCAGACTGTTGATCGCCCAGCCGTTTTCCCGAGCATAGATATGTTTGTCTATGCGAGGTATTCCTCGTTTGCGGCGGTCAGCGTCGTTGAGAGCGAAATATTCGCCACTATGCTGGCCTTGCACCAGGTCAGCATCCTGACTGGTGTAAAAGGCACCATCGGGGCTGCTCAAGAAAGTGCGGAGGAAGCGCTCGATGTCCTGAGCCGCTTTCAGATCCAGCGGATTGTGCCAGAGCGCATAGGCAAGCGCATAAACGCGCATGTCCTCTGCCTGCATTTGCATGATCTTCTCGAAATGCGGCTCGTTCCAATCGCCATGTACCGAATATTGATAGACACCGCCCCAAACGGGATCGATCAGCTTACGTTGTAGGCGCAGGGTTTCCTTAGCGCGTTTCTCCTCGGCGGCGTCGCCTGATTTCGCTTGCGACATGGCGTATTCAACCGTATCCCAATCGAGAAACTTCTGGTCGAAACCCCAACCGCCTTTGTCGGTGTCGTAGCCTTCAATATGGTTGTTGTTAAGCTCTTTGCGCAGGGCAGCGCTGAGCACTGCATCTTTGGCGAATGCGATCGCAGCACCCTTTTTCACAATCCGCGAATGATTGGGATTTTTGGCGACGGACTGGAGCAAAGCCAACATATCTTTGGGTGGAACATAGCCGGAACGGATTTCGATCTCATCGCCGTTGGGCTTGAAGAGAACGGTGGCCGGCCAACCGTAATCCTCATATCTGTTAGAAAGATCGGGGCGCGAATCCTGGTCGACCTTGACCGGAATGAACTTGGTGTTCATGAGCTGCGCTATCTGTGGGTCGCTGTAGGTCTTCGCGTCCTGCACATGGCACCAGTGGCACCAGATCGCCTCGAGGTCAAGAATGACGGGCTTGTTTTCCTGGCGCGCCCGGGTGAAAAGGTCGCTTGACCATTCCTGCCACTTTACTAGACTGTGATGTTCCCCAACCGGTGCAGGGGCGGTGGCTGCGTTCTCCGCTGCTGCCGGCGGATTGATATTCAAGGTTCCCACCGAGGACAAAAGAACAGCAACCGCTGCGACAATCGAGTATCTTCTATCCTTGAAAATCGTGGCCATATTCACTCCTGCTGGCACTCGGCGTGCACATGATAGCACCCTGGAACGCCCGCCTGCGTGGCCCATGCGTCCCTTGCGGGCGCAGGAGTCGAGCCGGAAACTCAAATAATTAGTCGCGACCGGAACCGTTGTCACGCTGCCAGTCGAGCCCCTCAAATGAGGCTCCGTCACGCAGGTGTTCCTTAAAGCTACCAAGGCGCCCCTTTAACCGGTCATAGTCCCTGGCTGAGATAACGAACACTTCACCCTGGCTGTGAATCACTCGCTGGGGTCCTTCTTTAAGAGCCAAAGTGACCAGTTCGCTAAAGCGCTGCTTGGCGTCTGTCAAATTCCAATTGGCCATGGGCACCGTCTCCATTCAGCCAGTGGACTACAAAGCTATCTTGGCATGAGTCCGTCCAGGAAAATCACAACCATTTCACAAATCGTTCACCAATCCGACACTACTTCTCACTATATTGGCAACATCCCGGAAAGATAAATGCAGAACCCCAGGCATGCTTGACGGATTAGTGTTGGCGTTTACTACACAGATGCTGGCGAGGTGTTGATCAATGGCGATGTGGACAGTAGCTCAAGATGGCGGGCAAACGGTTTTCCTCCTGGAGGACCAACAGATCACATCGACACCTTCGTCCAGACTCTCGACCGTGCTCAAGCATGCCTGTGGTACTGCATTTAATACCAGACAGTCTCAGCTCAAGTTGAAAACGCTCGCTCAGGTCGTGCCTTTGCAGCCTAGCTACGGCCAGGTCATCGATATGACGCCGCCGAGAATGGCACGATTGGCCATGGTCGATCAGGACGATACTTTAAACCTGGAAGGCGAGGAAGGACACGAAGGGAGAAGACATCCCGGTTTGTTCATCGAGAACAGCCTGGGAAAAATTCGCTACAGTCTCGACAAATCGGTGGTTACCTTTGAGCCCAAGGCCGGCGGCAGCGTGACTTTCGTTGACTGCGGCAGCGGCAGAGCGACAATCATCGCCAAGTCACCCGACGGCATGGAACGGCGTTATCCCGCAAGCACGGCTGCTTTCAAAGCCGCCTTGAAGCTGAAGAATGGCAACGTCAATTGGCTGGGCGGCCGTTACTTCGCCTTCGAACAGTGCTCGTATACCTTCAAAAACGAACAAGGCACGCCACTTCTGACGATCAGCGACCTGGAATATTCGGATGCCGGACATCTGATTTCATTGACTTTGCCCAACGGCGATCGCTGGGTGGCAATTCCAAGCACCACATTTTATGAATGCCTGGAAGCGTCTGGCAAAGCCAAATTTCCAGTACCGCTTCAGCTTGGTCCGCTGATGCTGCGCGAAGATGGACTCTATGCTCACGGCGCGGATGCTCAATACAATATCGGCGTGCCGCTCAAACAAGGTTCGTTGAAGCGCTCAGCCCAGCCGGCTTGCCATCAAGAAAGCGAAAAGGACTCGAGCCAATCAAAACTGAAAGACGTGCTGGGCAATCAGACAGCGCAACCGTGCTCGATTCAGACATGGCAGAAAACGGCTAAACAACGGCATTTGCAGTCGGTTTCACTGCTCGCCGGCAAGGCAAACCCGCAGCCTAACGCGGTTTGAAAAGCACCACCCCCCTTGACGTCCTACCTTAATAAGTACTAAACTATTACGTAAGCAGTCAAATCAGCTCGTAGTGAGGACCTCCGGGTTTTTGCGGATTTGTTGCTCAAGGTAGAAAACCATGAAAATGTTTGAGCTTATTGCCATGATCCTCCTGCTCGTAGGGGGACTTAACTGGGGACTAGTAGGGGCATTCAACTACAACGTCATCACATCGTTGCTCGGTGATGGAAGCACCATGACCCGGGCTGTGTATGCGATCGTTGGGCTCTGTGCGCTTTACGAAGCGTTCCAGTTCATGAAAAAACGCGCGGCCTGACAGCTCGCGCCGGATACTCAAAATTCGAAGCGACACTAAATTACACAATTTTGGTGCTCACAGGTGAGGTGTTACTGCGCTTATCAGCGCAGCGGGCCGCTTCCTGTCCGGCTGCTTAACTGCTCGTACTGAAACGTGCGAACTGACTAGCGGCAGGCGGCACTGAACTTGGTGCAAACGTCGAGCATTTCGCGGCAGTAGATGCCGAGCTGCTTTTGGGCGGTGTCGCCTGCAGACGTCCGGATAATTTCAATCACTCGCGAACCGGTGATCACACCATCGGCTCCCAGTGAGAGCATGGTCTGGGCATGCTCAGGCTTGGAGATGCCAAAACCGGCACACACAGGCACTTTCGAGCGCTGCTTCACGCTTGTGATCAGCGCCGACAGCTGAGCATCGCTTTGCGAATCGCGATCGTTTGTTCCCGTAACGCCCAACCGGGACACCAGATAAAGAAAGCCGCCGGCGTTCTTACAAATCAGCTCCAGCCGTTTCTCTGTCGTCACCGGTGAAATCAAATAAATCAGCGCGATCTCGTTTTGCCGCGCGTGAGGCAAAACCTCTGCCGCATTTTCAACCGGCAGATCCGCCACTAAAACTCCGTCCACGCCGGTAGTCCGGCACTGTTGAAAGAATTCCTCGACCCCGTACGCAAGCACGTTGTTGTAATAGACGAGCAGCCCAATGGGGATTTTGGCATCAATCTTGCGAATATCTCTGAGCAGCTCGAAGCCGTCAGCTAACTTAAAGCCGGAGGAGAGCGCTTCGTACGCTGCTCGCTGAATGATCGGACCGTCGGCTACCGGATCGCTGAAAGGCATCCCCAATTCTAGTGCCGAAACCCCGCTGTCAATCATGGTTTTGACCGAATTCAGGCAGCCATTTTTATCGGGCCAGCCCAGCAGAGTAAACGGCACGAATGCTTTTTGATTGCGCTGCGCTAACTCAGCAAAGCGTTGCTCATAGCGATTCATGCTTCATTACCTCCGCCAGATCCTTGTCGCCGCGTCCTGAAAGATTGATCAAAATGCGTGTATCAGTCGGCACATTGCCCGCTAGCTTCTTAGCATAAGCCACAGCATGAGCGCTTTCCAGAGCAGGAATGATGCCCTCGCGGCAGGACAGCTCCTTGAACGCAGCCAGTGCTTCTCGATCGTCGACCGACTCGTATTTCACACGTCCGATCGCCTTGAGATGGGCATGCTCCGGTCCAACGCTGGGATAATCGAGCCCGGCGGCGACGCTGTGCGCCTCGCGAATCTGTCCATCACCGTCTTGCAACACCATGCTCTTCATGCCGTGAATGCAGCCAGGGCTGCCTTTGGACAGCACCGCGCCGTGGGCATCGGTGTTCAGTCCGCGGCCGGCGGGTTCCACTCCGATCAGTTTCACCTTCTCGTTATCCAGGAAAGCGGAGAACATACCGATGGCGTTGGAGCCACCGCCGACACAGGCGACAACGTAATCGGGAGCGCACATATAGCGCTCGAAAAACTGTCGTTGCGATTCCGCGCCGATCACTTCCTGAAAAAAGCGCACCATTGTCGGGAACGGATGCGGTCCGGCGACGGTGCCGAGAAGATAATGAGTATCTGCCAGGTTGGCAATCCAATCTCGCAAAGCATCGTTGATGGCATCCTTCAACGTGCGGCTGCCGGAGGTGACCGGATGCACTGTGGCACCCATCAACCGCATGCGATAGACGTTGGGTTGCTGGCGCGCCATGTCCACTTCGCCCATATAAATTTCGGTTTTCAAACCCAGCAATGCACCAGCCATGGCGCAGGCGACACCGTGCTGTCCGGCGCCGGTCTCGGCGATGATGCGCGTTTTGCCCATTGTTTTGGCCAGCAAGGCTTGACCGAGGGCATTGTTCGTCTTATGAGCACCGCCGTGGAGCAAGTCTTCGCGCTTCAAAAAAATGTCCGCGCCCCAGTTGCGAGAGAGATTCTTCGAGTAGTACAAAGGCGTCGGCCTGCCGGCATAGTCGCGCAAGAGATTGTCGAATTCACCCATGAATCCTCTGTCCGTGCTGGCTTCGACGTAGGCGGCTTCGAGCTGCTCGAGAGCGGGCATCAACGTTTCAGGCACGTAGATGCCGCCGAAAGTACCAAACATTCCTGCTGTTTTCATGACCTGGTTCCCCTTGATGCCTCAGGCTTGCGCCGTACTGCTTCAAAAAATGCTTTCATCTTTTCGATGTCCTTCTCGCCAGGCTTCGATTCAATGCCAGAGGCGACATCGACACCAAACGGTTCCAGCTCTGCGATTACATTGTTCACATTGCCGGGGTTCAGTCCACCGGCAAAGAAATACGGCAGCGGAATCGGCCCGACCTGCTTCAACAAGGCGATCGCATCAGCGATCCAGGTAGGCTCAATGCGCAGCTCCTTCGGTTTATCGAACAAAAGATATTTTGCCACCGGAACATACTGCTCTATTTGCTCTTTCAGCGAATAGAGGGCATCAGGAGCGCTGACTTTGATCTCGATCGTTTTGATCAACGGCAACTCCAGAGACTGGCAGAACTCTACACTCTCGTTGCCGTGCAATTGCACCATTTTGATTTTGGCGGTTCT
>Ga0182024_10015370_pt1 | contig 14675 bp, 13 predicted proteins | sample P32metaG_FD_120480 | JGI IMG/M metagenome (GOLD analysis project Ga0182024, IMG submission 120480) | Permafrost microbial communities from Stordalen Mire, Sweden - P3-2 metaG (Illumina Assembly) | ecosystem: Environmental > Terrestrial > Soil > Wetlands > Permafrost | place: Sweden: Stordalen... | reverse complement strand
GCGCCGCCGGCCCCGCCGTAACCTAACGATCCCGCCGTGCCCGAAAGTCCGAAACCGTCGCTGCCTCCGCCACCACTTCCGCCCGCGCCGCCGTCGGTTTGTGTGCCGCCTCCGCCGCCACCGCCGCCACGTCCAGAGCCGGGCGCGCCGGCCTCGCCCGCACCCCCGACGATTCCGCCTCCCTTACCACCCGAACCACCGTAGTAGCTCAACCTGTTCGCATCGCCTCCGCCTGACGAAGCGCCTTCGCCACCACCCCCGCCAACGACGAGGATACGATTTGCGAGACCCTCACCGCCTTGTCGCAGATCTGACGCGCCGCCGCCGCCGTACGCATCGGATTTGTGCTTCAATGGCGCCGCCGTGGCCGCCGCCATTGAAGCCGCCTTTGCGTTCCACGCCCTGGCCGCCAACGAAAACTGTCAATCTCTCTCGCGCTGTGACCGGAATCATCGCACGCACGCGCCCGCCCTTGCCGCCATTGGCTCCGCCCCCCACGGCACCTAAAGCAATCACGGTGATCCATTTCACGCCGCTCGGCACTTCGAATGTTTGTTTACTACCAGTGTATTTGAAGATTTTCGAGTGTTTCTTGTAATGCGTAGTGATGGGTGTACTTTGCTGCATCGCACCTGGCGCGGCGTGCGGCGGCTGCTGGACTTAAGTCGAAGGCACCGAGATCGTGATACTACCTTCGCCGTAGAACGCTTTGAGAGTCTTTCCGCCTGCCGGGTAATTGTAGTAGTTTACCGATGCGGTCTCATCGATGCCGCAACTTATTGCCGCCGCCGAACCTGCGATGGAGAGCGTCGGTCCGTAGTCGCTGGCGTAAAACACGTTGCACTCGTCGAGCCTGACGTGCCCCACGGCCTTACCATTCCCACCATGCAGCCGATACAGCGTTAGCGTCTGCGTGTAGTCTGAGGCTCGACCTGTAATCACCAAGTGGGTTCCGTCCCACGCATACGCGCCTCCCTGGCGGACGTCGAACTCCCTGACGGCGGATCCACCCTTTGGCAGCCATCCTGCCTTTTTGCCGACGTAGCCGCGAAGGTAGAGATTCCCCGCGCCGTCATAGGTCATCGTGCGAACTTCGCGCACGAACCCACGTGTCGAATAGGCCGCCGGTGAACCGCTAGCCTTTTTCCAAATGGCGACCTTCGCCGACGTTGTTCCCACCGCGAGGTTACCACTGCTGGAATCGACCGCACATGCAGCGGCGCCGTGGCCTCCGAAGTTCAAGGTCGCGATCGGCTGCGTACCGGCGTGGGCATATTCGAGGAGCGTGCTCGCACCGCCGGGGATTTTATTTATCACCCAAACATTGCCGTGCTGATCGGAGCAGACCCCAGCCACGCTGTGGTAACCAGTGAGCGTTTGCACGCGTTTGCCGCTGGGATAGCCGAAGACGTTCACTTGTGAATAGTCTGCGACGTACACAAGATCGCGCGCTGCATATCCATTCTGGACGGCTGAAACCTGGGGCATCCTCGACAGAGGAACAGGCGCCCCCCCGCAACCGGCGAGAAGGGCAAAGGCGGTCCACCTTGCCAGCGTGCAGTGACTGAAAGCGAAGCTCTTCATGCGTCTGCCTCGAGGGGTTGTTCAATGGGAGCACAGACTTTCGAAATCTGCGGCGGGCAGGCCTGCGCCCCGTAGCGACTTAGACGCCTCGCAGCTGTGCCGCCGGCACCGATCGATGTTGCGCATTGCAGCCCCGCAGCGTAGATGCGACGCCTCGCAGCATGCTCGCAGTCTCGCGGCTTAGAGCTAGAGGCTTAACAGCTCAGAGCGCGGCGGCCGCGATCGCAGCCGGCACAGCGCCTAGCAGAGAGAGGGTCCGTTTTCTCCTCGCCAACCCGTCACGCAGCATTGTGGGATAGGGGTTGAAGCCCTCCAAAACGCCTCCCCCTTCCCAGACTGCCGATCCGCAAGGCTCTTAGATTCCAAGCCGCTGCGATCCAAGCCGCAACACGTTAAGCGCCCGCGGTCGAAGCTGCTAAACTGCGAGGCTGCTGCGAGGCCTAGCCGCCGCGCCGCGAGGCATGTCCAGCTGCAATGCGAGCTACGCGCGCCGATCTAGGCTGCAAAACGCGCAACGGCCGCGCGATCGCGAAGCCGTGCAGAGGGCAGAGCGTGCGGGGCTCCGCTATGGCCTCAGGGAAAAAATGGTGCCGACGCCATAAACGCCACCGAGATAGGTTGTCCCCACGAGACTTCCGCCCTTATAGTTCATGTCTGCTAGGGGCTGGAAGCCGTCTGCGCCCTTGCCGAAGCGGTGCAGCACGTTCTCGATGCCGGCCGTCGTGATGCTGAAAACCGTGCCACCGTTTTGGGTACCGCCGGCTGCCGCTGTCGTGCCGTAGAGCGTGCCTTTTACATTGGTCAAGCCGCCCGGGGACGCTCCGTCGTAGCCCCCGCCGAAGCTATACAGCAGCTTCTCCGTGCCGTCGGTCCTGATGCTGAAGACGGTTCCGCAGCTGCATTTCTTTCCGCCGTAACTGGTCGTGCCATACAGCGTGCCGCTCACGTCGGTCAGGCCTGCCTCAGGAAACTCGCCATCTCTTCCATTCGCGTGGAAGCTGTGAAGAACTCTCTCCCTCCCTCGCGAGGTAACGCTGAAAACCGTGCCATTGTTGTGCGTGCCCCCAATAAACGTTGTACCGTAGAGCTTGCCGCCGACGCCGATCAGGCCTGCCTGGGGAATATCGCCATCGGCTCCCCCGGTGAAGCTGTAGAGCACTTTTTCCGTGCCGCCGGTAGTGATACTGAAGACCGTGCCCGCATTGTACGCGCCGCCTGCGCCCGTTGTGCCGTAGAGCGTGCCCTTTACGTTGATCAGGTCTGACGTGGGACCACTGCCGTCGGTTCCGGTGCCGAAGCTGTGCAGCACCTTTTCCGTGCCTCCGGTCGTGATGCTGAAGACCGTGCCGCCGGTGCCCGCGTTATACGCGCCGCCATTGCCCGTCGTGCCGTAGAGCGTGCCGTCTACGCTAGTCAGGCCCGCGAAGGGGAAAAAGCCATCGGTGCCGTTGCCGAAGCTGTGCAGCACCTTTTCCGCGCCGCCCGTGGTGATGCTGAAGACGGTCCCGCACCTACTTGAACCGCAATAGTTTGCGCCGCCTGCGAACGTCGTGCCATAGAATGTGCCCCCCGTGGCGGTCAAGTCCGAGTGGGGATAGTTCCCATCGGGGGACGCGCCAAAGCTATACAGGACTTTGTAGTTCTTACTATTGGTGCGCGCCGCGAGCGCCGAGACTTGAGGCATCGCGCCCGGCGCGCCGATCGGCGGCTGCGATCCGCCGCAACCGGCAAGCAATGCTGCGGCTGCGCTTATGCTCGCAGCATGGCGGCTTATGCCAACAGTTCTCATAACCCCACCTCCTCTAAGCCGCTACGCTAAGTGGGGCAACGGCGGCGAGGCGGGGTAGCGGCGTTCTGCAAGAAAGCTGCGACGCTGCCTTACTCACTGAGGCCTACTGACAGTTGCGCCGAGCGGCTGCGTCATGTCGAGGGCCTTTATTTCCGATCCCCCGTCAGGATAGTTCCAGAAGCCAACTTCCGAGGCGGACGTGTCCGCGCCAACCACGATCGCACCCTGAATCCAAAACTGCGCAAGGGAGCTTGGACCGGACAGCATTACGGAACCAGCCTCGGTGCCCGTCGAGCCCTGGACAGAGAATCGACGTATCAGCGTATTCTCTTCATCACCGACAGCAAGGTATTGCCCGTCCCACTGAACGGTGCCCGGAGTGGTGAGCTTGGAGTCGAGGGCGATGCTCTTGAACTTTGACCCGCCCTTCGGCAATTCGGCAAGAAAGACTCCTTTACTTTGCGTTCCGCCATCGACAAACAGAGCCCCGCTGGTATCGTAGCCGCAAGAATATAGGTTTTCTTTCAGCGCGTAGAGCTTGGGTAGATGCCAGTGATGCCGCTTGGCCGGGCGAAAAATAGCCACGCCCTCTCCCGCCGACGAAACCAGCGCCAGCCTTCCGGTAGTTCGATCGGTGGAGCAGCTCTGAGGAGAAGGAAACGGATCAGATATTTGGGCGATCGGAGTCGATCGTCCATGCCGAAATTCGTCAATGACGTCCACGTTCACCTGGCTCAGAAAGACATCCCCCGCGGCGTTCGAACAAATGACGCCGGTGCTCCCGCCGAGGCTGGAAACGAGTTTGCCATGCGGATACGTGTAGACATTGGTTGCAAGATCTGCCGAAACGTAGAGTAGATCTCGGCGGTGTAGGCTCGACAGCACAAGCGATCGCCTCTGTGGCATCGCGCCCGGCGCGCCGATCGGTGGCTGCGATCCGCCGCACCCTGCGAGCAATGCTGCCGCGGCGCTAATGCTAAGCGCGAAGCGGCTTAGAGCCTGAGTTCCCATGATCTGTGCCTCCGGGTAGCGGATGGATCCGCAGCTTAGCGCGACGGCGCGACGCTGACTGTTAGGCCCCCGAACCGTGCATGCTTTTGATACAAAGGACCGACTGCGTTGATGCGTTGCCCTCCTTGAGGGTAACGCCAAAAACCGAGTCTATTCCAGTAACGCCCGGCTGGCACGATTATTCTGTCGCCGCAATAAGAAATATCGTCTCTTTGGTAACTCCGAAGAGTTTCGTAGTGCCGACCACGGTCGCCGCGGAGCCTGATACGGTGAGCCGATAGATCTTTCGGCCGTCCGCAGCGAGAGCGAGATACTGACCGTCCCACTGTAGTTGGTTCGGAAAGCTAAGGGTTGCATTCACCGAGAGGTCGATGAATGAACTAGAACCTTGGGGCAGCTCTGCCAGAACGTACTGATCCGACGACAGTCCCGCGATAAAGAGATTTCCGTGATCATCGTACGTACAATACATATATCTTGTGAATGTGGGGTCTGTGTAGAATTTCGGCGTTCCCTTTGAATCGGTAAAAATCGCGACGTTTCCGGGGCCGCTGCCTTCTGGTGAAGCGTTTACAACAGCTAGGTTTCCGCTGCTGGAGTCCCAGGCACAATTTTGAGAGACGTAGTTGGAGTCGTTCAGAGTTGATATTGGCTTGGATCCACCATGCTTGTACACTAGAATCTTCTGGCGGACCAAGAAATAAACCTGACCGTCGCTGTTGGAACAGATTGATGTATATGGAGCGTCCAGCGAGCGCAAGACCTTAGCGCCGGGGTAAGATAGTATGTACGTTCCGTTGTATGCAGACGCATAAAGCAGATCGCCACTCTTAGCTTCCGGCAGCATCCACGACGTGCCACGATCGGCGTGCGTGGCGACTGCGGAGGTTTGCGGCATTGCTCCCGGCGCGCCGATCGGCGGCTGCGATCCGCCGCAGCCTGCCAGCATCGCGACAGCCACGCAAGCGCTTAGCGCGTAGCGCCTAGAATCCAAGCTCTTCATCTGCCATGCTCCCCGCTCCGTGAACGCCACGCAGCCCAGCAACGTTTCGGCATGGTCGTGCTTTAGCCCGCGTAGCGGTTGTGCCATGGCAAGCCAAGCTGCCCTTCGGCCCTCGGTGCCTTGCTAAGCAAACACGGCCTCGCTTTTGCGAAGCCGTGCAGAGGGGCAGAGGCGCGAGGCTAATGTCTTCGCGGAAGGCTCACGGCAACGTTGCCATTGTACGACCCGATGACTTCCGTTGCCTCACCGCCCTTGGGATAGTTAAATAAGCCGAGCCTATCGTCACCGTAATGATGTCCGTTCGTGCTGTACGGAACGACGATTGTATGTCCCTGAATCCAAAATGTATAGTAGTAACTCCTGCGATATCGCCGTCCGGTGAGCCGGGTCTTGCCAACGATTGTGCCCGTCGAACCACTGAGTTCCACGCGGTAAACCAAGTTGTCGCGATGGCCGCCCATCCCGATAACGAAGTGCGCTCCGTCCCATCCGACCGGCCCCGGAAATCCCAAATCGTCGTTGATCGAGACGTATTCAAGCTGGCTACTCCCCGGCGGGAGCTCCGCGAATTCATCGCCGCTGCTCACGGAGCGGCCATCGACCAGCAGATCGCCTGCATCGTCGTACGCGCAGAAGTAATACCAATAGATGTTCGGCTGGTGAATATCCATCCCGTTGCCTTTCGCCCCCGTGTAAATGGCAACGTTCCCGTGATCGTAGCCCCAACCGGTACCAATGAAGTTTGCCACCGCAAGGTTTCCCGTCGTCGGGTCCACCGAACAGCCCTGGGGCACGTTCGGAGCGTCGCTAAGGGTTTCGATCGGTTTCATCCCGCCATGGCGATATTCGAGGATCGACGCATTCGACAGGTCCGCGACGGTTACGAATACGTTACCGTTGCGGTCGGCGCAAACGCTGCCAGCACCCGCGACCGCCAGGCTTCCGACGAGCGAGCCTTGAGGGTACGTCAGTACGCAAACGCCGCCGCAGCCATTCGTGACATAGATCAGGTCCTCGCTCTTTGCTTCCGGCAGCATCCACGACTTGCCATGAGCGGTGTGCGTCGGGATCGCCAGGCCTTGACGTATCGCGCCCGGTGCGCCGATCGGCGGCTGCGATCCGCCGCACCCTGCGAGCATTGCCCCAGCCGCGCTTATGGCTAGCACATAACGGCTAAGATCCGAGCTGCTCATCTGCGTTGCTCCTCGCTCCGTTATCACGGAGAACCTCGTAGCCTAGTCTTTGGTGATTTCCATTCCCGCGACGACAGGGCCGTATGTGCTTTTCTTGGGGTCCTCGCTTATGAGGGTTAGGATTGCGGGTCCCTTACCACCTGTAAACTTCCAAGTCTCGGTCGCATAGTCGTTGTTTTGTACGTCGCTGCCGCCCGAAATATTCCAAGTGAACGTTGTAAATTGATGGTCTATTTCGATCTTCATAGTCTTCACGGTTGGTGGACCGCCGCCATTGCCGGAAAACATGAAGGAGAGCGTATACGATGCTCCCTGATGCGTTTGGAATGCACTGGTTTTGATGCCACCAACTTTGTAGTAGCCATCGAGATCGACACTGCAAAGGTTGTCCAGCCCCTCTCCGCCCCAGCCCAAACTGCCATTAAAGTCGATGTTGCCTTTGCTGACTTCCCAGTCCGGCGCGAATACGTAACCTTTCTTGTAGGTGGGGCCCTTTTGTTCCGGGTCGATAGCCTGGGAGAAATCGCCGTCGGGTAAAATACCTGTGCCTCCCGGCAACGCTGGACAGTCTTCGGAACCGGAAGTCGTTCGCACATGGCTCATCGCGGCGCTCTGCGGCATCGCGCCTGGCGCAGCAATCGGCGGCTGCGATCCGCCGCACCCCGCGAGCATTGCTGCGACGACACATCTCGTAAGCACGTAGCGATCAAAACCTGAAATCCTCATCCACTGCCTCCTGAAACCTGAACGCCTCCGCGGACAGGATGATTCGGCGCGACACAAGCTAGTCCCGGCGTGGCTATTCTGGTGATCGGCTACTCGAACACAACTCGAAAGAGCGCAAAGAAACACGGCCTCGCATTTTCAAAGCCGTGTATCGGGGTGCGACATGTTTTTGACTACCAGCTAAAAACTACTTGCCCGTTGCCGATATCATGCTTCCAGCCTTGGTACAGCTTCACGCCCGAAGCACTCGACTCGACGTATGACGACCCGCCACCGCCACCACCGCCGGCGAATGCGGGCCCGCAAGATTCGGAGCCGCCACCACCGCCACCGCCGCCTCCGTAGTAGCCCCCGCCGCCGCCTCCGCCATTACCGCGGCATCTACCGCGAGGCTCGTGCACTGTACGATGGCTTACGCGGGCGGATCCGCGCGGGTGGTATTTCCATGATCGCGCGTGAAGCCAAGGTGAGCCGTTCGGTCGTCAAAGCGTTCGTGAACCAAGGGACGGTACCGCGCCGCCAAACGATCGCAAAGCTCGAAGCGGCGCGGGCGCGGCTGATCCAGCTTTCACCCTCGTCATATATTAGGCGGTCTACCTGTTTCCGAAACGGATAGGGTTAGTGCGGTGCGAAAGGCTGCTTCAATTGAGAGGCCAACCGAGTTGGTCTGCGCATCCCTATAGGCTTCAATGCTCATTTCGCGACGAGCACGATGCAGGATGTCGCGATGTCGGATCAGGGCAGGTGAGGTAGATGGCGATCCTTCGCGAGATCGTTGCGCGGCAGTTGCGGTGAGCGACACGATGGCTCGTTCGATTTCGCCCTCGTCAATCAAGAGCTCCGCCATAGAATCCAACTGATCGCACAGCTCAGAACGATATGGATCAGCGAGGATAGCCCCAAGCGCGATCTCGAGATCGGCCAGCACGTTTCGGAAGCCCGACGCCCGCATACAGTAAATCGCCGTTTTCATCGCTTGCCTGCAGTACAACGCGTCGTTATGAAGGCCACGGAACACTCGCATGCTGCGTTTGCTGAAATCAATCGCGAGAAACAGATTACCGAGGTAAGCATACGCTCCCGCTGAGTTTCCCAGCGCGTTGGCGACCATTGTTTGACGGCCGATGTCGGCCGCCAGTTTGAGACTTTCCTGAAAGCGACCAAGAGCCGCCCGTGCGTTCCCGTCCACCTCCAGTTCAATGCGACCTAAGTTATCCAACGCCGCAACTCTGACGCGCGGATGCAGCAATTGACCTTGGGTTAGGTTGGCCAAGAACCGATCGCGAGCGCCCTCAACGTTACCAGCGTCAAAATCGATAATGCCAAGCACATTCCGGACTCGACAAAGACCGAAATCGTCCCCTAACGCCTCGTAATGCGCAAGACTCGAAGCCGCAGCCTGCATCGCTTCTTCCAATCGCGACTGCCTATAAAGCAAAAGCGCCAAACCCTCGTACAGTGCTGCCTGGGTAGGGCGAGTCTTGATACTGTCGTCACAAGCCAGGGCCTGCCTAATCCAGTCCTCACCTTCTCTGTACTCGCCGCGAGCATCCCAATACTCGGCGAGTTCAGAAACGATGACAGCCCCGACGTGCTCATTATGTGTCGCAAAGGACCAGTCCAATGCCTCGCGTACATTCGCAAACTCTCGCGTCATCGCTTGGAGCGCTTCACCTTGATCTTGTACACGAAAAACCTGCATCAGGTCTGCTGTGACGTCGAGGTAGTAGAAAGCATGTAACCAGTGACTAAATGCCAAGTCGGGGGTTTTTTGCAGTTGCTCGCGACCATATTCACGCACGGTTTTCATCATTACGTATTGCGTTGGCACAGCGCGAAGGTCAATTTCTAATAAAGACTTGCGAGCAAGATGAACAGCCATGTCCGTGACACCTTCGAACAAAAGAAAATCGCCGCAAACCGCCGAGAGCGCGGCGGCGTCAAATGAACCACTAAAGATGGATGCGCGGCAATAGACCATCTGTTCAAGCTCCGTCAACCGTTCGAAACTCCAGTCCATGAGCGCGCGCATCGAGCGATGCCGAGGGTCGGGATCGTGCCCTTCAGAGCCGAGGTTAGTTAGGCGAGTTTGCAGATACGCGACGAGATCCGTGGGGGACATTTCTCCGGCACGGGCCGCCGCAAGCTCTATTCCTAGCGGAAGGCCGTCCAATTGTTGGACGATTTCTGCAATTGCCGGCGCGATTGCATCGTCTATGGTAAAGCCAGTGTTGCTCGATCGTGCGCGCTCAACGAACAACGTTACAGCCGGATACCGTAATGCTTGGGACGCAGAAAGTTTGACAACCTCTTCTGGTATGACGAGGGGCGGCACCCGAAATACGCGCTCGCCTTCGACACCCAATGGCTCGCGGGTCGTCGCGAGGGCGCGAAGCGAAGGACAGGCACTCAAAAGATTAAGGACGAAGGGGCCAAGCGTTTCGGCGACATTTTCGCAGTTGTCGAGCACTAGGACTCCGGACTCGTTGCTTAACAGCTCTCGGATCGTCGTGAAGGTTCCGGAAGCGTCGATCGCTATTCCCAATGCGGTCGCAACACTCGTTATGCTCTGGCGCACATCCTTAATCGCTGTGAGGTCGAAGAACCAGACTCGATCGTCACTCTTTGTTTCCTGTCGTCGTGCAAGCTCGATAGCCAATCGAGTCTTTCCGATGCCCCCAGTGCCGGTAAGTGTGAGAAGTCGGGATATTTGTAGCAGGTTCTCCAGCATGTCGAGGACCGTTTCCCGGCCGATCAGCGGTGTTAGCCGACGGGGAAGCTCGGTTAGCGAGGATCTATAGCCCGGGTAGGTTGAGGCGTAATAGTAGTCTGTTTCGTTGGGCGTTAGGTGAAGCGCAAAGAATAGCGTTTCCACTGTGCGAAAGTCAACCGGAGAGGCACGGTTCAGAAGGCGTGAGAGCGTTCGCGTCGACAAGCCGACATCGGCGCTGAAAGCTTCAAGTGAAAGCCTTATGCCATCGTTTTCGGCCGCGAGTAGCCGTTGCTGCTCGAACACACGGCTAAGCCCGTAATCGCTGAGGAGGACGCCACGCCGGCGTTGAGGTCTGTCGCGTCTCATCGAAGGACCGCACTGCTCGCCGAGGACGTGGCTGTCCGGGGCTTAACTGTCCTAGTTGGCATCGGCTCGGAGCCATTCCCATAAACTGTCCGACTTGACCTTGGCGATCGTTTCAATTCCTTCTAATATGAATTTCACTAACGGCCATGGCGAAGTAATCAGCCGCCCGCTGTCTCAGCCAAGCGACTGCGATCGCGAATACCGCGACGCGCTTTACCAGCTTCCGTTTTATCGCTAGCGAGAAGGAGCTTAAGACTCGTGTACATTTCTACTACTGCAATCGGATCTATGACGGGCGCGATTACTTTTCGTCAAAGACGGAGCCACATCTGATGCGGATATTTTACTTATTGCTTTGCGGCATCATCCTGGCAAGTTGTTCGCGGTCCGGTGGCAGCCCCATCGTTCCGGCTGGCCTACCGAACGGCGGCGCGCCAGCCTTGAACGCTGCTCTTGGTTCGGCGCCCTCGCTCGCACCCCATGTTCACGGGGATCACGTCGTATACGCCTTCATGGGGGGCACGGACGCCGCGATCCCGCAAACAGCCCTCCTCGCTCAGAACGGCGACCTCTACGGAACCACGCCTGAGGGCGGAACCGCAGGCCTGGGGACCGTCTATAAAGTGAGTACCTCTGGTAGCGAAAGCGTTCTCTACAGCTTCCAGGGCACTTTGGATGGCGCATACCCGGGAACGAGCCTGGTAGCTCTGAACGGAACGCTGTACGGCACCACGTCTGGCGGAAATACCCCTAGCAACGGGACAGTTTATAAGGTGAGTCCCTCTGGAAACGTGAGTACGATCTACACGTTCACTGGCAGTCCGGACGGCTCGACTCCGGTGGGGCTGACCGTTCTGAACGGTGAGCTCTACGGTACGACGGAATCGGGCGGTGTTAACGGCGTTGGGACCGTCTTTAAGGTAAGCACCTCCGGTAGCGAAAGCGTGCTCTACAGCTTCAAAGGTACCCCGGACGCCAGTAATCCAACGGCGGCCCTGGTCGCCGTGCGTGGTGCGCTGTACGGCACGACGTTCGAGGGCGGCGCAGGAGCGGGCTTTGGCACCGTCTTCAAAGTTAGCACGTCAGGCAAGGAACATGTGATCTACGCCTTTCAAGCTAACGGCGCGGACGGCGAGAACCCTTATGCGAGCGTGATTGCCGTAAAGGGCAAGCTCTACGGCACAACGCAGGAAGGCGGTACGAGTGGCAAAGGGACCGTGTTCGAGGTGAGCACGTCTGGTAAGGAACAGGTGCTCCACAGCTTCACGGGCGGCGCTGACGGTTCGACTCCATTGGGGGGCTTGATCGCTGTGAATGACGCGCTCTACGGCCCCACCGCCTTTGGCGGCGTATATGGCGGTGCATGCCAACAAGACCCTTCAGGTTGCGGGACCATCTTTAAAATCACCACGTCCGGGAAGAAAACGACGCTCTATACTTTTCAAGGCGTCCCGGATGGCGCGGACCCGTATGCGACCCTAATCGCTGTGAACAAGGTGCTGTACGGCACCACGGAGGTTGGCGGCACACCCAACTACGGCACCGTCTTCAAGATTAAGCCATGAATCTTCACGAGCCGCGCGGCGGCGGTGACGAACATTAGTTTAAACGCGCGCAATTCAAAACGCTACCGGAAATCGACATACGAGCTCGCTCTGCGGGCTCGTTGCTTTTTGAACACCCAGCCCACGTACAGTGTTCGCGAATCGCGAGGCCGTGTGGCGTCTCGATGCATCGCGCATGGAGCATGCATGTCGGCACCGCGTGAAAAAGCCTTATCCCATATAGCGTTTTCGATGTTGACGAGTTTTTTGCAAATGCGCGTTGCAAAATGCACGACTGGCGACGCGTTTCGGCTAGGTGCGAAAACCCTTATTTTATGGGCTTTTTCCGCGTGCCGGCCACGAGACGATCGGCCGGAGGGGGAGGCCGTTTGAGACCCCGTCCTCTATGCCCTAAAGGCTGCGGGACGGGATAGATACCGTATTCCGCGTCAAGCGTAATTTGCGTCAAAAGCCACGCCTGAGCGGAGAATCCCGTAGGCAAGGACCAGTAGTTTACGCATGACGGCTCCGATGATGAGTCGCTTGTGCTTGCCGGCCGCCGAAAGCCGCTCGGCAAAAATCCGGAGAATCGGATTACACCGAAGAGCTACCATCGCCGGCATGTAAAGGGCTTTGCGAATGCGAGCGTTGCCCGTCTTGCACATTCGAGGACGGCCGTGAATGGACGTCCCAGACCGCCGTTCCCGCGGAGATAGGCCAGCAAACGCGGCGACAGCCTTGGCGGACTCGAAGCGATCGAGATGCGGGATCTCCGAAAGGATGGCTCCGGCGGTAGTTTCACCGATTCCAGGAATCGACGTCAGTAAATCGCGCCGGCGCTTGAGGTCGGGATGGTCATCGAAGTGCTGGCGAATCTTCCGCTCGACCTGCGAAATCTGTTCGTCAAGTGCGACGATGATCTCCCGAATCGAGGCCGTGACAACGGCCGCGTCCGATGATTGTGCGTAGACCGATTGCTGCGCTCGAGTTTTCTTGAGGTGGTCGCAATGCCGCATTAGCGCTTGCAGCACGCGGATTTCCGGCGGTGGCGGGACCCACAACTCGGGGCTCTGACTCTTACAGAAGCGCGCGATGAGGGCCGCGTCAACTGCGTCGGTCTTCGTCCTCAGCAGCTCGCTCTGCGCAAAGGCTTTAATGCGAGCCGGATTGACCACGCTGACGTGCTGCTCGAGGCCATGGAGGTACAACGCTAGGGCTTCCCAGTACGCGCCGGTCGCCTCCATGCAGATGTGCACCCATACAAGGGGTTGGCGAGTGCAAGACGAGACAAGCCTAGCGCCTGGCCGCTCGGCTTCTCGATCGGAGCCGCCGCGATCCAGGCCGCAACGCGTTAAGCGCCGCGATCTAAACCGCGTGGCTGCTGCGAGCCAGCCTTCCGTGCTGCGAGCCACGTGCTGCTGCAATGCGAGCTACGCGTGCCGATCGAGGCCTCGGCGGGCACCCAAAATGTACCACCCGCGGGCACGTGAAAATGTACCAGGGGTCGGTCGGCAGTTGAAAGTGTACCAGCCCACCTAATCTAGCCCGGGCATGCCAGGGCGACGTCGCATAGTCGACGCCGTGAACAAGCTGAGCATGACCGACGACAAACGGATTTTAGGGCTGCTGCTGGCGGGCTGGAGCGATCGACAGATCGCCCGCGACACCGGCAAACACCGTGCAACGATCGCACGCCGGCTGTTGCGGCGTTCCTCGACCGCCTCATGCACCACAGCCACCTGATCGAAATCCGAGGCAAGAGCTATCGACTGCACGAGCACAGCCTTGCCGCCAGAAGTCGAAAGGCGAAGAACGCCACGTAGCTAACCAACGATGAACCGGCGATATTCAGATCAGCATTCAACATCCTAAGGGGATAGGAAATGTCGAAGTCACGACGACTTTTGGTTGCTGCGATCCTTACCAGCTTCACTTTCATGTTCCTCACGTTTCACCCGGCGCGCGCGTACCTTGTTCCACCAGGGGAGTACACAATCTACGGAACGTACAGGGGCGTGCTGCCATGCGCGGACTGCATTGGAGTTTGGACCGAAGTGATTCTGGTCGACCTGGGAACGAATCCGTTCGAGCGCGGTCAAGGCAGCGGGACCTTCACCATGACAGAGCGCTTTACGGGAGGAGTTCACGGCGGCGCTTCCATCACGACGCACGGTAAGTGGTCGACGATTCAGCCGGATGGATTTGGGGCCGGAACCTTAGAGCTTCGAGTTGAGGGACGCGACGGTAAACTCCTTGCACCGCGACACTTCTACTGCGATCATGGTCGCTCGCTACGGCTACTCGACTCCAATCGCAATGTTATTGCTTTTGATCGCCCGGATGCTCTCGAAAGAGTCATTCCTGCGCCGCGCCCACAGTTCAGGGTAACGGATAGCGACAACAACGCTGCGATCATGGGCCGCGTCGGAGACACCTTTAAGATCGATTTACCAACCACCTTAGAAACTCACGCGTTCGATGCATGGGTCATGGAGCAACCTACTTCGCACGGCATGGCGGTGGAGGCGCAACAAGATTCTTCAATTCTCCCCGCCCACCCGACAACTACGTTTCTTCTAACGGCCATCGCCCCGGGAACGGTGCGCATCGAGTTCCAGAGAGTAAAGGGTCCCTCGATGATGGTAGGTTTCCTTTTCCAGATCTCGCCTTAATCCAAACGAGCAGGCGCGGGCTGCTGGATAGCAAACCGTAGCTGCATAATCACGACGCTCGGGCGGTACATTTT
>Ga0182024_10015369_pt1 | contig 14676 bp, 14 predicted proteins | sample P32metaG_FD_120480 | JGI IMG/M metagenome (GOLD analysis project Ga0182024, IMG submission 120480) | Permafrost microbial communities from Stordalen Mire, Sweden - P3-2 metaG (Illumina Assembly) | ecosystem: Environmental > Terrestrial > Soil > Wetlands > Permafrost | place: Sweden: Stordalen... | reverse complement strand
GGTCGGGATCGACCTTGCGCATGCGCTTGAGCAGGTCATCGACGTTGGGGCGGTCCACCTTGGGTGCGGAGGGTCCGCCGCCGGGAGCGGGAGCGTCGGGGCCTCCGCCGGTGGGGCGAGTTTTTTGATTTTGATCGGGCATAAGATAAATCTAGTTCCGGTTTAACTTAGTTCAACGGGTATCAGACAGGTTTCAAGTTCAATTCGCGGATGAGATCGTGGATCGTTTTCGATTTGTCCATGGCAGTGATCATCTCCTCGAGGCGCAGGCCGGGGAAAGCGTGGCTCATGTCGAGGCGGTACATCTGGTCGCCGACCTTGAAGACGAGGTTGTCCCACTGGGCGGTTTTCATTTCGCGTGCAAACTTGAGCACGCTGCGTCCGCGCAGGTAAGCGCGGGAGGAGGAGGGCGGATGCTGCACGGCGTGGATGATTTCCGCCTCGCCGATCAGACGCCGCATCTGGCCCGAATTTTCCAGGGCGAAGAAGAGGCCCTCGTCGTGCTTAAGCAAATGATATTCGAGGTCGAGGCTTTGCAGCCACGGGCTGTCCCACTGGAGATTTTCCTGCTCGCGAAAAGCGTCGAGCAACTGGCGCTTGGCGGCCCAGTCGAGCCGGTCGTGGAGCGAGAGCGGATCGCTTTCCAGCTTTTGCACGGTCGCTTTCCAATCGGCGAGCACCGCCCGTTTTTCCTCATGTTCCAGGTCGACCCGCTTTTCGACCCAGCGGATGAATTCGTACTGGAGATCGACGGCGCGGATGGTCTTGCCGTTGGCCAGCGGGATGAGCCACTGGAACGATTCGTCTCGGGAAATCGCGCGGTGCGTTTCGAGCGGATCGGCCAGCGACCACCAGTCGGGAGCGCCTTCGTGCTCGAGCGATTCGAGCATGAGCGCGGTCGTGCCGATTTTAAGCCACGTCGCAAACTGGGAGAGATTCGAGTCGCCGATGATGACGTGAAAGCGGCGGAAGCGGGTCGGGTCGGCGTGCGGCTCGTCGCGCGTGTTGATCAGCGGACGGCGGTTCATCGTGTCGATGCTGACCAGCTCGGAAAAGAAATCGGCGCGCTGGGAAATCTGGAAGCCGCCGGCGCCGCCGGTGTTTTCGCATTCCCAGCCGACCTTGCCCGCCCCGCAGTAGAGCTGGCGCGTGACGAGAAAAGGCGTCATGGCCTGGACGAGCCGCTCCCACGGGATGATGCGCGGGATGAGATAATTGTCGTGGCAGCCGTAGGAATGGCCGCGAAAGTCGGTGTTGTTTTTGTAGAGCTTCACCGTGCGGCTGCCCCGGCGCGTCACCTGCCGCGCGCATTCCTCGAGAAGCCGCTCGCCCGCCTTATCCTGCGCGATGAGATCGACCAGCGTGGCGCATTCGGGCGTCGAGTATTCGGGGTGGGCGTGGTCATTATAGAACCGCGCGCCGTTGCGCAGGACGAGATCGCTCTTGATTTCCTGGAAGGTGAGTTCGCGCGCGCTGTCCTGGGAATAATAACCGGCCTCGTCGGTGTCCTGGAGGAGTTCCTGGACGCGGAAACCACGCGCGTCACGATGCGGGTCCTCGGTCGCGTAGTCCCAGAGATTGGCCACGCCGTGCTGGGCCGCGGAACGGACGAGCGCAATCGATTCCTCGACGACGTCTGCCTCGGGGTCCTCCATCACTGTGATGCCTAATTCCGTTTCCAATCCGAAGCAGATGGGCCAGGGGGGAGGGTGGGTGTGCATGGGATCAGATGATCGCCGAGGCCTCGGTGCGGCGAGGTTTCACGGGCGAAAGTTTGACGACGTTTTCGGGATCGTAATCGACCAGCTTGAGCCAGTCCTCGGTGATGTCGTTCGGCGGGAAGATGTCGTTTTGCTTGTACTCGATGTTGAGCGCTTCCAGGAAATCCTTGATACCAAGCCCGGTCGGTTCGGGCGAGGCGATGGCGCGCTTGATCGCCGTTTCCTTGGCGCGCTCGACGATGCCCGCGATGATTGCGCCGCTGGTCAGGTCGCCCCGGTGCAGATACTCGTGGCGTCCGCTGCGGAGCGTCACTTCGAGGAAGCGATTGTCTTCGCGCTGGCTGAATTGCGCGTCGATGACCTTTTCGATGATCGTATCGACGGCTTTTTGGCGGTCGTCGCCGCTGTCGCGCAAAAGCTGGGGATCGAGCGGCAGATTCGTATTGAGATAGATGCGGTAAATTTCCTCCGAGCCTTTTTTCGTGGGGCGTGAAACCTTGATTTTGCGGTCGATGCGTCCCGGCCGCAGGATGGCCGGATCGATCATGTCGGCGCGATTCGAGGCGAGGATGATGACCATCTGCTGAAGCGATTCGATGCCGTCCATCTCGGCGCAGAACATCGGCACGAGCGTGTTGAGGATGCCGCTGGTGCGCCCGGCGCGGCGCGTGCCGAGGATCGATTCGGCCTCGTCGATGAAGATGAACGGGAGGAAGCCCTCCTTCGCCTTTTCGCGCGCGCGGGCGAAAAGTTCGCGCACCTGGCGCTCCGATTCGCCGACCCACATGTTGAGGATTTCCGGCCCTTTGACGTGCATGAAATACTCGCGGTGATCGACGCCGGTTTTTTCGCGCAACTGGCGCGTGAGATTGTAGGCGGTCGCCTTGCCGAGCAGCGTCTTGCCGCAGCCGGGCGGCCCGTAGAGGAGAATGCCCTTGGGACTGGTGTGGTTGTAGGCCTTGAAGAGATCGCTGTGGAGCAGCGGCAATTCCACCGCGTCGCGGACGGCCTGGCGCGCTTCGTCCTGGCCGCCGACTTTTTCCCAGGGCAATTCGGGCACTTGTTCAAGAAGATGATCGCGCGATTGCGCGTTCGCGACGACTTCCAGCGCGACGCGTTGGGAGGAATCGAGCCGCACTTCGAGGCCTGGCTTGAGCTTTTCCTTGCCGAGCGCGGCGGAGCGGATCACGAGCGTGTTGGCGAGTCCGCCTTCCTGTCCCACGCGCAACCGGCCATCGGAGAGCAGGTCCTGGATCTTCGCCACCGGGCCGCCGTTTTCAAAGCCGAGATCGCCGATGACGACGTAGGCTTCGTTGAGCAGAACGCGCGTGCCGATGAGCAGCTTCGATTGCGCCAGGCGCGGATCGATCGAGCAGTAAAATTCGGTGCCGCCGTTAATAATGAGCGCGATGTCGGCCTTGGGCAGATTGAGCAGGGTGCCGACGCGGTTGGCCGGCGAGGTCAGCTTGGTGACGGCGGCGTCGAGCTTTTCAACCGCCTGACGCGCCTGTTCGTTGAGGACTTCGAGTTCCTCGATGCGGCGGCGCAGGTAGCCAAGCTCGGCCCGGCGCGGCGAATCGAGCGGATAAAATTGGGTGAGCAGGTCGACGAGTTGGAGCGCGGAAAGCGTGTCGAGATTCTCGTCGAGGATCGGTTCAAGTCCGGGATTGGGGCCTTGCGTGGAAGAGTACGAGGGAGAATGCTCCGGCTCTTCGGAAGGGTGGGATTTATTTTTTCGAGCCACAGGAAAAGTTTAAACGCGTGTCGGCGATGCGCAAATGGATTCGGTTTTTCGCGAGGCGGCCGGGCGAACGGCATCAAGCCATCCATTCACGGAAAAAAAATCCGCCCCGGTTATGCCCAAGGTGCCTGGACTGCTGTGCTGGCGCACAATCATGCCTGCAGTAAAGCACAAGCCACGCCAACTCCAAATTACATATTTCAACTTCAATCCGAAAATACGATTGTGAATAAATCAATACAAAATCCCTTGCGCGTCCATCGGCTCATCGCGAAGCTACTACCTATCTTATGAAGTTGTCCGTATGGGTCCAGTTTACCTGGAATTTGAAAACGCTGGTGGCGGAGACGACGAAACTCGCTTCCCGCTACACTGTGGAAGCCGCAACGTTGGAGGACCGGAATTTGTTGCTCGCGGCGGTGACCCGGTCGATGTCGATGGAGCCGGCGTGGAGCGACGACCTCGCGGCCCGGGTGAAGCTCGCGGAAGAAATCATCCAGACTGCCTTTCCGGCCGGCGAGGTGACTTTCGTCGCCATCAAGCATGGCGCGCGCATTATCGGCGCGTCGTGCATTCGTGACGCGGGCGACAAAGTGAGCAATCTGCCCCTGGGCGTCTGCGTGCTGAATGAATACCGTTGCCGGGGTCTGGGAACTTATCTTTTGCATGAGAGCCTGCGCCGCCTGAAGGAGCGGGGGCTCGAAGAAGCCCGCCTGGTGACCCGGAAGGGCCTGCCCGCGGATCGTTATCTCTATCCCAAATTCGGCGGCGAACGTGCCGTGCTGACTGGTGCGCCGGCCTAGCGCCGCATCTCAAGAGTCCCCGCCATGCCTACGCCACTGCCACGCCCCGCGAGTGGCGCTCCTATTATAAAGGATTGGGCCAGCTTCAAGCCCGCTCAGCCTGAATTCGATGTCGCGATCATCGGTGGCGGCAGCGCCGGTTTTGCTGCGGCGCGCACGGCGTCATGCCTGGGTGCACGCGTGGTGGTGATCGAAGGCGGCGCGCAGGTGGGCGGACTCTGCATCCTGCGCGGGTGCATGCCCTCCAAATCGCTGCTCGAATCGGCGCATCGGTGGCACGAAATCGGGCGCGCGCGGGAATTTGGCCTGGTCGCGAAGCCTGTCGAGGTGAATATGAAGTGCATCCAGGCGCGCAAGCAACATCTCATCGAGGGCTTTGCCGCCTACCGGCGCAAGCAATTGCGCCAGGGAAAATTTTCCCTGGTGCGGGGTCTCGCCTCTTTCCTCGATCCGCAGACGCTGCTCGTCACGCGCGGCCGCAAGCAGGAACTGGTCACGGCCTCAACCTTCATTATCGCCACGGGATCGGTCATCACCCGCGTGCCCGTGCCCGGTCTCTGGGAAACCGGCTGCCTGACGAGCGACACGGCGCTCGACGCGGACGAAATTCCGAAGCGGCTGGCCGTGCTCGGCGGCGGCGTGATCGCGGTGGAACTGGGCCAGTTTTTTGCGCGCGTCGGTTCGAAGACGACGATCCTGCAACGGAGCAAGCGGATTGTCCGCAATTATGATCCCGATGTGAGCACGGAACTTGAACGGGCGTTCAAGGCGGAGAAGATCGACGTGCGAACCGGCGTGAAATTGCTGGAAGTGAGTCGGAAGGGCAACGGGAAGAAGATCCTTTTCCAGCGCGGGAAAAAGCGCGAGGAACTCGTGGTGGATGAAATTCTCTACGCCATGGGACGCGCTCCGGCCCTGGCGGGGTTGAACCTCGAAAAGGCGGGCGTCGCGCTGGTCGAGGGCAAGCTTCCGGTCAACGACCAACTGGCCAGCTCCGCGCCCCACATTTTTGCCGCCGGGGACGCGGTGGGGCCGCACGAAGTGGTCCATATCGCGATCCAGCAGGGCGAAATGGCCGCGCGTAATGCCATCAATCACCTGCGCCGCAATCAGGAGAAACCGGAAACGATCGATTATCGCCTGAAAGCGCTCGTCACGTTTACCGACCCCGAAATTGCGTCGGTGGGTCTGACGGAAACGGAGGCGAAGGCGCAGGGGATTGAATACCTGAGCGCGAGCTATCCGTTCAACGATCACGGCAAAGCGATGATTGGCGGACACGAGTTCGGTTTCGTCAAATTGCTCGCGGAAAAAAGCCGGGGCGAGATCATCGGCGCGGAGATCATCGGCCCTCACGCCTCGGACCTGATCCACGAATTGATCGCGGTCATGCGTTATCGCGGCACGGCGCAGGAGCTCGCGCTCATGCCCCATTACCACCCGACCCTTGCGGAGATCGTCACCTATCCCGCGGAGGAAATCGCGGACCGAATTGTCCCCCATTCCGTTGTCGAACATGCGCTGAAGCATATGTAGGTGTTCTCCGGAGATGGAATTTTTAAAGCTGGATTAAAGAGCCAAAAATTTATGAGGATTCTTTATATCCCGGCGGCTGAATTTGAGCACGACAGCAAATTGGAACGGATTGCCCAGCGCCCTTTTACAACGCACTCGTTCTCGGACTTTCTTCAAGACATCACCCACCTCGAAGACGAGATTCGTGCCCATCCAGGGCTGCGCCATGCATTGGGAGCGCCCGCAGGGTTCTTTCGCGTCGGCCCCAGTCCCATCTATTCGTACAGCTTGATTTACCGCCTTCGCGATGGAGACGCCTATATCGTTGCCGTGGCTGCGCCTGGCCGTCGACCGCTTTATTGGGTCAGAAGGAGAATTTAGGAAAGTCCGTAGCGGTTGCGTGCGCGTGTACGCAATTCCGAGGCCTCGATACCCTTGTCCCCTGAGGCTTCAAAGTCAGTCCAACGTTTTTCCAATTCTTCGTTGGTCAGCTCAGGTTCCTCGATTGAATCAAGGGCCGCCGCCAGCCGATGGAGCAGACGGGCTTGCTCTTCTGGTGCAAGCTTCAAGGCTTCAGCCTCGAGTTCGATAATGCTCATGGACTAATAATGACCGGAGTGCATCTAAAGGCAAGCCGGGTCGTAAGATCAGGTCAAAGACCGGCCTGCATTTTTTCTTCAATTGTTTGGGTGGGGACGCGCCAAGGCCCCGGTCGACCACCCTCTTGATAAGAAGTTTTTTAGCCTTCCCGAATTCGACTTCAGTCTGCATGATTGCTTATGCAAAAGGTCAATCGACTGATTCTCATTTCGCTTTTGTCCACCAGCCTGACCGGTGGTCTTTGGGCCGCGGAAGACGGTGGCGGAACCATCCCGACAGCCGAGTACAAGCGGACCGATGCGCATTTCTACCCGCAGGCCGACGTGGTGAAGGTCCATCCAACGGCAATTATTATCCCCGTGGGGGGATATAGTGTGCAGGGCGATTCCTACTTCTTCACGCCGAAGAAGAAAGCGCCCAAGGCAATTTACGTCGAAATGCTCAACGATTGGATCGAGCCGATCACGCCCCCCGATATGCCCGCCTCCCTTGGCGTGCCGCCCGATGAGATGCAGATTCGCGAGCCGCAGGGCGACGTGCAGGCCGCCCTGCCTTCCGCTCCCGCCAACTTCGTTCCCGTCACGGATGGCATGACGCTTCCCAACGGCGCGGTGGTGAAGACCGGCGCGGACGGAACGGCGGCGGTGCTTTTTGGCGGTGTCGATTCCGCGCGCCTGATGCCGAATTCCGAAGCCGCCGTGCAACAGACCGTGACCGCGCAATCGCGCTCGGCCGAGGTCGATCTGACCAGCGGCGGTGTTTTCTCGAAAGTCGGGACGCAGATCGGCGTAAAAGGAGATTACTCGGTGCATACGCCGTGCGCCGCTGCCGTCGCCCAAGGCGGTGATTTTGTCACGCTTGCGACCCATAATCGAACGGATGTCTGGGTTGCTCAAGGCACGGTCCAGTTAGTCCCGGTTCCTGGCAGTGTCAGCAAAAATGACCTTGTCGCGACTTCTGACGGAATCAGCGCTCTGAAATTAATCCGCTTCCCCCAGATTTCTGATCCGCATCTGGCGATGATGGCCGATGAAGAAACGTTGACTGCCATCCTCAATTTCATTCCACTGGCCAATCAGAAAATCAAGGCGTTACGCGACAAAATGGCCAACGGCGTGACCTTGACCGCCAACGAACAGAATTATCTCAACCGGATCAAATCCGTGCCCTGCCTAATCAAGCTGGCCTTCGTGAAACCACCCGCATCCGCACCGGCGCCTGCTGTTGTCGCCACACCTATCGCCCCTGTCGCCCCGCCCACGCCGCCAGTGGAGCCCGTTGTTACTCCGGCGCCTGCCGCTGTTTCGACAACGACCGCCGCTTCCGTACCGCCTTCCCCCGCAAAACCCAAGCCCATTCGCGCCGTTGTGCGCGTGGATGGAAAGATCAATTTCCAGGGCGCCACCTACGAGCTTCCTGGATTTAAGTTAAAACTGGAAGCTCTGATGAAAGCAACGCCGGACCAGCCGATTGTGATCAGGGCGGGAAAAACTGTGTCTTATGAGGATTTCCAGGCGGCTCTGGAAATCTGCCATTCCATTCCGGTAAAAAACCTGACCGTCGTCGGTTCTCCGCCGACTCCCCAATCCGCTTTTGCCCCCGTTACCGAACCTGCGGTCACGAATCTGCCGACTCCCGGCCTGCTCATGCATCCTTCCATGGAACCGATGTCCAGCAACGCGCCGCCCGAGGCGCCGTCCGCTCCGCCAGCAACCAACGCGCCCAATCCAGGCGGTCCTTAATTTGGCAACCATGGAGAATGCTTTTCATTCCGTGGCCAACGCGAATGCCGACGAACAATCAATCGCGAAGGGGACGCTTGAGAATCGCTTCTTCTCGCGGTGGCTTCCCTTTGCCATTGCCGCTTGTTTGATGATTCTTGGCATTTCGCAGGCATGGCAAATCGTCGACTTGAAATCGCAACTCCTGGCCTCCCGCGCGGACGCAACCCGTCTGCGGGAAAGCAATGCCCTCGTGGGGCTGCGCCTGACAACGCTTGAAGCCAGGGACGTTTCGTATGCCTCGTCCCAAATTATCGTCGCCTGGGACTCTTATCGCGATCAGGGCGTCGTCGCGCTGCAAAATTTACCGGCATCGTCCGCCGGACATGATTACCAGTTGTGGGTGCTCGATCCGGCAGCGGAAGCCCCCATCAGCGCCGGACTCCTGACCGGTTCCCGGCCGTTCACGGCGAAGCCGGTGAGCACACCAAACCCCGGTTTTGCAATTTCTCTTGAGCCGGGCGGAGGCAGCCCTGTCCCAACCGGCCCCATTCTTTTTGCTGTCGCACCAGGGCCATAATACAGTAAAGAGTTAGGGGTCGGAACCTATGGCTGAGGTAAAAAACATCTGTTTGGAAGCGCTTGAGCGCCACTGTGCAAGTGGCGACATGGGGCGGCTTGACTTCCATCGTGGTTCCTACGATGGGCAAATTTTTACGGATAACGGCCTGATCGTTCACGCGCAACTGTCGGGTTTGGATGGCGTACCGGCCTTGTTTCGCTTGTTCGATTGGGGTGATGCGGAAACAACCTGGCAACCGGGTGTCACGCCGGAAAAGCCCTCGCTGCACCTTACCATGGATGAAGCCGGCACCCTCTATGCGGAGAATTTGCATGACCGGGCCGAGTTGGAAGCGAAGGAAAGAGAAAAGATTGACCAGGCGCTCGCCACACCGGAAGCGCTTGCCGGGTCGACCATCGGCGTCGAATCGGTGCTCAAGCACTACACCATTTCCCTGGAGTGTACCGATGCCGCGCTTCTCCCCGGCGGTTTTACCTTTTCGGATGCCACCAAAAGCAGTTACGTGATCGGCAGCTCGGAGGACTGCGACGTGGTCCTGCGCAATCCGACCATCGACCCGCTTCACTGCGGCGTGATTTTGGAAAAGGGCTCGGTCTTGATTTGGGATCTGGGCTCGCAATCGGGCGTCAAGGTCAACGGCCACCCCGTGACCCAGGATATTCTCAAGGTTGGCGACGTGATGACGCTGGGCGCGCTCGAACTTCGCGTTCGCTTCCAATTGCGCCGCCCGCGCATCAAGCCCAAGACGATCGCGCTTCCCGATCCCAACGCCCCCAAGACTCCCGTCATCCCGCCGACGGGCACGATGCCCATGCCGAAAATCGGGGCGATGAGCGCAACCGGGAAGCTGGTGCCCAAGGGCGCCATCACCTACGACAAGGTTGCGCGGCAACTCAAGCAAAGAGGCAAGGGCATCCCGTTTTTGGAAAAATTGAGTTCTTTGTTTGGCCCCAAGAAAAAATAAGCTAGGCTTCTTCCCGAACTCACCTCCAACCTTCGCGCGATGCATATTCTCCTGATTGATGACAGCTCGTCCACCCGCAGCCTGCTGCGCACGCTTATCAATTCCGGTCAAACAGTGCGCCACGAAATCAGCGAGGCGGCCAGCGGTGAGGAAGCGTTGCAAAAAGTGGGATCAGGCGAGATCAATCTCCCCAATCTCATCATCATGGACATCAACATGGGCGGGATGAGCGGCTACGAATTATGCCGCGAATTTCGCCAGCGCCACGGCACCGCGTCGGATGTCGTGCCCTATATCATCATCGTGACCGCCAATGAAGGCGTTGATGTGATCAACCAGGCGCTCGATTCCGGAGCCAACGATTACATGCCGAAGCCGGTGAATGTGAAAATCCTGCAAGTTCGCCTGCGCGTGGCGGAACGGCTGCTGGCGCATGCCCAATCCGGCGGCGGGCCGCCTTCCGCCACCAGCAGCGGCCGGATTGTCGTTAACCCGAACCCGGAGCCGGTCAAAACCGAGGCCGATCCCATACAAAGCCTGATCGCCTCTTCCATTGAATACGCCGACGCGCCCATCACCATTCTCGAAGTCGGCGGCGAGCAGCCTTCCTTTAATATCGTCTATGCGAATTCCGCGATGTCCTCGACGACCCAGTACACCCAGGAGGAACTCGCGGGAAAATCGCTGGCGGAACTTGAGGCCTGGACGCCGGAATTTCTCGCGATGGTGCTCAGCTTTATCCAGCGCGGTTCCATTGTCTCTTACGTGCCGCTTTGGAGCGAGACCCGGCAGGCGGTGCCGGTTCATTTGAGTTTTTATCCGATTCGGGGTGAGGGCGACCAGATCAATCACTACCTGGTCATTCATCACTTTTAGCCTGTGCGCATCGTCGTCACCGGACTTCTCGGCCAGTACGCTTTCGGCGGCGTCACGTGGGATTATCTCCAGTATCTGCTCGGGTTTCGCGGCCTGGGCCATGACGTCTGGTATCTCGAGGATTCCGGCGCGTGGCCTTACGATCCGGTCCGGCAAACCTACGGCGAAGACAGCACCTACAACACCGATTATCTGCACGGCATCATGACCGAATTCGGTTTCGGCGACCGCTGGATTTATCGCAACGGCGCCACCGGCAAATTTCATGGAGCCGGAGAAACAGCCGCGCGCGACGTGATCAAAAACGGCGATTTGCTCGTCAATGTTTCCAGCGCCGGCTGGCTGAAAGATTATGATTTCGGCGTCAAACACCAGATGTTCATCGACGGCGATCCGATGTTTTGCCAGGTCGGTTTGCTTGATCCTAAAAACGCCGACTATGCCGCGCGCGTGCGGGCGCACGACAGCCACTTCACCTTTGGGTTGAATGTGGGCCGCCCCGGTTGCCTCGCGCCCGAAACCGGTATTCGCTGGAAGAAAACGGTGCAGCCCATCGCGCTCGATCAATGGCCCGTTCAGGACGACATCGTTGCCGACCGCTTCACGACCGTCATGAACTGGTCCAGCTATCTTCCGATTGAATTTGAGGGAAAGTCGTACGGTCAAAAGGACCTCGAGTTCGAGAAATTTAAATTGCTGCCGAAGCAGACGCCGCAGCGTTTGGAAATGGCCATGGGGCAGGGGATCGGTTCGAAGCGGCCCACCGAGGAACTGCGCTCGCTCGGCTGGATCATCCTCGAAGCGGGCGACGTGCTGCCCGATCACCGGAGCTACCGCGAATTCCTGCGCACCTCGAAAGCCGAGTGGAGTGTGGCCAAGCACGGCTACGTCGCGGGGCGCACCGGCTGGTTCAGTTGCCGCACGGCCTGCTATCTCGCGCTGGGACGGCCCGCCGTCGTGCAGGAAACGGGTTGGAGCGACACCATCCCGGCGGGCGAGGGCCTGCTCGCCTTTTCCACCCTCGAAGAAGCTGTGGCGGCCATCGCCGACATCAACGATCACTACGCCGAGCATCAGGCCGCCGCCCGCGCTCTCGCCGTGCAATTCTTCGAGGCGAAAAAGGTCTGCGCCGATTTGCTTGCGCAGGCGGGGATCACGTGAAGCCACGATTTTCAATTATCTCGACGCTCATTGAGGCGATTCGACTTGGACTAAGGCACGCTTGGCTGATTTTCGTCTTGGCGCTCGTCTTGACCATTCCGTCGACTATCATGACATTCGTAACGTACTGGTTTTTTACGCTCATGCAGCCCGATCACGGCATGGCTGTGCCACAGCTCGGCTTGTATTCGGCTCTATTCAGTGTCTTTTCACTGCTGATGGTCTTGATCGACATAGCCATCGCGGCAATGGTCGCGGCCGTCATTCTAGGCGTCCTAAAGGCTCCTTCCCCCGCTGGTTGGCTAACGATCAAAGTAAGCATTAGGTCCTACACGTGGCGCCTCATCATCCTTTCGATCCTCCTCGCCATAATCGCCTGTCTCGTCACGATCCCATTTAGCTTTATTATCGCATTTTACGGATTCAGCGCCACGGAGCACGGACCCGGGATCGTCGCGCATAATTATTTTATCGATTTTATGATAATGCTGATGGCGATTCTATATCTCCTCTTCGTCAAGTACGCGCTGGCGGACCCACTAATTGTTATCGAGGGAATGGGGCCGCTCGCCGCGTTGAAAAGAAGCTGGCAAATGACCCGCGGACGCTTCGGGTACGTCCTGGGTTGCTACGTTTTTCTCGGGACCGCAGAATATTTCATCGGTGCGCTTTTGCGGAATTACGAATCCCCACATCGCTTCACTTGGGTCAAGGCGATCGAACTCCTTATTACCAGCGTGCTCACGTGCTACTGGATCCTGCTGGCATGGTGCATGTATTGGCGGATCAAGCAGGCCGATGCGCCCCCGAAATTCGAAACGACTCCTACTTAATCTCCACCGGAATGGCCTTCCGCTTCTCGAATTGCATGACCTGCGTATAGCCAACCTCGCGGACGAGAGCGTAGGCCCGGTCGAATTCGTAGGCGACCTCCTCCGGCGCATGTGCGTCGGAATTGATGACGATGGGAATGTGCCGGTGCCAGGCCGCTTCCAGAAAATCGCGACTCGGGTAAATTTCGTGTACCTCCTTGCGCAGGCCCGCCGTGCTTACTTCCAGCACCGCGCCCGCTTCGGCGGCGGCATCGAGCATGTCGTGATAAAAGCGGGAGAGATCGCCTTTGGGCCGAATCCCGAATTTTTTCACCAGATCCGGATGGGCCAGGAAATCGAAAAGACAGCTTTCGACCATCTTCGTGTAAGCGGCAAAGTAGGCCATCCAGATTTCCTCCACCGGCTGCTCCGTCCAGCGTTTGAGATGCTTCGGGTTGTCGATGTCCCAGTCGGGCGTGACGTAGTGCACCGCACCGATCAGGTAATCCCAATCGGCCTGCCCGGCCAGATCCTTGATGTGTCCCTCAAAGCCGGGAATGTAATCGCATTCGAGTCCCAGCCGGATCGGGTAGCGTGGGAATTCGCGCCGCGCCTCCTCGATCAACTCTACGTATTGCGGCAGTTGATCGGGGGCCATCCGCCAGTCGTCGAACTGCGTCGGCATCGGGTTGTGGTCCGAAAAGCCGATTTCCACGAGGCCCGCTTTTTGCGCGGCGAGCACGTAATCGCGCGGCGCGCCGGTCGCGTGACCGCACAACGGCGTGTGCATGTGGTAGTCCGTCCGCATCAGATTTAGCATACCCCATCAACGCGCACTTCCAAGCGCGTTAATTGCGATCGGATCGGGTGGCCCGGACAACTTGTTGTCCGGGTGCGCGAGCGCGGCATCGCGAGCGCACAGGAGGTCGCCGGGGCATTTGCAAATCAACGGACTGCTTCCTGTCGCCCCGCATGGCGGGACGACCCGGGCAACAAGTAGCCCGGGCCACCCAGGTAGCCCGCGCATTCCGTGCGACGGCTACCAATCCCGACAGCATCGGATGAGTTGGGCAACTCCCAACAGGTGCATAGCCACCCGAAGAAGCACTTCCAAGCCTCGTAGCGACGTGCTTAAATCGGGGTTCCATGGCCACCCCATCCACGTCACCCTTGCGCCTCGGCTACTTTGGCCGTGCCGGAAGTTTTTCCCATGTTGCCGCCGAGCGCCGTTTTCCAATCGCCAAGATGAGCGAGTGCCCCACGGTGGAGGAAGCCTTTGCCCGCCTTCAGGCCGGGGAATTCAGCCATATTCTCGTGCCGATTGAGAATGCTTCCAGCGGCATCATCACCAACACAGCGGACCAGCTCATGCGCCTGGCCAAAACCAACGCGGTGACCGCGCAGCAAATCCGCGAAGCGCTGGCCATGCGCGTCGAGTTGGTCTTAATGGCCCGCCCGGATACTAAAGCCATCACGAAAATCTACTCGCATCGCGCGCCCTTCGATCACAGTCGCGACTGGCTTCAAAAGCATTATCCGCAGGCGGAACAGATCATTGTCGAAAGCACCTCCGAGGCCGCTACTCTGGCATTGAAAGAAAAAGGCGCGGCAGCCATCGCGGGATTGCAGGCCGTGAAGGAAAATGGGTTGAAAATCATCAGCAAGGAAGTCGGCGGCGAAGTCGCCAACCAGACCACGTTTATCGTTGTCGGCGCGCCGTTGGTTCGTCCGGCCAAGCCAACCCATACGAGCCTTGTCTTCGAGTTGCCCCACACCGCGGGCAGCCTCGTCGCCGTGCTCCACGTTTTATCGCGCCGCAAGCTCAACCTGACCAAGATTCTCTCTCGCCCCATTCCTGGCCGCTTTGAGGAATACCGCTTCATGATCGAATTCCAAGGTGCGGCGCCCGCGAAAGCAGTCGTTGATGCCCTGGCGCAAATCGGACGCCTCACCGATTTTCTCGCCGTCATCGGGAGTTATCCCGTGCGACGGATTTGAACATGGACATGACGCCGTGCAATTCAAAACGAAGGCTAAAGCTGGTTTCTTTTCTGTTGCTTGGCCTATGGATCTCTTTTTCTGTGGATCGAGCTGAAAGCAAGAGTTTACAGTGGACGGAGCCCCAAGTATCGAATCTGCGTCTGGTTTTGCAAGATACCAAGCATGTAGAGGATTTGTT
>Ga0182024_10015368_pt1 | contig 14677 bp, 14 predicted proteins | sample P32metaG_FD_120480 | JGI IMG/M metagenome (GOLD analysis project Ga0182024, IMG submission 120480) | Permafrost microbial communities from Stordalen Mire, Sweden - P3-2 metaG (Illumina Assembly) | ecosystem: Environmental > Terrestrial > Soil > Wetlands > Permafrost | place: Sweden: Stordalen... | reverse complement strand
GCCTCTTGGGAGAAGAAACGGAATGCCCAAGAGGCACGCATCCACTGGACGTTTACTTTGGCTGCTGCTCGCCGGAAACTGCGCAAACTTTACCCATCAATCGAAGATTGACGGGATACTAGGACCTATGGAATAGATTCTTACTCGGAGGCGTAGGGCATGTAGTCCAGCGGATGCAGGTACAGAAACGGGTAAGGCTTGCCGTTGAAGTGGTAGTAGGCGCCGTAAGGCGTGTCGATGACGCGCGTTCGGAAATAGCCCTGCCGGTCCACGGCGTAATCTTGCCACACCGCGTAGCGGTCGATGCGGTGAATCGGCTGGGCGAGGAAATACGGCGGCGGCGACGGCTCCCACGGCGGGACCGGAACGGGTTCACCGCCGGCGGCCGCGCAAGCGAGCATCCCCGTCATCAGCAACGCAAACAGTGCGGACGTGCGCATCAGAAGACTCCGCAAATCGGGAACGATCAGACTGCGCAATTGTCGCATAAGCCCTCCGCGTCGGTATCGAAAACCGGCAAAATGGAGAAAGAGAGAGGAATGTAGGGCCGGAACAATCCGCGCAACCGTTGTGTCCGGAAACGACGAAGGCCGCGACCCTCCCTGCGGAGGGTCGCGGCCTTCTCTAATCCGAACGTCGTGAAAACGGCGTTTACTTCGTCGGCTTGCGGGCGGGGTCGCCCTTGACGAGCACGCCGCGGTCCTCGACCGGCGCCACGGTGGGCAGGCTCAGCTTTTCGCCGTAGGCCGGATAGGTCAGCCGGCCCGCGACCTTCAGCGGCAGCGAAACCGAGTGGCCGTCCACGGGTGCGGAGGGCGGCGCGACTTCGGGCGCCGGGACCGGTTCGGCCCTGGGCATCGGCAGAGGCACGCGCGGGCCGCCGTCGTAAGGATACGTCGCGTCCTCGGACGGCAGGGGCGCAGGCGACGGCAGAGGCGTCGGCAGGGTTTCGAGCACTTCCCCGCGGACGACGGGCGTCTTGGCGATGCTCAGGCTCACCACGGGCGCCGAGACGCCAGCGCTGGGGTAGAGGCACGGGTCGGAGTAGTACGCCGGCGCCGAGTAGTACACCGGGGGAGCATAGTAGTAGGCGGACGAATAGTAGCGCGGATAGTAGCCGTAGTAGCCGCCGCCCCAGCCGTAGCCGCCGCGCCCGTAGCCGCCGCGCCAGCCGTAGCCGCCGCGATACCCATAGCCGCCACGGTAGCCGTAGCCGCCACGGTAGCCGTAGCCGCCGCGATAGCCGGAGCCGCCGCGATACCCATACCCGCCGCGGTAGCCCGAGCCGCCGCGAGAACGCACGTCCACCGTGTCTGCGTCTTTGGCGCCGTCCACCAGATTCAGCGTCGGGGCTTCGGCCGCGCCGCGCGGCAGGACCAGGTTGTAGGTGTCGCCGGCGCGGACGGACAGACCAAATGCGAGCACCCCGGCCGCCGCCAGCGCGCCCGCCGTCCACCATTTGCCTTGCATGTCAGACCCTCCAGGTTGAATGGGTTGCCACACGTCGCCTCTTCCTCTGCGGACGGCCGAGTCCGCCGGCGCCGTCTGCCGGGATTGTAACGCCGTCGCATCGGCGGTGTCAAATCCCCGCTTTCGTTCGACCGGCTTACGATTACAATGGCCCCTGGCGTCCCCCAGGGTTCACGAGTACGTTCACTTGGGGAACGCGGCTTCCGGGCTTCCGGGAACTCCAAACCTTTTGGCTTGACATTACCCATTGTCGCCTTTACTGTTGAATCACTCCATGACGATCCGGCCGGCTCGACCGGCGCGTGTACCAGGAGAGGGAACCCGTGACTAAGAAAGAGATCGTCAAACAGATTTCCGAGCGCATCGGCCTGACCCAACTGAAGACCAAAGAAATCGTCCAGCAGACGTTCGACGCCATCGTCGAAACGCTGCTGGAGGTCGGCCGCATTGAACTTCGCAACTTCGGCGTTTTCGAGGTGAAGAAGCGCAAGGCGCGCAAGGCGCGCAACCCGCGGACGGGGCAGAAGGTCGACGTCCCGCCCAAGAACGTCGTCACCTTCAAGCCCGGCAAGGAAATGGAGGAGCGCGTTCGTCAGATGACGAACGTGCCCGAAATGGACGAGGAAGAGGCGGTCGGTGCCGAGGTCGGCAACGGCCTAGGCGATCGTGAGGCCGGCGCGGTCAAATCCCGTCGGGCGCGCCCGCGCAAGGCCACCTAACCGTCCCTACGGGCGCAACCCTTCTCAAGTTCTTTCTCCCGTCGGCCGATACAACCGTTAGGTTCCGTCTCACCCGCGGGGGCCGCCCTCCCCTGCGGCACCGATTGGCGGCGCCGTCCTAACGTACCAGGCCCGGGAGGCTTGCCATGCGGCGTTTCATGATCGCCCTCGCGGCGGGGGGCGTGTTGCTCGGCAGCGGCGGCTGCCTGATCAACGAATACTCCTCCGACCCCAACCGGCGCGTCAAAGAACTGCTGAACCAGTCGGAAGACCTGCGGCAGATCCAGGACGAATGGGAGCGCTTTTGGATGCTCGACCATCCGTCGCACATGAGCTACGACCGCGTCGACGGCGGTCTGGAATAAAAGAGGCGGCTTCCCCCTGGCTCCCACGCTCCGCGTGGGAACCAGGGTCTATTTGCCCTTCGTGATTTCCGCTAAAAGTTTGGCCGCCGCGGGGTCGTCGTCGGCGTACCGCCGCAGCGCGTCGGCCACCTGCGACCGCGTTTCCGAAGGCAGCCTGTCGTCCAGAAAGGCCCGGCCCGCCAGCCGCGCGCCCTCCGCGTCGGACCCGAGCACGCCAATCGCGTCTTTCAGGCGCGCCCGGTCGTCGGCCAGCGACAACACCTCCAGCGCATCAAGCTTCACCGCCGAGTCCTCACGTGGGTGGGCCTTGAGGTAGTCCACCACCGGGGCCAGCGACAGCGGCGGGGCGAGGATGTAGTTGTGGTAGGAGCGGATCAGGGCCGCCCGCTGGGCGGCGCCCAGGTGGGGGTTTTCCAGCACGCGCGGGATCGCGTCGGCGGCCGGCCGCGTCCGCATCATCGTGAACGCCTCAACGACCTTATCGGTCTCCTTTTGCACGCCGGATTCGCCGAGGGCCACCAGCCGTTGGAGGCCCGGCGCGCCCAGGTCCTCGATAGCGCGAACGAGGCCGTGGCGTAAATACACGTCGTGGCTTTCCTCGAAGGCCCAGGCGTTGACGAGGTTGTCGGGCGCGGCCTCCGCGGCGACGCGGCTCATCGCCAGCGCCACGGAGCGGCGCACCTCCGGGGCCACGTCGTTTAACACCCGCAGCAGGGCGTTATGTACGTCCTCGTCGCCTTTGGCGGCGTTGCGCCCCACGGCGTCGGCGGCCAGCCGGCGCAGGTCCGCCGCGGAATCCTTCTGCATCACGAAGAGCACCGCCGCCAGCACGTCGCCGTCCCACATCGACTCCAGCGCCCCCAGGGCCGCGATGCGGGCCGCGTCGGGCCGTTCGGAGTCTCGAAGGAGTTTGAGGAGGGCCGGACGCTCCTTTTCGCCGCGTCGGGCCAGTTCCCGCCGGGCGCGATCGCGGTCGCTGGCGTCCTCGCCTTGCAGCGTCTTGACGAGGTCGTCGTCGCCCAGCCCGGCGATCTTCGCCCACGAATCCATGCCACGCGGCGGCAGGGCCGGCTGGTCTTTCGTGCCGGCCCAGGTGAGGCGGTAGATGCGGCCGTGTTCCTCGCCGCGCCGGTCCACGACGTACAGGGCGCCGTCCGGCCCGAGGACCGCCTGGCATGGCCGGAACAGCGGGTCGTCGCTCCTGAGCAACTCGAACTCCCCCACGACCTCGAACGTCGCCCCTTTGCGCTCCACTTTGTAGGCGTGAATGCTCCGGCCCTCCACGTCGGGGTAGAGCAGTAGGCCACGGTAGTGCTCCGGAAAACGCGAATCGTTATAGATCAGCAGGCCGGACGCGGCGTGCGTGTCGGGCTTGAGCATCGGCGGCAGTTCGCCCGGCGGATGGGCGAAGGCGGCCGGCGCGTCCCGGCCCAGCCGCCAGTCGAAGTCGGCGGCTTCGGGGACGTGCAGCAGCCGGCAGCCACGGTCGGATTTGCCTTCGCCCCCGCCGATTGAGATGTACCTGTCGTTGTCGGCGAGGAACAGGTCGCCGGCCGCGTCGAACGCCGCGTCGCCGTAGGGGTTGACGAAACCGATCGCGTAAGTCTGCATCTTCGAGCCGTTCGGCCGGCAGCGGAACACCGCCCCGGTGCGCAAGACCGTCGCCCGGCTTCCGTCGGGACCTTCGACGACGTTTTCGCCGCAGCCGGCCGTCAGGTAGAGGCGGCCGTCGGGGCCAAGGGTCATTCCGGATACGGTTTGAAGTCCATAGCCGCCGAAGCCCTGAGCGACCGTCTCCTTCACGTCGTAGGGACCGTCGGCCTTGCCCTGCTTGTAGCGGCGCACCGTGCCGCGGCCGCACAGGTAGAGCCAGCCATCGTTGAGCAAAAGGCCCGTCGGCCGTTCGTCTTCGAGGACGACTTTGGATTGGTCGTACACCCCCTTGCCCTTGGAATCGCCGAGCGTCTTGACCGCATCGCGGGTGCGCTTGACCGGCCCCGTCTTCTCCCCGTGCTCGTCGCCGGGGCTGGGCCGCCGTTCGAGAACGTAGGGCGTGCCGTCGTCGGCGAAGGCCATGCCGACGGGGTTGACGACGACGGGGTCCTCGGCGACGATCTCGACCTTGATCCCTTCGGGCGTTTTGTAGCCCTTGAGGCGCGGGCCGAGGTCGCCCTGGTCGATGATCTTGAGCCAGGCGGGGGCGGCCTTTTGCGGACGGTAGATGTACGACGGCGCGACCAGCTTGTCCGTCGCCGCGGCCGGAAGGGACAGGACGACGGCCGCGAGCGCCGCGGCCGACCATCGAAAGAAAGAGGCTTTCACGCGAACGACTCCTGGCGCGGGCGACTTGGGATGTCCCCACTTTAACCCATGTCGTTCGACGCCGATAGAGGCGCGGGTCGGGCGTTATTCCGCCCCGGCGCTCACGGGGCAGAGCCGTTCCGCCTCACGCAGCAGTTCCTCCGGCGTGAAAGGCGCGGCCAGTTCGGCCGTGGCCCCGGCCAGTCCGCCGCGCATCTTGCGAAACAATCCGGCCTTTTCCGACAGCAAAAGGATGGGAGTGTGGCTGGTCGTCGGGTTTTCCCGCAGCAGCTTGCACAGCTGGTAGCCGTCCAGGCCGCCGGGCAGAGACGCCGTGAGCAGAATCAGGTCCGGCGCGCCGCGATCCCGCAGCAGGTCCACCGCCTCGTAGCCGTCCGCGGCGGCACGGATTTCGTAGCCGCGGCGTTCCAGCGTCTCGGCCATATGAGCGCGGACGGCGGATCGGTTGTTCACGATCAGGACCGTTTTTTCGGGAACACGTCGCCGGGCGGCGTCAACGGCGGCGGTCGGCGCGACCGGCGCCGCGGTGCGGGAGGGCCGGACGGCGACCGCGGCCCGGCAGCGCTCCAGGGTGGAACGGGCCAGGGCGTTGTCGGGATTGATCGCCAGCACCTTTTCAAGACACGACGCGGCGTCGGTGGGCGTTTCCGCGACGTTCGCCAGCCACATCCAGGCCAGCTCGTTGTTCGGTTCGGCGGACACGACCAGTCGCAGCAAGGCCCGCGCCCGCGGCTTCTTTCCCGAACGGGCCGCGGTGACGCCGAGCTGGAGACGGGCGGCGTGGGCCGCGGATCGCGCCTGCTCGCTGGAAGGGTTGAGGGTCAGCACGTGCTCCAGGGCCGCCAACGCCTCCTGCGTCGACTCCGCCACGCTCGCCAGCCACAGCCAAGCCGACTCGTTCGCGGGGTCCAGCTCCACGGCCTGCCGCAGCGCCTCCCGCGCCGGCGCCTTGTCCCCGGCCTTGGCCAGGGCGACGCCGTGCTTCACGAGGTCCAACACTTCCACTTGCGACACGCCGATCCTCCCAACGGCCGGCGCAGGACGCCTCATCCGGCGATCCGGCCACCTAACTTTGGGATAAAAATCGGCGTTTGTCTAATGGGAGGCGTCGGCCGGGAGGGAAGGCGCGTCCGCCGGCTTCTCCGCACAGGCCGCGTCGCCGCCGCAGGTCGGCGGCCTCCGCCGATCCTGGCGCCTGTCCGGACTCTGTTCGTACACCGTTTCCAGCAGCGGCGAGCCGAACGTGCCGTAGTATTGGTTGCCGAGGGCGTACACCGGCACGTAAACCCGGAGCTTCGAGAAGGCGTAAGCCACCGGAACGAGCGGCAGCCAGCGCTTGTAATGCGGCATGCACCGGATCGGCACCGGCTCCGACAACACGACCCCGGCCGAGCGGTAAGCCTTCTCGATCATTTCCGAGCAGTACAGCTTGTTTTCGTCCCCCGTGAGGTCGGGGTCGAACGGCGCCTGCCGCTGCCACACGTCTTCGCAGTAGGCGATGGCCTGTGGGATGGCGTCGCGGCACTCCGGCCGCGACCGCTTGATAACCAGCGACTCGTCGGCCACGTCAAGCACCCAGAAGTCAAACGGCACTTTGCGGACGCCTTGAGGCTCCGGCTCCGCGTCGTAGACGTACAGGGCGTCGCCCTCCCAGTGGGCGATGCCGTCGTGGGAGAAGCGGTTGTCCTCGACGCCGGCGATCACGCGGCTGGTGAAGATTTCGTAGGGCTTGTACGACTCGCCGTAGCGGAACAGGATGTCGCCGTCCTGGATGTGTTTCCGGCCGAACTCCGCCCACTCGGCCATCGCCTGCGTGTAGAAGACGGGACGGAGCTTGCCCTCGGCCCGCGCGACGTAGGCCTCCGGCCCCCACGGGTTGCGGCGCCGCCATTCGCGCGGCACCGTGGACATGGTCGGCGACGACGGCAGGGCGCAGCCGGCGGCCAAAAGCGCCAGCAGGCAAGCCGCCGGCAGTCGGCGGCCGCGAAACCGTCGTGCCGGGAACGCGGGCGCCGTCCCTGGTAGCCGCTCCATACCGCCCATCCTTCTTGCATGGACCGACCGCCGGCGGACGACGCGGTTCCGCTTGCTTCTCCCTCTTCGGCGTCTCTACCTTTTTCGGTTGTCCCGCCCGGCCGCCATGAGTTCGGCTCACGCGGCCCCGGCTGTCGCGCTGGTGCGGCGCGGCGTCCCCGCCGACGCACTGACGTGCCGCTGGAACAGAGAGACGGCACTCCCGACGCCGTCCTCGGCACGGATCATCCGGCCCATTTCCTCCGAGCGACGGCGAATGGCCGTATCGGTAACGGCCTGCCGCACGGCGCATTCCAGACGCTCGGCGGTGAGTTCCTTGCGCGGGATCGGCTTGGGACCCAGGCCCAGTTGGCGGACGCGGCGGCCCCAGAAAGGTTGATCCGACGTGAACGGAATAAGGATCGAGGGCGCGCCGGCGCGCAGACCGGCGGCCGTGGAGCCGGCGCCGCCGTGGTGGGCGACGGCGGCCATGCGCGGGAAGAGCCACGCATGAGGCGCGGATTCCAGCGAATAGAATTGGTCCGAGCGCGCGACGGTTTCCAGGCCGCCCCAGCCGGTGGCCAAAACGCCCCGCACTCCCGCGGCCTTGAGCGCCCGGACGACGAGATCGGTAACATCGGCGGCGTCGCGGTTGTGATTGCAGCCGAAACCGACGTAGACCGGCGGCGGCCCGGACGCCAAAAAGTCTTCGAGATCGACCGGCGGCCGCCAGCCGGGCGCGGCGTCGAGGAACCAATAGCCGGTGAGGTGGTGGCTGTCGGGCCAGTCGCGCGGTCTGGGGACGATGAGCGAACTATAGCCGTCCAGGGCGATGGCGGTGTGCATGAAGTCCCGGCCGGGTCCGGTAAGCGGCAGGGGCGGCAGACCCAGCACGTCGCGCCGCGCCTCGTTGAGCGTCTTTCGCCACATCTGCCAGAGTGTCAGGCCGACGAAGAGATGGCTAAAGACGTTGTAAACGCCCTGGAGGGGCAACCATTCCGGCGGTTCGGGAAAAAGGAAGCTCGTATGAAAGCGGCTCAGGTCGGCCGGCTGGAGCGACGTGCGGTAGGCCGGGATGCCGAGTTTTTGGGCCACGGAGTAGCCGACCAGCGGCGAGGTCGTGGTCATCAGGACGGCGTCGGCGTCCCGGCAGGCCTCGTAACAGTTGGCCATCAAACCGCGAATCAGCGGCTCCCGAAGCCGGACGAACTCCCGGAGAAAGACGATCGGATTGCGGCCGGCCTGGAGCATACGGTCGCCGGCATTGCTGGCCTGAAGGGCGCGGCCGTCGGCTTCCAGCGAATAAAAGTCCAGCCCGTAAGAGCGCACCAGCGGCTCGAAATCGGTGTGCGTGGCCAGGCGGACTTGGTGTCCGGCGGCCTGAAGGCCAAGGCCGAGGGCAATGTAGGGTTGTACGTCGCCGCGCGAGCCGGTAGTCGGAATGGTGATCCGCATGGCAATAAAGCACCCATCTTCGCCCGGCGACGGGACCGGGGAAGGAACGGATTGTGCGACCGGCGCAACCTCGACGGCGGCTGAGGCCCCATTAGGTGCGCCAAACGTCCATGCAAAGTAAAGGTCAAACGGAAGGAAGAGGAGATTCCGACCGGCGCCCTCGCTTGCGCTTCGGGTTAGTGTCCACACACTAACCCGAAGCGCAAGCGAGGGATTTCACGGCGACTTATTCCCGATTGAACGCCACCACGACACAGGTGACGTTATCTTTGGACCCACGCCGCAGGGCCGATTCGACCAAATGATCGGCCCACTCCTGCGGGTTGCGGTGCAGGAGCGCCCCCTCGCGCAAATCGGCGTCGGTCAGGAAATTCGTGAGGCCGTCGCTGCCCATCACCAGGCGGTCGCCGGCCTCCGGCGTGAACGGGCGCACGTCGGCGCCCTCGGTCATCTCGGCGCAACCCAGAAACTTGTACAGGACGTTGCCCCACGGGCTGTTCTTCGCCTGATCGGCCGTGAGCGTGCCGTTGCGGGCCAGGGCGGCGGCGACGGTATGATCGACGGTTAGCAGTTCCACTCGGTCGCCGCGGATGAGATAGGCCCGGCTGTCGCCGAGGTTGGCGACGTAGACTCGGTCGGCCTGTTGGACGGCCACAACGGCGGTCGTACCCATGCGCCGCGTGGTGCATTGGCGGACGCCGGCGTTGATGATGGCTTGGTTGGCCTCGTCCAGGGCTTGTTGAACGGCCCGGCCGGCGTCGTCGTGGGCAGCGAGGCGGTCGTGAAGCACGCGCGGGATGATGTCCACGGCCATGCCGCTGGCCTGTTCGCCGCAGTCCTGGCCGCCCATGCCGTCGGCGACGAGAAATACGTGACGGGCCGCGTCGGCCACGAAGCGGTCTTCGTTGTTGGGCCGCAAGCCTTGGGCACTGCGGCTTCCCACCTGAATGACAAATTCCGCCATGACGCGCTCCCGCGGAGACGGTCGAATCCAGACGCCGGACGCCCCGTCCATCCACTCATTCCAATTCTACACCGTATCGGATTCGCGGGCGAATAAACCCGGCGCGAAGCGCAATCCGCTTTTCCGCGAAACGGAAGGAAGATTCCGTACGGCCCGGCGGTAGCTATTTGGCTGAGCGGAACTGGGGCGAAATGCCGGAGCCTGTCTAACAATAAAGATAGGGCGGAATCGAAAGGGGGGACGGTCATGCTCGTCTTGAGTCAGCGGCGGCGCCTGCCGGAGATCATGGATCAGCCCGATTTGCGTCCCGGGCGGCACTTGCGGGCGCTACGGGGTCTGGCCCGCGTCAATTTCTGGAGCGGCAGCGCCGGCATTCTGTTTCGGCCGCTGGCGGACCTGGCCCGGCGCCTCGGCCGGCCGATCCGCATCCTCGACGTGGCCAGCGGCGGGGGCGACGTGCCGCTGCGGCTGTGGACGAAGGCTCGCCGCGCCGGCCTGGATTTCCGCATCGACGGTTGCGACCTGAGTCCGCTGGCGGTGGAGCACGCCCGCGGCCGCGCGGAGGCGGCCGGCGCCGACGTGCATTTCTTCGTCCGCGACGTGTTGCGGGGGCCGTCGCCGCCGGGTTACGACGCCGTGACCTGTTCGCTGTTCCTTCACCACCTCAATGATGAACAGGCGGTGAAATATCTGCAATGGGCGGCGGCGACCGCGGCGTACGCCGTACTGGTCAACGACCTGGAGCGCGGCGGACTGGGATGGGCGTTGGCCCATCTCGCCGTGCGCTTTTTGACCACGTCGGACGTAGTACAGGTGGACGGCCCGCGGTCGGTGGAAAGTGCGTTCACGCGGACGGAGGCCCTGGCCTTGGCCGAGCGGGCCGGCCTGCGCGGCGCCACGGTGAAGTGGCGCTGGCCGTTCCGATATTTGCTGAAGTGGGAACGCCCATGACCCTCGCGGCCACGGTGACGTTGGAAGAGGCCGCGCGGCGGACCTGGGGCGCCGTCGTCGTCGGGGCGGGGCCGGCGGGGGCGACGGCCGCGCGCGAGTTGGCCCGGCGATCCGTGACCGTTTTGCTGGTGGACCGTGCGGCGTTCCCGCGCTGGAAGGTTTGCGGCTGCTGTCTCAACGGCCGGGCGGCGGCGGTGCTGCGGAAGGCGGGGTTGGGCGCCCTGACGGCCGGCTGCCGCGCGGTCCCGTTGGAGTGCATTCAATTGGCGGCCGGCGGTAGACAAGCGCGAGTGCCGCTCGCCGGCGGCGTCGCGCTGTCGCGCGAAGCCTTCGACGCCGCCCTGGTGAGGGCGGCGGTTGAGGCCGGCGCCGATTTCCTTCCCATGACGCGGGCCATTCTCGCCGATGACGCTCCGCAAAATGCGAAAGGGGGCGCCGTCCGCGCCGTCCGGCTCCGGCAGGGCGAGCGGGAGGTGCGGGCCGAGGCGCGCGTGGTCCTGGCGGCCGACGGGCTGGCCGGGCAATTCCTGGCGCACGCGGACGCCGCCTCGGAGACCGCCCCGGGGGCGCGCGTGGGGGCCGGGGCGACGGCGGCCGACGCGCCGGATTTCTACCGTCGCGGTGTGATTTACATGGCGTGCGGCGCCGGCGGCTACGCCGGACTGGTACGCCTGGAGGACGGGCGCCTCGACGTGGCCGCCGCCTTCGACGCCGCGCGGGTGCGCGCCGACGGCGGACCCGGCCGCGCCGCCGCGCGGCTGGTGCGCGAGGCCGGATGGCCGGCGCCCGATTTGCTGGCGGAGTTGTCCTGGCGCGGCACGCCGGCCCTGACCCGGCGGCGTACTCGCGTCGCCGAGGACCGAGTGTTCGTCCTCGGCGACGCGGCCGGTTACGTCGAGCCGTTCACCGGCGAGGGCATGGCGTGGGCGCTGGCGTCGGGCGTGGCCGTGGCCCCGCTGGCGGCCCGCGCCGTCGAACGCTGGCGGCCCGAGTTGGCTCGCCGATGGGAGACCCTCCACCGCCGCGTCGTGACCCGTCGGCAAGCCGTTTGCCGGATCGCCGCGGCCGTACTGCGCCGCCCGCGGCTCATAGGCCTGTTCGTGCGCCTCCTCGCCGGCGCCCCCATGCTCGCCTACCCCGTGGTCCGCTACATCAGCCATTAGCGGTCTGCAATAGATTCGATAGCCCGCCGCGCGGGTTGTCAAAGGAATCCCATGAGTTTCGCCATCCTCGGCATCGGAACGGCCCTGCCGCCCGCCATCCTCTCCCAGCCGGACGCCTTCCGCGTCGCCCGGGCGCTCGGCCGTCCCACCGACGAACAGGCCACCTGGCTGCCCTCCATGTACGGCGGGACCGGCGTCGCCACGCGACACACGGCCCTGGGCGAGGCCGTAGTGCGCGACGTGCTCGACGGTACGAAGCACACCGGCTCGCCCTACCTGCCCACCGGCTTGCCCGGCGACCGCGGGCCGACCACGGCCCGGCGCATGCAGCACTACGCCGAGTTGGCGCCGCCCCTGGCCGTACAGGCGGCCGCCGCGGCCCTGCGGCCGTCCGGCCTGAAGGCTTCGGAGCTGACGCACGTCGTCACCGTCTCCTGCACCGGCTTCGTCGCGCCGGGCGTGGACCTCGCCCTGATCCGGACGCTGGGCCTGGCGGCGACCGTCCAGCGGACGCACGTCGGCTACATGGGTTGTCACGGGGCGCTCAACGGCCTGCGCGTCGCCCGCGCCTTCGTCGCCGCGGAGCCGGGCGCCCGCGTCCTCCTGTGTGCCGTGGAGTTATGCACCCTGCATTATCACTACGGCTGGGAGGCGCAGAAGGTCATCGCCAACGCGCTGTTCGCCGACGGCGCCGCGGCCGTGGTAGGCGCGCCGGCCGACGCCGCGCCGGAGGGGGCGTGGCGGGCGGAAGCGACCGGGTCGTGTCTGATCCCGGATTCCGCGAACGCCATGGGCTGGACCGTCGGCGACCACGGCTTCGAGATGATGCTGTCCCGGCAGGTCCCGCGTCTCATCGCCTCACATTTGCGCCCGTGGATGGAAAGCTGGTTGGGCCGCAACGGCTTGACCGTGGGGGAAGTGGGCTCCTGGGCGGTCCACCCCGGCGGGCCGCGCATCCTCGACGCCGTGGAGGAGGGTCTCGGCCTGCCGCGCGGTTCCACGGACGTTTCGCGGGCCGTCCTTTCCGAGTTCGGCAACATGTCGTCGCCGACGGTGCTATTTATTCTCGACCGCCTACGCGCCGCCGGGGCGCCGCGGCCGTGCGTCGCGCTGGGCTTCGGCCCCGGCCTGATGGCGGAGGCGGTGCTGCTCCGCTAGAATGGGCTCAAGAACGTCATGGCGAGCGGGGGGCGTCAGCCCCCGCTTCTTCATGCGTTCGCTGAGAAAATGCTAAATCAGGGGGCTGACGCCCCCCGCTCGCCAACAAAGGTAGCGCCGGCGATGGACGTCACCGCCTCGTCAACCCTGTTCGCCTGGCTGGACCGGGAACTGTGGTTGGTCACGGCGGCGGCGGGCGGTCGTCGCGGCGGGCTGATCGCCACCTTCGTCAATGAGGCTTCGATCGTGGCCGAGTTGCCGCGAATGCTCGTCGGCCTGGCCAAGCAGCATTACACGCACGAACTCGTCGAGGCCTCCGGCGCCTTCGCCCTGCACCTGCTCGGCGAGGACCAGCTGGAATGGGTGTGGCGCTTCGGCCTTCAGTCCGGCCGATCCGCCGACAAGTTCGCCGACCTGGACGTGGAGACGGCCGCCACCGGCAGCCCCCTCCTGAAAAACGCCGTGGGCTGGCTCGATTGCCGGGTGGAAGAACGTCTCGACGGCGGCGACCGCACCGTTTATCTCGCCGAGGTGGTGCAGACCCAAGTCACCCACTTCAGCCAGCCGTTGACTCTCCAACGTCTTTTGCAGCTCGCCCCGCCGGATCGGCTGCGCGAATTGAAGCGGCAGCGGCACGCTGACGCCGACCTGGACGCCGCCGCCGTCCGGGCGTGGCGGCAGGCTCGGCGCGGGTGGGCGGAGGGGAACTCGCATGACGCTCGCCGACCTTCGCCGGGAGTACAGCCGATCCGGCCTGAGTGAGGTCGAGATCGATCCCGACCCGATCCGCCAGTTCGCCGCGTGGTTCGGCCAGGCCGTGGCCGCGCAGGTCCCCGAGCCGAACGCCATGACGCTGGCCACGGTCGGGCCGGAGGGACGGCCCTCGGCCCGCGTCGTCCTGCTCAAGGCGTTCGACGACGCCGGCTTTACCTTCCACACCAACTACGATAGCCGCAAGGGCAGCGAACTCGCCGCCAACCCGAATGCCGCCCTGGTGTTTTTCTGGCCGGAACTGGAGCGTCAGGTGCGGGTCGAGGGAACGGTCGCGCGGCTGTCGGACGCGGAATCGGACGCCTATTTTCACGGCCGGCCGCACGGCAGCCAACTGGGCGCCTGGGTGTCGCGGCAGAGCGAGCCGGTCGCCGATCGCGCGACGCTGGAGCGGCGGCTGGAAGAACTGGCGCGAAAATATGCCGGGGCGGACGTGCCGCGACCGCCGTTCTGGGGGGGCCTGCGTTTGCGGCCCGAGATGATCGAGTTCTGGCAGGGGCGGCCGAATCGGCTGCACGACCGGCTGTGTTACCGGCGTGTTCCAGCGGGATGGCGGGTCGAACGGCTGTCGCCTTGAGGCAGATGTCAGGCCCGCGCCACGCACGCGGCCGCGTTTTGACGCCCCCCGACGCCGGCGCCGCAGTCCACCTCAAAGGGGTCTTCGCCCTCGATGCGCAGGTTCGCCAGTTCGCCGCCGCGGAACTCGACCTCGACTTCGCGCACCCGTCCCGCCACCGACCGCAACGGCCGGCCGGCGAACTCCAACCGGGCGCGTCCGGGTTCCAGCACTTCGACGTGAATCCGCCTGGGGCTGTACGAATGCAGCATCCACGGCCGGTCGCAGCGAATCAGCCGGTTGGCCGGCGGCGGGATGAGGAAATCGCGGTAGTCGTTGGGGTTCCCGGAGCAGCCGGCCTCGGCCGCCTTGACGATGTTGTACGCCTCGCGGGCCGTGACGTAATGCAGCCGGAACGGCGGCCGGTTCCACCACTTCTCCATCGCGGCGAACATGGCGTCGTTGGCCGGGCTGAGAAACGACGCCCGATTCTGCATGGCGTGCGTGTGCGTCTTGACGAACACCCATTCCGGCCGGCCGGCCACGTGGACGTTGGCCGACAGTAAACCGGCCAGCCGCCGGTGGTGCGGCGGCGCGTAGTTCTCCAGGGCGCCGGATTCCAGGGCGCCGACTCGCCAATCGACGGCGACCGGCCCTTGGAAGAGCAGCAGATCGCCCGACGGCGGGCGGCCGACCGCGACCTCCACGCCATCGTCGTAGGATTTCGGGCGCCCGTCCTCCGCGGCGTAGTAATGGACGTTGCACTTACG
>Ga0182024_10015367_pt1 | contig 14677 bp, 14 predicted proteins | sample P32metaG_FD_120480 | JGI IMG/M metagenome (GOLD analysis project Ga0182024, IMG submission 120480) | Permafrost microbial communities from Stordalen Mire, Sweden - P3-2 metaG (Illumina Assembly) | ecosystem: Environmental > Terrestrial > Soil > Wetlands > Permafrost | place: Sweden: Stordalen... | reverse complement strand
TTGGAGCAGTAGACGCAGTGCAGCGGGCAGCGGTGCGTGATCTCGGCGATGAGGGCCAGCGGGTTAGGAGTCATTTCTAAATTTCAATAGAGTTGTCATCCCGAACGAAGTGAGGGATCTTGCATTTTGCGGCAGACTGCAGATCCCTCACTTCGTTCGGGATGACAACTTGTAAAAAGATTTTTCACTCTTGCAATTCAGTAATCGATAATGCGTTTCGCATGCAGTTGCTCCAAAAACAGCCGTACGTCGGCGCGAATTTTATCTTTTGGCGCGAGCATGAATTGCGCTTCCAGCTTCTGCGTGATTTCGGCCAGCGTAAAGTGGCCGTCGCAGAGTTCTAGAATGATGCGGCCCGTGCCTTCCACGCGAATCGCGCCCTCGGGAAAGAGTACGACGGGAGCGTCGGTGGTTCCACCCCAGCGGCATCCTGCGGAAAACCTTGGGATGCTGGTTTCGATTAGCTCAGCCATGATCACCTATAGCCCGCTCCAATGCCATCAAACGCCTATAATCCGCATGCATACAGCAACGCCCACCATACAAGAGAAGGCGACGGCGCAAGAAATAATCATGTACACATGAAGAGCGCCCTCCGGATACAAGCTGCGATAGTCCTTAAATATCCGTACATTCTTGGCGGGATAGAACCAGAAGTACGAGATCTGCTGGTCTTCAGGTTTTTTCCTATTCACCTCGCCAATCATCATAAGTTGGAACATATTTCCAAGAAAAATACCTGTCATGGCGGCGCTAAAGAGGGCAATGCCAACCAGCAATCGAGTACTCATTTTGTTGTTGGCCCCGTCGTGTCGATGCGAAACGCCCCCGGCGGCGGCCATCCTGGCTCGACGTAGGCGAAGTAGAGGGCGTCGAGCTGAGCCCATAGGATGTCGCATTTATCGCGCAGCGCATTAACGATACTTTCCTGCTCAGCGCGCGTCGCGGCGTGCTCGAACACATATTGAATCGCAAACGCAGCGTCTTCCGGCGCCTCGGTCAAGCGCGCCTCAAAATAATCTAGGCCGGAAGCCAAATAGGGATAGTGCTCGCGCAATTTTTCCATCCGCAATGTGATCAGGTCGCGGGAAAAAAGCTCGGTGAGCGACGAAGCTATGCATTCCAGAAATGGGCGAGTCCGAACTAGATTCAGATATTCATTTCCAATAAATCTGGTCGCGGGTAGAACTTCATCGCCGCTCATCACGCGCCGCTTGTCGAGTCCGGTGGCTTCGGCGAGTTTGATCCAGCGCAGGATGCCGCCGTTGCGTGCTTCATCTCCATCGTGATCTACGATGCGCTTTCGCCAAACACGACGGAAGGACGGATCGAGCGCCCGCGAAAGAATGATCGCGTCTTTCAGCGGAATGATCGACTGGTAGTAGTAACGATTGAGCGCCCAAGCCTGTAATTGGCCGCGGCTGAGTTTGCCTTCGTGCATCAGCAAGTGAAAGGGATGTTTGTGGTGATAGCGCTCCTCGCCCACCCGGCGCAGCTTCGCACGCAACTCATCGAAGGTAAGCTTCGGAGCGTTCGCCGTATTTTCGGGAGCTACAGTTCCAACTGCCAATTGTCCTCCGCCACTTCCCATCCGGCCTCGCGAACAGCTTTGCGTTCGCCGCTCGCCTCATTCAGCATCGGATTCGTGTTATTGAGGTGAATGAACATTTTGCGCTCAACTTTAATATTAATATTTTTCAGCAAGCGCAGGCTTTCTTCTACCGGAATGTGTCCCATCTGGTGCGCAGTTTCACCGGCGCCCTGAATGCGGATGAGTTCGTCGTCACTCCAAAAGGTACCATCGAATAAGAGCAGGTCAACGCCTTGGATTTTCTCGATCAGGCGATCGGTGAGATTGCCGATAGCGGGGAGGTAGGCCAGTCTTTTTCCTGAGGCCGATTCGAAGAATAGGGCAGCGCCTGCCTCGTTATCGCCCAGGTGCGCAGCGTCAGTTTTTACATATTTTGGATATCGGCCGGATATGAAAAGAACCTCGCAGCGAAGGCCGGAGTCTTTGCCGTCGGCTGATAAGAGAGGGAACGCTTTGCCAGACGACATCGGAGTCCATACAACTTGCGGCTCGACGCGATTCATCATGCCGAACATGCTGTTTTCGTCGCGCAAGATTCGCAATATTGAGCGAGCAGCATAAACCCGCAAGGGCTGCAATTCGCGCAGCAGGAGGAGTCCGACAACATGGTCAAGGTCGGCGCCTCCTAGCACGACGCCAGCGATGGGCGAATCGCGCAAGGCACGCGGATGCAGAGCTTTCGTGTTTTCTATTTGCAGATGAAGGTCGGGAGACGCTCCAGCGAGGAACCAAGAGGAAGAGTCAGCGCTGAGGGCGATTTGCGCCTGGGTGCGTGGCTTGAGGGTTGAATTCGCCTGCGCATTCCGTCGCACGGCAACGCAGTTTGCGCATCCGCAATTCCACTGCGGAAAGCCGCCCCCGGCCGCAGAACCGAGGATCCGAATGTGCATCTTGCAGGAGTTAGAGTTTTGCGCTCACGTACGAGTTGATCTCGCAGCAGAGAACGACTTCTTCGAAAACCGGGCTGGTCCAGACCATTTGTGGCACCTTGTAATTAAGAATTTTGACCCGCCGAGCACGATCTGAGCCCGGCTCTGAGCCCGGCACTTCAGTTAGAGAATGATATCACTGCTTTGGTTGCATTTCCTCGTCAAATCCGGCCGAAACTATAGCTCGAACGGGCCATTACGCGTCAATTACCTAGCGGCAGGATTTCTTACGATGACGCTTTTAGATTGTTAAATTTACGGCGAAACTAAACCGCAAGACCTTTACTACAGGTCACAGAGGAACCGGGGACACGGGGTTTGGTTGTTTGTCGAGAACCGGGTTATAGCTTAGATTCGCCCGGTGTTCCCTGTTCCACTGTGATCCCTGTGGTTGCTTTTGCCGTTCATTTCGGGAGCAGTTCATCGAATGTAAGACGGTCAGCTTTTCGCAACTCCGGGAAGATCCACGCCCAGGTTGCGATCACTAAAAGGGTTCCAACTCCGCCCATTACGACCGCGGGAACGGTGCCGAACCACTGCGCTGTCAGCCCGGATTCAAACTCGCCCAGTTCGTTGGACACTCCGATAAATAAGAAATCCACGGCGTTCACCCGCCCGCGCATTTCGTCGGGCGTGGCAATTTGAATGAGCATGGCGCGGATGATCACACTCACCATGTCAGCCGTCCCAGTCAAAAAAAGCACGATCAAAGAAAGAGTCAGGCTGTGGGAGATGCCAAAGAGAATGGTCAGCACTCCAAACGCCCCGACCGCGAGCAGCATCACCAGACCCGCCCTCCGCTGGATGGGACGATGAGCAACGACGATCGCCGTGATCGCTGCGCCCACGCCAGGAGCACTTCGCAGAAGCCCGAGACCCCATGGTCCGGTATGCAGAATGGTTCGCGCATAGACGGGCAACAGCGCGACTGCTCCCCCCAGCAGCACCGCGAACATGTCGAGCGAGATCGAACCGAGTATTAGCTTGTTCGACCAGATGAAACTAAAGCCGGCGAGAACCGTGCGCGGACTTATCGGCTCTCTCTCTGCGAATTGTTTTTGCGGTGTGCCCTCGAGCGGATGAATTCGCAAAGTAAGGAGAGTAGAAAGAATGGAAACGATGACCGCAAGGGCATAGACCGCCTCCGGCCCACGAAACAGAGCATAGGCGACGCCTCCGATAGCCGGCCCGGCAATGGTTGCCACCTGAAAGGTGCTGGCGTTCCATGCCACCGCATTGGAAAAATGCTCTTCGGGAATGAGATGCGGCAGGATGGCGCGGCTCACGGGGAAGCTAAACGAACGAAAGACTCCCAGCAAAACTAGAACAATATAGATGGCATGAATGGAGTGCGGACTGAACAGGCTGATGCCCAGGAGCAGGGCTGAGCAGAGCGCAAAGCCCGCGTAGCAAGCTATGAGCAGTTTGCGGCGATCAAAGATGTCGGCGGCGTGCCCCGCAAGAAGAAACAGCGCAAAGCCCGGGGCAAACTGCGCTAGCCCGACATATCCAAGATCGATGGGCCGTTTGGTGATCTCATAGACCTGCCATCCGACGGCCACTGACTGCATCTCCAGCGACACGTTGACGAAAAATCGCGCAAGCGTGTAGGAGACGAAGTTGGGATATTGGAACGCGACACGCCCCTCAAGGCGCGGATCTCTGGCAACCGGCATTCCTTATTACTTTGCCACAGATTAGTTAGCACAGATTACTGAGCGAAGATTACTTGGCGAAGATCGTGTGAACAATGCATCGCGAGCCTCGCCAATTTCGATTGTTCACCGACGATTGATGAGCGAGGCCACGTACCCGGCGCCGAATCCGTTATCGATATTGACGACGCTCACGTTCGAGGCGCAAGAGTTCATCATGCCGAGAAGAGCCGCGAGTCCTTCGAAGGCCGCGCCATATCCAACACTGGTGGGAACTGCGATCACTGGCACTCCAACCAATCCGCCGACCACGCTGGGCAGAGCGCCTTCCATTCCGGCGCAGACAACAATGACTCGCGCCTTCGAAAGTTCGCTGCGATGTGCCAGCAGTCGATGGATGCCAGCTACTCCGACATCATAGATATGCTGAACTTGATTGCCCATCAATTCCGCAGTTACGACCGCCTCTTCGGCCACCGGAATGTCGCTCGTGCCTGCCGACACGACCGCAATCATCCCTTTGCCATAGCGCTTGCGGTCGCGCTTTAGCACGATGGCGCGAGCCAGCGGGCGATACTCTGGTTCATACGCGGTTCCGCGCGCACTTTTTTTTGCAGTGGGGCTTTTATCTTTTGCGATTTCTATAACCGCGGCGAATTGCTCTTCATTGGCGCGTGTCGCGAGGACGTTGCCTCCATGCGCTGCTAACCGGTCGAAGATCTGCGCAACCTGATGCGGTGTCTTGCCTTGAGCAAAGATCACCTCGGGGGTGCCCTGACGCAAGGCGCGATGATGATCGACTTTCGCGAAACCGAGGTCCTCGAAAGGAAGGTGACGCAGCTTCTCCACCGCTTCGTCGGGCAAGATTTGTTTTTTTCGGACCTGATCAAACAGCTTGCGGAGACTTTCTGAGTTCACGTTGACCTCGGCACTCATGCCATCTTACGTGGAGTGTGCGGGTCAATGGGGAGGTGACGAACCGGTGGGCGAAAATAAAATCAATGGTTGAAGTCTAATTGGCGTTCCTAGGATGGCAGTGCCCCGCCCCACACGATCACTCATTCCGACGGAGCCGCGGACTGGGCGGCGGGCAGCACTTCTTCGGGAACTGGGGGCTTTGCTGTCGCCGCCCGCGTTCCGATTCCAATCTGCATGGCGGTATTCTTCGGAAACTCCACTTCGTGACCTCGCGCCATGAAGTTCGAATAAACCGACACCGCAGCTCCGTAGGCTCCCATCGTGGTGCCGAAAGCCCGGGAGCGTACGAGCGCGCCCATTACCATCCCGACTAACTTAAACCCGCTGACGCCGCCAGCAGCGCCGCTTCCGCCGCCTCCGCCGCCTCCATCGCCATCGTGATCGCGCCCGTGCCCGGCGGACATCATGGCCAGTCCGAGAGAGACGGCTGTGCCGAGGTAGCGCGATTTCGAGGTGGTTGCTTCGGCGCCTCCTTCAGCATCCAGTTTCACGTTGGCATTCTTGCCGGCTTGCACGCCCTCGAGCGTTGATACAACTTTCTGTTCGATGCCGTCGGGGGGAACAACTTCTGAGAAGGCGATTCTCAGCTGACCATTCTTTTTCATGCGCCGCGCGGGCGCAGCTTGCTTGACGGTACCTTTCAGGCGGCTGCCTTGGGGAAGGATCAGTGTTGTCCCCTCCATAAGCGGCTGCGAAAGGACTGCCTCCACATTTTGACCCTTGTGGGCGGTTGCGGACGATAACGGTGTGACCAATCGCGCCTGAACCACGCTGCCTTCAGGGAGCGCGCTGCCGATTGACGACGCCATCGGAACCGTCATTACTTCATTGCCGAACTCCAGCGCGTCTTCCAATTCGGCGAAATACACAGTTCCCGCGGGAATGAACTGGCGGTGAATGGGCGATTGCGCCTCTCCGTAACGTTCAATCCGGTGAATCTTCCCCGGAGTCTTTATCTGTTTCATAGCGTTGTCCCATCTCTGGTGAGCCTGCTGCTTCGCCTGATTGGTTTTTTCGGACGCCATATCCTTTATCGTATTTTTCTTTTCTTTTGCGTTTGCTGCTGTCACCAACTGGATGATCTGTCCTGAGCCCGGAGTGACATGGGTATGCAGTGCGAAATGTCTTCCGTCGGCGAGCACCAATTCATCGAAGCCGACTTCAACCTTTCGCACAGGCGTGAAATCCGCATTCAGCGCGGCAAGCGTCCGCTTGCCGTCAGACAGCGATTCGATCTTAGTGACTTTGCCGATGACCTTGGAGCCGACCGGGATGACGATATGATCAAACGCATAGACCGGCTCTACGATGCGACCGCGAACCGGTTGCCCCACTTTCTTCACCTGGACTTCATCATCCAAAGCGACTTGCAAGGGCGAGCCTTTCGCCACTGACAGCGCGAACGTTTGCGGCGGAGTGGGTGGGGTTGGCCGGGCCTCGTCAGTGGGCGCGGGCAAGGGATTGCGCTCCGAGCCGGGGGTCAATTGCGGCATCGGGGTTTCCTGAGCGTCGATGTTTCGGACTGAAAGGGTGCAGGCGCAGAGGCCGCACAACAGAACCGAGCACATTGCGCGAGCGTATGCCATCTCAACTTTTCCCCAGAGCTTCCCGGTGGCGACCATTCTAAAGCAATTGGTGCGTGCGCGGTCTTTCAATCGCGTGCGCTGTCTTTGAATTAATGGAGAATTAATCAGGTCCCGCAGTCCCTACGAATCCAGTAGAATGGAAGTAAGATGTCCAATCGAACTTTTTCTCTCGATGAAGCGCAGCTGCTTTTGCCGATCCTTGAATCACTGCTTCGCCAGGCCATTAATGGCAAGAAGCTCATTGAAGATGTAGACAATGAGTTACAGGAGACGGCGCATCGTGTTTTTCTAAACGGTGGCACGCTGCTCAATGTAGTTCACCTGGCGCGCCGCAAGGCACAGCGTGAAAAGGCAATCCGTCATGTGAAAGATGCCCTCGCCGAAATTGATGCGACCGGCGTGCAAGTGAAAGACCTCGACATTGGCCTGCTTGATTTCCCCTGCAAGGTGGAAGGCGAAGTTCTTCTTCTCTGCTGGAAACTGGGCGAGGCCACAATCAACAACTGGCACAGCACCAGCGAAGGCTTCTCATCGCGGAAGCCAATTGATGCCAGAATTGCGAACGCCGGCAAGAAGCGCTCGAAATAGAACCAAGTTTCCCCGCGTTCTGTCCATACGTAAGAGTTTGTCATCTCTCGCGAAGTGACGGATCTCTGCTTTTGCTGGCAGCGCCGAACTCAGCACTCCCGTAAAACATTCCGCAAGTTTGGGGCTTAGTTTCGTTCCTAAGATTCGCGCGGTTGTGTGGTGGCGGGGCTTTGCCCCGCTGGTACTGGGCAGAGCCCCGTCACACACGATCCCTCAAAGCGCGGCGAGGGGACGACCCACGCAATGCACTAATGGAATCGGGCGAGGGCCGGGCATTCTGATAAAATTGCGCTATCCGAGGGCGATTCTCTATGTTGACTGGGCGAAAACTGCCGTTGACTCTTGCTTTTGCTGGTTTGCTTCTGCTGGCCTTTGGGGCTGGCTGCCGGGGGTTTTTTGTCCAGCCCACGCTAAGCTCTGTCACGGTCACGCCCGGCACGGCCACGCTTCAGACGGGCAGCAGCGGCAATACTCAGCAGTACACCGCGTTCGGCACTTATAACGATGGCAGCACCAGTAACCCTGCCGTTACCTGGTCCAGTTCTGACACTAGCGTTGCGACAATTACCGCCGTCGGACTTGCGACCTCGGTAGCCACCGGTACCGCAACGATCACTGCGACTGCGACTCAGAATCCAACCATCACGGGAACCGGGCAGCTTACGGTCACTGTTGGGTGTATCCAGTCAATCACCCTTAATCCGGCCTCGACCGTGACCCTGAGCGTCTCAGTATCAGGGCAAAACACGAAGCAAATCACCGCACAGGCGACCACGTGCAACGGCGCAATCGACATTACAAATACCGCGACCTGGACATCCAGCAACACTTCAGTGGCGACCGTGAATGGCGGGTTGGTCACAGCATTAGCTCAGGGGTCCACAGGTATTACGGCATCGGCCGGGAGTATTGTAAGTCCAGCGACTCCGGTGAACATCGGACCCTGATAGCGCAAGCGTTCTACTGCACAGGGACCCCGCGCCAGTCCTATTCCTTGACGTTGCCTTATCACGCGGGCTGTTAGCCAAGTTTGAAACAGAACGGCAAGCGCCAGCCGTTCTCTGTTCAGCGAGCCGCCGCCGCGCTATAGTAAAAGGCTCAACATCCAGTGAAGTTCCTCCCCACATTGCTATCTCTATCGGCGAAAGTCGCTCTGTGCCTCGCCGGCGCAATATTCTTTTCTGCCTGCAACCGCGGGCGCGGGCGCGTGCTTGAGATCGCCTACGTTGCCGCCGTTCAGGCCAACTTGCGCGATCAAGTCGCCGCCGTATATGAGAAGGCTGGGGTAGTGAAAAACGGCGACCGGGTGGAAGTGCTCGATCATGACCGCCGCTTCGTCAAAGTTCGCACTGCCACAGGGGCCACCGGATGGATCGAGCAGCGCTATCTCGTCGGGCAGGATGTTTATGACCAGATACAAAAATTAACCGCCGATAATCAGAACGATCCCGTGCAGGCGCAGGGTGTTACGCGCAACGATACGAATCTCCACGTCGAGCCCGGCCGCGAGACGGAGCATCTTTATCAGATTTCTTCAGGCGAGAAGCTGTCGCTTTTGAAGCGGGGCACGGCCGAAAAAGCGGGTTCTGTTGGGGCAACGCCGCGCTCCACTTCTTCAAACAGCAATCCGCGAGACAAAAAACAGCCGGGTCCGATCATTGAGGACTGGTGGCTGGTGCGCGACTCTCACAATCGCGTGGGATGGGTGCTCTCCCGCATGATCGATCTCGATGTTCCGCTCGACGTCGCGCAGTATGCCGAAGGCCAGCGCATCGTCGCCTTCTTTGTGCTGAACCAGGTTCGGGATGGCGACAAGAAAGTGCCGCAATATCTGACCGTGGTCACCGAACCCAAAGATGGCTTGGCGTTCGACTTCAATCAGATTCGCGTCTTCACCTGGAACGTAAAGCGCCATCGCTACGAGACGGCCTATCGGGAGCGCATGGCAGGCGTGCTGCCGGTGACCGCGTCCCAGGAAAACTTCGATAAGGAAGGCGTCTTGCCCGTATTCACCATTCGCGTGAAAGATGACGGTGGAAATGTCACCGAGCGAAAATACAAGCTCAACACGCCGATTGTCAGGCGCGTACTAGCGCCGGGCGAAGAGCCGGCACGAGAGACGAGTAAGAGAGCGAAGCGCAGAAGATAGCGCCATCGGGCCAACACCTTCTTTGGAGGCCGTATTGATCGGCTCTGCCCCCGCCCACTTCCAGTTCCAGCGCCGGTAGATGTTTAGTGCGAATTCGCATTGAGATCGCCGGAAGGGTCATTCGCGTAAACGATCGGCGTGGTAACCCAGGGCTCCCCCAAAGAAATAGCTGTGGCAGGCGCAATAGTATGTGTAGGAGCACTGAGTGCTGGTGGAGTCGAAACGCCGACGGGAGTGTCCGCAACACACAATCCGCGCCACACAACCGAGCAGATTATCGCTTGCCGCTTTCGCCTTCTTTGAACATGTATTTGATGGCGGGTTTGTAGATCATTAAGTTGGCGGCGTTGTTGCGGTTCAGCTTGATGCAGTTCTTGTCGTACCACTCGATATAGCCACGAACTTCCTCGCCGTCGCGGAGAACGACGACCATGGGAGTTTTGGTCTGCATCTGCTTCTGGTAATAGAAATTTTCGGCGTTGGTCTGCTCGGTGGGCGCAGTCTTTTTAGCGGGCGCGGCGGAGCGGTCGCGATCTCTATCCCTATCGCGGTCTCTATCTCGATCCTTTCGCTCGGCGGGCATGTGGTTATGACTGTGGCCATTGTGGATGTGCTCGGCGCGATTGAGCGTTGGGCGGATGAGCTTGCGATTCGCGAAGCTATCCTGATCCACTGGTTGTTCAACTGGTAAGGATTCTATTGCATCTTTCAAAAAGCACCACCTGCGCGCTTTGCGGGCAGAAAATGCCACATCATGAAAGCTGATTGTGGGTCCAGAGGTGTGAAACTGAGGCTAACGGTATCATAGCGAACAGGTTATGACAATATTTTATGCAGTGACTTCGGTGCAGTGAGCGGTGGGGGACATTTCATCTGTAGAGACGGCTGGTTTCGGCTGGCCTGTAGTAGATCGGGGGCTGCGGTGGGAGACGCGGCAAGCCGTGTCTCTACAGGAGGATTAGGCTGGTTCGAGGGCGGTGGCGAAGGCGTCCAGGGATAGCGAGCGTAGGAGGTTGCGGCGGAGGCCGCGCTCGACTTCGCCCAAGCCTTCTGACGCGCGTTTTATCCAGGCGAAGTCAGCGGATTCCGACATCTTTTTTAGCTCGCCGAGAATATCCGTATTGCGTACGAGCTGAGGCGCGCCGGATTGCAGGCACATCATGTCTTCGAGAAGCGAGTAAAGGGTTCGCACAAGGACGTCAATCTTGGAGCGGCCCTCGGCTCCGGAGCGGAAGCTCTCGGTAGTCTTGAATAGTTCGCTGTGGTCGCTTCCTCGGCTGCCGGCGTTAAGTCCCAGTGCGGATTTAAGAACAATGAGGGCCTGGCTGCGGGCTGCGGTGTAGCTTTCGAGATCAAAAGATAAGGCGCGCCCGATCGCGCCTTCGCTTAGCCGGGCGACTAAGGCGCATTGCCGTGCATTCCAGGTGGGACGCAGCTTGGCAAGGCGGCTCTCAATTTCGCCGAATGGCAGCGCGCCCAGGTGGAAGGTCATGGAGCGGGAACGAATGGTGGGCAGGAGTTCTCCGGCGTTTTCCGTGAGCAGGAAAATGGTGGCAAACTCGGGTGGCTCCTCTAGCACTTTGAGCAGCGAGTTGGCTGCCTCTTTCATGAAGGCGGAGCCGGTAAAGATGTAGACGCGTTCGCGAGCGTCGCCGGGACGATAGTAAATTGTGTCGATAACGTGGCGAACCTGGTCGACTTTGATCATCATCTGCGGAGGGTCGGGCGGGATGATGAGGACGTCGGGATGAGTCTGTACGAAGAGGCGAGTTTCTTTTTTATCGCTGTCTCGGAGATTTTCGCGGGCCTCGACGGCTTCGGCAAAGCGGGCGTCCAAATCTTGGGATTGGGCGATGCGAGTGCAGTTTGAGCAATGGCCGCAGAAATCGGGCAAGCCGTCGGTTATAGGCTGCTCCAGGCAATTCATGGTGCGGGCCAGCATTAATGCCAGCGTGTATTTACCGGATCCGTGGGCGCCGGACAAAATCACGGCGTGGGGAAACCGATTGCGCGCCAGCATCTCGCGCATGCGGTGGATGGTTTCCGGATTGCCTACAAAATCGGAAAAGGGCATGGGGGCAATTTGTAATTTGTAGTTTGTAATTTTGTAATTTTGTAATTGAAAAACATCTTTTCAATTGTCGGATTCAAATTACTGAATTACGAATCATCATCAATTCTCGAATTAGATTTTCAGTTTTTTTCGGACGACTTCCATGATAATCGCATGGGTCTCGTTGGGGGTACCGCGCGCGTTCACTAGCTGCACGCGCTGCGGCTCACGGTCAGCGATTGCCAAGTAGGCATGACGGACGCGGCCGAAGAATGCGCGATTTTCCTGCTCGAAGCGGTTTTCGTCACGTGCCGCGCCTTTTTCTGTCTTAGAACCTTTATGTTTTTGATTGCGGCGGCGGGCACGCTCGACGCTGAATGCCACGTCGTTGTCGAGCAGGATCGTCAGGTCAGGCTGAAGGTTGCCGCAGAGGATCTCGTGCATTCGCAAAACTGATTTTGAGCCTAACTTGCGGCCTCCGCCCTGGTAGGCCTCGGTCGAATCGGTGAAGCGATCGCAGAGCACGATTCGCCCTTCAGCCAAGGAGGGAAGGATGACCTCGTGAATGTGCTGCGCGCGCGAGGCGAACATTAGGGCCAACTCGGTGAGGGGCGAAAGTCCTGAAGTGGCGGAATGCAGAAGCACTTCACGAATTTTCTCGCCGGCTGGAGTGCCTCCGGGCTCGCGAGTGACGGTGACGGAATGTCCTCGCGCGCGTAAAGAGCGGGCTAACTTTTCGGTCTGCGTGCTCTTGCCGCTGCCATCGAGGCCCTCAAAACTTATGAATTTTCCACGTGCGGGCACGTCGGAGATGATAGCAGGCTTGGGCGGGCTGGCTGATGAGAACAATCCGACATGCGAAACCGTCGACCACAAAGGGCACGAAGGTACACGAAGGAAATCACAGGCGGCGCGCTGGTTTTCGTGGGTTGATGTATTAGGATGCTAAGGGAATTCGTGGCCAATCGAAATTGGGAGGGTTAATGGTCTCGCGTACGAGCGTGGGGAAATTTCTTTGTTTCGCATTTATTTTATTATCTTTTATTTTGTTATGTTCGTATGCCGTTGTTGCGGCTGACGGACCGGCCATCACGCTTGCAGTCGATGCTTCGGACGCGCCGCGCAAGATGATTCACGCGCAGCTTCGCATTCCCGCTAAGCCGGGAAGCCTCACTCTTTATTATCCGAAATGGATCCCGGGCGAACACGGGCCTACCGGGCCGATCACCGATCTCACTGGCCTGAAGTTTACTGCCGGCGGAAAGACATTGAAGTGGCGCCGCGATCTGCTGGACGGTTTTACTTTTCACGTGGAAGTTCCGGAAGGCGCGAGCGAAGTCACGGCGAATCTCGACTACGCTTCGCCTGCATCGTTTGAACCGGGATATAGCGCCGGGCTTTCGGCGACGGAAAAGTTATACATCGTCAGTTGGAATGCGCTGCTGCTGTATCCCGCTGGCTACGGTTCTGACCAACTCACCTACAACGCCAGTTTGAGACTGCCTCCGGGTTGGAAATTTGGCACGTCGCTGCAAGTCTCCAATCAGGCTGGAAGCGAGATTCATTTTGCGCCGGTGTCTTTGACGATGCTGGTCGATGGTCCGGTGCTCGCGGGAGAATATTTCAAGGTGGTTCCGCTCAGCAGCGAGAATCCTCCGGCTGAGCTTGATCTTGCGGCTGACAGTGCGGCGGCGCTTGATGCACCTGCGGAAGTTTGGGAACACTATCGCAATCTGGTGAAGCAGGCTGGGCTTCTGTTTGGCGCGCGGCATTATCGCGATTATCACTTCTTGCTCACGCTCAGCGATCATGTCGCGCATTTTGGATTGGAGCATCACGAATCGAATGACAGCCGTATCGAGGAGCGCTCGTTGATCGAAGAGGACGGGAGAAAAGAAACAGCTGGACTATTGCCTCATGAGTATGTGCATTCATGGAATGGAAAATACCGGCGTCCGGCGGATCTCGCGACGCCTGATTACGAGCAGCCGATGCAGACAGATTTATTGTGGGTCTATGAAGGGCTGACTTCGTATTTGGGCGATGTGCTATCGGCGCGCAGCGGGGAGCGAACTGCGTCATTGGCGCGTGATTCGTTAGCCATCATCGCGGCGGAGTTGGATCATCGATCGGGGCGCGTGTGGCGCAATTTACAGGACACTGCCGACGGCGTTCCGAGTATGCAGGACGCTCCGCATGCCTGGTCCGATTACCGGCGCCCTCTCGATTACTACGATGAAGACGTGCTCAACTGGCTGTGGGCCGACGTTATCATTCGGCAACAAACGAAGGGCGCGAAATCGCTGGATGATTTTTGCAAATTGTTTCATGGCGCGCCGAGCGGTCCGCCGACGGTGAAAACTTATAATTTTGACGATATTGTGAATGCGCTAAATCAGATTGCGCCGTACGACTGGCGGGCGTTCTGGACGGAGCGTTTATCGAACCACGGCCCGGGGGCTCCGCTTGGCGGAATTGAAGGCAGCGGATGGAAGCTCAAGTACGATGAATTCCCTTCAGAATTGGACCGCGCAGAGGGGGCGGACGGGAAAAACATGAACGCGCGCTACACTCTGGGACTGTCGATTGGGAACGATGGCGTGATTCGGGATGCGGTGGAAGGGATGATCGCGGCCAAAGCCGGCATCGGTCCGGGCATGAAGATTATTGCCGTGAATGGCCGTAAACTTTCACCGGAGGTTTGGCGAGATGCGATTCGCGCTTCAAAAACCAGTTCATCACCGATTGAACTGATCGTGGAAAATACGGATTATTTCCGCGTGGTGAAGCTCGATTATCATGGCGGCGAGAAATTTCCGCATCTGGTGCGGGACGAGTCGAAGCCGGATTTGCTGACTGAAATTTATCGGGCAAAGTAAAGGCAAGCCTTTCGACAAGCTTGCGGGCCCATTTCGCTAGCCTTGCCAAGCCTTTTATTAGCCTTGTCATCCCGAGCGAAGCGAGGGATCTGTAGTGTGGCGGGTGGCCCTCGATAAGAGAGAAGGCGCTGTCAAGGGCCACCCGCCTTTATTACCCGGCTTGGTCTACGCTTTCCTCGTAACGGACAGAGGTCGACTTTGCAGGAAGGTGGCGATCAGTGCGCCGTTTATTTGCAAGCCGCCGTTGTAGCGGACGAAGCCCTTCTTCC
>Ga0182024_10015366_pt1 | contig 14679 bp, 9 predicted proteins | sample P32metaG_FD_120480 | JGI IMG/M metagenome (GOLD analysis project Ga0182024, IMG submission 120480) | Permafrost microbial communities from Stordalen Mire, Sweden - P3-2 metaG (Illumina Assembly) | ecosystem: Environmental > Terrestrial > Soil > Wetlands > Permafrost | place: Sweden: Stordalen... | reverse complement strand
ATGGATGACGATCTCTACGTCACCCAAAATGCTTTGCTGAATGATCCGGCCCGGTTGTGGAAAATCTGGTTCGCACCGGGAAGTCTCATTGAGTATTACCCGATCGAAGCGAGCGCACAGGCGATCCAATGGCGCCTCTGGCACATGAACACTTTGGGCTACCACGTGACCAACCTCATTCTGCACCTGGCGAGCGCGTTACTGGTCTGGCGGCTGCTCAGCAAATTCGGATTACGTCTGGCGTGGCTAGGTGGATTTCTCTTCGTGATTCATCCGGCGGTGGTGGAGTCGGTGGCCTGGATTTCGGAATTCAAGAACACGCTCTCCCTGCCGTTTTTCCTGCTTTCGATGTGCGCCTGGATCGATTACGAGGAGCGCGGACGTTCGCGCGATTATTTCATGGCCCTTGGCCTGTTCGTTGTCGCAATGCTCTGCAAGATTTCCATGGCGTTTTTTCCCCTGGTAATTCTGCTCTTTGCCTGGTGGAAGCGGGGCCGGATCGGCTGGAGTGACCTGAAATCCGCCGCGCCTTTCTTCGCCGTCTCGCTGGTGCTGGGCTTGACCACGGTTTTGGCCGGGGACTGGTTTCGGGAGGCCCATTTACAATCGGCAAGTAACCCGCAAATCGGAGGTTTTCTCACCCGTCTGGCGCTCGCGGGCCAATCGATTTCCTTTTATTTTTCCAAGAGCGTCTGGCCGGTGGAGATGCTCCCGATCTACCCGAAGTGGCCGGTCGATCCTCGCTCGCTCATCTCCTTTTTGCCGTGGCCGGTTCTGGGCGGAGTGATCTGCTGGCTCTGGAGCAAGCGCGCGAGTTGGGGCCGACATGCCTTGCTGGGACTCGGATTCTTTCTCATCAACCTCGCACCTTTCATCGGTTTCAATTCGGTTACCTACATGGGTTTTACGTGGGTGATGGACCACTTTCTTTATCTCCCGCTGATCGGATTGATCGGTCTGGCGATTGCCGCTCTCGAAGGGATCGAGGGCCGAATTTCCGTCGACAGGCGACCCTGGCTGGCCGGGATCGCGGCGGTGATGCTGGCCCTCCTGGCTTGGGAGAGCCACGTCTACGCCGGGATGTTCATCGGCCCGGAAAAGCTCTGGACTTACACGGTGGAACGCAATCCCACGTCGTGGCTGGCGCACAATAATCTCGGCAATGTTCTGCTCGAAACGGGCCGGTTGCCGGAAGCAATCGACCAATATGAAGAGTCGCTTCAATTCAATCCCAACGGGGTCGAGGCGCACAGCAATCTCGGATTTGCCCTGGAACAGACTGGCCGCATCAATGAGGCAATCGAAAATTACAAGCAGGCCCTGAAGTTCAATCCCCATTTTTCCGTTGCTCTCTCGAACCTGGCCAACGCGCTTTCCCGGACGGGCCGCGTGGAGGAGGCCATTGCTGCCTATGAGCAAGTTTTGCTCGTCAATCCCAACGACAGCGATGCCCGCGCCAATCTTACAAAGTTGAAAGCTGGGCAAAAGACCCCTGCTCCTTAAAGAACGCCGGGAATAAAATCGACGTTTTCGCGTCTGATAATTGAGCCGGATGCTGTATCTTACCAGAGGCTCATAAGCAATTACCCAAATGAATCGAAGAAATTTTCTCCGCGGACTCGGCGGCGGTGCCGTTATTTTAACCACCGGTTCTTTCGTGGCCGAATTCCTGAAAGGGCTGCCCAGCGCAACCGCTTCCACAGCGACCCCCGACAATTCGGAACCGACGATGGTCAAAGTGCGCATCATCGGCCCGGATGGAAAGCTGACCGCTCCCATCGAAATGCCGAAGGTCGTGAAGACGGATGCGGAATGGCGCAAGCAGCTTACCTCCGAACAGTACGACATCACGCGCGACAAAAGCACGGAACCGGCTTTTTGCGGCGCCTTCTACGATAACCACAAAGAGGGCATCTATCATTGCGTTTGCTGCAACCTGCCGCTCTTCGCCTCGAACGCGAAATTCGATTCGGGCACCGGCTGGCCCAGCTTCTTCCAACCTGTCGCTCCCGAAAACGTCGTCACCCGGCCCGACAACAGCCTGGGCATGGAGCGGACTGAAATTCTTTGCGCCCGTTGCGACGCTCACCTCGGCCACGTCTTCGATGACGGTCCGCCGCCCACCAACCTGCGCTACTGCCTGAATTCGGCCGCGATGACTTTTGTCCCCCTGGGCAAGGAAGTACCGGAGAAGCGGGATGATCCCGCCACCGCGAAGGCCGCGTTCGCCGCCGGATGTTTCTGGGGTTCGCAGGAGGACTTCGAGAAAATTCCTGGCGTCGTCAATACCACGGTCGGCTACATGGGCGGCACGCTCAAGAATCCAACCTACGAGGACGTCTGCAGCGACCAGACCGGCCACGCCGAAACCGTCCTGATCGAATACGATCCAGCGAAAGTCACTTACGCACAGCTTCTCGATGTCTTCTGGGCGAACCACGACCCGACCACGCCGAACCGGCAGGGACCCGACGTGGGCACCCAGTATCGCTCCGTGGTTTTTTACTATTCGCCGGAGCAAAAGGCGGCGGCGGAAGCTTCCATCGCCCAGTTGACGGCCTCACATCGTTTCAGCGATCCGATTGTGACCCAAGTCGTCCCGGCCACCACTTTCTGGAAGGCCGAAGAGTACCACCAGCATTACCTCGATAAAAACGGCCTGAGCAGTTGCCGGTTTTGAGCCTTAATCGGGTGCGAGTATGGAGAATCGAACTCCAGCCTCAGCCTTGGGAAGGCCACGCGCTACCATTACGCCATACTCGCGGAAAAATTTGTCTGATCCGTCCAGCCACCCGCTCAAGCGTGGGCATTGATCTTCTCAACCAGCACCTTCTTGGCGGCGGTGCCGACGACCTGCTCGCGAACCGTGCCGCCCTTGAAGAAGAGAAGGGTGGGGATATTGTAAATGCCGTATTGCTGGGCAAGTTGCTGCTCCTGATCGACGTTGACCTTGACGATCTTGACCTTATCGGGCAGTTCCTTGGCCACTTCGTCCAGCAACGGAGCGATCATCTTGCAGGGGCCGCACCATTCGGCCCAAAAATCAACGATAACCAGCTTGTCGGCTTTTAGCACTTCGCTCTCGAAATCGAGAGCACCTACGGGAGAAACATTGGTACTCATTAGCCAGCAACTTATCAGATTAAAGCAAGATAGCTAGCGATCAAAACACCGGCCGTTCCCCAAGTGAGCAAGGCAAGCACCGCGGCAAGCACGGTGGTAAGCGTTGTCGAACCCTCTTCATGGAACTGGGCTGATGTCATGACCGGCACAGGCACAGACGCCGAGGTTGGCTTGACCGTGGGCGCAGCAACGACTTTGGCGGTGCCGCTTTTGACGATGGTCGTGGCCGGCTTGGAGGAACCTGCAGGTTTGGCGACGGCTTTGGCCGCAACCGCGGCCCCAACAATCGCGGTCCCCGCAGCGGTGGCGGCAACAACCGGAGCGGCTCCCACCGCAGGTTTTGCGGTGGGGAAATTGCCGCCGGCCCGAACCGGAGCAGCGGGAAGATTGGGCTTAACCGTGATGCGGGCTGTTTCCTTGGGGGGAGCGCTTTTGACGATGGTCGTCCCCGATTTGCTACTCGGTTCAGAAGCCGAAGCCGCCGGCGTAGAGGAGACAGGTTTCAGCGGCACGCCGCCCGGAGGGGGAGGAGTCACCACGGTCGTAGCTGGGGCTGGGGCAGCCGGAGAAACCGGGGCAGGCGGGGTGGCGCCCGGAACGACGGGTTTAAGGGGACTCACCGGGGCAACGGGCTTGAGCGGAGTAACGGGAAGAACAGCTCCCGGACCCGGCTTGGCTCCCGGCAGTACCGGAGCGGGAGGCATGACCGGGGCAGGAGGCATGACCGGCTTCGCTGGAGAAAAACCGCCCGGCGCGGGCATGACTGGAGGAGGTGGGCCTGCCTTGGGCGTGCCGGTCGCGGGTATTGAGCTGGGGGGGGGGATATCCATAGGTTGCGTCCTACGTGGCGGGGCTACGGCAGACTCCGGCGAAGAGGCGGGAGGTCTTGAGGTTGGTGCTGTCGAAGCCGGGACACTCGTCGAGGGAAGGATCGCCGTGGTCGTCGGAGAGACGCGGGGCGGAGGGACAACCAAGCTCGACTTCTTCTTGGCCGTAAGTGACTCGATCGCCGTTTCCGCAACTGCTGCTGCGGCGAGCGAAGCCGGCACGATTGTCGCTGGCCGGGGAGGAACGGTCGGTACGGGTTCAAGTTTTTTGGTGGCCGGTGGCGGAATCACAGCCGTTTTACTTGCCGGAGTTGAGGGCGCAACCGGAACGGGGCTGGTCGGCGGCTTCGACACAGGCGAAATTCCCGTGGCAGGCGGTACCAATGGTGCAACCGGAACCGAACCCGTTGGCTTCTTCAAGGTTGGCGGAATAAATGAGGAAGGCAACGGCAAGGGCACGACCGGAACTGAGCCGGTGGGTGGCTTTGCCGCAGTCGAAGCTCCCGTGGCAGGCGATGCCGAAGAGGTAACCGGAACCGAGCCGGTGGGCGGTTTCAATGCAAATGGAGATCCTGTCGACAGGGTGGGTATGACGGCGGTTTTACTCGGCGTCGATGGGGCTGAAGCCGGGACCGAACCGGTCGGGGGCTTTAAGGGAACGGGCACAACTGGGGCAGCTGGTGTCGACGTTGCAACCGGGGTCGCGCTGACGGGCGGCTTGGGCGCAGGAGGAATTGTAGGCGCGGGTGGCGTCGCCACCGGGGCCGAACTGATCGGCGGCTTGGGCGCAGACGAAATGGCGGGCGGAGGCGGTAGTACTGGAGCAGGCGCCTGAGGCTGTGGAGGAGTGGGAAGGGATTCTGCTTTTGCCGTAACCACAGGCAGCGGCGGAGGTTTGGCTACCGGAACCGGCGGCGGCGGCACCTTTGCCACTGGCGCTGGAAAAGGAGAAGCCGGGGCCTTGGTAACATCCGTTGAAGGTGTAACGGATTGAGGTGTTCCCGAAGTGGTCGGAAGATCAATGAGGCGCAAAGATCCGGTCGGTTTTTTAACGTGAACAGGAGGAGGGGGAACTCCCGGCGATGGACTAACACCCGACTTTGCTTGTGCAGCACCTTGCTGCAAGCGAGCCAGAGCGTCCGCCGGGTTGGTCGTTGAAGCAGGAGCGGGAGGAGTAGCAAGGGCCGGCTGGGGCGCCACTGGCGACGGAACCCGGGCGATCACGGGGGGGAGCGCAGGCGGCTGAGCCATTGCGAGGGGCGGAGCGATAACGGGCGGCGGAGCCGGGGCAATCGTTGGGATTGGAAGGGGTTCTGACTTGGCTACGCCGGGCAGCGATTGCGTGGCGGGCAATGCAGGCGGCCTCGTCCGATGCGGGACCGGTTCAAGATCCTCCGGCACTTCGACCTTGCCACTCTGCACAAATACCTTGGCTTGGGGATTGGCGACGATGACGCGGGGCGGCGGAGCAACCAGGCGGCCAGAGGGTGTCTTCAACTCGAGGGCCGGGTCGGGCTCGGTTGCGGGCGCCGAAGGTTGGGGGGCCGGCGGTTTGGTCAAGCCCAGCGTGGGCACCGGTTGGGACGGGGGTTTTTGCGGAAAGAGAGGTGTCGTTTTCGCGCTGGCCGGAGCACCCGATAGTGGCGGAGCGGAAGGCTTTGGAGGAGGCTGAGGAGTAACGCTCGAGCTCGAAGTGAGCTTCGCGACGCTGGGCATGGGCTTGGTTACCGCCGTCGACCATGCTGGAGGAACGTTGGTGACAGGCGTAGGCTCCAATTGGCTCGATGTCGTCATCGGAAGCGTGGTCGCCGCCGAGACGTTCGGACGAGGCGTGGGCGTTATCTTCGTGGAAGCCGGCCTAAGCGGTCGCGGAGGAAGACTGATGCGGAGAGTTTCGCGCTTAGGGGCGTTCGGATCCGTGCCCTCGGGAGTAGCGGGGTCAGCCATATCCGTCCTTTTTATAGTTATTTCGGAAAATGTTCAATGGCGAAATTCGCAATCGTAACGTATTTATGAAGTTATCGGGGTTTTGGCACTATGGAATGCCTCCTTTTTAGTGGCCTTGCCAGTCGGAAAAGCGCTTGTAACTTTAATTTGACGGTTCATGAAGGCCGAGATTCCAGCCATGCCCTTATCCCCTCAGCCTTCCGCTAAAATTCTCATTGTCGAAGACAATGAAGCGGATGCATTCCTGTTGCAGGAAACGCTGAAAAAAGCCGGTTCCTGTCCTCTCGATTTAACGGTGGCCGGGAAAATCGGTGATGCCCTGCGGTTTCTCGACGAAAACAGATTTGATCTGGTCCTGTCGGATCTTTCCCTTCCCGATAGCCACGGGATGGAGACCTTTACCCGGCTCTATGCCCATACCCCGGAAACACCGATCATCCTTTTGACCGGCTTTGAAGATGAGTCGCTGGGGTTGGAGGCGGTTCGGGCGGGAGCCCAGGAATATATTGTGAAGGGCACGATAAATGGGAAAGCGCTCTGGCGGGTTATTTCTTACGCCATTGAGCGCCACTCCCTGCGCCGATCCCTGCGGGAGAGCGAGCAACGCTATAAACGGCTTCTCGGTTCGGTCACGGACTATATCTACACAGTGAAAGTGGAAAATGGCCGTGGCATCTCCACAACGCATGGGCCCGGTTGCGCGCAAGTCACGGGTTATACTCCCGACGATCTGGACCGCGATCCCCATCTCTGGCATCGGATGGTGCACGAGGAGGATCGCATCGCGGTCTTGAAGCAGGCCGCACACGTGCTCGCCGGAGAGCCCATCCCACTGGAACATCGCATCATCCACAAAGATGGTTCCGTTCGCTGGGTGAGGCACACGCCGGTTCTGCGAAAGGATGAGCAGGAGCGGTTGATCGGTTACGACGGGCTGATTTCCGACATCACCGAGCGCAAGCAGGCGGAGGAAGCCTTGCGACGGGCGATTGGGGATTTGCAGCAATCACAGGAGGCGCTGAAGACGGCCCATTTACAACTGATCCAGGCGGAAAAAATGGAGACCGTCGGACGCATGGCCGCCGGAGTCGCGCACGAGGTGCAGAATCCGTTGCAAATCCTGCTGATGAGTCTCGATTACCTCTCGCAGCGAATGACGGGCGCGCATGACGCCGTTCTCGACGGGGTGATCAATGATATGCGCCACGCCGCCAGACGGGCCGACACGATCATTCGAGGGCTGCTCGATTTTTCCCATTCCGATACTCTTGAGCTTAAGCCCCAGGATATCAACGCGCTGATTGAGAGGGCGTTGTTGCTCATCCGGCACCAGCTTGCCTCGAACCATATCAAGCTGCAAACGGACCTGGACGCGAAGCTTCCGCCGCTGGCGCTGGACGGCGTGAAAATCGAGCAGGTATTCGTCAATCTCTTCACCAATGCCATCGATTCCATGCCGAAGGGCGGCACTCTGACGGTGAAGACGTCCGTGGAAAAGCTGACGGAGACCCATCGCGATCCCGGCTCGCGCGAGGCGGGGCACTTTTACGCCGGTGATACCGTCGTTGCGGTCGAGGTGGAAGATACCGGCAATGGCATCGCGCCAGAGGCGTTGCGCAAAATCTTCGACCCTTTCTTCACCACGAAAACAACGGGCAAGGGCACGGGGTTGGGCCTGACCATCGTGAAAAGAATCCTCGATCTTCACAGTGGGAGCATCGAAATCAGCAATCGCGCGGCGGGCGGCACCCATTGCCGGCTCATGTTTAAGGCCAGAAATAACATTCCCAATTGAAAGTCCTTGTTGAAAGTCCGGCACAGGATGTAACTTTATAAGGGTAAACTCGTGATGAAGAAAAAAGTCCTGATCATCGACGATGAAGCGGCTTTCACCAACGTCGTCAAGCTGACTTTGGAAGGGGCGGGAATTTACGATGTTCGCGTCGAGAATGATTCGCGCCAGGCGATCTCCTCCGCCCGGAAGTTTTGGCCCGACATCATCGTTCTGGATGTGGTCATGCCGGAATTGGACGGCGGCGAAGTCTATATGCAATTCATGGCGGATCCGGTCCTCAAGAGCATCCCGATCATCTTTCTGACGGCGATTGTGCGGCAAAAGGAAGTCGATGAACACAAGGGGATGATCGGTGGATCGTTCTACATCGCCAAACCCGTAAGCGCCGACGGACTAATCAGCGCGATTGAAGAGCATAGTCGTCCGAAGACAGGCACTCTTGGGTTAGCACCTGACATCGCGTGAGCATGGAAGATTGTCAGAGGCTGTCCGAAAAAAAGGCGTGGGGTCAGGCATGAATTCCGAATCGCAAAAACTCGCCGCCGGTCAGGATGGATTCCTGTTGCAGAATCTGCTGCAAAACATTCCGGATCATATTTTTTTTAAGGACCGGCAATCGCGGTTTATCCTGATCAGTCCCTCCACCGCGCAGCATTTCGGCCTGCATTCCCCTGAAGAAGCGATCGGGAAAACGGATTTTGACATGTTCGCGCAGGAACATGCCGCCCCGGCGTTCGCCGACGAGCAGGAGATCCTGCGAACAGGCATACCCATGGTGAGCAAGGATGAGAAAGAAGTAAAACCGGATGGAACAATCTCGTGGGCGACGACGACCAAGCTGCCCTTGCGGAACAAGCAGGGGGAAATTGTGGGGACATTCGGAATTTCGCGCGACATCACCGAACGCAAGCTCGCGGAGAATGCCTTGAAACAAGCCGTGGAGGATTTGCAGAAATCGCGGGAGAAACTTAAGAGCGCGCACCAGCAATTAATGCAGGCCGAGCGATTGGAAACGGTGGGGCGCATGGCCGCCGGTGTTGCGCACGAGGTGCAGAATCCGCTGCAAATCCTGCTGATGAGCCTCGACTATCTCTCGCAGCGAATATCCGACCGCGATGCGGTCCTCGACGGCGTGCTCAACGAGATGCGCAACGCCACGCAGCGCGCCGACATGATCATTCGGGGGCTGCTCGATTTCTCCCGTTCGGACGATCTGGTGTTGAAAGCACAGGACCTCAATACGCTGGTAAATAACGCGCTGGCGCTCGTCAAACACACGTTGAGCCAGCATGGAGTCGAACTGCAAACGCACCTCGCGCCTGAACTTCCGCCACTGGCCCTCGACGGCATGAAGATCGAGCAGGTGTTCGTTAATCTCTTCACCAACTCCATCCACGCCATGCCGGAGGGTGGCGCCCTGACGGTGCAGACGCGGGCCGAACGGCTGACGGAAACCCATCGCGATGCGGGTTCGCGCGAAGCCGGCCATTTTTACGCGGGAGACATGGTGGTCATGGTTGAGATCGAGGACACCGGCAACGGCATCCCTCCCGAGATGCTACGCAAAGTTTTCGATCCCTTTTTCACCACCAAGGCCACGGGCAAGGGAACGGGGCTCGGGCTCGCGATTGTCAAAAAAATCGTCGATCTCCATAGCGGCGAAATCGAAATCACCAATCGTCCTGAGGGCGGCGTGCGTTGCCGGCTGATGTTCAAGGCGCTTGAAAATTAGCAGCTCGATTTACCTCAACCCGAAGGCAGGCGCAAAAGCTGGAGGATGCGTTCGAGGTCTTCCGGGGAAAAATATGCAATCTCGATTTTGCCCGCATTCGCCTTGCCCACGATGCGCACGCGCGTGCCGACGTGCTGTTGGAGACGCTTTTCCAGATCGGCGAAGATGGCGTCGCTCGTCGCGGCGGCGGCTTTGCGCTTCCTGCCGGGTTTGGTTCCGGCACGCATCGATTCGACGAGCCGTTCCGTGGCGCGAACGGTCAGGTTTTCCTTGCGGATGCGTTCGGCGGCGAGCGTCTGTTCCCCGGCAGTGGCCAGACCGAGCAGCACCTTGGCGTGCCCGACGCTCAAGTCGCCCGAGCCGATCCATGCCCGGATTTGCTCCGGCAGCGTGAGAAGCCGCACGGCATTCGCGACGACGGCCCTCCCCTTCCCGACCTGCTGCGCGACTTGTTCCTGAGTCAGCGTAAATTCCTTCATCAACCGCGCGTAGGCTTCGGCTTCCTCGATGGGACTGAGGTCGGCGCGCTGGAGATTCTCAATCAGCGCCAGTTCGAGCACATCGCGATTGCTCGCTTCGCGCACGATGACCGGCAGCGTTTCCAGTCCTGCCTCACCCGCCGCGCGCCAGCGGCGCTCACCCGCGATCAGTTCGTATTTGCCGTTCACTAACCTAACGATGAGCGGCTGGATGATCCCGCGCTCCTTGATCGAATCGACCATCTCCGCCAACTCTTCCGGGCGAAAAGTCTTCCGGGGCTGGAGCGGACTGGGAACGATGGCGGATCGTGAAACCTGGCGGATGGATTCGCCCTTTTCCGTCACAGGTTCAGGCGTCGCGAGTTTGGCGCCGCCCATGAGCGCGCTGAGTCCCTTGCCTAATGCTGCTGCTTTTGCCATTCCTGATTTTGTTGCAAGCTTGCGCGGAGGCAAGCTTATCCGTCGCGGCATGGCCCATCTTTCCGCAGTTCCGCCGGAGGGGAAAGGACGGAATTAACGGATTTTTTTGGTCAAGCTACGCGCTTCTTCACATCTTCCTGCACCTCATTCCACCACGATTCGAGGAAAGCTTTGCGTTCAGCCTTGATCGCGGCGAGATCGCCTTTCGCGTCAGCGCGGGTGAGGAAGTAGAACTTGATTTTCGGCTCGGTGCCGCTGCCGCGCACGACCATCCGGCTGCCATCAGCCATGTGGAAGAGCAGCATCGTCTCCTTCGGAATTTTCTTTCCGTCGGCATCGACAAAATCCTGGAGGCCGAAATCATCAACGCCGGTGACCGCCTGCCCCTGGTACGCCGCGGGCGGTTGAGCACGAAACGACGCGAGCAGCTTTGCGATCTGCTGCGCCCCCTGCGCTCCCTCGAAGGTCAGCGTGCCAAGCCGCTCCGTGTAGAAACCCATCTCGCGATAGATGCCGTCGAGATATTCCGCGAGCGTCTGGCCCTTCGACTTCGCCCAGGCCGCGACCTCGGCGAACATCAGCACCGCGGCGTTGGCGTCCTTGTCGCGCACATAATCGCCACCGGTGTAGCCATAACTTTCCTCGCCGCCGAAGATGACAAAGCGGCTCCGTTCGAGCGCGGCGGCGCGTTGTTCCGCGACGGGAAGTTTTGCGAACTCGGCGGCGTTATGAGCCTTTTCGTAATCGTGCATTTTTTCGCCGATGTATTTGAAGCCGGTCAGCGTGTTGATGCAGCCAACGCCGAAATGTTCCGCGATGCTCTTCTGCAGGTCAGTCGTGACGAATGTCTTGATGATGACCCCGTTTTTGCGGTTGCTCTCGGTCAGAATGCCCTGCGCCACGAGGCGCGAACAGCGGTAGTAGGCCATGATCGAGCCGATCTGGTTGCCGGTGAGCAGGATCATCTTTCCGCTTGCGTCCCGCACCGCCACGCCCATGCGATCCGCATCGGGATCGGTCGCCAGGACGATATCGGCCTTCTCGGCTTCGGCCTGCTTGATCGCCAGTTCGAGCGCCTCGGCATTTTCGGGATTCGGCGATTTTACCGTCGGGAAACGGCCGTCGCCCTTGCGCTGCGCTTCGACGATGGAATAGCGAAACCCGAATTGATCGAGCAGGGCCGGGATGGCGCGAATACCCGCGCCATGGATCGGCGTATAGACAAATTTAATTTTGTCCCGCGTCTCGAGAATCGCATCGGCTTCCAGGACCAGGCCAGCCACTGCGTCCCGATAGATGACGTCCATTTCGGGCTCAAGCGTGGTGACCTTGCCAGGTGTTTTTATTGTCTTCAGCAGCGCAGGGAGCGCGGTGGGGTCCGAGGAGAGTTTAGCGAAATGTTTCGTGATGCCCGACGCTTGCGGCTCGACCACCTGGCCGCCGTCGCGCGAATAAAATTTCATCCCATTGTCGTGAGGCGGATTGTGGCTCGCGGTGATCATGATCCCGGCATGAGCGCCCGCCACGCGCGTCGTAAACGAGAGCTGCGGCGTCGAGCGGTCCTCCGGAAAAAGGAGCGCGTCGATGCCGAGCGCGTTGAGCGATTTCGCCGCGGCCTGGGCGAATTCCGGCGAGAAATAACGCGTGTCGTGCGCGATCACCACGCTCAGTTTTTCTCCCGGATAACCCTCGATCAAATAAGCTCCGAGCGCGGAGACGGCGCGATGGACGTTCCCGAAGTTGAGCATGTTCGTGCCGGTGCCGGGAAATTCGGGCCGGTCGAGCGGCTGCGGCAGCCCCGCCTCGGCCTTGGTCACGATCTTGCCGATGGTGCGGCCCCGCATCCCGCCCGTGCCGAAAGCAATGTCGCGGAAAAATCGGTCGTCGAGTTCCGTCCACGCTTTTGCCGTCAGCAACTCGTTGATGCTCGCACGGTCGCGTTCCGTGGTCGCGGGATCGCCGCCGACGCGCTCGATGTTTTGTTGCGTGGAAGGCAGAAGCTTCGTTTTGGCTTCGTCGGAAAAGAGAAAGGAAGCAGACATGCCGAAAGTGTAAGCAGACAACATTCCAGAGTAAATCATGTAGCGAAGATCTATGGCCGCCCCCCGTCGCGAAAGCGACTCTATAAAAAGATCGTCATCCTGAGCTTGTCGAAGGACCTCTGACTATTTGTTCAAACGACATAGCTCAAGCCGACCCGATCAGTATCCCCACGATAAAGACGAGCGTGCCGCCGACGATGACCTGAAAGGCTGCGGAGAGAAGCGGCGTGTCCATGTAGCGATGGCGAATCCAGGCGATCACGCCGAGTTCGACCACAACAATCGCCACGGCGATATACATCGCGTAATAGAAATTTGAGATGAGGAACGGCAGCGTATGGCCGATCCCGCCCGCCGTGGTCATGGCGCCGCAGACGACACCGCGTATCAAGGGCTTGCCGCGCCCGCTGAGCACGCCGTCGTCCGACATCGCCTCGGCAAAGCCCATGCTGATGCCAGCCCCAAGCGAAGCCGCCATGCCGACCAAAAACGCGTCCCGGCTTTCGCGCGTGGCGAAGGCCGCCGCGAAGACCGGCGCAAGCGTCGAAACCGAGCCATCCATCAACCCGGCCAGTCCCGGCTGCACAATTTGCAGCACGAACTTGCGCCGCTCGGATTTGTCCTCCTGCTCGCGCGCACCTGAGGCCTTTTGCTTTTCTTCCATCGCCTCGGCGAGGTCGTAATGCTTGCCCTCCTCCGCGGCCAAATCGCCCAGCAATTGCCGCACCGCCGCATCGCTGGTTTGCGCGATGGCCGCCTGGTAAAAATTGCGCGCTTCTTCTTCCATCGTCTCCACTTCGCGGCGGATCATCGGAACGGTCAGGATTTTATTCATCCAAAGCGGCTTGCGGGTGATGAAGCCCTTGACGTCCTGGCGGCGGATGAGCGGGATGTGCTCGCCGAATTGTTTCCGGTAAAGCTCGATCAGCCGGTGCCGATGGCCGTCCTCTTCGTCATGCATCGCCTTCAGGGACTTCGCCGTCTCGGGATAGTCCGTGCCCACGCGCTCGGCCAGATCGGCATAGATGCGGCCGTCTTCCTCCTCGGCTTGGATGGCCAGAGCGAGAACCTCCTGCGCGGTAAGTTCCTTAAGCGTTTTGGCCATAGATAAAATAATGATCCGTCATCCCAGGCTTGTCGAGAGTCGGAGGCAATATTAAAACGACCTTGCGCCCGCGCACGCTGTGTTTATGCTAGCCAGAACAACGGGGAGCCCGCTGGGGCTGAGAGGTTTGCTTGGCAGTACGCAGGCAAACGACCCGATGAACCTGATCCGGGTCATGCCGGCGGAGGAATTTGTGGCACTGCCGTGCGGTGCGCCAAACCCCTCCCCGTTACGATCTGGTGAAACTGGAGATGATTTATGATTCAGCCCTTGAACCCGACCGACGTCCCCGCGAAGAAACCCGCCGCAAAACGGAAACCGGGCAAATCGAAGATTCTCCGCAACGTCACCAAACCATTCCCAAATTCGCAGAAGGTCCATGTCGAAGCGCCGGGCGGCAAAGTCCGCGTTGCGATGCGCGAAATCACCCAGGCCCCGACGCGCGATTTCCAAGGCCAACTCACGCAGAATCTGCCGCTGCGCGTCTATGATACGTCCGGCCCTTATACCGATCCGGCGGCAAAGATCGACATTCGCGAAGGGCTGAAGCCGATCCGCGCCGAATGGATCGAGCAGCGCGGCGACACCGAGACTTACGCGGGCCGCGAAGTGCAACCGCGCGACAACGGCTATCTCACCGCCGGTCACGCCGAGTTCGCCAGCCAGCGCGAAACGAAGGGACAGCTTCAGCCTTTTCCCGGCTTGAAACGCGCGCCGCGTCGTTCCGTCGAAGGTGGAAATGTTTCGCAAATGCATTACGCCCGCAAAGGCATCATTACGCCCGAGATGGAATATATCGCAGTGCGCGAAACGCTCGGGCGCTCGAACCAAGCGGGCAAACACGCCCAGACCGATCTTCGCCATCAGCATCCCGGCGTGGGCTTCGGCGCACGGCTTAACAATCGCACTGTCATCACGCCTGAATTTGTCCGCGAGGAAGTCGCCGCCGGTCGCGCGATCATCCCCGCCAATGTGAATCATCCGGAAAGCGAACCGATGATCATCGGGCGCAATTTCCGGGTGAAGATCAACGCCAACATCGGCAACTCCGCCGTCGCGTCGTCCATCGAAGAGGAAGTCGAAAAGATGACGTGGGCGATCCGCTGGGGCGCCGACACGGTGATGGACCTCTCCACCGGCAAGAATATCCACGAGACGCGCGAATGGATCATCCGCAATTCGCCCGTGCCGATCGGCACCGTGCCGATT
>Ga0182024_10015365_pt1 | contig 14679 bp, 12 predicted proteins | sample P32metaG_FD_120480 | JGI IMG/M metagenome (GOLD analysis project Ga0182024, IMG submission 120480) | Permafrost microbial communities from Stordalen Mire, Sweden - P3-2 metaG (Illumina Assembly) | ecosystem: Environmental > Terrestrial > Soil > Wetlands > Permafrost | place: Sweden: Stordalen... | reverse complement strand
GGGCCAGGAAGTTGCGGTCGTCGCGCGCCAGGCGCGGCAGGATCCCGGCGCACAGGAACGACGACTTGCCCGAGCCCGACGCGCCGAGGATCACCAGCAGGCGCGGCGCCGCCGCCTCGCGCAACCCGCGCAGCCGGTCGAGCGCCTCGACGATCGGCGCGTCGCGGCCGAAGAAGATGCCGGCATCCTCGGCCTCCAGCGGCTTCAGCCCGCGATAGGGCGGACGCTCGGGGTCGTCCTTTGGCGGCCAGTCGAAAAAGCGCGGCTCCAACCCCGCCCGGGCGAGCCCGCCGCGCAGCCGCGCCAGCCCCTCGCGCGAGAAGGTGACATGCGCCTCCTCCTGCGTGCGCGGCAGAGCGACGCGGAACATCTCGTGGTCCTGGCCGGCGGCGAGATCGACGACCTGCCAGGTGCCGCTCAAATCCTCCGGCAGATCGGCAAGCGCGATCGCCTCGACCAGGGCACCGAAGAGGCGCTTGTTGAGCCGGCGGGCGAGGTTGAATTCCTTCAGGCACCAGCGCGAGTCGAGCCAGGCGCGCGAGATGACGAACAGCACCGCCTCGCAGCGCGAGGCCGCCTCGTTGAGCGCGCGCTCCCAGCGCTCGCCGGCGGCAATGCCGCGCGCCGGGTCGAGGTCGAGGAACACCTCATCCCAGCCCTCGCGCGCCAGCCAATCGCGAATCGCCACTGCCTCGGCGTTGTTCGCGCTCGAATGGCTGATGAACAGGCGCGACATGAGGGCGCTCGCAAAAAGGTGCCTAATGCGAGAATAGCACCGATGGCACTATCGCTAAGTTGTTTACGCAGCGCTGGCGCTAAACGTGCCCGTGTATGCGGTACCAGGTGACCGCATTGGTCGAACACTAACGGATGTTTGCTGACTGAATGACCGCTAATTGCGCTTCTCTGTCACTCGGCCTTTGTAGTTTGAGCGTCTCTTTCTGCCCCTGACCGGACCTTCCCGGCACGACAGGGCAACGGCTCAGTTGGGTGGACAGCCGACCTTCCCGATTTGCTCACCGTGGGAGACCCATGTTTCGAAACCGGTCGTTCATCGCTTGAAGCCACTACACCCGACCAGTCGATCGAATAATGGACTGGCCTCTGCCACAGACGGCGATAGACTAACGCTTAGTGGTGCCGGGGACTACGGCCTGACGGGATAAGCAAATGACCTCGACGGTCAACAACGCGGTTGCCGATCTTCAACGCGCCAACGCTGAACTCCAACGGCAGCTCGACGAGGCGCTGTCCCGTGAGACCGCGACCGCCGACATCCTCCAGGTCATCTCGGGGTCGCCGACCGACGTGCAGCCGACCTTCGACGCGATTGCCGCCCGCGCAAACGTGGTGTGCGGCGCGACGAGCGACGGCGTCTTTCGCTTCGATGGTTCACGAATTCACCTGGTCGGACACAACGGTTGGACACGCGCCGAGTTCGAGGCGATCCGCGATACTTTCCCACTTTCTCCCGGCCGGGGCAGTGTCACCGCTCGCGCCATCCTGACGCGGCAGTTCGCGCACGTGCACGATATCGCCGCCGATCCTGAATATGCCGCGATGAGCATAGCGCGATCGGGGCTGCGCACGGTTCTTTCGGTGCCTATGCTGCGCGACGGCGAGCCCATCGGTGCGATTACCGTCGACCGGCGCGAGGTCCGTCCCTTTTCCGAAAGTGAGATCGGGCTGCTCAAGACGTTCGCTGCCCAGGCGGTGATTGCGATCGAGAATGTCCGGCTGTTCGATGAATTGCGCCAACGTCAGGCCGAGTTGCGGGTGACCTTTGACAACATGGCCGACGGCGTGGCGATGTTCGACGAGGGCCTGCATCTGGCGGCGTGGAACCGCAACTTCCAGGAGCTGCTTGACCTTCCGGATGACTATCTCGCCCAGCCGCGCGGGTTCGACGACTACATCCGATATCTGACCGAGCGCGGCGAGTTCGGTGACACCAGCCCTGAAGCCGAGATCGCGCGGCTCCACGCCCGGTTCCACGAACACTACAGCTTCGAGCGCACCCGGCCCGACAGGCGGGTTATCGAAGTGCGTCACAACCCGATGCCCCAAGGCGGCATGGTGCTGATCTACAGCGACATCACCGAGCGCAAGCGATCTGAGGCGGAGATACGCGCCGCCCGGGACGCTGCGGAAGCAGCTTATCGCGACCTGAAAGCGGCGCAAGCCAATCTGATCCACGCCGAAAAGATGGCCTCATTGGGTCAACTGACCGCCGGCATCGCCCACGAGATCAAAAACCCGCTCAACTTTGTCAACAACTTCGCCAGCCTGTCCGTCGAGCTGCTCGACGAGTTGAAGGAGACCACGGCGCCCGCCCTGGCCGCGCTCGACGAAGCCCGGCGCACTGACGCTGACGAGACAATCGAACTGCTTTCCGGCAACCTGGAAAAGATCGCCGAGCACGGCAAGCGCGCCGACAACATCGTCAAGAGCATGCTCGAGCACTCGCGCGGCATCAGCGGCGAGCGTCGCGAGGTTGATCTAAACAACTTGGTCGACGAAGCGCTCACCCTCGCCTATCACGGCGCGCGGGCGCGGGATCAGAGCTTCAACATCACCTTGGAGCGCGACTTCGCGGCCGCCTTGACGCCCGTCAAGCTTGCCCCGCAGGAACTAACCCGGGTCTTCCTCAATCTGTTTGGCAATGGGTTCTACGCGGTGAACAAACGTGCCCGGGAAAATGGCGATGGGTCATTCCGGCCGATCCTCACGGTGGCGACGCGCGAGGATGGCGACGCGGTCGAAGTGCGGGTGCGTGACAACGGCACCGGCATACAGGCCGACATCCGCGACAAGCTGTTCCAGCCGTTCTTCACCACCAAGCCGACCGGCGAGGGCACCGGATTGGGCCTCTCGATCAGCTACGAAATCGTCACGCAACAGCACGGCGGCACGATCGAGGTAGAGAGCGAGCCCGGCGCATTCACCGAGTTCACGATACGCCTGCCACGCCACTTATAAGCCGGAGCACTTGGGGGGATCGGGATGAGCGTCAGCATCCTCGTCGTCGATGATGAGCCCGATGTCGCCGACCTTTTCCGCCAGCGCTTCCGCCGCGAAGCGCGAGACGGGACATATGTTATGCACGTCGCCGGCTCGGGCGAGCAGGCCTTGGACCTCTTGACCGACGGTATCGAGCCCACGCTGATCGTTATCCTCTCCGACATCAACATGCCGGGGATAGACGGGCTGCAATTGCTGCGAGAGATCAAACAGCGTTTCCCCGATCTTCCGGTCATGATGGTGACCGCCTACGGCGACGACGAGCGGCGTCGCCGTGCCAGCGAACTCGGGGCCTTCGAGTTCCTCACCAAGCCGGTCGATTTTGATCGGCTCAAGGCGCAGTTGCGCCAGCTACCAACGGCAGCCGACTGAAGTGGGCGAAGGCGTGGCTGAGCGTCCGCTTTCGGCGCCAAGGCGTCATTGGATGGGCCGCCCACAAGGGTCCGCCATTGCCCCATACCGGACATGAAATTTCAGTCGGACCTGCTACAGCGGCGCCCGCAGCACGATGCCCAAGGCGTATGCTGACCCTTGCGGTCCGACGCGCCGGTCGCGCCAGAGCGAGCAGCGCCTTGCTACGGGCGCCCGACGTCAACTACCGATGGGTGCCCCTCAGCTCTGAACGATCGGGTATTTTGCGGCGATCGCCTCGATCTTCTTGAAGGCGGCTTCGGTGGCCGCCTTGGGGTCGGTGCCGTTGCGGATGACGTCTGCCGCGGCCGCGCCCCATACCTGTTGGGCGTTGACCTCCGCCCAGCCCGGGTTGAGCACCGGGTAGTTGGGCACCGTGTCGGTCAACAACGCTTCTGTGGTGTAGGCCTTGCGCTGCGGGTTGCCGAGCCAAAACGGATCGCTCTTGACGAGCGAAGGCACCGCCGGGAGAAAGCGGCCGAGCCCCTCCTTCAGGTAGTTGTTCGTCACTTGCGGCTGGATCAGGTATTTCATGAAGTCCTTGGCGACATCGATGTTCTTCGCGCCCTTCGGGATGACGGCGGCGACGACCCCGAGTTGCGCCGGCATCGGTTTGCCGTCGTTGCCAAGCGGCAGCCCCAGGGTCGTGACCTCGTCGCGCTCAGCTTGGTCCTTGATCGCGACTTCGGTCGAGATCGTGCCGTCGAAATCCATGACGAACAGCTTGGAATGGAACGCGTTGTTATAGTCGGCGTCGTTCCAGCTCAACGCGCCCGACGGCACATAGCCGCCCTTATACGCGTCCGTGATGTAGGTCAGGGACTTGATCACAGCTTCCTTGACCTGTGGATCGTCAAGATGGACCTTGCCGTCCTTGGTGACGATGCCGTTGCCGCCATTGGCGATTAGGAAATGGTTGAACAGGTTGTTGCAGTCGTTCGGGCCGGTCGTCGTGCATTGCAGCCCCATCGAGTAAACGTTGCGCATGCCGGTATCGCGCAGCTTCGCCTGCATCGGCTTGAAGAAGTCCCAGAACGCATCCCAGGTCTTTGGCGCATCGGCGAGCTTGAAGCCGGCCTTCTCGACTAGCGGTGTCCAGATGTGGAAGGGGACGACCGCAGTCTTGTACGGCACTATGTAGATGCCGCGCTTCTTCGACACGTTGTTGTAGTACTGAGTCGCCAGATAAACCGTGGGGTGGTACGCGTCCTTCTGCGTGTCGACGACGTCGCTGACGTCGACCATCCTGTCGTCCCAGATGTTCTGCGGCGCGAGAACGTCAATGTTGATGTCGATTAGGTCAGGCACATCGCCGCTGGTCAGCGCCGAGACGGTCTTCTGGTTCAACGGCGCGAACGGGATCAGGCTGAAATCGATCGTGTTGCCGCTCTGCTTCTGATAGTCGTCGACCAGCTTCTTGAAGGCTGAGTCCTCTTCCGGGACAAAGCCCTGGGTCCACCACACAGCCGCGGTCGAGGCCGCGGCATTGGCGATGAACGGGCGCGCGAGCGACCCCGCCGCAGCGACCGCCAGCGAGTTGCGAAGCACCATACGTCTGGTGATCTGCGTCATTTGCGGTTCCCTCCTGTTCGCGCCGCCTATGATACCGGAGCGTGTTTGTTTCGATTTTTTTATGAAGATACACGAAGAAAAATACTCCCCCAAGTGGCAACAGGCGGTCATGACGAGCGGCCACTTCCGGCGCTTCGGCGGCAGTCGGCGCGCCGAGAGTATGGTCCGCTTTCATTCCGCTTAGCGGCCGATAGCCCTAGGAGCGACGGTTGACCGAATTTGGCCCATTTCAGACCTTCGCGCCGCTCAAACGGGAAGTTTGCGCGGGGTGGTTAGCGGGCATTCCCGATTTGCCCGGCCCGTGAGGCCCACGCTTAAAAGCGGTCATTGACTGCCTGAAGCCACAATGCCTGGCGCTGCGCCTATTTGAGTTACCTGGCGGCTAGCGATGCCCAGGCGCGCGGCGAGTTCTCCGCCTGGCGCTCGAAGGGGCCGGCGCCGAGTATATCGATGTGGCCAGAAGCGGTGCTTGGCGCCAACGCCGAGATTTCAGAAGGAGCCGAAAGCGGCGGATCACGCCGAACCGGACCTTTGCGGATCAGTCGCCAGGTTCGGTGATCGCATCGTCGGCGATGATCGGCTCGTACTGTCCCTGGAGGCTGAGGCCGAGGCAGACCAGCGCGGTGATAAGATAGCCGAGCGCCACTGGCGCCGAATTGCCAATGCCGAGCGAGGTGCCGTGGATGAATCCGAAAAACGACAACACGGCACCCGCCCCGGCATAAATCGCGGCGCGCTCGAACCGCCGATCAATGATAAAGGCGGCGATCGCGCCGAGGATCATACCGGCGAGCACAGCGCCCCCACCGAGCAGTTCCATGCCGTGATAGACGACGCCGGTGCCGGCAAGCTTGTCGAACCCGACTTGCGCTGCGGAGGTGCCGGCGGCGGTGAGCGCGCCATCGACCTGGGTTTGGCACCAGGCCGCGATGTTCGGCAGCAGCGCTAACACGACTGCTGGAGCGTGCCGCAGTGGCGTCGCCTGAAAAGACTGCGCGCCGATCACCAGGCCGATGAACAATAGGATCGGCAGGATCGCGACCAGCGGGATCACCGCCAAGAGCAGCGCCGTTAGGCCCAAAAAACAGACGAGACCGATCACCACGCCGGTCGCCAGCGAGTAGCCGATCCGGCCGCCGACCGCCTTCCAGCCGGGATGGCCGATATAGACTGCCGGCGGGAACGGGCTGCCGAGCAACGCGCCGACGCAGGCGCCGATGCCGTCGGCCAGCAGGATTTGGCGCAGGCTATAATCGTCGCCTGCCGCGGAGGCGCTCTCGACGTTGTTCATGCCCTCGGTAAAGTTGTAGATGCCGAGGGGCACCGCAGTAACGAGCAGCGGGCCGATATCGCCGAGACCCTTTAAGAAATCCCCAGAGGGGATCGGCGGGCGGATGCCGAACTGGCTGAAGGCAGCGACGACCGCGCTGCCGTGCATCAGGTCGGTCAGGTGCAGCGCGGTCGCGATCCAGGCCAGCACCGTGCCGATAGCCACTGCGGCGAGGCCGCCAGGGATGCCGCCGGGCAGCCGGATATTGGCGGTCCAGCTGATCAGCACGATGGTTAGCGACAGGAAAAACAGCCACGGCACCTCCCAGCCCTGAAAAGCCGGGCGCATCGAGATGAAGGCGATCGAGATGCCGGCAAGCGTCCCCAGCATCGCCGCCCGCGGCGTATATTTGCGCACGGTCGGTCCGACGAATGCGCCGATCAGCACGATGATGCCGATGACGAGACACCAGGCCAGCCCCGCCTGCCAGGCGAGGATCGGGTCCTTGGTCTTCAGATAGGTCGGCAGCATGATTAGGAAAACGACGATGAACATGTGCGGCACGCTCGGCCCGTAGGGCATCGCGGTAACGGTGCCGCGCCCCTCCTTCTTGGCCAGTCGCCAGGCAAGATAGGCGTAATAAAGATTGCCGATCGGTAAGGCGACGCCGAGCGCCGGCAGAATCCGCCCGAAGACGATGCCCTCGGGCAATTTGACGACCCCAAGACAAAGTCCGGTGATCACAATGACGTTGAGCAGCACGTTGGTGAACAGGCCAAAAAACCCGTTCCAGTCGCCCGGGACCCACCAGCGGGCTTCGGTTTCCATCGTGTCGGCGGCGATGCTCATCAGCCTCTCCCCTCTCGAGCGCTGGTGCCAAGCGCGGTGACCACCGCGTCCGACCGGCCGACCCAACCGAAAATGCCGCCCTGTGCCTTGATCATGCTGAGACCCATTTCCTGGAACTCGGGGAAATACGAGCCCACGCAATCTTCAAGCACCAGGCAGTCGTAGCCGCGATCGTTGGCCTCGCGGACTGTGGTGTTGACGCAGACCTCAGTAGTGACGCCGCAGACGATCAGCTGCTTGATGCCGCGATGCTTGAGGATCGTGTCGAGATCGGTGGCATAGAAGGCGCCCTTGCCGGGCTTGTCGATGACCGGCTCCCCGGGACGTGGATAGAGCTCGGGGATGATATCGTGGCCGGGCTCGCCGCGTACCAGCAGCCGGCCCATCGTGCCGGGATCGCCTATCGACAGCCTCGGATTGCCGCGCACCTTTTTTGCCGGCGCCAGGTCGGCAAGGTCGGCGCGATGGCCCTCACGGGTGTGAATCACCGCCAGCCCGGAGGCGCGGGCCGTCTCGAGCAACCGTAGTGTCGGTTCGATCGTGCGCCGTAGCAGACTGACATCGTTGCCCAGCGACTCGCCGAAGCCGCCGGGTTCGAGAAAATCGCGTTGCATGTCGATGATCAGCAGCGCAGCCGTGCTCGGCTCAAAGGCAAAGGCGTAGGGTTCGGCATCAATAAGCGGCATGGGTGTCTCCCACGACGGAGCGAGGCGCATTCAGATCGGGCAAGAACCCGACTCAAGACGGTTAGAAATGCATGCCGACACCGGCAAAGCCGACGACGATGTTGCGGTGGCCCGAGCCACTTCCAGCGGTGCCGAGTAACTGCTGCGCCACCAACAGTTGGTTATTGACCTCGTTGTAGTACTGGACCCCGAAATGAAAATCCCAGGCGCCGTAGGCTTTCGACACGAAATCCAGCGGCATGGTCGCGGTCAAACCGGTCGAAACTACGCCGACATTGCCGCCGCCGCCCCAGAAGTCGGAGGGGCCGACGGTGACCCAAGTTGGCGCGGTCAAGACCGCCGGGATGGCCCAAGGAGTAAGGTCGAGCGTGGGCACCGCGCCCAGCTCGATGTCGAAGGTGCCGCCGCCTTTGCCGGTGACCACCACCGATGGGCCAGCAATCTCGTAGAATAGCTTGGCATAAGGATGGAAAGTAATCGGCCCGAGGATCGGGCTGTCAGCGTACTTGAGGCTGAACTCGATGTTGTGCTCGGTCGAGAAGTTGCCCGGCGGGCTGAGGAACTCGACATAGGTGACCCCCAGCGTCCACGCCTTCTCAATCTCAAAATTCGCGCCGACAAACCAGTCGAACTCGTTCCACGGGCCGACTGTCTTGTTGTGTTGGCCAGTATCGAGGTCATTCCAGATGCCGCCAAGTATCGAGACGTCGTCAATCGTCGTGTCGGGATTGCTGTATATGTCGCCGACGATCCCGTTGAGGATTTGCGTAGTCAGCCCATTATTGGTGACCAGGAGGCCCCGCGGGGTGATGTAATCGTTCTTGAAGGTGACATCGCCAAAGCCGTGGATCGCCAGCGGCGGATCGGCGGCCGGAGTCTGGGCCGAGGCGACGCCAGGAAGTGTGCAGACCAGAAGCGGCAGTGCGAGGACGAGGCGAGAGCGCATTGGGAATCCTTATGCTAAACGCGCGACGCCCTCCCCGCCCTATTTGTACACAAGATTGGACTCGCTCCGCAAAGAACGTGCCAGTTGTGCTCCGGCGATGCCGATGTGGATCGATTTTTTGAATTGCCGCTTGATGCACGCGACCATGACGCGAGCGGAGCGTCATGTTTCAGACGGACGAACCGGCTCGAGGCCGTAACCTCGCTGGTTTCCTACCCGGCCAAACGGCGGGCGATATCTTCCGCGTAAGGGCCAAACAACGGCGGCCCGAAATGCCGGTCATAGAATTGAGCGATCGCTCCGGAAAAGGCGGCGTCGGTATTTGCCATGTGCGCCCTCCTCTGATGCGGAATAATTTCTTCTGCGACCGGGCGCTCCATTTTGCGCTTCATGCTCTCAGATCGCGAACGACGGAACCGGCGCAGAACCGCCGCTCTGGCGGCTTTGTACTCCGCGCGACCTCAGGCGGCTTAGACGCTCAAAATGCCGGGAAATACGATGCGCGCATGACGTGCTCTTCGACGCCGCGAACCCCGCTGATGCTCTCTGCTGCGACCCGCAGCGCCCGCCTGCGGTCTTCCGGTTCATCATCCGAGACCCAGAAGTGCACAACACCCTCGCGAACGATTACATCTTCCGGCCAGACCTTCGCCCAGTCTTCACGGCCAAGTTCTTCGATAAGACGTGCGCGGATCGAGCGATCGTCGTTCTCGCCTCCCTGCGATGGAGCCCCCTTTGTCGCGCCGACCGCGCGAACGATGTTGGCCCGGCTGATAATCCCGACGACCTTGTCATCACGCACGACTGGTACTCGTTTGATCCGCTTTACCTCCAGCAGCGCGGCGACGTCGGCGAGCTCTGTCTCCTCGGTGACCGTAACGACATCGCGGGTCATGACGTCCTTAACCGTGCGCCCATGGTCTTTGACGTACTCGCGGGCAACCTCGGAGGCATAGTCGTCAAGCCACCAAGAACGGCGACGCTCGCGATGCCGGCGCGCGGTACCGATTTCCGCCCGATGAAGAAGATCGCCCTCGCTAATCACGCCAACCAAATGGCCACTTGCATCGACCACGGGAGCGCCGCTTATGCCGCGCTCTGCGAGCAGCGTTGCCAAGCTCTGGACCGTTGTTTCTGGATCGACGGTGATTACGTCCGTCGTCATCACGTCTGCTGCGCGCATTGCGTACCTCCTCCTGCTCGAATTCGACGCATCCCCGATTTTTCCGGGTTGTCGCGAAACCTTGGCGAGCTTGAGGTCCCCCTGGCAAGTGTTAATTCACGACTCAAGACCACGGCCTGAGACTCCACGCCCGAGTACACATCGCGCCAAGCGTTAGCCGGCAACGACCGTTTTCGGCGCTTCTCGGTCACTCAGCCGTTGCAGTTGGGACGGCTCTTCCTGCCCCATTTGAGCCATTCGTCATGCCTGCTGATTTGAGCGCGTGTTGGACGTTCGGCAGCTGTTGCTCCCTGAACAGCCCTTGGGTCAGTAACAGCTCGCCACGATCTTAAAGAGTGAACTCGGAACAAGAACCACCGATCACGGGCTTGGAGGAAATGCTCATGCCCTTGTTGACGCGCGGCTCGGTGCTTCGGGCAACGCTGTGCGCGTTTGAAGCGTATCAACCGACCGTCGTTGGTTCAGTGGGCACCGACATCGCCGCAGGAATATAGCGGAGCCTCATCATAGTTCGATTGCATCGGCCAGTAGCCGCTACGCATTCTTTCGAAGTAAAATGACTGCCGCCGCATGAAAGCGAACGCAGTCCGTGGAAGGCGAGCATGATGTTCACACGCCAAAATGTGTGGGAACTGGGCGCCGACTGGGCCGACCCGATCCTCTGGTATGCGCGCGGTGTCAAAGCAATGAAGGCGCAGGGGCTCAACCAACTCAGCGCCTGGCGCTTTTTCGGCGCAATCCATGGTATTGACCAACAACTGTGGCGGCAGCTCGGTTACCTCACCGGGTCCGACCAGATGCCCACTGCGAGCGTCGTCGCGACCTTTTGGAAGGAGTGCCAGCACGGTAGTTGGTACTTCCTACCTTGGCATCGGGGCTACCTGATCGCTTTCGAAGCCGCCATTCGCGACGCGATCTCGCGGCTTCCCGGAGCTCCCGTCGACTGGGCGTTGCCGTACTGGAACTATCTCAAGCCCAACCAGAATGCACTGCCAGCCGCCTTTGCCTCGCCGAATTGGCCGGACGGAATGGGCGACAACCCGCTTTACGTTCTCGAGCGCTATGGCCCGGACAATAACGGAAGCGTCTATGTCCCGACGGATCAGGTAGATCTGAACGCGCTCAACGACCCCGAATTTGTCGGTCCCGGGAGCGGCGGCAGCCAGGGCTTTGGGGGCATCGACACGGGCTTCAGCCACGCTGGCAATGTCCATGGCGGCGTCGAGACGGAGCCGCATGACCAAGTACACGGGCTTGTCGGCGGCAGCGACCCTCAATCGAACCTACCCGGACTAATGTCGGATCCCGACACCGCTGGGCTCGATCCGATATTCTGGCTACATCACGCCAACATAGATCGGTTATGGGAGGTGTGGCGGCAAATGCCGACCTCGCAGGGCAACCCGACCGATCCAAATTGGCTCGGAGGGCCGACGGCGGTCGGTGGGCGCGCCTTTGTAATGCCTATGCCGAGTGGGCAGAATTGGACCTACACCCCCGCCGACATGACCAACCTGTCTACGCTCGGATATGGCTACGACGACACCACGCCGCCCGCGACGGCGCCGCAACTGGCCGCGCGCCTGCAATCGCTGAGCGCCCCACCACCGCCATCGGCTTGACACGGGAGGGCCTCACCATGGCGAAGTCGAGACACGTCGAGCTTCTTGGAGCCAACGCCGGCACGGTGCAGCTGGTCGGTCGCGAGGCTCGCTCCACGGTCACGCTCGACGACGCCGTCAAACGCATAGTCAGGACAAGTCTGGTGGGCGCGACGGTCGCAAAGCCGCCGGATAGGGTTTTTATAAACCTGGAGAACGTCCGCGGGCTCAACGATGCCACTGTCTTCAACGTCTATATCAATGCGCCCGAGGGGGACGACCCTGCGCAGCATCCCGAGTGTAAGGCAGGCAGCATCGCGTTGTTTGGTGTCCGAAAAGCGACGCAAACTGGCGACGAACACGCGGGTAGCGGATTGACCTTTGTTCTTGAAATATCGCAGATCGTCGATCGCCTACATCTTTCCGGCTCTCTCGACGGCAGCCAACTCGATGTCCTGTTGGTGCCTCGAAATCCTGTTCCCGAGGCCGCGCAAATCAGCATTGGACGGATCAGTGTTTTCCGTCAGGACGGTTAGCCGGGAGCCATGTAGTACGCGCTGGGCATCAAGGCGCCCCGCAGTGACGGCCGTTCTCTGTGGGAGCGCTCTAGCGGCATGGATGGGGTTGGGGCTCGCTCCCGGCGACATTACGCTGCCCAGGCTTTGCTCGCCTTTTGAGTTAGGGCTCGGCCCGGGCGCATCGCTTAAATTCGTGGTGATGTTCAATCCACCCGCTGCGCTGGCGCTCGACTGGGCCCTCATGATCGCGGCGATGATGCCGCCGCTCGTCATCGCATCGCTGCGCCACATTGGTGACCGCAGCTTCGCGCGGAGACGCTGGCGCGCCATGACCTTGTTCGGCGCCGGCTACGCGATAGTGTGGATGGCGGCGGGGACAGCATTGCTACCGCTGGCCCTCGTGTGTCGCTTTGCAGCCAGGGAAACGCTGCTGCCCCTCGCATCCGGAGCAGCGGTGGCCTTCGCTTGGCAGATCTCGCCCGCCAAACAGTGGTGCTTGAACAGGTGTCATCGGCGACCGGCCTTAGCAGCGTTCGGGGTCGCAGCCGACCGCGATGCCTTCGCTTTTGGGCTGAGCCAAGGCGTCTGGTGTGTTGGGGCTTGCTGGGCCCTTATGATGGTGCCGCTGTTGTCCGGCCAGGCTCACCTACTGGCAATGATGGCGGTCGCGCTGTTGTTGACCGCCGAACGGATCGAACCACCGGCGGCGCCCGGGTGGCGCTTCCAACCCCCAAGCAAGGCGCTGCGGATCGCGGTAGCGCAGCTGCGCATGCGATTTAAAGGGTCAGCACAAACGAGGTAGCGAGTTTCGCAAGGCTGACCTTTTAGGCATATCCTTGGTTAGGGCCTATGCCAGGGCTTGGCCGGCAGCGCGCATTTTTGCTTGCACTTCTTGGATGTATTGCGCGGCCTCAGCGCGGGTCTGGATCGCCTGCACTCGCGTCACGATGGCAGGTTGCGCCGCCGGATCCGACATCGCCACGTCGCGACGCATAGCCAGATGCAGGAAACCGGGTAAGCTGCGACTATTTACCGGACCATCCGCGGGAAGTGGGGTCTGCGCGGCGAGTGGAGCAGTCGGAGGCGCTGGGTTCGGCAACGTGCTCGGCGTATCCGTTCTCGGCGCGGCGAGGGAGAGGAGCGGTGTAACGTCGTGCGCGGCCGCATCGCGTTTGGTGAGAGCAGGAATACCAAACAGCTGTTGCAGCGTCGCCGGGATGGAGGCGTGATCGTAACGCCGGTGATCGATCAGGTTTTTAGGGATCCAGGGTGACACGATCACCGCGGGAACACGCACACCAAGTTGTTCAAATGTGAAACCGTGCTTGCTGTACTTATAGCCCGCCCCTGCATCTCCGGGCGCCACGGAGGATGGCGGCGCGACGTGATCGTAGAAGCCGCCATGCTCATCCCAGGTGACGATCAGTAAGCTCGTGTTCCAGTGCAGCGATTTGCGGATCGCTTCATAGACCGTTTTGATCAGAGCCTCGCCGTGAGTGACGCCATCGAGTGGGTGCTGCGACGTTCCTCCTTCGTACGTGCCGTTCAGTATGTCGCCGTAGTTGGGCTCTATGAAGGTGTAGAGCCATGGGTAACTCGGGTTCGCTACATCCCTGGCGAAATCGTTGAACGGCAAAATTTGTGGCTGGTGGATGCCTTTAAGCGCGCCGACGTTGGGAAAGTCGCCGCCGGAATAGATGCGCCAGGGGGTAGCGGACTTGGCGGCAAGGGCATCGAAGACGGTGCCGTTTTGAAATTCAAAACCATGCACGGTCTCCCAGGCGAACATGTCCTCGTTCGATGGGCTGTCATCAAGACCGCCGGAAGACGCGGCGTGCACGAAAAAGCGGTTCGGCCAAGTCGGGCCCGGCATAGATGCGTGCCAGTTGTCGCAGACCGCAAAGTCGCGGGCCAAAGCGTTCAGGACCGGCACCTGCTCTGGTGACATGCACCGCATGATGTTGCCGAAATTGTTCGGAGCCTTGCCCTCCTCGGGCGAGGGCGATTCAACGTAATCAGCGACAAAACCGCTGTTGTTGATTGGTGGATAGACGCCGCCAGGCGCGTAGGCGGCCCCAAGCCCGCAAAGCTGCATCAATACGTCGACAAATTCGTGACCAGGATCGACGGGCATGGAATCGAGCGCGGGCTGCCCGACGGCATATGTTTGGCCCTGATAGTCGTTCGACTGAGTACCGTCGAGACCATTGATGGTTATCTGCGCACCGGTGGCTGCATCGACGCCAGCAATGCCAGAGAAGCCAAGCATGTGATCGAATGAGCGGTTTTCGAGCATGAGTACGAAGACATTTTTGATGTCAGCCATGACCCAACCTTCCGATCTACTAGGACAGCCTATACCCGAATACCGCCACCTGCCCCGTGCCCGACCCAAGTCCGCTTTCGGCGCCAAGGCGTCATCGGGCGGGCCGCCAGCGAGGGTCCGCTGTTCGACCCTGATCGGCCATCGTTGTTGCGAGTCTTATCCGGCCGGTCATGCCCTTATCGGTCATTCATTCACCGGCGCCGGTTGAGTGGAGGAGGGCTGTCACGGGAGGTGGACCTATTCGTCATCTCGGCGCTGTCGCGCTCGTTGGCAATGTAAATGCGTGGTCGCTTGAG
>Ga0182024_10015364_pt1 | contig 14680 bp, 11 predicted proteins | sample P32metaG_FD_120480 | JGI IMG/M metagenome (GOLD analysis project Ga0182024, IMG submission 120480) | Permafrost microbial communities from Stordalen Mire, Sweden - P3-2 metaG (Illumina Assembly) | ecosystem: Environmental > Terrestrial > Soil > Wetlands > Permafrost | place: Sweden: Stordalen... | reverse complement strand
TTGCTGTCTTCGCGGCGGCGGTCGGGGTCGCGGCTACGGTCGGCATCGGCGGCGAGCTCGCGTCCGTGTTTGCGGTTACGTCAGGCGCTTCGGCGGCGTCTTCCTCGTTGGCTTGCACCACCTCGATCGCGATGCTCGCGTTGCTGAAGATCGCGAGCCCCGCGATGTCCGCCTTGCGAAGTGCGCCCCGCACCTCCATTCGGAACTCGCGCGCTTCCGCATTCGTCAGTGGCGGCTCGACGCATACGAGCTTCCCAAGCGCCACAATCTCGTCGATCAGACCACGCAAAGTCGCGAGCGGCTCGTCGGCCGGGATCCCGAGAACGATTCGGAAGGTCTGTTCGGTCTCCGCCGACGGCGCGGTCGGCGACGCCTCCATACTGGTCAACTCCACGAGAGCCGCGAGGAGTTCGGCGCGACCCGTCACCTCGGGGTTGGCCCCTCCGGCTCCGATCGCAACGACCAACTCGCGGAGCGCGTCCACCGACTCGAGCAGCACGTCGACGACCACCGGATCGGGCGTGATCGCGCCGTCGCGCATGCGCGCGAGCACGTTCTCCACCATGTGCGTGAAATGGGCGCACCCGCTCGCGCCTACGATGCCCGCGTTGCCCTTGATCGTGTGTGCCGCTCGAAACAGCGCGTTGATCTCGTCGCGGTCGGTGCTCCCCGATTCCATATTGAGCAAGCCGCTCTCGAGGCTCTCGAGAAGCTCCTGGGCTTCTTGAACGAAGAGAGCAATCTGGTCAGAGTCGTCCATGGCGTCGTACCTCGGGACAGGTTCACTCACTCACGAAGCCTTGAACTCGCGATCGAGCTCGTCGCCGTCTACCTGGCTGTCCGCGGCGTCGAGTTTGAGCATCACGCCCTTCGGCGCGAAGGCCGCGCGAGCGGGCTTTGCCCGGGCCGGAGCGGGCGGTAGCACCGGCAAAACCGAGCGGCGGCGTCCGGACACGGCCCCCTTTCGGTGGGGTCGCGCGACGGCAACCGCCTCCGGCCGATGCGACGCCTCGAGCCGAAAAAACCCAATGAGCCCCTGAAGCTTCTGCGCCTGGCTCGAGAAGTCGCCCGCCGTTGCCGACAACTCCTCGGCGGCGGACGCGTTCTGTTGAATCGTCTGATCGAGGTCGTGCAGCGCCTTGTTCACGAGCTGGGCCCCCGAGCTCTGCTCCTTGCAGGCCGCGCTGATCTCTTGGACGAGCGCGCTCGTCTTGCGAATGGCGGGGACCGTCGTTTTGAGCGCGGTCGAGGCTTCGTCGGCCGCGACGACGCAATTGCGCGAAATCTGGCCGATCTCGCCGGCCGCTTCACGGCTCCTCTCGGCGAGCTTGCGCACCTCCGTCGCGACGACTGCGAAGCCGCGCCCGTGTTCCCCCGCGCGCGCCGCTTCGATCGCCGCATTGAGCGCGAGCAGGTTCGTTTGACGCGCGATCTCCTCCACGATCTGCGTGCGCTCGGTGATGTCGTTGATGGCCTTCACGCAGCGCTCGACCGCGCCACCGCTGCGCTCGGCGTCACTCGACGATTGCACGGCAATGCGCTCCGTCTGCGTGGCGTTGTCGGCGTTGTTTTGCACGCTGCCCGTCATCTGTTCCATCGACGAGGCCACCTGCTCGGCGGCAGACGACTGATTGGTCGCTGCCGCGGACACCGTCTCGGCGGCGGCCGTCATCTCTTCGCTCCCCGATGCGACATGCTCGGCGACCGACTGGATCTCGAGCACCGTTCCCCGCAGCCGTTCCACCATGGCTTGCTGCGCCGCAGCCACTTGCCCAATTTCGTCACCCGAGTCGTCGCTCAACATCGCGGTGAGATCCCCGTTCGCCAGCGAGTCGGCGACCAATCCGATCGAGCGCAGGCGACGGGTCAAGTACCGCGCCGTAAGGAGTCCGGCGGCGACCGCGGCGATGAGCGCCACGCTGCAGAAGAGAGCGACGCCGATCGTCGCTCGTCGCACCACGTCTCGCGTCGATTCGACATGTGCGTTCGCGCTTTTGGTCTTCAGGTCCACGAGCGATCGAATCGCGGCGCGCGACGCGCCATCGTGCGGTCGTACCTTTTCCACCATGATCGCGGAGCCGGCGGTGTGATCCGTGACCGCCGTAGTGATCGCCTCTTCGCGAGTCTCGAGCGCGAGCGTCCACTCCCTCTTGAACTCGGCGAGCAGGCGCCCCTCCTCCGACGTCATCGGGTGGCCCTCGAGCTCCTTGACGAGAACCTCGTTGCGAGCCCGCATCGAGGCAATCCCGTCGACGAGCTTCCTTCGATCGGGCGTTCCCGGTTCGGCCACGAGGCGCCAAGCGTCGCCGCGGACGATGTAGAGGTTGCGCTCGATCTCGCTCATCTGCTCGCTAGGCTTCAAAGCCTCCGTCATGAGCTCGTCGGCTTGAGAACGCGTATCCGCCAGATACGTGAGCGCGATCCCGCCGGCGCTAGCGCCCAAGAGGGCAATTCCGAGGAAGGTTGCCAGCAACTTGGTTCCCAGCTTCATCTCTTGAAAAAAGTTCATCACGATCTCCACTGCCTTTTGGGCATTCAATTCAGGATGGGCTGGCACCTTCTGCAGGGACCAAGACATCGGTATCGGAAAGGACTTTCGGCGCGTCCATGACGGCCACGATGGCGCCGTCTCTTTTCGCCATGCCGAGCAAATACGATCGCGAGTAGCAAGCGCCGAACATCGGGGGTGGCTCGATCTCGGACAAGGCGAGATCGAAGACCTCGATCACTTCGTCGGCCAGCACGCCGACGGTCATCGGGTCCGCGTCCTTCTTCGGGATCTCGACCACGATGACATAGGCTCGGCGCTCTTTGGCGGAAGAGCCCGCGTTCAATCCGAACTTCTCCTTCAGATCGACGACGGGGACGACTTGCCCCCTGAGGTTCATCATGCCGGGCAGCCACGGCGGGGAGTTCGGGAGCTGGTTCAACGCAGGCGCGTCGACGATCTCGCGCGCTTGCCATACGTCGAGCGCGTACATCTCATTGCCTAGGCGAAAACTGACGTATTGCATGGGCGCGTTCCTCACGGGGCGGTGACGTCGACGACGAAGCGGGCCCCGAGCATCCCCGAGAGACGCTCGATGGTGGTCGACGTCAGGCGTGTTCCGGCCGTCATGACGAGAGCACCGGACTCGTTCCGTACGTCGCGCGAGAGAACCATGTTTTCCTGCAGCTTCGTCATCGGCAGCCGCTGATTGGTTCGCTTGTGGACCTCGCCGATGATGCCGAGTTGCGTTTCCGTGCCTGGAATCCGCGCGGTCCAGCAACGCGTCATCTCGTTGCGCGTAGCGCCGCGTGCTTCGTTGACGGGAAGGCCAGTCGTTACCATCAGCTTGTCGGAGAGCGCGGCGCGCTTGACTGCACCGCCGGCGGTGTTGGCAATCTCGCGCATCATGTCGTCCAGGGCCGCCGCCGGCGCACCCTCGTCACCGAGAAGCATTCCCGCCAGCGTTCGTACTAACTTGGCTTCTACGACGATCGAAACGCGGAGCTCCGCCTGCTCGCTCGGCACGGACATGGGGACGCACGCGCCTCGGAGCTCGCCGACCATGAGCCAACCCTCGACGACCTCGAGCTCTCCGATGAGCTGGGAGAGGTCTGCGCCGACGAGCTCGCCCATGTTCTTGAAGGCGTTGATGTTCCGGAGGTCGATCGCCGCGCTGAGGTCGATCGCAGCCGGCTTCGGCGCGACCTTCCATTTGGCGATCCGCTGGGGCGCGTCGGCTCGAGCGAGGAGCTCCTCCTTGGCAATCGGACGGCGCATGAAGTCGTCACAGCCCGCTTGAACAATCGACGGAATCGTCCCGGCCGTTTGCTCCTTGTCGAGCAAGGCCAGGACGTACGTATGCTTGGCGTCTTCCTGGCCGCGGACCTTCCGCACGACCTCGACGGCGGCAGGCGACCAGCCCAACACGACGACGTCCGGGGGCTCCCCTTCGAGAAAGGCGGCTGCGCCGGCGCGATCGGCCGCCGCATTCACTCGGAATCCGACTTGCTGCAAATGTGCCGCGATGACGTCCCGTTCCGGCTTCTTTTCACTAATGATCAGCGCCAACATAATGAGCTCTCTTCCTCTGCCTAGACCGCTGTTAGTTTCTTGGCCGTATTGACGAGAATGTCGACTTTGAGCGGCTTGACGACCCAGCCGTTCGCGCCGAGCGTCTTGGCGCGCGAAATCATGTCGGCTTGATCTTCCGTGGTCAGCATGACGAACGGAATCGTGTTCTTTCGAGCGACGCGCAACTCTTCGAGGAGCTCGAGACCGCTCATGCGCGGCATGTTGACGTCGCACACTACGAGCTTCGTTTCCGGTGCCAGAGCTAGCTTTTCGATCGCGTCGACCCCGTCGACCGCCGTTGTGACCTCGAACCCGGCTCCCGTGAGGGCACGCGTCACCTGCTGCCGCACCATCATCGAATCGTCCACGACTAGAACTTTTGAACTCATTGCCTCTCCTGCGTGCACGCGCCCTTGCGGGCTAACGGTTGGGTCTGCGAAAACTTGCGCGACTCGAATTCATTTTCGAAGTCGTCGATCATCGATGATGCAACGCGTGGTCCACTCCGCGCGCTGCTTGGAAACAGAGTGGATATGTCGTCTTCCGGTAAGGGCATGTTCGGAAACTGAACGAGAGTGTCCGAATGCCATCCGGAAACCGAACGCGCATACGATCCGTCATCGCGGTTTCAGTTGCCACGGAGCCCGTCGCGCGCGCGCTGGAGAAAGGGACAGTCTTGCGCGCGCGTCCATCGTCTGTCGCAAGTCGAGTGCACGCCGAACGATGCGCCCGAGGTCGGCGGGCAATACCGGCTTGCCGAGAAACCGATAGAGGTTGTCTTCGCGAATCGCGCGCGCCGTTATTTCGAGGTCGGCTTCGCCGGTAAGCAGAATACGTAGGATGTGCGGCCAGCGCCGATGCACTTGGCGCAGAAACTCCGAGCCCGACATATCCGGCATGCGTTCGTCGGAGACGACGACGTCTACGCGACGGGTCGCGAGAATGTGGAGCGCATGGATCGGCGATACTGCCGTCACGATCGCATACGGCTCGCGGCGCAGCGCGAGCGCCAGCCCGTCCACGATGGAGCTTTCGTCGTCTACGAGGAGAAGAGTTTCGCTATCGTCCGGCATGTCCAGCCTCGTACGAGTTCTCGGGCGCGTGTCGGGCCAGGCGCGAGAGGATTCGACCTTCTGCGACGATGAATCCGATGGCGCGCGCCGTCCTGAGTGCCGCGAGTAGGTGCTGTCGCTCCGCCGCGTCGTCGCCTCCGAAGCGAGCCCCCTTCGCCCGGAGCTCGCTGACGAGGCACGAGGTGACGGGAGCCGTCGCTCCGTCGAGCTCCGAGGCCGCGGCGAGGAGGGCGCCAAGAAAGGTCTCCAGGTTTTCGCCACGAGAGATGGCTTCCAACTCGATGACACGCGCAAGGGCGTGGAGGTCACCCGAGCGAGACTGAGCGCGCGCGCGCTCGGCGTGCATGCTCGCCGCGGCGGCGTCGTAGAGCCCTTCGTCGCCGGTTGCAAAGACGTACCCAGCGACCAAGTGCATCCGCGCCGCGACCAGAGTCGAGAGGGGCAGGTTTTTCAGGAGCGGTGCGACCAGAAAGATGGCGCCGCCAGGGTCGGAGCGACCGACCGCCCGCGAATAGGCAAGAGCAACGCTGGCAAGCGCCCGCCATTCTGCGGTGTCTACGCCTCCGCGAGCCGCTCGCAGCTGTAACTTTCGCTCAACCGCGTCCCACAGGCCGAGATCGAGCTCGGCCAGCAAGTCGTCGATCACTTCTGCCGGCGGGCCCATGGCGGTCCCCGGTCGGGCGAGAGTCCGCAACGCTTGGAGATGACGGCCGCGCGGGCGGCGGGCCTCTGAAGCGCTGAGGGGCAGCTCCCAGCGGTACACGGTTAGGGGCGTGACGCCGAGCATCGAAGCGAACGACGCGCGACTGCGGTTGCCTCGAAGAGCACGGACCTCTCCCGGGCTCGTTCCGTCGGGTGCCGTTCCGACCCATGACACAAAGGAGGGAGGTGCGCTCATGACGCGTTGTCTCCGTGGATTGCCGTGCGCTCGCTCTCTGCGACCTCAGTCGCCGGGAACGCGGTCTGCGAACGCTCGTCGCGCTGGCCTTGATGGTGGTGGGGGGGCGAGCTGGGGGGAGCGCACGGCAGATAGAGCACGAACGTGCTCGCCTCCGCGACGCCGTCGACCAACAAATGCCCACCGGCGCGCTCGACGACGTCACGAATGGCGCTGAGATGCGCTCTCGAGGGATTGCCCGGAAAGGAGAGGACCTTGGCGCGAGTCTCTTTAGGTTCGACGTCTTCGGGGCGGCCCGCGTGGACGAGGAGGAGGACGTAGCTTCCGCGATCGACCGTCGAACCGGAACGTTCGAGCGGGCACTTCAAATGAACGGGGCGTGTCTCGATACGGATCTGGCCGCCCTCGCGCGAGGCGTCTCGCGCGTGGAGGACAAGGCCCATGAGGACGGCTTCGAGGAGGGCGGGAGCGATGAGTACGCTCGAGTCCTCCCCGGCGAGCGCCAGAGTGAGCTCCACGCGCTCGCGAACGAGGCGGCGCAGAATCGAAGAGCAGTTGGCGATAGCCCGATCCGTGGGCGTTCGGTGAACGGAATTCTGCGGGCCGACGAAGTCGAAGAGATCTCGCAGTGTTGCGTTTGCCCGCACTCCCGCATCGAGGATGCTCGCTGCGGACTGCCGGACCTCGTCGCTCGACTTCGGATCGTCGAGCAGGAGCTCGGCCGAGGTATTCACGATCATTATGAGATTGTTGAGCTCGTGGGAGAACCCCGGGATCGCGTCGCCGTGGACCTGAAGGCGTTGGGTGCGCGGCCGCCATGACTCCGCGGAAGGTCCGCGGCGGATCTTTCTGACCTTCGACGCCACATTCGATTTCGCCATGCGAGCGCTTATTGCAACGCTCGATCCACTTCATTCGGGTGCGTGGAAATAGGTCGGAAACCAAGCCTTCCGTCCGAGGGTGTTCAGAAACGCAACGGATACGTCCGACGGCATCCGGATATCGAACACCCTGGCGCGGGAACGTTGCGGGGTGCGACTATGGGTCGCTGTGGGGCCGAACATCCTGGTGGTAGACGACGACGAGCTGATGGCCGGCATGCTCGCCGACGTGCTCGAGTCTCGCGGGTATTCGGTCCGCGTCGCGATGGACGCCACCACGGGAAGACGAGCCCTGGACACGGCCGACTACGACGCCGTGATCCTCGACATGTACCTCCCGGACAGTGACGGGATGGAGGTGCTTCGCTACGCGCTCGACCGAGCGCCGGCGCCGCAAGTGTTCGTCATCACGGCGAGGGCCGAGATTCCGAGCGCGGTCGAGGCGATGCGTCTCGGGGCGGCCGACTACCTCGCGAAACCCTTCGACGCGAACGATCTGACGACACGGTTGGAGCGCGCGCTCGACGCCGCCGCCGTGCGGCGAAAGCTCTCGATTTACGAGGAGCGAGACCGGCGCGCGGCCACGTCGGTAGTCGCGAGCCCATCTCTACGGGAGGTCTACGGTGTCGCGGCGCGGCTGGCCGCGACACCTTCGTCTTCCGCCCTCATCCTCGGCGAAAGCGGTGTAGGCAAGGAGGTTCTGGCAACCTACATTCACGAGGCGAGCGAGCGCCGAAGCGCACCGATGGTGCGGGTCAACCTCGCCGCCATTCCGGAGAGCATGGTGGAAGCCGAGCTCTTCGGGAGCGTGCGGGGCGCATTCACCGACTCGAAGAAAGACCGCGCCGGACTCTTCGCGAGCGCCGAGGGCGGGACGCTCTTGCTCGACGAGCTTTGCGAGTTCAAGTCCGAGCTTCAACCGAAGCTTCTTCGCGTGCTCGAAGAGCGACGGTTCTTCCCAGTCGGTTCCGACAGGGAGCGGCGAATGAACGTGCGCGTGCTCGCGGCGACCAATCGCGATCCCATGGCCGCGATCGCTGCGGGTCATCTCCGGCAGGACCTCTACTATCGTCTCGCCACCGTGGTGCTCCGCATCCCACCCCTCCGCGAGCGCAAGGAGGGCATCCTTCCCTTGGCCGAGCACTTTCTCGCGAAGTATCGCGAGGAGTTCGGGAGACTTCGTGTGCGGTTTAGCCCTGCGGCAAAAGACATGATGCTGGCTCACGCGTGGCCCGGCAATGTCCGCGAGCTCCGCAACGTGATTGAGCGCGCGACGATGCTCGTCGTGGGCGACGAAATAGGCGCTGCGGATCTCGATCTGCCGTTACCGATCGCCCCTCCGCCCTCGGACGCCAACGGCGCAAAGCTCGAGGACCTCGAGCGCCTCAACATCATGCGAGTGCTGCGAGACGCCGGTGGCTCGCGGACCAAGGCGGCCGCGATGCTCGGCATTTCTCGATCCACCCTTTGGGACAAGCTCAAAAGATACGGAATCACGTAACGCCTATCTTCGACCGGTCTCACGGTATGTTCGGTCGGATGAGGCCCACTTCGATCCGCATCGCGGTGATCGGTCTCCCCACGCTGACGGTAGCCGCCGTGATGGCCGGCTACGAGTTGCTGAAGGAGCTGATTGTCCCCGGGCTCGCACCCTGGGCGTCTCACGCCATGACGATCGCGGTGACGACGACGCTCGCCGCGACGGCGACCCTCCTTGCGGGTCGAGACCTAAAACGAGCTGCCCTACAGGTTGGGCGCACCGAGGAGAGTCCGCGAAACGCTGCCGCTCGGCCTAGAGGAGCGCACGTGTCCCCGGATACCAGCCTTGAGCGAGGCGCCCTAGGGCTCGCGATGCGCCTCCAGCTCGTGCTCGCCCTCGTCACCTTCACGGTCGTGCTCGTCGCAGGGCTCGGCTACGCGGGCCTTAGCCTATTCGAACACCGTCTAATCGCTCTGTACGAGGACCGCGTCGTGCCCCTGCGCGAGCTCAAGTCGGTCTCGGATCGGCACGCCATCGACATCGTCGACGCCGTTCACAAGGTTGCCGCGGGACGTTTCACACCCGAAAAAGGGCGCGATGTCCTCACGGCAGCCCTGGCCGACGTCGACGAAGAGTGGCGTCGGTACGCGGCGACCCCCAGCGCAGCGAAACATCCGGAGCTGCTGGCCGAGTCCGCTGCGCTACTCGCGAGAGCTCGGGCGGCCGCGGAGACCGCACGAGGCTTCATGATTCGGGGTGACCTTCCGGCGCTCGAGGCGTTCCGGACGGGCGAGATGTACACGGAGATAGACCCCCTCACCATGCACCTCGGGCAGCTCGTCGAGACGCAGTTGCGCGAGACCGACGCTCTCGTGCGCGTCGCGCAGCACGACCTCCGCAAAGCGCGCGAAGGCACGACGACCGCGCTCGTCCTCGCCGGCGCGCTGGCCATGGCCATCGGAGTCCAGTTTTCGCGACGGCTCGGCTCGTCGCTCCGCACCATCGAGCCGGTCGTGCGCGCAGCCGCGAGCGGCGATCTCTCGCGGCGAGTCGGGCTTACGGGTGCCGACGAGTTGGCGCGCATGGCGGGCGACATCGACCGCATGATCACGAATCTGGAGGAGTCGCGACGCATCGTCGACGCCCACGCGACCGCACTCGAGAAGTCCGAGCGCGAGGCGCACAAGGCCAACGCAGCCAAGTCGGTCTTCCTGAGCAGTATGAGCCACGAGCTGCGTTCTCCGCTCAACGTGATCCTGGGGTATGCGCAGCTGCTTCTGCGGAAGCGCTCACGCTCCGGCGAGGAGACGCAAGAGCTGCAGCGGATCATGCGGGCGGGCAACCATCTTCTCGGTCTCATCGACGATGTCCTCTCGATCTCGAAAATCGAAGCGGGCGCGCTGACGCTCCGCCCGCGCGTCTTCGCGACCTCGGAGCTGTTTCGCAACGTCGAGGACATCCTTGCCCCCTCCGCCCGCGCCAAGGGGCTCGAGTTCGCGATCACCCTGACGCCGCAGGTGCCCTCGCACCTCCATGCCGACGATCGGAAAGTCGCCCAGGTGCTCGTAAACCTGCTGGGCAACGCCATCAAGTTTACGAAAGACGGACACGTGCGCGCCCGCGTCGACTACGCGGAGGAGAAATTGTTCGGTACCGTCTCGGACACGGGTCCTGGCATCTCGGTCGAAGAGCAAGAGAGCCTGTTCCAAGCCTTCCATCAGGGCGCTGCCGGGAGCGCGTCGGTGGAGGGTACGGGGCTCGGGCTCTACATCAGCCAATCGCTCGCGCGCCTCATGGGTGGCGAGATCCGCGTGCGCAGCACCCTGGGCGAGGGTACCGAGTTCTCCTTCTCCGTGGATGCGCCCGTGGCAGCCTCGCCCAGCGCAGAAGTGCGTGAATACGCGAGCGCGCGCCTTCCTGCGGGTCGGCCCATCGCCCCCATGCTCGTCGTCGATGATCGTGGCGAGAACCGCGACGTCTTAGCTCGTTTGTTGCGCAGCCTCGGGGCGGAGGTCGTCGAGGCGAGCACGGGCGAGGAGGCGCTGGCACTCCTCGCGGAGGGGACGTTTTCGGCCGTGTGGATGGACTTGCGTATGCCGGGGATGAGCGGCGTCGAGGTACTGGCACGCCTGCGAAGCCGCGAGTCCGAACAGCGCCGACCGCGCACCCGGGCCGTCGCGATGACGGCGAGCGTGATCGAGTTTGATCGTGAGGCTGCCGTCGCGGCGGGCTTCGACGACTTGGTGACCAAGCCGTTCCTCGCGGAAACCATCTGTGGGGTCGTCGAATCCGTTCTCGAAATTACCCTCGAGACCCACGCCACGGCACCACGTCCGCCCGCGACCTTCGCCGCGCTCGCAACCGCGCTTCCTGCATCCTTCGCCACGGCAGCACCGGCACCGGATGGCGCGCGGGTGCTCGTCGTCGACGACAGCGAAGTAAATGCGGAGCTGGCAAGCGAGGTTCTACGCGGCGCGGGGTATGCCGTCGACGTCGCGAGGGACGGGCAAGGAGCACTCGCCGACGTGGCGAGGCGGTCCTACGACGTCGTTCTCCTCGACGGCCGAATGCCGGGGATGGACGGGTACGAAACGTCGCGCCGAATCCGCAGATTGGAGCGAGAGGGAAAGATCCATGCGGAGCGTCCGCTTGCGATCATCGCCCTTACGGCGAGCGCCGGCTCCGCAGATCGCGACCAGGCGATTCACGCGGGAATGGACGACTACGTCGCCAAGCCGTTCGAGGCGAGCGCCCTCTTGCAGGTCGTCGCCGCCCATCTTCGTGGCGTGCGACACGTCGATCTCTCGCGAGCGCGCGCGCGGCTAGGCGGAGACGAGGCGATTCTAGGGAGAGCGATTCAGCGCTTTCTTGCGCTCGCGCCCGAGACTTGGGCGCTCATTCGTATCGGCGTGACCGCGCGCGACGCGGCAAAGATCACGTTCGCCGTACACCGCCTGCGCGGACAAGCAGCCACGTTCGATGCGACCCGACTCGTGGAAGCCGTCGAGGCGATCACCAAGGCGGCGGAAGACGCGCGCTGGACGGCGGCGGAGGAGAGGGTCGCCCACGCGGAAAGCGAGCTCGACGCCGTCATGCACGAACTCTGCGCCGACGCCGCTCGACGGGCACGCGACAGCGACGTTTGACATGGCGCCTCACGCGTCGCTCGAGACCTGTTTCATGTCCCGCGCGCGGCATTCGGTTTCGTCCGGCGGCTCCCACATGTCGCTCGCCATCTCGAAGACCTGCGCGGGCACGACCATCGAGAAGGTCTCCCCCTGGTCCCGGTTACGCTTCTCGACACGTTCTCGCCGCACCTCCCGCGGCGCGTCGACGATGTAGACGACGAGCTCATACCCGCCCGCATCGACGCGCCTGTAGAGCTGCTCGCGATCCAGGCGTCGGAGGAGGCCCACCTCCAGCACGACATGCGTGCCCGATTCGACGGCACGGGTCGTGAGCTTCCAGATGTGATCCACGCAGCGGGCGGCGCGCTCGACGTACCATTCGACGCGAGCCGTTTCCGGGCGATCGGGGCGGAACAAGTCCGTCATCCATTCGTCCAAGTCGAGGCGGAGGGCGCGGTGCTGCCGACTCAACGCTAGGGCGAACGTCGATTTCCCAGCGCCGACAGGGCCGACGACCACGTAGATACGCGCCTGGTGCGGGTCGCGGGCGGGCTCTTGCCAACGCGCGGGGCTGCCGGCTACGGTCGCGGATGTCTTCGAGGAGTCGGCTCCTAGCGACCATGCGCCTCGCCGCCGACGAGTCTCGTCCGGGGAGAGCGGCTCGATCCGCTGGGTGAGGATCCACAGATGACCGAAGGGGTCGCGCACGCGACCCATGCGCTCGCCACAGAACTCGACGAGTGGGAAGACGACGGCTGCTCCCGCCTCGCGCATGGTCTCGAACGAGGCCTCCACGTCGTCGATACGGAGTTGCAGGACGACGGGGGAGCCACCGAGTGACGGAGGCGCGTCGGCGTTCCACGCGCGATTCTCCTCTGTGATCGAGAAGAACGCGTCGCCGATTGCGAGGTCGACGTGCGAAACCTTCCCCAGCCGCTCGTTCATGTAACGGGCGACCTCGCGCGCGCGGAGGGCTCGGACGTAGAACTCGACGGCGTACACGGCGTCTCGGACGACAAGAAGGGGGACGAGTTTGGGGAGCACAGGGTCGTTCATGGACCCCAACATCCCGCGGTCGCCCGACCGACGGAAGCTGCCCACGGAACGGCGCATCGACGAGGATCGGGAGCCTGCGCATCGTCTTCACTCTTCATTCGTCCACGGATGATTGAGCAACGGCAAGATAGTGCCATCGGGCTACGATGCCCCATTCGATGGCTGCCACGAGTCAGCGAGAACACCGCACACGTAGACGCCGGCATGGCCGCTGGCGACATAGATGGCCCTTTTTGTTTGCGTGTCTCGTCACTCTCACGACTCTTGCGGCACGCGCCCGGGCGGCCGCCCCATCGTTTGCGGTCGGCCCGCCGCCGGCCTGGATCGCGCTGGCAGCGCCCCTCGACGGGCCGGAAGAAACCGCTGGCGGCGCTGCCAACGGGGTTCGGCACTTGCTCTATGACCGCCAGGTACGAGTTGGAGACGGGCGACAGGACTCCTATCTTCGCCTGGTCCAACAGATCACGAACGAATCCGGGCTACAGACCGCTTCGCAGCTCGACATCGCATTCGACCCATCGTTCCAAGCGCTCACCATCCACGACGTCGTGGTGCGGCGAGGGTCGGAGGTTCTCGACCGGCTCAACCGCGGCGCAGTTCGTCTCATTCAGCGCGAGAAGAACCTCGACGCGCAGGTCTACGACGGAGAGGTGTCCGCGGTTCTCTTTCTCGAAGACCTCCGGGTCGGCGACGTGGTGGACTTCGCGTACTCCATCCGCGGCTCGGATCCGACGCTCTTCGGTCGATACGCCGACACCTTGCAGCTCGGTGCCACCGTACCCGTGGGGCACCTGCACGCCCGCGTCATCGTGCCGCGAGGACGGCAAGTCCATTTCGCGGCGAGGGGCCCCGTGCTCCCGGCGGGGTTTGCCGGTCCCTCGATCGGGAACGTCGGCAACGACGAAGTCGAATATGTCTGGGACCTTCTTCACGTGAAGGCGTACGTCGCGGAGACGGATGCCCCCGCATCATTCGAGCAGCTCCCGTGGGTTCAGGCGACGGAGTTTGCTTCGTGGCAAGAGGTGGCACGCCTGATCGGACGCCTTTTCGACGTGGCGGGTTCGCGATCGGATCCGTTGAATGCGTGGGTGCTTCAAGCCCGATCGCAGTCGACGTCGCTCGACGAGTTCCTTCGGCGGACGACGCGCTTCGTACAAGATGAAATCCGATACGTCGCGGTCGAAGTCGGGATGAGCCGCCGGCGCCCCGCAGAACCGACAACCGTATTCGAACGGCGGTACGGCGACTGTAAGGACAAGGCGGCGCTTCTTGTCGCGATGCTCCGGACTGCGGGCGTCTCGGCGTGGCCTGCCCTCGTGAGCACGAGTCGTGGCACGAGCCTGGACGATTGGGCGCCGAGCCCGCTCGCGTTCGACCACGCGATCGTCCACGTTCAATTGAGCTCGGGCGACACTCTGTGGATCGATCCAACGCTGACCCTCCAGGGTGGCGGCCTCGACCGCATGCGGTACTCACCGTTCGATCGTGCCCTCGAGCTCGAGCCAACGACTACGCAGCTTGCGAGGACTACTCGCGAACCTGCCGACGAGGCGTTGTTTTACGTCCGCGACGAGTTTCATGTCGCCTTTCCCGGAACGGGAAAAGAAACCGGGCTGGACTCTACGCGTGTCTACCGAGGCTCGAGCGCGGACGCGATGCGCCGTTTAGTTCGGTCGCGCACGAAGGAACAGATGCGCAAGGACTTTGCGCAGATTTACCAGACGGACTACCCGACCATTCACGACGCAGGCGACCTAGAGGTGTCCGACGATCGCGATCGCGACGAACTGCAAGTCTTCGCCCACTTCGCCATCCCCTCGTTCTGGACGCTCCCCGCTGACGCATCGAAGCCCTATCGAGCGGACATTCCCGCCCGAGTTCTCGACCGCGCCCTGTTGCGTCCGAGCCCGAGCGTGCGAACCATCCCATTCGCGGTGTCGTTTCCGATGCACACTCGCTACGAGGCAATCGCGCTGTTGCCCTTCGACATGGCCGTCAGCCCGCAGAGCGTCGTAGCCGACGCGCTGGCTCTTCACTTCCGCTTCTCCAGCACGTATGAGTCGCGGCGTATCGCCTACAAGTACGAAGTGTCGACGACGGCGTC